>Ga0307518_10000636_pt1 | contig 26368 bp, 24 predicted proteins | sample 25_EM_MG_FD_203889 | JGI IMG/M metagenome (GOLD analysis project Ga0307518, IMG submission 203889) | Populus trichocarpa ectomycorrhiza microbial communities from riparian zone in the Pacific Northwest, United States - 25_EM | ecosystem: Host-associated > Plants > Roots > Unclassified | place... | reverse complement strand
AGTGGCGTGGACGGTTAGAACCGTCCTCGCCACTCACGAGGCGGAAGAGCACCCGTTGCCCCGGCCGCACCTGCGCGGCCAGATCCAGATCTGCTTCCTCCACCACCGCGATCACCGGGTAGCCCCCGGTCACCGGATGGTCGGCCAGGAACAGGATCGGCTGCCCCGAAGGAGGTACCTGCAACGCTCCCGGCACGGCGGCCTCGGGCGGTAGTTCGCCACCGCGTGCCCGCGACAACACGGGACCGTCCAGCCGCACGCCCACCCGATCGACGTCGGCGGTGGCGACGTAGCCGGTGGAGACCAAAGTGGACAGTGCGTCGGGAACGAACCACGAAACCCGTGGGCCCGGAGTCACGCGCAGGACCGGCACGTCCGGCAAGGGAGCACGAGGAGCGAGATCCACTCCGGGGTGGGGCAGAACCCGTTGTCCCACCGGCAAGGTCATCCCGGCCGAAAGCGCGGGCGGGCCGAGTTTGCCCAGCGTGTCGGTCGCCCGCGCGCCCAGCACCGCGGGGACGTCGATACCGCCGCGCACGGCGACATAGCAACGCAAACCGTGAGAAGCCGTTCCGAGGACGAGTTCCTCACCGGGGCCGACCGGGATCGGCGAGCCGGGGCCGAAAGACCGCGTGCCGACGGTGATCGAGCACGGCGCGCCGGTGACGGCGACGGTCGCCGGAGCGGAGAAGCGCAGGGCGAGGCCGCCCAGGACGCATTCCAGGGCGGCGTGGCCCTCGGGATTCCCGACCAGCCGGTTCGCGAGCCGCAGCGAACCGCGGTCGGCGGCGCCGGACCGGCCGACGCCGATCGCGGCCAGCCCCGGTCGCCCGAGGTCCTGCACGGTGGTGAAAACGCCGGGGCGGAGCACTTCGATCTTCGCGGTCATGAAGTGAACCGGATCCGGGTGCCCGGTGCCAGCAGGTTCGGCGGCTCCCGTTCGACGTCCCACACCGGCAGCGTGGTGCGCCCGATCAGCTGCCAGCCGCCGGGCGAGGCGTTCGGGTACACCGCCGTGTACTCGCCCGCGATCGCGACCGAGCCGGCGGGCACCCGCGTGCGCGGGCTCGTCCGGCGCGGCAGGTGCAGCGCGGGATCGAGCCCGGTCAGATAGGCGAAACCCGGGGCGAAACCGCAGAACGCCGAGACGTAGGTGCCGTCCTCGTGCCGCCGGACGACCGCCTCCGCGGACATGCCGGAGGCGGCCGCGACGTCGGCCAGATCCGGGCCGTCGTAGTGCACCGGCACGACGATCTCGGCGGCCTCTCTCGGTTTGATGTCCACTGTGGACCGATGGAGGACGTCCTCGGCGAGCCGGTCGTGGTGGGTCCTGCCGGGGTCGAACCGGATGAGCAGGGTCCGCGCGGCCGGGACCAGTTCGAGGACACCGTCCGGCGGGTCCTGCTCCAGTGACGCGTGCAGCCCGAGCACCTCCGACGGATCGTCGAAGTCGACCATGGCCGCACGCGCCCCATAGGGCAGCACTCGCATCATGCGGCCTCGATGAAGGGTCCGATGTGGACACCGGAGGCGTCGAGTCCCGCGCGGATCCGGCGCGCCAGTTCGACGGCGCCGGGTGTGTCGCCGTGCACGCACAGCGAATGCGGTCGAAGCGCCAGCTCGGTCCCGTCGGCGGCGACGACCTTGCCGGTGGTCGCCATCGTGACCGCCCGGGAGGCGACCTCGTCGGCGTCGTGGAGCACGGCGCCGGGCAGTTTCCGGGAAACCAGAAGGCCTTCGGGCGTGTACGCGCGGTCCGCGAACGCCTCGGCGTACGCGGGGAATCCGGCCTTTTCCGCCTGCTTGGCCATTTCCGATCCCGGCGGGCACAGCAGCGCGAGCTCGGGACGGAACCGCCGGATCCCCTCGACCACCGCGGCCGCCTGCTCCGGATCGACCGCCGCCGTGTTGTACAGCGCTCCGTGCGGTTTGACGTACCGCACGCTCGTTCCCGCCGCGCGGGCGAACGCGTCGAGCGCGCCGATCTGGTAAAGCACGTCGTCGGCCAGGTCGGCGGGGGCGACGTCCATCGCCCGCCGCCCGAAGCCCGCCAGGTCGCGATAGGCGACGTGGGCGCCGATGACGACGCCGCGCTCCGCCGCGCGCTCGCAGACGCGCCGCATCACCGACGGGTCGCCGGCGTGGAAGCCGCAAGCGACGTTCGCGCTGGTGACGATGTCGAGCATGGCGTCGTCGTCGCCCATCTTCCAGGCGCCGAAACCCTCGCCGAGGTCACTATTGAGGTCCATCAGGCCACCCTGAACTCACTGTCGAGTTTGTCGGTCACGAACATGTAGCCCGGCGCGTGCGTGATCGCGAACGGCGGCCGCGAGGCCATCAGCGCCGCCTGCGGGGTCACGCCGCACGCCCAGAACACCGGCACGTCACCGGGTTCCGCGTCGACCGGGTCGCCGAAATCGGGCTTGCCGAGATCGGTGATGCCGAGCGCGGCGGGGTCGCCGATGTGCACCGGCGCACCGTGCACGGCGGGCATCCCGCGGGTGATGCGCACGGCGTCGTCCACGCGGTCTTCGGGGATCTGCCGCATCGAGACCACCATCGGCCCGTGCAGCCGTCCGGCCGGGACGCATTCGCGGTTCGTCACGTACATCGCCACGTTGCGGCCCTGCTCGACGTGCCGCAGCGGGATGCCCTCCGCGGCCAGCGCCGATTCGAAGGTGAAACTGCACCCGATCGAGAACGTGACCATGTCGCTGCGCCACAACCCGGTCGCGTCCGCGAGCTCGCCGGCCAGCGCGCCGTTCTGCCAGACGCGGTAGCGCGGCAGGTCGGTGCGCAGATCCGCGCCGGGCGCCAGCCGGGTCGACGGATCGCCGGGATCGCTGACGTCGAGCACCGGACAGGGCTGCGGGTTCCGCTGGCAGAACAGCAGGACGTCGTAGGCCCAGTCCTCGGGGACGGCGATCAGGTTGGTCTGGGTGAACCCGTTCGCCCAGCCGGTGGTCGGGCGGGCCGTGCCCGCGCGGAACAGGGCGCGGGCCTCGCCGGGGGACAACGTCGCCGGGTCGTCGAAGGTGGTCATCGCGGTGCCTCCTCTTCCGATTGTGGTCACAGCAGTTCGCGGCCGCGAGTCTCGGGCAGGCCGAGCAGCGCCAGCACGGCGATCCCGTAGCCGACCGCGCCGAACACCATCGCGCCGCCCGCGCCGAGGAAACCGACCACGGCGGGGAACGTCGCGCCGATGGCCCGGCCGAGGTTGTAGGTGAAGCCCTGCCCGGTCCCGCGCAGCGCCGACGGGTACAACTCGGCGAGGAAGGCGCCGAACCCGCTGAAGATCGCGGACATCGAGAACCCGAGCGGGAAGCCGAGGAACAGCACGAGCGTGTTCGCGCCCGCCGGGATCTGCGTGTAGGCGACGATCAGGCCCGCCGAAAGCACCGAGAACAGCAGGAACGTCTTCTTGCGGCCCAAGAGATCCGTGAGATAGCCGCCGGTGACGTACCCGATGAAGGCACCGGAGATCAGGAACGCGAGATAGCCGCCGGTGCCGATGACGGTGAGGCCGCGGGTGGTCTTCAGGTAGCTCGGCAGCCAGGTCGCGAGCGTGTAGTAACCGCCCTGGACACCGGTGGCGAGCAGCGCGGCGAAGAACGTCGTGCGCAGCAGGTCCGGTTTGAAGATGCCCGCCAGCGAGCCGCGTTCCTTCCTCGTGGCGCGGGCCGCTTCGGCGACGGGCGCGTCCTGGACGTTGCGGCGGACCCACAGCACCAGCAGCGCCGGGATGACGCCGGTCCAGAACATGACGCGCCACGCGACGTCCGGGCTCCAGATGCTGAAGACGACGGTGTAGACGACGACGGACAGCGCCCAGCCGACCGCCCACGCGCTCTGCACGAAGGCGACGGTCCGGCCGCGGTACTTCGCCTGCGAGTACTCCGCGACCAGCGCGGCGCCGGCGGCCCATTCACCGCCGAAGCCCAGGCCCTGCAGGGCGCGGAAGATCAGGAGCGTCTCGAAGTTCGGCGCGAACCCGCAGAGCACGGTGAAGACCGTGTACATCGCGATGGTGATCTGGAGGGTGCGGACCCGGCCGATGCGGTCGGCCAGAACACCCGCGCCGATGCCGCCGATCGCCGAGACCACCAGCGTCGTGGTACCGAGCAGGCCCGCCTCACCGCCGGAAAGGCCGTAGTAGGCGGTGATCGCGGCCAGGCCCAGCGGGAGGGTCTGGTAGTCGAACGAGTCGAGCCCGTATCCGCCGAACGCGCCGACGAAGGCCCGGCGGCCTCGCGAACCGAGCGTGCGGAACCAGGCGAAGGGGCGTGTGTCTTCGGTAGTGGCTGTCGCGTCCATCGGCACCTCCAGAGGGTGGATCCCATCGTGGCACGGGTCACATGGGAAGCCACTGTAGGGATTGTTCAACAATTCCACAAGAGGATCCTTGGCTTGGCCTCTTGTAGCCGGTTAGGATCGGTCACGTGACGATCGCGGAGGGTGGTCCTGCCTCGGTTCAAGGACTCGAAGCGGATCGCGGCATGGTGAGCCGCACCAGTACGGCCGAACGGGTGGCGGGCGTCCTCCGCACGCGCATCGCGGAAGGGTTCTTCCTGCCCGGCGTCCGGCTGTCGGAGCACGACATCGGCTCGGCGCTCGGCGTCTCCCGCAACACGCTGCGCGAGGCGTTCCGGCTGCTCACGCACGAACGCCTGCTGACCCACGAGCTCAACCGCGGGGTCTTCGTGCGGGTGCTGCCCGTCGAGGACGTCGTCGACCTCTACAAGGTGCGCAAGGTCGTCGAGTGCTCGGCGGTGCGGGCGGTGACGGAGAAGCCGCCGACGTTCGCGAAGCTCGCGCGCCTGGTCGAGGACGGCAGGCTCGCCGAGCGGAGCGAACGCTGGCAGGACCTCGGTACCGCGAACATCCGGTTCCATTCGGCGATCGCGGAACTGAGCGGCAGCGAGCGGATCGACGAGCTGATGCGCGGCATCCTGGCCGAGCTTCGGCTGGTGTTCCATATGATGGCCGACCCGCGGCGCTTCCACGAGCCGTATCTCAAGCGCAACGCGGAGATCCTCGAGCGTATCGAGGCCGGCGACGGCCTCGGCGCCGAAAAGCTCCTCGCGCAGTACCTCACCGACGCCGAAAACCAGCTCGTCGAGGCCTACGCCGAGCGCTCCCAACCGCATTCAGAGGACTAAATGCGGTAGTTCGGAGTGCGAACTACCGCATTTAGAGGACGAAACGCGTGGCGTGATCGGACTCCTGTCGCGTAGCGGCCAGGCCGCGCCAGGGTGTCCACAAGGGGCGACGTGCGCCGAACATGTGTCCGGTTAATGTCATGGTGTCCGGTTCTTGCGGGGGTCGTGAGTGGTAAAGAGGGTTAGAACGATCATTGCCACTCACGACCCCAGCGCAAAGCGCCCAAATCGGACGCAAATGGCGAGTTTGTGTCCTTTGTGGACGGTTGCGAGGGTGCGCCACGTTTGACCTACCCGCATTTAGAGGACGAAACGCGTGGGGCGCGCTAGGGGGTGACCCACTTCTGGTTCTGAGCGCCGGTGCAGGACCAGATCTGCAGACGGGTGCCGTTGGCCGAGGAGTTCCCGGTCGCGTCCAGGCATTTGCCGGAGCCGGAGTTCACGAGGTCACGGGCGGCGTTGGCCGCCCATCGCTGATTCGGCCCGCCCGCGCAATCCCACAGTTGCAGCGGCGCGCCGTCCGCGGTGGACATCCCGGTGACGTCGAGGCATTTGCCCAGCGCCCGCACCGTGCCGTCGGCCTGGAACGACCACTGCTGCGCGCCGGAGCCGTTGCAGTCGTAGAGCTGCACCGCCGTCCCGTTGGCACTGTTCGCCCCGGCGACGTCGACGCATTTGCCGCCCAGCCCGGTGATCGCGCCGGTGCGGACGCCGCCACCCGACTGCGTCCCGGACCAGGTGAACGTCGCCGACGTCGATGCGGGCAGCGGGTACGTGAAGGACTGCCCGCCCCAGTTGACGCGCACGTTCTGGCTCGCGCCACTGGTGTTGTACGCGATCAGTGCCTTCGACCCGTCCGGGTTCTTCCACGCGACGTTGCGCACCGCGGAGTTGTCGTTGGACGAGATCCGGTATGCCCCAGGTTTCACGAACTTCGTCAAGTGACCCATCGTGTAGTACTCGACGGTGTAGTCGACCTGCCCGTGCCGCGAGTCTCCATTGTGGACGGTGATCAAACCGGTGCAGGTGCCGCAGCCGCCGTTGTGCGGCCCCATGTTCTGGTCCACCGCGAGGCTCCACTTGATGAAGCTCTTGCTCCAGTTCCGCGTGTAGTCGACGATGTTCGCCATGTCTTCGGCCTGCTGATGACTCACCCAGGTCCCGCCGGAATGCTCCGTGCTGTACGCGGGAACGTTCGGGTACTGGTTGTGCACCACCGTCTGCTGGGCGACGTCGCCGCCGTAGCCGTGCCACGCCATCCCGCCGAAGTTAGGATCGGTGCGGATCGCCGCGTCGTCCATCGTCGGCGCACCGAATTCCGCGTACTTGTCCCAGTTCCAGTCCAGCGCGAGGACCTTTGTGGACAGTCCCTTCAAAGCGGGCAGCAGATTGGTCTTCGTGAAGTACTGGAGACCGGCGCCGTTCCAGTTCATCGACGGATAGCTCGCGCAGCACGTCGGCTCGTTCTGCACCGACACGTAATGGATCGGCACCCCCTGCGCCTGATACGCCTGGATGTACTTGACGAAGTACTGCGCATAGGCGGGGTAGTACTCGGCCTTCAGCCAGCCCAGTTTGAAGTCGCTGTTGTCCTTCATCCACGGCGGCGCGCTCCACGGTGACGCCATCACCTTGGTCGCCGGGTTGATCTCCCGCGCCTGCTTCGTCAGCGGCAGGATGCTGTCGAGGTCGTGCGCGATCGAGAACTTCGCCAGGCTCGGGTCGGTCTGCCCGGCGGGGAGATCGTCGAACGAGTAGCTGAACCGCGCCAGATCCGAGGACCCGAGCGGATTGCGGATGAAGTTGACGCCGATGCCCGAAACGGGATCGAACAGCTTCCGCATGGTCTCGTCGCGAGTCGCCTGCGACAGCGCGCCGCTGCCCTTCATCAGCCACGCGGCGGTGTCGGTGAACGACGCGCCCGCGCCCTCGAACTGCTGGTATGTCGTGTTCTCGTCGACGGTGATGGTCTGCTGCCCCGTTCCGGTGCCCGTGCCGAACGTGACCGGTGACTGCTGCTGGAGCCCTCGGGTGACGTTCACGCCGCGCGAGTCGTTCGTGGTGGTGAGCCAGATGTTCACGGTCTCACCCGCGGCCTGCGCCGGGGTCGCGACGAGCGTGGCCGCCGCGATCACCGCGGCGCCGAGCAGCGGCAGCCGTCTCACGGCGTCGTCCACTTCTGGTTCGCGCCGCCCCCGCAGGTCCAGATCTGGAGTCTGGTCCCGTTCGCGGAGCTGTTCCCGGTGGCGTCGAGGCATTTGTTCGCCTGCGGGTTCACGATGTCGCGCGCCCCGCTGATCGCCCACTTCTGCGCGCCGGTTCCGTTGCAGTCCCACAGTTGCACGGCCGTGCCGTCCGCGGTCCCGCCGCCGGAGACGTCCATGCATTTGCCGAGCGCGCGGATCGTCCCGTCGCCGCCGACGGTCCAGTTCTGCGCGGCGTTCCCGTTGCAGTCGGTGATCTGGATCGGGGTGCCGTTGGCGGTGTTCGCTCCGGCGACGTCGACGCATTTGCCGCCGATCCCGGTGATCCGCCCAGTGCGCCCGGCGGTGTCGCTGGTGTTGACGTGCACGTAGTCGACGACGAGCCGCTGGGGGAAGACGGTGCTGGAGTTCGGGTCACCCGGCCAGTAGCCGCCGACGGCGAGGTTCAGGATCAGGTAGAACGGGTGGTCGAAGACCCAGCGGTTGCCGTTGAGATCGGCGGGCGTGCGGGTCTGGTAGAGGTTCCCGTCCACGTACCACTTGATCTGGTTCGGCGCCCAGTCGACGGCGTAGGTGTGGAAGTCGTCGGAGAAGTTGGGGCCGTTGTAGGCCGCGCCGATGCCGCCCGCGCCGGAGTAACCGGGGCCGTGAAGGGTTCCGTGCACCGTGTTCGGCTCGAAGCCGACGTTCTCCATGATGTCGATCTCGCCGCTGTTGGGCCAGCCGACGTTGCCGATGTCGGCGCCGAGCATCCAGAACGCGGGCCACATCCCTTGCCCGCGCGGAAGTTTCATCCGCGCCTCGAAGCGGCCGTAGGTCTGGGTGAACTGACCCTGCGTGGACAGCCGCGCCGAGGTGTACTCGCAGCGCCCGTACCAGCAGTTGTAGTTGCCGGGGTTCTCCTTCTTCGCGGTGATGACCAGGTTGCCCTGGCCGTCGAGCGCCGCGTTGTTCGTCCCGGACGTGTACCACTGCCGCTCGTGGTTGTTGACGTTGTCGCCGGTCTCGAAATGCCATTTCGAGGTGTCGATACCCGCGCCGGCGGGCCCGTTGAAGTCGTCGGTGAAGGTCGCGGCCATGACCGCGGCCTCGGCGGCCGGGGGCTGCGCGGTGGCCGGGAGTGAACCGAGGAGAACGCCGGCGGCGAGGAGCGCCGCCCAGCGAAAACGGGAGGAGATGGACATCGTTGTCGCCTCTCTTCGCAGGCAGAGAACTACTTTGTTGTGCCTGACAACAAAGTATGCATGGTCTCTACCACTGCGACAAGACGTATTTTTTGACCTCGAATTAAGGTCAGGCGGCGGTACCCCGCTTCGATCCGGCCGTCCGCGGGTCCGCGCCCTGCTCCAGGAGGGCGGCGACCGGGAGGGTGGCGGCTCCTATGGCGACGGCGTCCGGCCCGAGCTGACCGAGCTCGATCTCGGTCTGGTCGAACACGTGCGCCAGCGCGTGCTCGCCCGCCACGCGCCGGATCTCGGGCAGGTAGTGCTCGCCGAGCGCGAGCCCGGCCCAGCCGCCCAGCACGATCCGCTCCGGATTGAACAGGTTGATCAGGTTGCCGATCCCGGCGCCGAGGTATCCCGCCGTCTCTTCCAGCACCTTGGCCGCGGCCTTGGCCTTGCCCGCCGACTCCAGCAGGGCCGCGAACTGCGTCTGCTCGTCCTCGTCCGACACCGTCTTTCCGCCGCGCGCCTTGCGATAGCGGGCGAGGACACCCTCCGCGCCGACGTAGGACTCCAGGCAACCGCGTGCCCCGCAGCGGCATTCCTGCCCGCCGTAGACGATCGTCGTGTGGCCCCATTCGCCCGCGCTGCTGGTGGAGCCCCGGTAAGTGGTGCCGTCGGTGACCACGGCCGCGCCGACGCCGGAGCCGATCAGCGCGATCACCGCGTGCCGGGCACCGCGGCCGGCGCCGAACCACATTTCGCCCTGGCCCTGGGTTTTCGCGCCGTTGTCGACGAACAGCGGCAGCTCGACACCCTCCGCGCGCAGGAGATCGGTGAGCGGGACCTCTTTCCAGCCGATGGTGGGCGCGTGCACGCGGAGCGCCTCGCCCTGCTGGACGGTGCCGGGGACGCCGACGCCGACGCCGAGCACGGTCGCCTCGTCGATCCCCGATTCCGCGATGACTTCCCGGAGCCCGGACGCCACCTGGGTGACCGCCGCGGCCGCGTCCGGGCGCCGGGAGGCGAGGGGATGCTCGACGGTGGCGAGCCGGTTCATGGTGAGGTCGAACAGCTCGACCTTCACCCCGGTCTCGCCGATGTCGACGCCCGCGACATGGCCGTACGCCGGGTCGACGCGGAGCAGGACGCGCGGCCTGCCGCCGTCGGACTCGACCAGGCCGGCTTCGATGATGAGGCGTTCTTCGCCGAGTTCGGCGGTCACGTTGCTGACGGTCGCGGCACTCAAACCGGTCAGACCGCTCAATTCGTGGCGGCTGAGCGGGCCGTCGAAGTAGAGTTTCGACAGGAGGAGGGAACGGTTGTGCCGCCGCAGGTCACGGACGGTGGTGCGCTTGGCAGGCATGCGGATACCCATCTTATGGCGGCGGACCTTTCCAGGATGCCCCACGACCTTAGCCTCCGCCATGTATCAACTGGTGAAATAAGGCGGGAAGAGGGTCATGACGGGGGACGACGAGCTCATCGGCTCCTTGCCGCCGGACTTCCGGTGGGGGGTCGGCAGCTCGGCGTACCAGATCGAAGGCGCGGTCGCCGAAGACGGAAGAACACCGTCCATTTGGGACACCTGGGCCCAGTCGCCGTGGTCGGTCGACAACGGTGACACCGGCGAGATCGCCTGCGACCACTACCACCGGATGCCCGCCGACATCGCGCTGCTCAAGGAACTCGGCGTCGACACGTACCGGTTCTCCGTCTCCTGGCCCCGCGTGCAGCCGCGCGGACGCGGCGGCGTCAACCCCGCCGGGATCGCCTTCTACGACCGGCTGGTCGACGAACTGCTCAACAACGGCATCGATCCCTGGCTGACGCTGTACCACTGGGACCTGCCGCAGCACCTCGAAGACGCGGGCGGCTGGCCCGCGCGCGACACGGCCGTCCGGTTCGCCGACTACGCGATGCTGGTGTTCGAGCGGCTCGGCGACCGGGTCCGCCACTGGACCACGCTGAGTGAACCGTGGTGCACGGCCATGCACGGGTACGTCCACGGCCTGATGGCGCCCGGCCGACGGGACGCGAAGGCGGGGATGGCGGCGGCGCATCATCTGCTGCTCGGCCACGGTCTCGCCGTGCGGCGGATGCGGGAACTCGCGCCACCCGGGACGAAGTTCGGCATCACGCTCAACCTGAGCACCGCCGACCCGGCGACGCCCAGCGAGGCCGATCGTGAGGCCGCCCGCTTCGAGGACGGGCTCGGGACGCGGTTCTACCTCGACGCGCTCGTGCACGGCCGGTACCCGGAGGACGTCCTCGAAACCCTCGCGCGCCAGGGCATCCGCCTGCCGTCCGAGCCGTGGGATCCGTCGATCATCGCGGCTCCGCTCGATTTCCTCGGCGTCGACTACTACTTCGGGACGCGGTATTCCGGGGTGGAGGAGAACGGGAACGCGGTGGAGCATTTCGGGTTGCCCGCGTTCCGCAAGGTCCCGTTCGGGGCGCCGTCGACGGCGCTGGGCTGGGAGATCCTGCCGCACAAGCTCACCGAACTGCTCGTCCGCATCGGCCGGGACTACCCGGGCCTGCCGCTTTACGTCACCGAAAACGGCGCCGCGTTCGCCGACGTCCCCGACGAGACGGGGTTCGTCCGCGACGACGACCGTGCCGCGTACCTGTCCGCGCACATCGCCGCCACGGCCGCCGCGCGGCAGGCGGGCGCGGACGTCCGCGGCTATTTCGCCTGGTCCTTTTTGGACAGTTTCGAATGGGCGTACGGTTACGCGAAACGGCTCGGCCTGGTCCGGGTCGACCGCGAGACGCAGGCACGGACGATCAAGCAGAGCGGGCTGGCCTACCGCGACGTCGTCCACCGGGTGCGCGGCAGCCGGCGGTAGGGCCTGCTCCACCATCGAACCGGCGGCCCGCTCCATTCTTCCCGATGGTTCCGCGTTCTAGGTTCGGCAGCGGAAAGTTATCGCCGCTACCGGAAAACGTGGGGGATTGTGATGACCGTCAGGCTAGAACGACGTGACCAGCCGGAGGCGGTGTCACGGAAACCGTGGTGGCGTAGGCCTTGGGTAGGGCCGATGGCCGTCATCGTCGTAATTTTCCTGGCCTTTTCGATGCCGCCGTATCTGTCCCTGGACCCGTCACAGTCGCGGGTGCCGCAGCCGCCGGGGTTCACCTCGCACTACTGGTTCCTCTCGGCGCATGTGCTGTTCGGCTCGATCGCGATGATCTCCGCGCTGCTCCAGATCTGGCCGTGGTTCCGGGCGAAATACCCGGCGGTGCACCGGAAACTCGGCCGGGTGTACGTCTTCGCCGGGGTGCTCCCGGCCGGATTGATGGCGCTGACCGTCGGCGCGATGAGCCCGTTCGGCCCGACGACGCGGGTGGCCAACGTCGTGGCCGGGGTGCTGTGGCTGGCGTGCACGTTCGCCGGCTGGCGCGCGGCCAGGCAACGCCGGTTCGCCGATCACCGCCGCTGGATGATCCGCAGTTTCGCGCTGACCATGTCGATCATCGTCAGCCGTCTGGTCGGGCCGGTGGCGGTGATCACGCTGCAACCGGGGCTGGAGACCACGTTCGGCGGCAGTGAACTCGCCTTGACCCAGTCGGTCGCCGGGATCACCGCCTGGCTGAGCCCGACGCTGGTCCTGCTCGCCACACAGTGGTACCTCGACCGGCGTCCGGCTAAGAAGAAGCCAGCGATCGCGCGATGATCGTGCGCTGCACTTCGGACGCGCCTTCGTAGATCCGCGGCGCCCGGACCTCGCGGTAGAGGTGTTCCAGCAGATGCCCTCGCCGCAGCGCCCGGGCGCCGTGGATCTGCACGGCCGAGTCGACGACGTACTGCGCGGTCTCGGTGGCGAACAGTTTCGCCATCGCGGCCCGGCCGGCGAGGTTCCGCTCGCCCGCGTCGTACGCGGCGGCCGCGGCGTAGACGAGCAGACGCGACGCTTCGGTGCGGGTCGCCATTTCGGCGAGGGTGTGGGCGACGGTCTGCTGTTTCAGCAGCGGCCCGCCGAACGCCACCCGGGTCTGGGCGTGGGCGACGGCGGCGTCGAGCGCGGCCTGCGCCATCCCGACGGCGAACGCGCCGACACTCGGCCGGAACAGGTCCAGCGTCCGCATCGCCACGCCGAAGCCGCGGTCCTGTTCGCCGAGCAGTTCGTCCCGTTCGACGCGGACGCCGTCGAAGACCAGGGTGCCGATGGGATGCGGGCTGACGAGGTCGAGGTGCTCGCCGGACAGCCCGGCGCGGTCAGCCGGGACGACGAACGCGGAGACCCCGCGCGACCCCGCTTCCCGGGTGGTGCGGGCGAAAACGCTGTAGAAATCGGCCTCGGGCGCGTTGGAGATCCACATCTTCTCGCCGGTGAGCCGCCAGCCGTCGCCGTCGGGTTCGGCGGCGAGCTCCAGCGCGGCCGCGTCCGAACCGGCGTTCGGCTCGGTGAGCGCGAAGGCGGCGACGGCATCGCCCGCGGCCACGGCGGGAACCCATTTCGAGACCTGCGAGTCCTGCCCGGACTGCAACACCGGATACGTGCCCAAACCCTGCAGTGCCAACGCCGTCTCGGCCTCGGTGCTCTGGCTGGCCAGGGATTCGCGCAGGATGCAGAGATCCGTCGCGGCGGCCTCGCGGCTCGGGCTGCCGCCGTCGACGCCGGGGAACAGCCGGGCGAGCAGGCCGAGCGCGCCCATTTCCTTGAGCAACGGCCGGTTGACCGCGCCTTCGGTGCCGGATTCGGCCAGCGGGCGGAGCTTTTCGGCGCCCAGCCGCCGGACTTCTTCGGCGAAGGACTGTTGTTCGGGGCTCAGTGCGAAGGCGGTCATCGGTCGCTCCCAGGTCGCCAGCGGGCGTGCGCGGTACCGGGTTCTCCCGAGCGCAGCAGTTCCAGCCGTGGTTTCGGCCCGTCGGTGCGGCCGCCCTGCGGTTTCCGGCTGCCCGCCGCGAACTGCTTCGGCCACGGCATCGGATAGCCCTGTTCGGCGGCGGCGTGCAGTGTCCACTGTGGATCGTAAAGGTGGGTTCTGCCGAGCGCGCACAGATCCGCGCGGCCCGCGAGGATCAGCGAGTTGACGTCGTCGTAGGAGGAGATCGCGCCGACGGCGATCACCGCGATCCCGTACTCGCGGCCGATCTCGTTGCGGATCCGGTCGGCGTACGGCGTCTGGTAGCTGCGGCCGTACTCGGGTTTCTCTTCGCTGACGACCTGGCCGGTCGACACGTCGACACCGTCCACGCCGTGCTCGGCGAACGCGCGGGCGATCTCGACGGCGTCGTCGACGTCGATCCCGCCGTCGTGCCAGTCGGTCGCGGAGATACGGACGGTCATCGGCCGCTCGGCCGGCCAAGCCGCACGGACGGCGTCGAAGACTTCGAGCGGGAAACGCAGCCTGTTCTCCAATGAGCCGCCGTACTCGTCGGTGCGCCGGTTGGTCAGCGGGGACAGGAACGACGACAGCAGGTAGCCGTGCGCGCAGTGGAGTTCGAGGAGGTCGAACCCGGCGCGTGCGGCGGCGGCCGCGGACCGCGCGAACTGGTCGCGGATCTCGTCCAGCTCGGGTTTCGTGAGCTCGCGCGGGGTCTGGTTCGCTTCGCTGTACGGGATCGCGGACGGGGCGCAGATCTCCCAGTTGCCTTCGGGGAGCGGCTGGTCGATGCCGTCCCACATCAGTTTCGTGGAGCCCTTGCGCCCGGAATGGCCGAGCTGGACACCGATCCGCGCGGGCGAGTGCCCGTGGACGAAGTCGGTGACCCGTCGCCACGCTTGCTCTTGTTCCCGGGTGTACAGGCCGCCGCAACCCGGGGTGATCCGGCCGGTCTCGGAGACGCAGACCATTTCCGTCATCACCAGGCCGGCGCCGCCGAGCGCCTTGCTTCCCAGGTGCACCAAGTGGAAGTCGGTCGGGACGCCGTCTTCGGAGGAGTACATGTCCATCGGCGAGACGACGACGCGGTTCGGCAGGTCCAGGTTCCCGATGCGGAACGGCTGGAACATCGGTGGCCGCACATCGGTGTCCAAAGTGGACGCGAACCAGATGTCCAGTTCGGTGGCGAACTCGGGATCGCGCAGCCGGAGGTTGTCGTAGGTGACGCGGCGGCTGCGGGTGAGGATGTTGAACGCGAACTGCGCCGGATCCTGATGGGTGTACTGGCCCATGTTCTCGAACCATTCGAGGCTCGCCTGCGCGGCGCGCTGGGTCGAGGTGACGACCGGCCTTCGTTCCGCCTCATAGGCTTCCAGTGCACTGTCCATATCGGACTGCTCGTGCAAGCAGGCGGCGAGGGCGAGCGCGTCCTCCATGGCGAGTTTCGTGCCGGAACCGATCGAGAAATGCGCCGTGTGCGCGGCGTCGCCGAGGAGGACGACGTTCTCGTGCCGCCAGCTAGCGCAGCGCACAGTGGCGAAGGCGGTCCACTTCGAGTTGTTGGCGAACACCTGGTGCTCGCCGAGGACGTCCGCGCACAGCTCGCGGATGACCTCGATCGACTTCTCGTCGCTCTCGCCCGGCGCCAGCGAGGTCGCGGCGATCTCGCCGAACGCGCGCTGCCAGACGTCCTCGTGCAGTTCGAGGATGAACGTGCTCGCGGTGTCGCTGTACGGATAGCCGTGGATCTGCATGATCCCGTGCGAGGTTTCCAGCACGTAGAACTTGAAGGCGTCGAAGACGAGGTCCGTGCCGAGCCAGATGTACTTGCAACGCCGGGTCTGCAGGCTCGGGCGGAAGCTCTCGGCGAGGGCGTTGCGGGTCGGCGAGTTGACGCCGTCCGCCGCGACGACGAGGTCGTACTCGGCGCTCGCCTCGGCCGCGCTCGGCGCCTCGGTGCGGAAACGGACGTCGACGCCGAGTTCCGCGCAGCGTTCCTGGAGGATGCCGAGCAGCCGTTTGCGGCTCATCGCGGCGAACCCGTGCCCACCGGAGGTGTGCACCGTGCCGCGGAAGTGGACGTCGATGTCGTCCCAGCGCGCGAACTCCCGGCGCATGGCCGCGTGGATCACCGGATCGGCGTGCTCGATGCCGCCGAGCGTCTCGTCGGAGAACACCACCCCGAACCCGAAGGTGTCGTCGGGCGCGTTGCGCTCCCAGACGGTGATCTCGTGATCGGGATGGAGCTGTTTCGCCAGCGTGGCGAAGTAGAGCCCCGCCGGGCCGCCGCCTAACACCGCGATACGCACGTCGCTCAGGGTATGTCGCGGTATGTACGACCGTCAACGATACGGGATATGCTGACCCGTATGGAGCGCATCAACCCGCCCGGGCTCGGCCGTCCTTCCGGCTTCTCGCACGCCGTCGCGGCCAGCGGCCGATTCGTCTTCCTCGCAGGTCAGACGGCGTTGGACGAGGAGAACCGCATCGTCGGCGACGGCGTGGTCGAGCAGTTCGAACGCGCGCTGTCCAACCTGCTCACCGCGTTGCGCGCGGCGGGCGGGGAGCCGTCGGACCTGTGCAGCGTGACGATCTACATCGTCGACATGGACGACTACCGGGCCCACGCGCGCGAGATCGGCGCGGTGTGGAAGCGGCTGGCCGGGAGCGAATACCCCGCGATGGCGGGGATCGGCGTCAGCCGGCTTTGGGACGTGGAGGCGCTGGTCGAGGTGCAGGGCTTCGCGGTCGTTTAAGGCAGGGTCCGCGAGACGTGCGCGGCCGCGGCCTCGCCCAGCCGCGAGTGCAGCGTGAAGAACAGATCGGCGGCCCGGATCCCGGCCCAGCCCGGCGGCAGCAGTTCGGCGGGCAGGCCCGGGTCGAGGTAGGGCAGCCGCCGCCAGTCGGTCAGCACCCGGACGTAGTCGGCGAACGCTTCCGCCTCGTCCGTGGTCTTGCGCCGCTGCCACCGCCGGAGCGCGGCCGCGTGCTCGTCGACGAAGGCGGTGTACAGCGCTTCGAGCTGGTCGAGGTCCCACCAGTCGCGGATCTTCTCCCGCACGTCGCCGAACGCGAGGTGTTCGGCGTGGAAGAGATCGGCGTACCCCTCGAGTTCGAGCCGCCGGAGCATGTCGGACGTCGCGTCGCGCAGATGCGCGGGCGCGATCCAGACGCCGGACGACGCGGTCCCGAAACCGAGCCGGGCGAGTTGCGTGCGAAGAACGTGCCTTTTGTGCCGTTCGGCCTCCGGGACGGAGAACACCGCGAGCAGCCAGCCGTCGCCGGGGGTGGCGCGTTCGCGGCGGAAGATCCGCTCGTCGCCTTCGCGCAGGATCGCCAGCGCGGTCTCGGAAAGCTCGTATCCGGCGGCCCCGTCGCGGCGTACCGCGGACAGGATCCCGCGCCGCTTCAGCCGGGAGATCGACGACCGGACGGCCGGTTCCTCGACGTCCACTCCGGCCAGCAGATCGATCAGCGAGCGGACGGAGAGCCAGCCGCCCTCGCCGCGCGAGTAGAGGCCGTACACGGTCACGATCAACTGGCGCGGTTGCGCCGTTCGCCCCGCGCCGTCGACTTCGGTTGCCTCCGACACGGCCGTCACCCGGTCACCATACAACGACGATGAGCTCAGGTTTCGGTCGTGACCGAAGCGTTCCGCACTTAGCGTCACGGTATGGAGAACCCACTCGTCGAAGCCCCCGTTCCGCCGGTGCCCCAGGACGTCGAGCCGGGCGGCGTCCGGTGGTTGCGGGCGAGCGTCGCCCGGTTCAGCCGCCCGGAGGACCACGCGCGGCGGCGGGCGCTCGTGCTCGCCGAGCTGGCGCGGATGGGGCCCTTGCGGGACAAGGCTTTCGCGCTCGCCAAGGTGATGCGGGACGAGGTGGAGCGGGTTCCGGTCGCCGTCCTGGCCGCGGAACTCGGCCTGCCCGACGTTTCCCGCGACATCGCGACGGTTTCCGGCGCCTACCACCCGCATACCGAAATCGGGGACGACGCCGAGGAGGCCATGCGGCGGCTGGTCGCGGCCTGCGGTGGTGACGCCGACGAGCGGACGGCCGCGCGGATCGGGCTCTTGGTGCAGGCCTGCGACGCGACGGCCAAGCTGCTCGGGAAGGCGCTGGCCGCTCACAGGTCCGGTGAGGACGTCGAAAGCCTGCTCGACCGGGTGCTGCGCGAGGATCCGCCGGTCCGGATCACCCGGCGGTGGGTCGGCGGCGAAGTGGTCGAGGTGGACCTGTCGGCGCATCCGTTCGGAGCAGGGCCGAAACAATGCCCAGGGGAAACGCCGGCGCGGCAGGTGGCCGCGGGAATTCTCGACGTCCTCCTGTGCTAAGACTTACCCCGGTCATCTGGAACTGGGGAGTCTTTCGATGCTGTATTTCAATGGTTTCTTCGGCGTTCTCACGCTCGGTCTGTGGATCTTCTGCATCGTCGACGTGATCACCACGGACGAGGGATCGTGCCGCAACATGTCCAAGGGGATGTGGCTGCTGCTGGTGCTGATCGTCCCGCTGATCGGCTCGATCGTCTGGCTGGTCGCCGGTCGGCCGCAGCACGCCGTCCGTGCGCCGCGGGGACGGTACGAAAGGGAGACGCCGGCGTTCCCGGAGTACGACCGTCCGGGCCGGTTCGCCGCGACGAGCGCCGCCGACGACGAAGAATTCCTCCGTAAGTGCCGGGAGCGCGCCGAGGAGCAGCGCCGCAAGGCCCGTGAAGGCTGAGTAGCCTCGGCGTAGAGATCGACACTGGAGGAAGAGATGTCCGAAGCACTCGACTGGAACAAGAACATCATCAAGGAGTTCCGCGAGAACGAGGGGAAGCTGGGCGGCATGTTCGAGGGCGGCTCCCTGCTGCTCCTCACCACCACGGGCGCGAAGAGCGGCGAGCCGCGCACGTCGCCGCTCGCGTACGCGCAGGAGGACGGCAAGTACATCGTCGCCGCTTCGTACGCCGGGGCGGACAAGAACCCGGCCTGGTACCACAACATCGTCGCGAACCCGAAGGTCACCATCGAGGTGGGCACGGAGAAGTTCGAGGCGACCGCGACCGTCGTCCTCGAAGACCGCGCCGAGCGCGACCGGCTCTACGCGTTGCTCATCAGCACGATGCCGGGCTTCGCCGACTACGAGAAGAAGACCGACCGGGTGATCCCGGTCGTCACCCTCTCGCGCTGATCGACCCGCATCCAGTCCTCTGGATGCGGTACTTGCGCGTGCAACTACCGCATCCAGAGGACGAAACGCGAGAGGTCAGCGCGCGCCGCTGGGGGCTTCGACGGCGTTCGGCCGCTTGAGTTCGGCTTCGGCCGCGCGCAGCGCCTTGCGCTCCTGGCGGCGCGCGATCAGCTTCTTGCCGGTGAGGATCATCGGCTGCTCCACCCAGCGGTGGATCAGGTCCGCGATCCCGAGCCCGACCGCGAACACGGTCAGCGCGCTGATCATCCGGTGTTCGCCGAGCGGCGGGATCGCCGCGACCACGGCGAAGTGCACCGGGCCCTGCAGCAGGTAGAGCGAGTACGAACGCTCACCGACGAACCGCATCACCTTCGTCGCCAGCAGCCAGCGCAGCGGCCCCGGCGAGACCAGCACCACCAGCAGCATCGCCGAGAGCAGGCCGTAGGCGATCAGCAGGCCGAGGTTGCTGCCGGTCGACCACCACAGGCTTTCCATGTTGACGTGCAGTAGGGCGAAAGCGCCGAACACCGGGATCGCCGCGAGCGGATGGGTCAGCGGTTTGATCACCGCGTAGGACCGGCGGTAGTGCATCGCGATCGCCAGCACACAGCCGATCAGCAGGATCGCGTAGTGCACGGTCGACCGGTAGATCGGCGCCTGCGGCCCGTTGAGCACCCAGCCGCTGGTGACCCCGACCAGCCCGGCCATCAGCGCGAACGCGGCGAACGCCAGCGCGAGTTTGCGCCAGGCCGCGGCCAGCCCGACGGCGCCCGCGACCACCAGCAGGAACGGCCAGAACAGGTAGAACTTCTCCTCGATGCCCAGCGTCCACGAGCCGCTGAAGAAGTTGTCCGCGCCGTTGCCCCCGCTGGCGGGGAAGAACTCGTTGAAGAACGTCAGGTAGTACTTCAGCGCGTGCGGGAAGTCGCGGGTGAAGAACTCCCCGCGCAGCCACACGAACACGATGATCCCGCCGAGGATCACCAGGTACGGCGGGAGAATCCGGAACACCCGCCGCAGGTAGAACGCCGAAAGCGAGATCCGGCCGGTCCGGTCCTGCTCACGCAGCAGCAGCGTCGTGATCAGGAAACCGGACAGCACGAAGAAGATGTAGACACCGACCCAGCCGGACAGCCAGCTCCACTTCGGACCCGCGAAGTGGAAGAGGATCACGATGGTGGCCGCGATCGCGCGCAGCCCGTCGAGCGCGGGGAACCGACGCATGGCGAGGAACTCGTCATGGTCCAAAGTGCGCACAGTGCCCCCTCATGGCGGTATCGGCCCGGAAGTATACGGGGGCCGGTCACGGTGCCTCCGCCCCGGCTGGGGGCCTCCTACCAGCGGATTTCGGAGATCACCCAGCGTCACGCGCGGGTTCGACGTTATGGGTGAGCCGGAAGCGGTTCGCCGGATCGACGGCCGCCTTGACCTCGGCGAGCCGCCGCAGATCGGCGGGCGAGTACACCTTGGCCGCCTCGTCGCCCGCGCCGCTGTCGCCGTAGACGAAGGTCAGGAGCTTGCCGGTCGACTTGGGCTTCAGCGCGTCGAACAGCTTCCCGTGGGCGGCCTTGATCTCGGCCATGCCCGCGTCGTCCACTACGGACAGTGCACGGACGGTGAAGCGGGCCTCGCGGTCCCAGCCGACCCCGGGGTGCTCGGGAAGGTCGGACAGCGCGCCGCCGAGCAGGTCCAGCAGGACGACGGTCGGCACCGGGGCGCCGGGGCCGGCGTGTTCGAGGATCGCGTCGAGCATCGTGTCGTCGAGTTCGGGCACGGTGACGTTGTCGGCGCGGTAGCCGTGCGGGAACGGCGGCTCGTTCGCGATCTTCCCCGATTCGGTGAAGGGGATCTCGGCGAGCGTGTCACCCAGCACGGGGGCGGCGGCGCGCAGCGGGGCGACCAGGCGTTCGCCCTCGGCGGCGTCGCCGAGGTAGGCGATCCGGATCTGCGCGACGTGCTGCCCGCGCAGCGGCTCGGGCACCATCGGCAGATCCGGCATCGGGACCATGCCCAGCGACGACGTCATCTCGCGCGGCAGGTCCGCCGCCCAGTCTCGCCAGGCGTGGAGCACCGCTGACAGCGATTCGGTGCCGAACTGCAGGCTCCCGCCGTACAGCCGGGTGACCGGGACGAGCCGGAACTCCAGCGCGGTGACGATCCCGAAGTTGTCGCGGCCGCCGCGCAGCGCCCAGAACAGGTCGCTTTCGGTGTCCGGGGTGGCCCGGCGGAGCTCGCCGTCGGCGGTCACGACCTCGATCGCGGTCACCTGGTCGGCGGCCAGCCCGTACTTGCGGCCGAGCAGGCTGAACCCGCCGCCGAGGGTGTAGCCGACGACGCCGACTCCGGGGAAGGAGCCGCTCAGCGGCGCGAGCCCGTGCTTCGCGGCCGCCTCGATGACCGCACCCCAGCGCACGCCCGCGTCGACCCGTGCGACGCCGTCTTCGATCCGGATCCCGGTCATGCGGTGGGTGGTGACGAGGACGCCGCCCTCGAAGGGGACGCCTATGCCGTGCCCGGTCGAGTGGACGGCGATCGGGAGATCGTGCTCGGCGGCGTGGCGGACGGCCTCGACGACGTCGGCGGCCGAAGCAGCGGGCACGATGACGTCGGGACGGCGGGGCACTGCGGTCTGGAAGCCGGCGAGTTCGGTGTCGTAATCAGGGTCGCCGGAGCGGAGCATCGTGGTCATGAGTCCAGCGTGATCTCGATTCGGCCAGAAGTCCAAGATCTGGTTCGTCTGGTAACTAGAATCATCGGTTATGGAACTGCGTCAGCTCGAATACTTCGTCGCGGTGGCCGAGGAAGCGAACTTCACCCGCGCCGCCGAGCGGCTGCATGTCGCGCAGCCCGGCGTCAGCGCCCAGATCCGCCGCCTCGAACGCGAACTCGGGCAGCCGCTGCTCGACCGGTCGGCCAGGGCGGTGCGGCTGACCGAAGTGGGCGCCGCCGCGCTCCCGCACGCGCGGGCCGCGCTCGCCGCCGTCGCCGGGGTGCGGCAGGCGGTCGACGATCTCACCGGGCTGGTCCGCGGGCAGGTCGCGATGGGCATGGTGTCCTCGCGTGGCCCGGTCAACCTGCCGGATCTGCTCGCGCGCTTCCACGAGCGTCATCCGGCCGTCGACATCACGCTCGCCGAAGCGACCTCCGACGTCCTGCTCGCGGGCGTCGCCGACGGCCGGTTCGACGTCGCGCTGATCGGGGTCTCCGGCGAACCGCCGCCGGGGATCGGCCTCGAGGTCGTCCTCGACGAGCCGCTGGTCGCCGTCTCCGGGCCGGACGATCCGCTCACCGGGCAGGCCACGATCACGTTGTCGGAACTGGAAAGCCGGTCGCTGGTGAGCCTGCCGAAGGGCACCGGAATGCGCGCCATCGTCGACGCGGCGTTCCTCGCGGACGGCGCGCAGCCGAGGGTGACGCTGGAGGCGGGCGATCCGAACGTCGTCGCCGAACTGGTCGGACGCGGGCTCGGCGTCGCCGTGGTGCCGATGTCGCTGGCGACGCATTACACGAAGCTGCACGCCATGAAGATCACGCGGCCGGCCGGGCTGCGCGCGAAACTGGCACTGGCCTGGCGGACGGAGGGGCCGGTCAGCCCCGCCGCCCGCGTGTTCATCAGTCAGGCACGGGCGCTGCTCGGGTTGTGAGCCGCCACAGCGACGTGACCTCCTTCGCGTTGGCCCGCCGATGCCGTGGCCGGATGTTTTCCCTGCCCAGGACTTCGAGGCCGGACCGCTCGAACGCCTCGAGGAGTTCTCCGCGACGGCGCAGGCCCAGCAGTTCGGCGAGGTCGGACAGGATCAGCCACGCCTCCCCACCGGGTTCGAGATGCCGGGGCAGCCGGTCGAGGAACGCTTTCAGCATCCGGCTTCCCGGGTCGTAGACGGCGCGTTCGAGCGGGGTGTGCGCCCGGGCGGGCAGCCAGGGCGGATTGCAGACGATCAGCGGTGCGCGGCCCGGCGGGAACACGTCGGTCTCAAGGGTTTCGATTCCGTTGAAACCCAGGCGTTGGAAGTTCTCTCGCGCGCAGGCGAGCGCGAGGGGTTCGTTGTCCGTCGCCACCACGCGTTCGACTCCCCGGTGCGCGAGGACCGCGGCGAGCACGCCGGTGCCGGTGCCGATGTCGAACGCGAGTTCCTTGGCGGGCAAGGGAGTTCTCGCCACCAGATCGACGTATTCACCGCGTATGGGGGAGAAGACCCCGTGATGCGGATGGATCTTCGCGCCGAGCGCCGGGATCTCGACGCCCTTCACCCGCCATTCATGCGCGCCGACGACGCCGAGCAGCTCGCGCAAGGACACCAGCGACGCGACTTCGGACGGCCCGTAGACCTCGGTGCAGGCCGCGCGCACGTCCGGCCCGCGGCGCAACGGCAGGACGTGGCCCGGATCCAGCGGGACCAGCAGCCTGCCGAGGATCCGCGCCTGGCGAGACCGATGGTTCCGCTGCTCCTGGAAGGGTTTCCCGGCCGCCGTTCCGCAGCGGCGGGACAGCGCGGCGAGGAGGTTCCGCGCGCCGGGGAAGTCGCCGTACCAGGCGAGACCGGTGCCGGACGCGGCGAGCCGGAACGCCTCACCGGCGATGACGCGATCGTCGACGGCGACGACGGTTCCGGGCATTTTCGTGCCGACGGTGGTCAGCCAGCGCCGACCACCGTCCTTTGTGGACAGGGGGTTCATGGTTTCCGTTCCTGGATCCGCCCGCGGCGAAGAGACCCCGCGGGCGTGGCTCGTCGGGGGACAAGGTCAGGAACGGCGGTTAGCGGACCACCGCGGCATGAACCGGTGTCGACACGAATCCGAGCTTACCGGAACGACCCGGCGTGCTCGGCCGCCCAGACCTCGAAGTCCAGCCCCGGCCTGCCGGTGACGTCCTGGACGGTCGAGGTGACCTCGCCCGGTTTCGTCACCAGTCCCCGGAATCCGGTCAGCATCGTGTCGACGACGAAGTCCGGCATCTTGGCGAGCAGGGCGGCACGTGCTTCGTCGAGCGGGATCTCCTCCCAGCGCGCCGGACGGCCCGCGGCCTCGCCGATGATGCGGACCTGCTCGGCCTGCGTGATCGGCCGTGTGCCGGTGAGCGCGTACTTCGCCCCCGCGTGCCCGTCGCCGGTCAGCGCCTCGACGGCCACCGCGGCGATGTCCTTCTCGTGGATCAGCGGCATCGACGCCTCGCCGTACGCGCCGCGGACGACGCCGTCCGTGCGGATCGACGGCGCCCAGCCGAGGGTGTTGGTCGCGAACCCGTGCGGCCGCAGGAAGGTCCACTCCACGCCCGCGGCTTCGATCGCCTCCTCGACGGTGCGGTGCCAGGCGCCGATCGCGTTGTCCTGCTCCGCCAGCGAATCGTCGACGGCGCCCGAGGAAAGGAACACCACGCGGTTCACTCGCTCCCCGAGCAACGACACCGTGGGGACCAGGGCCTCGGCGGCGCCGGAGAGCATCAGGAACACGGTGTCGACGCCGTCGAGCGCCGGCGCGATCGTTTCCGGTTTCGCCAGGTCGCCGCGGACGCCGTCCGGCGGCGGATTCCGGCTCAGCGGCCGGACCGGGACGTTCCGTTCCCGCAGCTGGGCGACCACCTGCGAACCGACGTTGCCCGTCGCGCCGGCGACCAGGATCGGCTTCATGCCGCCACCGCCGAGAAGATCGGGCGGTAGCGCTTGACCGACCCACCCGACATCCCCGGGTAGGTCTGCACCTTCTTCCACACGTCCGTCGTCCCGATGCCGTCGGCGCCGGGGGCCGCGAGCGCGGCGAGGTGGGCCTCAGCGCTCGTCCATTCGGCGTAGTTCATCACCCTGGTCCCGTCGGTGCTCACGTGGAAGAACCCCGAGATCCCGCCTTCCGGCCGCGCGGGTTCCGACGCGAGCGCTTCGAAGACGAGGTCGATCCAGTCGCGCTGCCGTTGCTCGTCGGGCCCTTCGAATTCGACCGAGACGATCACGAGGCAGCCTGGTGTCCCTTCGCCGCGCTGTCCGCGGTAGAGCTGGAAGACGGGTGCGCCGTCCAGGCCCTGAATGGCGTCTTCGCTGGTCCACTGCTCGTAAGTGAAGGCGCCGTCGTGGTCGATGCCTTCGTACGCGGTGAAGGAAACGAGCCCTTCGTGGCTCTTGTACGCCGCCCGTGCCGCGTCGGCGTCCGGCCATTCGCGCGCCACCACGACCGTCGTCTCGTTCGGCGTCGGCCACTGTCCCTTGTGGATGGTCATTTCGGAAGTCCCCTGAACTGTCATGTCTCCAGCATGAAACTTAAACAAGGGTTGAAGTCAAGCTAGGATCTCGGACATGTCCGAACTCCCGGCCGAACTCACCATCGGGGAGCTGTCGCGGCGCAGTGGTGTCGCCACCTCCGCCCTGCGCTTCTACGAACGTCAGGGCCTCATCAGCAGCAGGCGGACCAGCGGAAACCAGCGCCGCTACCCCCGGAGCGCGCTCCGCCTCGTCGCGTTCATCCGCGCGTCGCACCATCTCGGCATCCCGCTGGAGGTGATCGGCGGCGTGCTCGACTTCCTGCCCGAGGGCGCCGCGCCGGATCACGCGTTCTGGCAGCGGGCCTCCGCCTGCTGGAGCGCGGAGCTGAACAAGCGCATCGAGCAGCTGGAGTGCATGCGGGACCGGTTCACCGAATGCATCGGCTGCGGCTGCCTGTCCTTCGACCAATGCGTGCTGGTGAACCCCGGTGACGTCCTCGCCGCCAAGGGGCCCGGTCCGGCGCGGCTGATCACCGACTGAGCACGGCGAGTTTTCGTTCCAGCAGCCGTCGTTCGGCACTGTTCTCCGCCTGCCGGATCGCCTCTTCGTACTCCTGGGTGGCTTCCGTCGTGCGACCCGCGCGATGCAGCAGATCGGCGCGGATGGCGTGGTACAGGTGGTATCCCTCCAGATCGAGGTCGTCGATCACCTCGAGCGCGTGCGCCGGGCCGCGCACTTCGGCGACCGCGACGGCCCGGTTGAGCGCGACGATCGGCGTCGGGTTCATCGCGAGCAGCAGGTCGTACAGCTCGACGACCTGCGACCACTCGGTGCTCGCGGTGTCGGCGGCGTCGCTGTGGACGGCGTTGATCGCCGCCTGGATCTGGTACGGCCCCGGCTGGTTCCGGCGCAGGCAGGCACGGACCAGCGTCTGCCCTTCGGCGATGAGCGCCCGGTCCCAGCGTGACCGGTCCTGCTCCGCCAGCAGTACGACGTCGCCGTCTTCACCGGTGCGGGCGGCGCGGCGCGACTCGGTGAGCAGCATCAGCGCCAGCAACCCGGTGGCCTCCGGTTCGTCGGGCATGAGACCGGTCAGCAGCCTGCCGAGCCGGATCGCCTCGGCGCACAGGTCCTCCCGCACCAGCCGCTCACCCGAACTGGCGGCGTATCCCTCGTTGAACACGAGGTAGATCACGGCGAGCACCGAACGCAGCCGATCCGGCAGGTCGGCGTCCTCCGGGACGCGATACGGGATCTTCGCGTCGCGGATCTTGCCCTTCGCCCGGACCAGCCGCTGGGCCATCGTCGTCTCGGGGACGAAGAACGCGTGCGCGATTTCGGCGGTGGTCAGCCCGCCCAGCAGTTTCAGCGTCAGCGCGACCTGCGCGGGGACGGCCAGCGCGGGGTGGCAGCAGGTGAAGATCAGCCGTAGCCGGTCGTCGCGCACCGGACCCTCCTCCACGGGTTCTCTGTCCGCGTTGAGCAGCGCGGCCTGTGCTTGTTTGTCGTCGCGCGCGGCTTCCCGGCGCAGGCGGTCGACGGCCTTGTTCCGGGCGGTCGTGATGATCCAGCCCGCCGGGCTCGGCGGTGGACCGCCGGACGGCCACCGGTCCACCGCCTCGGCGAAGGCGTCCTGGACCGCCT
>Ga0307518_10000635_pt1 | contig 26388 bp, 13 predicted proteins | sample 25_EM_MG_FD_203889 | JGI IMG/M metagenome (GOLD analysis project Ga0307518, IMG submission 203889) | Populus trichocarpa ectomycorrhiza microbial communities from riparian zone in the Pacific Northwest, United States - 25_EM | ecosystem: Host-associated > Plants > Roots > Unclassified | place... | reverse complement strand
CACACAAACCACTCTCCCCCCTCTCTCTCTCTCTCTCTTTCTGAATTTTTTCATATCTTCAAAACTTGTTTCTATATTGTTTTGCTTTGTTCTTCCAATCCTAAACTCTGAAGTTGTTTCACTTCTCAACAAAATTTTCTTGAAGGTCAGTCTTTGTTTCAGTTTTTACTGTCCCTTTTCAGGAATGTTGCATGTCTTTTGATGACAACTGTGTTTTTCTCTGTTAAAGATAATGGTAGCATTAATTTCAGTTTGTCTTTTGATGATCCGCTGATATTAAAAAAAATAAAATAAAAATATTATTTTAATATTTTTCTAAATAAAAAATAATCGCAAATATATTTCCAAATATCCTCTTAATGCAAGAGGTTTAAAGGTCTGACACATGGAAGTTAAAGTGTTCGTTAACAAACTTTGTTTGGTTACTGAGGAAACCAAAAGAGAAAGAAAGATGCTTGCTTTATGGATTATGGGGTGTTTTTGTTTTCAAAAATTGAAACTTTCTGTTCTCTGGTATACTATACCAAATGGGGTTTAAAAAAAGGGAAAATTTGAATTTATGCTCTTTGTTTATTGGTTTCTTTTTTGATATTCTGTGGCTGGCCAAAGAGGGAAACAGAGCTTGACTTGAGTTAGTTTCTAGTACTAGTACATTTTGTGTGTTTATCTTAAAGATAATTATGTAATGGTTACTTGATATCTTTGTTACATTCTCTTTTTAAGGCCATATTTTGATTCGGTTTTGACAAAATCGTACCTTTGTTTCGTCCTTTTCTACTTTTCTGTTTCTGCTTTATCTCTTCTTGGTTTTCTCTCTCGTGGGAATTCAAAGTTCTACGTTTTCTCTCTCCCTTTCTCTTTACTTTGAAATAATGGTCTAGTCTTAATTCTGAATTGCTTTTTATAAAGTGGAAACTAGTTACAAAAGAATGTATAGTTTGTTCTATTTTTAAGCCTTTTATGGACGATCCCCCATAAATATGAGGGTTTTAATTAAGATTGTGCCAAATAATATGCTACTTGTTGTCAACTCTTTGTGTTGATCTCTTCTTTGGTTCTCTTGTGATGCTCAAACTTAAAAGGTAAACATTTAAGAATCATGTAAATATAATCCATTTTATTGTTTTGATTGTAGTGTATTTTGATGCATTTTACTAGGTAGGACAGACAGGTTTCTTGTTTTCTGGTTTGTTCTTGAATTTTATGCTCCCTATTCTCCTCTATTTGTCGGCTTCAATTTTTTAATTAGTAGTTTGTGGATTATTAAATAACATGTTTATATCTCTCCAAGTAGTGCGACAATTAAGTGAATCCTTATGAAGGACAAGATACTCGGACAGCGTTTTAAGAATATTCCATTCCAAGGTCACATGGAAGATTATTAAATTTGGTTTTGTTTGATTTGTTGAGAGTTTAGTTACTCGCAGTCATTTCTGGTTTCTTGCAAGGTATTTAATTAACAATCAATCAACTGTTGTCTTCTTGCTCGTGTTCAGCTGGTTCCATCGTTGATTCAAGCAATCGCCTATGGATTGTATTTGACCAAGATAAAGAAGACCATGGTTTTCTACATCGAGGTGTAAAGTGATTTGTGGGGGAATCTTTAGGTTTTTGGATAGCCTTTTCTTGGTTGACTAGCTAGCAAATCTCAGAATTTTATGTGAGATCTGTTCTGGCAATCGGAGGAAACTTGTCAATTATTTACACCACGGATGTCTTCTTTGTTCTGCGGTTGAGCAAATGGGGGCTTGTGTTTCAACTAGTCGGAGTACTTGCAGTAGCAAGAGCAATGGAGAGCCAGTTCCTCCCCCTTGCTTGGGGATCGGTTTTTGCGGGCAAAAGAGAACTAAAAGGACATTCTCTGATCATTTAGTTACACTTCAGCATTTACCATCCATATCTAACAGGGTTTTCACCAATGGAAAGAGCCGAACTTCTTGTATATTCACACAGCAGGGTCGCAAGGGAATAAACCAGGATGCAATGATTGTGTGGGAAGTAAGTTTTATTCTTTCCGTTGAGATTAACTTTTAATGACATTTCGAGGTTTTTTTGCTTGGTCACACTATGGTTCTTTGTAGGATTTCATGTCTGAAGACGTGACCTTCTGTGGTGTCTTTGATGGTCATGGTCCACATGGCCATCTTGTTGCCCGCAAGGTGAGGGATGCCCTGCCAGTAAAATTACAGTCATTCTTGAACTCTTGTCAATCAAGGCAAAATGAACCGGGTCAAACCTGTTTCACGGGGAATTCAAAGAAATCAGATGTTGGGGATTTGGACAAGGATGGCTCTGTCGAGGATAAATTGAATTCTTTATGGAGAGAAACATTTCTGAAGTCATATAAGGCCATGGATAAAGAGCTGAAATCCCATCCCAATTTGGACTGCTTCTGCAGTGGGAGCACAGCTATCACTATTGTAAAACAGGTATTGCGGGATTAAAGCTCATTCTTGATATTGCCTTCATTTAGCTTTGGTAGGAAGTATAGCTTACTCTTCATGTCCCATTTATTTAGATTTAGCCTTATCGAATACGTTATTTGTGAATTTAAAGGGATCGAATCTGTTCATGGGATATATTGGGGATTCGCGTGCAATCATGGGATCTAAGGACAGCAATGATTCCATGGTTGCAGTCCAGTTGACTGTTGATCTGAAGCCTGATTTGCCAAGTAGGTCATTTGCACTATAATTAGTATGTATTTTGATGTTATACTCATCTTTGCAAACCCAATAGTTGATTTGAAACCTAATTGCTGCAGGGGAGGCTGAAAGGATTAAGCGGTGTAAAGGTAGAGTCTTTGCATTGCAAGATGAACCTGAAGTGCCAAGAGTTTGGTTACCATTCGATGATGCCCCTGGTCTGGCAATGGCTCGGGCATTTGGGGATTTCTGTTTGAAGGAATATGGAGTGATCTCAATACCTGAGTTTTCACACCGGACACTTACAGACAAGGATCAGTTCATTGTTCTTGCCTCAGATGGTGTATGTTTTCTCCTCTTATATTTTCTCCTACCAATTCCTTTTCTATCTGTTAATATTGAATCTGATTTTCTTCTATTTTGTGATACTAGTTGATGGATCATTTTAATTTGGTATTTTTAAGGTCCATTGTTTGCTGACTAAAAATTTATGGACTGTGGTTAAATATGTGAATGCCTTTGACATTGTTCCATATCCTGTATACTGCGTAGCAGAGAGGAAAGCTTGTAGAGGAGTGTTGAGTGTATTCATATACCAATCAAGCGATAGCACTTTTTGAAAGGCATATAAGAACAAAAGCTCATTGTGGTGGATGGTCCATATTGCAATGTGGATTTTGGATTGGTATGATAGTATTTTGAATTGTAGGTTTCTTCTAACCTAAGTAGCAAATAGATTGATCCATCTGGCATTTTATGCCAGCTATGAGTAACACACTCATTCATTGGCCAGCCATGTTTTGCTTTAAATATTGTTGCGTTAAGTATTGGATTGAAAATGAGTTCAGGATGTGCCTAATCTATTCTGTGACTCATTATAATCATGTCACACGCAAGCTTTTCCAAATTTATTTCTCACATAAATGTATGTTCTGACTGTGAAACATGTGCATTATCTTTGATTGTATTGCCAAAGTCGTTGGAGTTTTCAGTCTCAGATTCTGCTTAATAGCAGCGAAATGTTCTCGGTGCATGGAATTTTTTGTTCACTGTTCCCTTTTGATTATTCAGTACATGGTGACTATCTTCTGTTGTCTCATCCATGTTATTGGATTTATTTGTATAACCGGAGAACCAATTCAATTCCTAAAACATCTAAATGGGCTATTAGGAAATATATCACAGTTGCAATGCAACTCCTACATGCTGTCAAGAACATCCAAATTCATCAAGATTAACAGCAATGCAATATTGAAGCTAATGATGCCAAAGCAATTTTGGAATGCTAGAATTATAACCTTGTTATGGTTGTTTTTGAGATAGTGCTTGGCAATATATGTGTGCTAACTATTAAGTTTGAATTGCTTCAGGTTTGGGATGTCTTGAGCAACGAAGAGGTGGTTGGGATTGTATCCTCTGCTCCAACACGGGCATCAGCCGCAAGAATTCTGGTGGACTCAGCTGCTCGTGAATGGAAGCTCAAATACCCAACTTCAAAGATGGATGACTGTGCTGTAGTTTGCTTATTTTTGGATGGGAAAATGGACTCAGAATCTGATTACGATGAACAAGGCTTTTCTTCAGCGACTCTTGATCAGAGCAATCATTCTGGTAATGCTGCTGAGTCAGATGATGGGCAGAAATCCGAGCCATGTTTGCAAAGAAACTTTACTGTCAGGTCAGCTGAAGAAAATGATACTTATGGAAGACTAGCAGTTGAAGTTGATGGAGATGGCGAAACAGTGAGTGCTGATGATCAGAGTTGGTCAGGTTTGGAAGGTGTCACACGAGTTAATTCACTTGTTCAACTTCCAAGATTTTCTGAGGAAAGGCCAGACCCATAATTTTTGTGGTTATCTACGTAAATGAAAAGAGCCTGCCATCATTGTAATATTTTTGCTCTGGGGCCCCATTATATTCAAAGAACGTCCTTTTGTTCTGGTGGCATAATGTTTTGAAAATTTACCCTGGTAAATGATTGCCACAGCCTCTTGTTTTGTTTTATGTTACAGAAATGTAGAAAGACAGCTTTGTTCAGAGAATTGAACCTAATCAACATAGCTCTGTTAATATGATTTTGATTCTGTCAAGATTCTGAACGTGCGTATATTGATCGTGTTGGAAGATAGAGTCCTGCGTTCACTCCAAAAACTAGTGATTAAAGGAACACTTCACTTGGCTTGTCTGTGATGGATTTTCTTCCTGTTTGAATCCAGCTCCCTTTTAACTAGTCACTGGTACATCATCTTCAAATGTGCCAAGAGACTGGAAGCAATAATTTATTGGTAGTCTCTTCTTGGTATGGCGGTCGAAGTCAGGACTCTGTAGTTGCTTTGGTGCAGGTTATAGTACTGAGAGCAGTCATTTCATGCATAACATGTGTAAAGTGGAAGACCCTCTTCAGATTCCAATCCTCCATGTAAAATTCAACTTGCAGGTTTGGCTTAGATGGTGATTGAGTTTGCTTCCCACAATAACATTTTAAATTCAAATTAATGGGAGGCTGCAACAAAGCATTCTTGTTAACATATCAATCTGAAAGAGGATGGACTGTCCAGTACTCACTTTGAAGAGAATTAATCTGAGAGAGAGAATTCTATTTCCATCAGGACTAAGTTGAAGTAATATTGCATGAAATACAAGTCAACATTACGAACATTAAATGCAGTATTGCTAGGAAAATCATAGCATATGAACAGCTACAGGAATGGGCAGACATGCCATTAATAGATCTTCATAGTCCCGTAAGGACAGAGATGTAGCTGGAGAGACAGAAGAGACCAATTTAATGGCCGCCAGGCTTGGTGATGAAAAATAAGACCCAAAAATTAGGTAAACAAGGTTAGCTCTGCAAGTTTCAACAAACCACCTTACAATGCACTTCCAAGAGCCTCCCATGCAATTCTTAGAGGAAAATTCCATGGCCTTTAAGAGGAAAACAGCATTGTCATATCTTAAATAACCACAAATGAAAAAAAGAAGAGAGACTCGTGGAAGCCATAAAAGTATATGCTTACCCTATCCTCATGCGGTATGGATTTAACCAAATAGAAACGGCTACTTAAGTCGCCGCGAAAAGTTCACCTAACTCACTCAAATCCTGACTATAAGAAGAGCAACACTCTTCTCACTTCTTCATCAATCACTGCTAACATATCTCATCTGCTAGCTTTGTAGTCATAAAATGGCTTCCAAATCACAGTTCTCTCTTCTCGCTCTCGTTGCCCTGCTTGCAATATCCGGGCAAGTACTCGCAGGGCGTCAGATTCCGAATAATGTGGATGTGAAACAGCCTGATTTCCTGATATCTGACAACAGTTTTCTCATTCCAGGCATTGGACGGGTGCTGGTTCCACCAACTCCCAGCTTTCCTTCTTATGATCCACATATGGGCATTGGTAACTATAGTCCAGGTGGAGACGATACATTCCCTCCAATTCCTAATGGTGGTGTTTCAACAGTAAACCACCCTTGAGAGCAGTATGTGGGCTGCTGCTTTTTAATAAAAAGCTATGCTAGTTGCATTTGTTTTATCTTTTAATCAAGTATCCTAGATGCATGAATTTATGTAATGTTGTTGCAAGGAAGTTGGGGTCTGTTAGGCTTCCTTACATGGAAATTAAGTGTGCTGCATGTACCAGTCCAAGTTTGTCCCTAGAATGTAATGATCACTTTATTCTGTCTTCTTTATTGTTTACTTTCAATATTGTTGTAATTGTATGGTTTTTATGAAGACTGAAATTCTTAGCTATTAAATTGAGCTTCTGCAGGTATGCCCTACCAGACAATAATGACAGATCAATTTCAATGCATTACTACTAATCTTTTCAGGTATTCCCTGGCCATTTTTATGGCTCTTCACCTGCATTTTACATAGCCAGTTCATCAATGAAGAGAGATTTTGTTCTTGTAGTTCACTGGTAGTGTAAAACATTCACTTACTAGACAAATCAAGAAACCTATTCATCAGTATAATTTAGTGTTTACTCTTCAATATAAGTAGATGCAGATGAAGGAAGAGCTTCTAATGACAAAAAGGAAATTAAGGGACTCATTTGCCCCCTTTTCTCATGAAAGTATAATGAAAAAGACATAATTGATTAGATAACACACAATCTAATACATAAATTTCATCCTTGATTGATTAAAAACTACTTGGATTTGTGCACTAAATCACTGAATCTTTACATCGCCATCACCACTAATGATCTATATGATTTTGTTTTTCCACTTTAAGAAGTCTTATTCAAAACCAAACTTAATGAAGGTGGCTTGTTGTAACCATCAGCAACATTTACATTGATCTCTTCCTTCTACGAGCTATCCACTTCTTTTCATATAATTACTCAAACTATCCTTAATTGCAAGCAAAGGCAGTAACACATTTACACCTTGCTGGAAAACCATCTTCAATCATACACATCAAAACCAGACAAAATCTTTCAATAAATAGACACCTTAACACGTCAATCAACACATACAATCACATTCAACAAAGCAAATTTCCAGTGCAGCATTGGTTACCAGGATTTTATTGCAAATTAAGTTCGTTTCTCATTGTAAACCATTGTTAGAAATTCATTAGTAAATAAAGACAATGAGAAGAAGAAGAAGAAGAATAACACAAGATTCCAAGTAGTATTTTTCATTCAAAAAAGAATGCTTGGCTCTACCTCAAAACATGACTGGAAAAGCAAACAATCAACCATTCTTATTTATTTTATTTTTTTTCAAAGTATAGTTTTTCATTAAAAACCTCTGAGAATCCAAAAAAGACAACTCCTGAGAATGCTCTCTGAATCTGGAACTTCCGAAATGGCAAAGTGGTAGTCTCATAAGGAATAATCTGCAGCAAAGATTATAATATCCCTGGGTAAGTAAATAAAAATAGGTGGGAAAAGAAATATACCAAAGAGAGGAGCATACAAGAGGGATAGTATGTAGATCTTTCTGTTGGAGTTTAAACTCTAGCATAATCTTGTCATTGGATAAGAAGTGAACGAAAAAGATAAAATAACAATGTCAGTTCTTCAGATCGATCACGCGATATAGTAATTTCTTAGTCACAGTTGGCACTTGACTTCTCCAAAAAGAAAGCAATAAGTAACGTAGCAAATCACTTTCATAGAAACTTTGCCAAGACAATATGATGGAACTAATTAGCATACCTACCCACCAAATATGGTGTGCACTAGACTTCATCATATATGATCTTAATTACAACCACACATGCTTTCCATAAAAAAACCATAAATCAAGAATCTGCCTACTGGTAAAGGTCTCAAACATCAAGTCACCTGCATCTTGTAATTATAAAAGTGGGAATGTGTCATGTTTTGATTCAGGAGAGGAGACATAATTAAAGAACCAAACATCATTATTACTTGAGCTACCCATTTGAAAGCTGTATTTCATGTGTAAATGTTGTCTCTAACCTTCGCAATAAATAACAATCATTTGAGTTAACAAATCTTCAAAGTCATCTATACCCAAGTATCACTCCAATTAATAGACCAAAACCAGCCCTTTAAAAACTCTCACCGCTTCCTCTTCCCCTCTTTAGCGGCAATAAGCTACCACCTCATAATCATTGCATCTCAAAACCATTTGCAATCTTTCAATTCGAAACTGAAAGAAATTCAAAAAGATTCACAATTCTTTCTCACTCATTCATGATTAACATGAAAATTTATATAAACTCTCATATCAAAGACTTATGCTAATCAAAATCCATCAAAATGAGAATTCAAGCCCTTAAGCCATCTCAAGAACAATTATCTACTCTAACAACCAATAAAACTTACACACAACTATAAAGTTACAAACTTTCGATTCTCACGAGGTTATTAGCTTCTCCAAATAAAACCCACTAAATATAAACAAAAAACAAACAATAAGTAATTCAAGTTTTGGAGAATTACCAGACAAAAGCAAAAAAGGAGATAAATGGGGTTTTGGAGAATTACCTGACAAGGTGGGGTCTTCGCTAGAGAGAGATAAGAAATTAGAGACCAACAATCTTGAAAACAATGAAGATAAGGAAAGCCAAAAAGATGCATAGGAATAAGTAATCCACAAAAACAAAAAACTTGGTTGATCCATGATTTCTTTTCTTTTTATCATTGTTGTAGTTAAGGTTGTTGTTGGTTTGGTTTGGTTCTGCATCATCAAGTGATTCAAGTTTTGCCATTGTTGTTTTAAAACAACAACTGTTGGGTTTGCAGAGAGATCTTACAGAGGAGGTTCGATTTGGGGATCTAGACAAAGCTTTGTTTTGTCTGATTTATGTCTCTGTGGTTTTTAAGGTTTGCTAAAATTGGGTCGTTTGCGTCCCGCGCAATTTTCTCACCAAAATGATTTGTGGACTGTAGGCCCACTACTTCTACCCACAGCAGCAATCCATATTGTGTGAAGGGGGCGCCGATAAATAATTACACTCCAAAAAAACTGGATCACTTTGACTTCGGGTAATTGAGTTAACTTTTTTTTTTTTTTAATTAATATGAGTTTCTGAATCAGTTTGCACGTATGTTAATTATTTTTATGATTTATAAAGCTAAAAATCATATAAATCTCTAGTGGCTCTAAGGTTTATGGGACTCAAACTGACGATTTCTAGAAAGCAAATATAAAATCTGACCAATTAAATTACATCCTTCAAAATTGAATTAACTATTTTTATTAAGCTGAATTGTATCTTTTTTATTTTTTTAAAATAATTTTTTTATATATAATTTTTTTATTAGATTTGAGTGTATCAACCGAGACATTAAAAACCTCTTTAAATTATTGAGCTACTTGAATTTTTCAGTCGACGTATTAGAATATACTAGGGGTAACAATTATGATATCAATCCCATTTCAGTTACAGGAAGGTTTGGTTTGGATGATTAATGGATTTGCTCATGTGTCTTTATTTTGGATTTGAACTCAGAAAGAAAGACTAAAACAACGAAATTCTCGTGAATACATCAATTTGAATGTATTCAATCTGTCAAAAACATCCTTTATATCTAATGCTAACCCAAATTCAAGTAATCCAACTCTATTTGGATCAGTAGCGGATACTCCGGTGTCAGTTTCAACCCAAATCCTGTTGCCATCTCAGGCAACTTGTAGTTAATCTTCTAATAGAATGCATGAATGTGTACTTCTGGTGATGGTTAATGTGTTGTTTAACATTAATCTTCCAAGAAACCAACCTTACAAAGAGTAGAAGCATGAGCTCCTGTTATAGTCCTGGTGAATTTTTTTTTCTAATTTTTTACTGTCAAGGAGATTTGAGATACGTCATGATATACAAGAATACAAGCATAACAAGGAACATTGATTACTTTACAAATAATTAATTTGTTGTAGCCATGGTTACCATCTCAGTCTCAGCTCGACACAGCAATCTTGCAGGATTCTGTACCATGTCTTGATTATTCTTAGCGCCATGTACAACTCAATACAAGAATCTCTTTCTATCTCTACACACAAAAAAAGAAGCTTTCCCGATGCATGAGCCTCCTTGAATTGCAACAGTCATTTGAATGGTTAGGCGTATTCAACCTACCGCTATACTTGCAGGCGGCTGCTTCTGTAGTTTGAACCTACAGGATCCTGGTTGCAAGGAAACAATCTTTGCTGTTGCTCTAAGCCTCACCCTAAAACAATAATACTATCACCAAGACATTAATAAATCGATGAACAACTATCAATCAGATGGAAGTTGTTTAACATTAACCTCAAAGCATAAATGCACCTTAAGAATTGCCCTGGTGAAAAACATTGGAGGTACATTAGGGTATAAAGACACCAAAATGGACCTTTTCCATTGTAATATTCTTTTTTTGCTGCTAGTCCATGCTACTTTTAGCACTGATAGAAACAAATGACTTTTAATTTAGAGTACATTGAGCTGTTCAAGGTTTTTCTTTTCCCGATAAAAAATGTATTCAATAAGATCTCACAGGTTTGTCAAACTTCAAAAAAATTCTTGCTCGTAGTCTCAATTGATATGAAGGGCATTTTCAGGTGGGCTATTAACCTGTGCTCTTCACGATCACAAGTTCATATGTTCAACGCCAGTCAAACATCAAACAAGATGGAAATTTGAAAACATATTGATGCAGGCGTAACTTGAAAACAACAATTAAATAAAAAACACATAATATTTTAATTTGAAAAGGGAGCTGCCGAGATATGAAGTCTAAATTCACAAGTTTTTTTTTTTTCTAAATTAATGATAATCAAGTCTTTTCTTTTTAAAAGATTTACAAAATCCTAAATAAGTTAGAAATTTCACTTCAACTAGAAAATAAAAACAAAGATCTGAAATTACAAAGGAAAGAAACATAAAATTTAAAATAAACAAGAAATTCAAAAATAAAAAAAATCATAAAACCTGCCAAAAACAAGAGGGGTGATGACATTTTTTATATTTAAAGAACCAACGGTTCACGTAATAACCCAGTAGTTGCTGTAGAGAAAACAGCCTCTGAAAACTCATAAAAATTTTAATGTGATTCAATAGTCAAATCAAAAGTTATGGTCCTTTTAAGATGTTATTCTCACTTGACACAACCAAACTTTTTTTTAGCATAAACTATCTTACTGATCTATAAATACATATGTTAGGTCATTTATGTAATATATTTATGATAAATTCTTATTTAATTATAACAGATTTATATTTAACTGCTCAAAACTAATAATTATTATGCTCAACTAATCACGTATTCTTTCCTTTATTCACTTGTTCTAGAGAAACATTTAGCTAAATTTATTAGCCAATAGAAAAATCCAAAATGCAATGAACAATGCTGATAACTAAGTACAAGTATAAAATCGGTTTCAAAGCCAGTAAATCAATGGCTTTTTTCCCATAAAACAACTTTAGTATCATAGCCATATCAAAATCAAGAGAAACAGGTGTCAATTGGGAGAATTTATTTATATCATTCACAACTTGCAAGCTAAATAGATAGTGTATTATTAAAAACTGATTTTTAATTAGAAATTTATTAAAATAATATTTTATCATCATCATCATATCAAAATTCTCACAAAAAAATAAAAAAAATGTTAAATTAATATATTTTTTTCAAAAAAAAAAAAACAAGTTGAACGGATTAACAATCCCACAAAAATAGTTTTAGTTAAAACATATAAGGTCCCACCGAGATTTGAACTCGGGTTACTGGATTCAGAGTCCAATGTCCTGACCACTAGACCATGGGACCATTTCTGTTAAAGTTGTCGTAAATAATATTATATAATAATTACTTGTGTTAAAAATCCTCTATTTCTTCCTCTGATGGTTTCTCACTCAATAGTCAACAGTCAACAACCAAAAACCCTGATGAGGAAAAACCCTATTGTAACCTCGTCCTCTCTGCAACAACCCTACAGGCCTACACCCCTTTCCACCTCTCCTACCCTACAACAATCGTGGGTCTTCATCAAAACCTCCAAAAAAAATTCCCCATACAAATTTTCACTTCCAATCCTAGGTGGTTTTTCACTGACAACAGCTATCTGCCTTCACCAGAATGGATAGAGCCCTTTAATGACCCCCCTGATATAGCCTCAGAAACCCCTCAAAACCTTAAACCATCTCCTTGGGTTCACCAAATTTCGAGTCTTTAATTAGATGGCTCTATGGATATGGAATCAGGATTGGACCTTTTTTGTAACAAGTTTTTGATCAATTTATCACCAAATTTTGTTTCTTTTGTTTTGAAATATATGGAACTTCACAAAAGACTTGATCTTGCTTTAAAGTTCTTTAATTGGGCTGGTAAGCAAAACAAATATACTTATAATCTTCAGTGTTATGATTCTTTGTCTGATGTTTTAGCTATAAATGGTGATTTAGATAATGTAAAGTCAGTGTTCTGTAAGTTTAGAGAAATGAGGCTTTTGATGAATGTTTCTGTTGTGAATTCTTTGATTAAGAGCTCTGGTAGTGTAGGGATGATAGAGGAGTTGTTACGGGGCGGGGTGTCGTAGAATGAAGGAAAATAGGACTCGACCGAGTTTGTTCACCCATAATTTTTTGCTTAATGGTTTGGTTAATTCGATGTTGATCGAATCCGCTGAGCATGTTCTTGAGCTTATGGAGAATGGAGAAATTGGACCTGGTGTTACTTATAATACTATGATTAAAGGGTATTGTCAGGAGGGAAAAACCCAGAAAACATTTTAGAAGTTTAATATCTCTATATGGAGTTGAGAAATGATCATGTATTTGACTTTAATTCAGGCGTGTCATGCTGAAGGAGATTTTGATTTGTGTTTAAGTTTATATCATGAAATGGATGAGAATGGATTGGGAATCCAACCTCATGCTTATGGTCTAATTATTGGGGGACTGTAAAGAGGGGAAATGTATGGAAGGATATGTTGTTTTCTAGAGGATGATTAGCTCATCGTCCCACGTTACACCGCAGGTTATAGTAAAATTTCTTTCGAGTGAAAAAATAAAGTCTACGTGTATTTTAAAAAAAATTAATTTTAATCATTAATTAAATGATATTTTAATTTAATATTGAGATAAAAAAACTTTTGATCCATCTTAATTAATTAACTTAGATTGAACTACAAAACTTATAGGAATAATCTTCAAAAACAAAAAACACATAGGTCAAATTACTCTTATGAAATAAAACCTATTTACACCAAAATAACACCTAGCTAGGCTAGCTCATTGGCTCGCACTATACAAAAAAACAAATGATCAAACAAAAAAATAAAAATATGTTATCCATAAATTTAAAATTAGTTGCATATAATTAGACGATATTTTTATCTAACATAGAAAATGAATCGTATTGGATCAATCTAGGTCATTGCAGGTTGACATGCAGAAGTTATGGGTATAATCTTGAAAAAAAAAACAAATTGAGAACCTAAATCTCGAGTTAATTTAACGTTGAAGGATAAAATTAGAAAAAAAAAAAACTCAATTTTATTTTAAAGAAACCCAAGTGAACTTGAGTCAACCAACCAAGCTCTCAATGCAAGTCATGCATGCCATCAAATTCAATAAGTTTTTTTTATATTCCATAAATTATTTTTCATTTAATAGATTTGCATGACAATAAAGCGAATATAATATTTTCTAAATAAATATTTTTTAAAAGAAAAAAAAACATAAAAAACGCATGAGACCGAGATAGCAAAAGCAAATAGTTAATAACAAAGAGTGAAATAATATTTTTTAAAATTTTAAGTCAATTAAAAAATAGTTCATCGATAATATAGGGTGAAATTATATTTTTTTTTCTTTTTAAATTGAGGTATTCAAAGTGCATTAAATAAAAAATAAAAAAAGCGAAACAATAAACTAAATATTATGACTTAACTTGTCAAACTTGTTATTCGAATCATGAAACTAACTGGTTTATTTTTTTTTTTATCCAAAACAAGAACTAAAAAAGCCCAACAATATTAGTCTATGCCCAACATGTTAGGCCTTTAAAAGGAACAACCCAGGTGCATGGGCTTTTTAATTTCTTTCTTTTAAAATACAGTGATGACGTATTGTTTTCCAGCCCAAGTTCAGCCACTATAATGATTGCCGAAAATAAATGTCTTCTTCCTCAATTGAGATCTGTTTTTTTATGCAATAAGACTCTCCTTGATATAACCTACCATACCATACCTTGCTGAACAATCTTTAAAGCCATGGCCTTCTGATATGTTCTTCACCTGTCAAGCTTTATGTAACGTCATTAGCGCACACCCATCTGCAATATAGTATTCCAGTGTGGTTCCTTGAATATCTCTTCCAAGTAGCTAATGAATCTTTCTCAGTTTTGTCCCAAAGTTCTCTTGATTTGGATCTTTTTTTAGGCGGTTAAATCCAGAAAAATCAATTTATTTTTGGAATCAATTTAACAGTAAGTTGGCTGAAATATAATTGAGCAAGAAAGTGAATCTTTTCTCCTTGAAATTGGCTAGATAAATGTGAATTCTGTATGCCAAAACAGATTTCTCATTATAAGATCATGCCCAGTGTAGCAGTGGGTAAATATCAAACTTCATTGTGATTCAGAGGAGCATTTCTTTCTCACAGAAGTATGTATTCTCGTTTTTTCTCTGTTTATGTTAGGAAAATTCTGAAATTAGATATATGCCATATAGTTTGCCCTTCTTTGCTCTGTGTTACGTACTGCAATATAACGACTGTTTAGTCTTTAGCTCAACTCTCCAAGCTACATTCTATGTTTCAATATTATGAGTTATTATTCGCCTTCGATTCTCGGTCTTCTAATCGATAAGCATCTATCTCACCGCATTCTTGGCCATAATAATCCAGTAATAGCGTGAAATTTTGCTGTATTGTTGGACCTTGTGGGTGTGATGTCGCTATATTTCTTATAATCCCACATGTTACTGGCAAAAGCCAGGAGCACATGTAAATTTGGCCTTGGGGACCTTATCCAAGTGGATTTCATTACAGGTCCGCATGCAGAAACATCGTTGTAAAATAGCTAGTGCTGGAATCTAGACAATGGTGTCGTTATTCTCTTAATGCTAGCAGATGTTGCTGTGTTGTTTAGCCCGATTTATTTCAGTGATTGATAACAATACTGCAACTGCATCCACTATTCGAATGCAAGCAATAGCTTAATCTTCACATGCAAAGAAAGTGATAGTACATAAGCATCAGTAAAGCACGAGCGATGAGCTTGCAAGTCTCTATATGATTGAATATAAAGTGGGCTTCTTTTTTTTATGATCTTGCTTTCTTGAGGCATCAAATATTCCATTCCCGTGCAATTCAAAGCCACACCTTGTTTGTTTTGTTGTTAATGGGAAGGACTTGATCACAAACAACAACATGGCTCGAGTTGTTAGCAATGTCAATGGCTCCAATTACATGGCAGATTTAGCCTGGTTGGTTCCACTCCTACCAATATTTGAGATTCTTGCGACAATATTTACATATACATAGTTGCAAAAAGGTTGATGGCTGATTGATTAGCTTTACTAGTCCCCTTAGTGCCAAGATTAGTTATTTTCTTCGGAATGGTCCCCTTCAACACAAGTACTTTTATCTGTTCTGAGTAGTCCCTTTGTGTCTGTGGCTCTGTCCATCAATGTAGCCAGTCAATTCCAGTGCCAGTCTGCATTGGTTCATAATGGCTATGGTTAAACTAAGTATCTCTCGATAATACGAGAAGAAAACTCTAGAATATATATGAGGTGAGGAAGAGTGTAAAATTCAGAAAAATTCATGTATTAAACTCTTTCTTCACTCTCTATTTTTATAGTAAATTTTAAAAGTTAAGACTATTATTAATTATTGATTAGCCACAATAAATTAAAAATTAAATCTAAGAAAACTATAAAAAAAAATTGTGGAGATATCTTTCACTCGTGGCAGCAGAATATTTTCTTTTGTTGAGACCCTTCAATGAAAATCAAGATGTCAACGTGGTTCTAAGCAATATCTAGATATTTTATACTAGTTGAATGGCTCAAACAAAACCATGAACATTTGGGACCTAAAGATCTTGAAAAAAAAGTTGAATTTTGGACACTCCAAGATATATATATATATATATATATATATATATATATGGTTAGTGAATTATGTGGGGGCAGAGATTGTAACTTAGCTTAAACCAGCAAGAGGTCACTTCATTATCCATCAAGTTTATTGCTCAACTTTGAGACTAGAATACTTCGTTTTCATAACCTAGAGAGAGAGAGAGAGAGAGAGAGATCATCAAAAGAAAATATTTCGATGAAAAGCTTTGTAGAAAAAACAAAACCTTGGGGATCAAGTTATAGATTGGCTTACAGAAGACCTGTAATCTTCTACATAAGAAAGACTATTCATTGGCTTTATTGAAAGAGGATCTGGACGGGGATTCTTGAAGTTTATCGATCAGCATTATTGTATGCCTTGGTGACACAGAAAGTACGAAAATGTTAATAGCCATTAAAGATCGGGGGACCTTGAGCTTACAGAGTGGCACAGCTGTAGCAGCTACAAGTATATGGTGGTGATTGAGGAAAAGGGCCCTACAAAATATGATCAAAACTAATTTAGGGGTCTGAATTGGAGGCCAAGGAAAATGAACTAGGATCACTCAAGTGATGGTCCGGCCCTTAATTCATCCTACGGATAGATAGGTGGCATTTACGAAGCCTAGAAATACTGTCAACTACATGGGCCAATCTATTCCCATATGCTTACAATTTTCAACTCCAACACCGGCAGCTGACGTCACAGTTATTAAATCCGGACCGGTATAAGAAGTTGATCTAGAAACTGGACCGGTTTAGAATTTTTAAAAGATCAGCCGGTGTAACGACCCGGCAGATTAACCAGTGACCCAAGCGAGACCCGGTGGTTTTTTTTTTCAAATATGGAATTTGAAACCCATCAGTATATATACTCTATGTTCCCAAGAAAAAAAAATTATGTTTTTTCAATGTGGGATAAAAAAAAAATTTTGTTTAAATACTTCAACTTAAAAGCTTAACATAATATCTTTTTAATGTGGGATAAAAAACTTTTTAAAATATTCTTTTAAATTTCATTATTTACAATATGTATAGCTTATATTTACATGGATTTTTTCTTAATTTTTTCATATAAAATATTAAAATTTTAATTTTTTTTTAATTTTTCCGGGTTGACCCAAGTTGACCCATGAAACCCAGGACTCGGCCCCTTGACCGGGTCAACCCCCGGGTCAGGTTTAATAACTATGGGTGGGATGGTTAATTTTCAATTTCCTTTCAAATATGAAGTGTGGCCAGAAATAAAAAAAAATTAAAATAATTTAGTGTTTTTTTCTAGTTATAAAACTCAAATATGCCCGATGATCAGCCCGAGACTTAAACCGGTCTAGGTTGAAAAAATATTGGTTAAGACATTAACCCGACTCAACTTGATTAAAAACTCAGTCTTCAACCCATTGAATATTTTTGTTAAAAAAACATCGTTTTGATTCTTAAAAAAAAACTAATTAACTTGGATTTACGTTCTTGATTTGTGATTCGAGCTTTTCTCTATTAATAAAAAACTAAAAAAATGTTATTTTCTTTGAACTTTTTAATTGTTTTTGAAGTGTTGGGTTAAAATGGTAGATATCTATGTGTTCTAAAGTATGGGAAGATATTAGGCAATGCCTATGGTAATTATGACCCATTAAATTTATGACATATATATGGCTTTTTCATTTAATTAAATCGGCTGAGAAGTTGTTTTTTGGGATCTATTAGATTTGGTTTCCTTAATGAGAAGGTCCATAGAACATGCTTTAATGTTATTAAGGTTTGTACGTTCATCCCACACTTTAACCTAATCTATAGGCTTTAATTAGTTTTTGAAAAGTGATAAGGTACGCACGCACCCAATCACTAATTTATATTTCTTATACAATAAGTTAAAAATAATATTGTTTTTTAACGTTCGTTACTGTACTTTGCCTTATAAAGTTTTTTTTTTTAATTTCATTATGCATTATGTTGTTGATGTTTTATATGTTGAGATTTGTTTTTCTCTTACATATTATTTTAACTATAAGGTGTTTGATAAAGTTTTAAAATTGAATTAGATGCTAATTAATTGAAATAGGATCAGGTTCGGATATCGAAAATGATCAAATTTTAATAAGGTTTTAATAATTTTTTTGTATTTAAATTTAAATATAGATAATACAAAACTTCACGCATGAGAATCTATTATTATCCCTAATTTTGAAACTCATAAGAAAGACAAAATGGATAGATATTTAGTTAGTATCTTTGGATTTTTCTAAAGGAAAAAAAATAAAAAAGAAGGAAAGGGAAAAGGGGGAATTGATGCTTCAAAATAAAGTTAGTATGTGATTCAATATTTAAAAAAATATATAAATTATATTTTATAATTAACAATTTAACTTATTGGGCTGAAATAGTTTTTTGATAGTGTATCAGAGCTTTAATGACTAAACGATCACGAGTTCAAATCTCACTGTATCTATTTATTTGATAAAATTTAAATACAAAGTAATATGGATCTCTAAAAATTTTAAGTTTAAAAAACTTTTATTTAAGATAATATATTAATAAATAATATAAATTATATTTTAAAACTTCACATAATATCTTAAATTATTAAATTAACATGATTTTAGATAACCACCATTCATCACATTCAAATGGTGGCTTGCAAATTGGCGAGAAAGAAGAAATAAGCATGATGCGAAGCTCTCGAACTCCGTTTGGCCTGAAAAAATATGTGTGATTGTGTGTTTTCCAGCCAAATATAATTTTAAACACGATATTACTATGTAGATAAACAACGGTCACTAAGCTAGCATGTAATGGTTTGCTTTTTCGGTCCCGGCCCCTTGTCACATTCTTCTGCATACATCTATCAATTTTAATGAAGAATCTCTCTCTCTCTCTCTCTCTCTCTCTCTCTCTCTCTACCTAGCCATATTGATAACATGGCCATGTCTTGTGGTCTATATCCTATCGTACGATTGCAAGATGGAGCTTCGATCTCTGCAATATTTAGAGAGAAGAGTTTTTTGAGCTTTCTAACAAAGGGACCAGCCTTAAGATTAAATTTTCATAATTTAGAGAACGGTATCTTTCAAATCTTCATGATTTAGAGAACGAATCTTTCAATGTATATGGGCTCTCTTTTGTTTCTGTCTATTGTACACAAGAGAGTGTTCCCTACTTATAGCTCCAATATCTATATTGACACCATTATTTGTCTATACTTCTTGTATTGAACCAAGCTAGCTACCTCAGCATTCATCGCCTTCATGGAACCAAAAAACACCAATGGATCGTCAAGAAGCTATGAGCATGACATTATCAGTTGGTTTGAGGACATATCAAAGAAAGCCGGCCAAGTTCAGACCGAGACTCTTCGCCGAATTCTTGAGCTCAACTGGGGTGTGGAGTATCTCAACAAATGGTTAGGGGATATCAATATTCAAGACATGGATGCAAGTGCATTGGAATCTCTGTACACTTCTTTGGTACCTCCTGCTTCCCATGCAGATTTAGAGCCTTACATTAGCAGAATTGCTGATGGGGATACTGTTCCGTTACTCACTAAACAACCTATAACACTTCTCTCCTTAAGGTGTGTCCTCTTCTCTTCTCCTCTCCTCTCCTCTCATCTTTTTTTATATTATTTTTTTCAAGTTTTTGGATGCTTGGACCATATTGCTATAGCAAAAGCTTATCTTTTTAGATATCATGTGGAAAATGGAACCAGAATATTAATTGATAGAGTTGTGAGTTATGGGCTCTATTTGGCTCTTGTTCAGTTTTCTTATCTTTTATGATTTCATGGGATATATACCTTTAGGTTGTCCAAGGATTGGTTGAAGTCTACAAAAACTCAGCCTTTTTACCTTGATTTGAAAGGATTCCATTAGCCCATGTTTCCACCATTTGTAAGAGAATATTTCCAGAATTATTTCCTTTTTTTATGATTCTAATTTTGTTCATGGTTACAATTTTCTCAAGCTCTGGAACCACAGACGGAAGGCAGAAGTTTGTTCCTTTCACTGACCATAGTGCTCGAACAACTCTTCAAATTTTCAGCTTGGCAGCAGCTTATAGATCAAGGTTTGACCAATCTCTCTCCCTGTTGGTCACACATAATCCAAATTTGTATGGTATCTAAGAAGACAATTAAGTTAAGAAAAGATGGATAACTACACTTTAAATATATTGTATTGAACAGTTGAAAAAAAAACTGTACAAAGTAATCATTTGATTTCTTGTACTCTCTCTTTATTTTATGTGGTGGATGTAGGGTTTATCCAACAAGGGAAGGAGGAAGGATCCTTGAGTTCATATACAGCAGCAAACAATTCAAAACAAAAGGAGGGTTAACAGCAGGAACAGCTACAACCCATTATTATGCAAGTGAAGAGTTTAAGATCAAGCAAGAAAAAACAAAGTGCTTCACTTGTAGTCCACAAGAAGTCATTTCTGGTGGAGACTACGAGCAATCTACTTATTGTCATCTTCTTCTAGGCCTCTTCTTCTGTGATCAAGTAGAGTTTATAACCTCTACTTTTGCTTATAGCATAGTTCAAGCCTTCACAGCATTTGAAGATGTGTGGAGAGACATATGCAATGACATTAAACATGGTACTCTTAGTGAAAGAATCAACTTGGCAAAGATGAGAAAGGCTGTGCTGTCTATCATCTCTCCAAATCCAAGCTTAGCTTCAAAGATAGAAGAAAACTGCAAGGAGTTGGAGACTCAAAATTGGCTTGGTTTGATTACTAAGCTTTGGCCAAATTCCAAGTATGTTTACTCCATAATGACAGGCTCAATGCAACCTTACTTGCAAAAACTAAGGCATTATGCTGGGGGCTTGCCATTAGTGAGTGCTGATTATGGATCAACAGAGAGTTGGATTGGAGCTAATGTGGATCCTTATTTGCCTCCTGAAGATGTTACTTTTGCAGTAATACCAACCTTCTCATATTATGAGTTCATGCCACTTTATAGAGAGAATCATGATTGTGGCTCAGCCATCGATGACTTCATCGAAGATGAACCGGTACCACTCTCAAAAGTCAAGGTAGGACAAGAGTATGAGATTGTCCTCACTACTTTTACTGGTATGTTTAGATCTTTTTTCCCCTCCAGTTGCTATTGCATTTTCCATTGATATCTTCGTGAATCTCTCCAACCCCATTTCTTGTAGCTAGGTTGATGTTTTCGTCATATTGCCCATGGTAATTAAAATTGGCAGCCAGAAACTACTGAGTTTCTTTCATGGGAATGGACCAATTGTCCTAGCACATTTAATCATAGAAAATCAACATCATTGCATTATTTATTTTTGTGCCACCATTGATGTATTAATTTCTTGATTAGTCAAGCATCGATTTTGACATAGACATGGCATGTCGACGATTCACAAAACAAAAAATCTTGCATGAATCTAGTCCCTTCACATGATTGGCAGCCACTTAGCAAGTTTTAGGAAAGTTGGTTCCAAAAACTTAAAAGTAAGGTTTCGATCTATGGTCACGAGACTCTCAACAAGCCATCCTCTTACACTACCGATATTCAGTTTCCTGTTTGTAATTTCTTGTAGCCTGGTGTACACGTTCTATTGGTTCAATCGGTTCAAGATCGTGGTTTTATTTGATTTTCAAGGGTTTTTTTTTTTTTTTTGGGAAATTAGATAGATGATAACTTTAGAGTTCATTGAGTTTTCAATCCGTTTCTAGCTATTAGGAATTGAGAATGACTAAATGGTCAAAAATTCAAAAAAATAAAAAAATCATGCAATCCTTTTTCTTCTTCTTCTTTTTTCCAAGAGGGACCAAGATTCATATATTATAATTTGATGAAGATTTCTTCTTCTTCTTCTTCTTCTTCTTTTTTGTTCAGGGCTTTATAGATGCAGGCTAGGGGATGTAGTGGAGGTTGCTGGTTTTCACAAAGGGACACCAAAATTGAACTTTATATGCCGGAGAAAGCTAATTTTAACTATAAACATTGACAAGAACACTGAAAAAGATTTGCAGCTGGTGGTGGAGAAGGGGTCTCAGCTACTCATGAGCAAGGCTAGAGCAGAGCTTGTGGATTTTACTAGCCACGCTGAGTTAGAAACACAGCCAGGTCACTACATAATTTACTGGGAAATCAAAGGAGATGTCGAAGAAGAGGTTCTTGGTGAGTGTTGCAAGAAAATGGATGCATCTTTTGTTGATCATGGCTATGTGGTGTCAAGAAGAACCAAATCAATAGGACCTCTAGAGCTTTGCATTGTCAAGACGGGGACTTTCAAGAAGATCTTGGAATATTTCATAGGAAATGGGGCAGCATTGAGCCAGTTCAAGACTCCTAGGTGCACCAGCAACCATGGACTGTTGAAAATTCTCAATGGAAGCACCATTAAAAGGCTCTACAGCACTGCTTATAGCTAGTTAATAATTAATATAATTCCAAGAATTTTTGTTTGGTGACTTAGTTAGTCTTCTCAATAAATAATTTTTGTCTGATCACTTTGTTAAGAGCATGTGACTAGACTAGTTAAACCAATAGCCAACACGAAGTGTTGGGTGTATAAATAAAAAAAAAAGAAAAAATTGTTTACATATGGCTATAGCTGAAGTATTAGTTAGTACAATTACAAGTGATCATTTTCAGTTCGATTCGTTTTTTATCAAAAAAAATAACCAAATTAATTTTATTTTTTTTCAAAAAAACCGAAACCAGTTCAAACCCACCGGTTTCTGTCAGTTACTTCAGAATAAAAACAAGTTTTTTCGGTTTGGCTCGGTTTTTCTGGTTTGGCTCGATTTTTTTTCGGTTTGGGTTCGGTTCGGTTTTTTCAATTTCAGGTTTATAAAACCAAAACCAAACCAAACCGATCAGTTTTTTAAAAATTCTAATCGGTTTTTTTTCACGTTTCAGTTTTTTTATTTTTTTCCAGTTTAATTGGTTTTTTTATTTTTTTACTCACCCTTATAATTTAGATAAGTAACTAATAGTTACTTAGATAGTTACTTAGTTACTTATCTGAATTATTGGGTTACATATATAAAAGTAAGAATATTTTTTAAAGATAAAAAATTGTAATAGAAAAAAAAATCAAGAAATATTACTTAATAATAAATAAGATGTTAACAAAAAAAACAATGTAGTAACACTAATTGAAATTAATAAGAATTCATTAAAATTACTTAATTTTTTATATACTAGCTAAATATGTGTTTGTTTTGTAAAATAATATTTTCCAAGAAAATAATCATTTTCTTGTAAAAGGTTATCGAAAAGGGTTATCTTCCATTTCTTTGATATGTTAAAATATTTTTCTAGAAAAGGTTTCTTGTAATCTACAAGTTTGGATTAAATTGTTATTTTTAGTAGGGGTGGCGTTGAAATGATGACGATGAGAAAGTGGCGATTACATAAATAATAAAATATAGTGGTGGTAAAGTGAAAATGGTGATGTTAATAATAAAATATCACTTGTATTAAGGTGCTATCCCAAGCCTTGTCAATTATCAAGTGTGCAAAAATCTTGTAGATAATTTATTTTTTAAATTAGAGGGTGACACAGGGTAACTCTAAGATAATTTAGAGGGTGTTTGTTTTTAAAATAGTTTTTGTGATTGAGGTTTTGAAAAAAAGTAAATTTTAAAAAAGTATGATTGGTTGAATTTAAATATGTATCTGGTAAAAATTATTATTAAAGTTTATGTGTAGCAAAAAACATGTATAAAATATTTGGTTGTTATGTTTAAGAGTGGTTGCGGTTGGTTTTCAAAATGTTTTTTACTCAGAAATACATGAAAATAATATTTTTTTATTTTTTAAAAATTATTTTTTATATCAGTGCATCAAAATGATATGAAAACACAAAAAAATATTAATTTAAAGTAAAGAAAAAAATAAAAATAATAATTTTTTTCAAAAGTGTTTTTGAAACTCAAAAACAAATAGGATTTAATGAAACCCAATTAAAAAAATATTTAAAAACTACCTCATAAAAACTGTGTTTCAAACTCAATTTTTTAGTAGGTCTCACAGTATAAAACGTAATTTAATATATTACTAAATACCTTTATGTATTAGTTTAATCATAACCACAAAAATTAACAAAAAACAAAGACCAGGAAAAAATAGATATCTTGTTGTAATAATATTATCTATATAATAATGGCGATCAAAATGGAATACATGAGTTTCGTCAGTCTCATCATTTTTTTTTGTAATTTATATGGTACACTATGGTCTTTCCTAGTTACTTTTTTATTTTTTTATTATTTTATCAAAAAAAAATTAATGATACTTGTTGTATTATTGCGGGAGCTTTGATGTGTTTATAATATATATATTTTTTTATTTATTTATTCTATCTCCTCTCTCCTCAATTTAATTTTTTTAGATCATTTTATAATTAATTTTTAAAAAAATTGCATGCATGTGAGTCGCATTTCAACTGCGCTAAATAATTTTTAGAAAAGATGCCACTGTACTAAGATCTGAAAAAACTCCACCATGGTGTCCTTTGTTCATCAGAAGGGAAAGGGAATCGGTGAATTGCACCATGTGCTTGTCATTGTTATATACCATAATACGTACCACTTCTATCTGTACGTACGAAGTTTTAATTTTGGACAGTGGGACAAGAGGAAACGGACATGACATTCATTTGACATCACTTTCTACCTGACCCTTGTTCCTCGTCCCCAGAACTGGCCGGTTTCCAACTATGCCCAAGGCCCAAGGGTGCTGATTCATACAATTTGCATTGTTAATCCTATTGTACTTCCTTCCTTGAGCAGTCAAGGGAAAGTTATTTAGTTAAAGGTATGGAACAGTAACTTACTCTACATCTACAAAGAGTTATTTAACTAGAGGTTTTGACGGTATTTTATCATAGACTAATAAGTAAAGTATTTTTAGTTTAGAAGCTTGTTAATGTTTTTTTATTTTTACATCTTTTTAATGTTTTGAATTCTACTTCATTATAGTTTTAATGGACTAATAAGAAATAAAAGGTAAGTCAACCCGAGTTAATCGATCAAACTCATGGCTTAGCTTGTTTTGTGGTTGCTTTTCAAATAATTTTTTGTGCCAAAATACATGCCAATGATGTTTTTTTATTTTTTAAATATTATTTTTGACATCAACACGTAAAAATAATTTGAAATTACTAAAAACATATTAATTTGAAGTTAATAAAAAATAAAAAAAATTTCAATTTTTTTCAAAAGCGCTTTTAAAACGCAGAAACAAACAGGATAACCCAGTAAAAAACCGTAAAAACCCACAACACTGAATATAAAATAAATAAAAAATAATACGATAATATGACAAAATTATGGGCATTGTGCAATGAAATCTCACTATTAAAGCTGAAAACTACTAAAGTTTTAACTTGGTATGTACTAACCAGTTGTTATATGAGAGTGTTTATCTACGTTGTTGCGTCTGCGTTTTGCTTAAAACACAGATGCAACAACGTTTGGTAACAAAAAAAAATGTAAATTACTATTCATGGGTCCCACAAAATTATGCGTTTGAAACGCTGGAAAACAAAAGCATGTGTTACCTGCTTCTTGCGGCTGCGCCATGCTGCACTGTTCAGTGAACAGTGCACAATGGTGCAGCCTTCGCACTGTTCACTAAAGTGAACAGTGTGAATTTTGTTTTCTTCAAAAAAGCAGCGAACAGTGCGAGTGAAATATAATTTACTCGCACTGTACATGAACAGTTTATTTTATTTTTTTCAAAAAGCCAATTAATATTTTTTTTCTGAAAAACCAGTGCAATTAATTAATTTCATTCGCATTGTTCACGTGAATGTGAACAATATTTAAAAAAAAAAAAATTAGTTTAAGGTGAATTAAATTTATTCATACTATAATTTCAATTTTATTCCTGATAATATTTTACCTAATTTTATTGCACGCTCAAAGAATCATGGAAACTGTAGTTCTTGTCGGATGAATTTTGTATGTAATGGAATTGTAGATAGTTTAATGGAACAATAAATTTTTTTTATATAAAGTATGATTTATTTCATGATGTAATAGCAATAGTTAAATCTACAATATTTAAATTAAAAATCATAAATATTAATATATATATATATATAAATTATTTTATAACCTCAATTTCTAAAGCATTCTTAACCAAACACATTAAATTACTTTTTGTTCAAATTCAATTTCAATCACAGTTTTAACCAAACATATATTTTTTCAAACCAACTTCAACTAAAAATATTTTTTATAAAAT
>Ga0307518_10000634_pt1 | contig 26423 bp, 27 predicted proteins | sample 25_EM_MG_FD_203889 | JGI IMG/M metagenome (GOLD analysis project Ga0307518, IMG submission 203889) | Populus trichocarpa ectomycorrhiza microbial communities from riparian zone in the Pacific Northwest, United States - 25_EM | ecosystem: Host-associated > Plants > Roots > Unclassified | place... | reverse complement strand
ATCTGCGGAAATCGCAGATCCGCGCTTCTTCGTTTTCCGGTTTCGTGGCCCGTGCGCCCTCCGGGGCGATCACTCCCCGTTGTTGGTCGGGGCGGGGGACCGTACCGCTGTCCGTGGCGAAGGCCGGTTGCGTAGCGTGCTCGGTCCATTGTGGACAGGCGTAGTGCGTTGGGCCGAATGAGCGCATATCACTAGCCACAATGGACAGATGTGTTGACCACAGTGGACACAGGTTCCGAAAAGTGGGACCGTAGAGGACGTGTCCGAATTGAATGCAACAGCCGCCGCACTGCTCGGTCTTCTCCACGACGGTCCCGCCACGGGCGGGCAACTGGTCGCGGGGGCGGGTGAGCGTTTCGGCGCCTTCTTCAGCGTGACTCGCAGCCAGGTGTACCGGGAGCTCCCCGCCTTGTCGAAGGAGGGCCTCGTCCGCCTCGGCAAGCAGGGGCCGCGGTCGAGCCAGCAGTACCTCATCACCGCGGCGGGCAAGAAGGCGTTCAAGACGTGGCTGTCCTCCGAAGCCGGTCCTGACCACCTCCGCAGCCCGCTGATCCTCCGTCTCGTGCACGCCGGCTCGTTGACGGCGAAGCAGCGCGCGACCCTGCTCGACTCGGCCCGCGCGAGCTACACGCAGCAGCTCGACGAGGCCAAGGCCGCCACCAAGGCCGCCGACGGCCCGTACGCCAAGGCGGTCGCCGAGTTCGCTCAGGCGCAGGCCAAAGCCGCACTGAAACTGCTGGATTCCATCCCCCAGTCCTGACCCGGACAGGTGCCCACGACCGGTTCCCCGCAACCGGTCGTGGGTTTTGCCGTAACCTTGGCCGACGTGAGTGATGAGTTCGATGCGGCACTGAAGGACCTGGCCGGCAAGCTGACGCAGATCGAGTCGGTGATGGACCTGGATGCGCTGCGTGCCCAGGTGGCCGAGCTGGAGGAACAGGCGTCCAGCCCGAACCTCTGGGACGACCCCGAAGCGGCGCAGAAGGTCACCAGCCAGTTGTCCCACCGGCAGAGTGAGCTGCGACGCATTTCCGAGCTGCGGCAGCGGCTCGACGACCTGGGCGTCCTCTATGAGCTGGCCGAGGCCGAGGGCGACTCCGCCAGTGTGGCCGAGTCCGAGTCCGAGCTCACGGCGCTCACCAAGGACATCGACGGGCTCGAGGTCCGCACCCTGCTGTCGGGTGAATACGACCCGCGGAACGCCGTGGTCACCATCCGGTCCGAAGCGGGCGGCGTGGACGCCGCCGACTGGGCCGAGATGCTGCTCCGGATGTACCTGAGGTGGGCGGAGCGCCACAACTACCCGACGGACGTCTACGACATCTCCTACGCCGAAGAAGCGGGTATCAAGTCCGCCACCTTCAAGGTGAGCGCCCCGTACGTCTACGGCACGCTCTCGGTCGAGCAGGGCACGCACCGGCTGGTGCGCATCTCGCCGTTCGACAACCAGAGCCGTCGTCAGACCTCCTTCGCGCACGTCGAGGTGATGCCCGAGGTCGAGGAGGTCGACCACGTCGACATCCCCGAGAAGGACATCCGCGTCGACGTGTACCGCTCGTCCGGCCCGGGTGGGCAGAGCGTGAACACGACGGACTCGGCGGTGCGGATCACGCATATCCCGACCGGCGTGGTCGTTTCGTGTCAGAACGAAAAGTCGCAGCTGCAGAACAAGGCGGCCGCGATGAAGGTCCTCCAGGCGCGGCTGCTGCAGCGGAAGAAGGAGGAGGAGCGCGCCGAGATGGACGCGCTCAAGGACGGCGGCTCCAGCTGGGGCAACCAGATGCGCTCCTACGTGCTGCACCCGTACCAGATGGTCAAGGACCTGCGGACCGAGTTCGAGGTCGGCAACCCGTCGTCCGTGCTCGACGGCGAGATCGACGGCTTCCTGGAGGCCGGCATCCGCTGGCGCAAGCAGTCCGGAGCCGCGTAACAACCGTGCGTGAGAGAGCAAGGGACCTTTGCTACCACTTTCCGAAAGAGAGTGATAGCAAAGGTCCCTTGCTCGCTCGGCCGCCGGGACCGGGCTACCCGGGCTTAACGACCGGCATGGGTAGTATGCCGAACCGTGATCCGGCTCGAAGAGGTTTCCAAGGTCTACAAGACCTCGACCCGTCCCGCCCTTGAGCGGGTGTCGGTCGAGATCGACAAAGGCGAGTTCGTCTTCCTGATCGGTCCCTCGGGATCCGGGAAGTCGACCTTCCTGCGTCTCCTGCTGCGCGAAGAGGTGCCGAGCAAGGGTCGCGTCATGGTCTCCAACTTCGACGTCGCCAAGCTCGCCCGTCGCCGGGTGCCGCGGCTGCGGCAGACCATCGGCTGCGTCTTCCAGGACTTCCGTCTGCTGTCGAACAAGACCGTCGCCGAGAACGTCGCCTTCGCGCTCGAAGTCATCGGCAAGCCGCGCCCCACGATCCGCAAGGTCGTGCCCGAGGTGCTCGAACTCGTCGGCCTCGACGGCAAGGCCGACCGTCTCCCCAACGAACTCTCCGGTGGTGAGCAGCAGCGCGTCGCGATCGCCCGCGCGTTCGTGAACCGCCCGCTCGTGCTGCTCGCCGACGAGCCGACCGGGAACCTGGACCCCGACACCAGCCAGGACATCATGTTGCTGCTGGAGCGGATCAACCGCACCGGCACGACGGTGCTGATGGCCACCCACGACCATTCGATCGTGGACTCGATGCGGCGAAGGGTCGTCGAGCTCCAGCTCGGCAAGGTCATCCGTGACGACGCCCGAGGCGTCTACGGCATCGGCCGCTGACCGGCCCCGCCCTCCTCCGTTACCCACGACTTCCAAGGGACATCAACCCCGATGCGCGCCAGTTTCGTCTTCAGCGAGGTAGTCACCGGCTTGCGCCGGAACGTCACGATGACCATCGCGATGATCCTCACCACCGCGGTCTCCCTCGCCATGCTCGGCTTCGGTCTGCTGGCCGTCGGAACGATCGACAAGATGAAGGCCAACTTCCTCGCCGACGTCGAGGTTTCGGTCTATCTGGTCAACGACATCAGCGCGGGTGACCCGAACTGCTCGCAGTCCGCCTGCCAGACGCTGCGTCAGCAGCTGCAGGGCAACGAAGGCGTCGAGTCGGTCGTCTTCGAGAACCGCGAGCAGTCCTACGAGCGCTTCAAGAAGATGTTCGAGAGCCAGCCGGAACTGCTCGCGCTGACCGGGCCGGAGGCGCTGCCCGCGTCGCTCCACGTCAAGCTGAAGAACCCCGAGCGCAGCCAGGCGATCATCCAGGAGTACACCGGCAAGCCCGGCGTCTCCAAGGTCGACGACCAGCAGAAGGCACTGGACCGCGTGTTCAACGCGCTCAACGGTGTGCGGAACCTGGCCTTCGGCGCCGCGCTGATCATGGCCATCGCCGCGCTGTTGCTGATCGCCAACACGATCCAGGTGTCGGCGTTCACCCGGCGCACCGAGGTCGGCATCATGCGGCTGGTCGGTGCGACCCGGTGGTACACGCAGCTGCCGTTCCTCCTGGAGGCGGTGGTCGCCGGCCTGGTCGGTGCCATCATCGGTATCGTCTTCCTGGTGCTCACCAAGGTGCTGTTGCTCGACTTGGTGCTCACGGGTGACGTGTTCCCCGCGGTCGGCATGCTCGAATTGCTGTTCCCGGTGGCGCCGATCCTGCTCGCCGTTTCGATCGTCATCTCGGCGATCACCGGCTACGTGACACTGCGCCTGTACGTGCGCCACTAGCCGCACCGATAACCACCTGCCCGAACACAGAAACTCACGTAGAGTCGCCGCTATGCCCAAGGAACGTGGACACAAGGTGATCGTGTCGAACCGCAAGGCTCGCCACGATTACTCCATCCTCGACACCTACGAAGCCGGTCTCGTGCTCGTCGGTACCGAGGTGAAGAGCCTGCGTGAAGGACGGGCATCGCTGGCCGACGCGTTCGCCACGGTGGACGACGGCGAGGTCTGGCTCCGCAACGTGCACATCCCGGAGTACGTGCAGGGCACGTGGACGAACCACACGCCGCGGCGCACCCGGAAACTGCTGCTGCACCGCCAGGAGATCGAGAAGCTCATCGGCAAGACCAAGGAGAGCGGTCTTTCGCTGGTCCCGCTGTCGATGTACTTCAAGGACGGCAAGGTCAAGGTCGAGATCGCGTTGGCGAAGGGCAAGAAGTCCTACGACAAGCGGCAGGACATCGCCAAACGGGACGCGCAGCGCACCATCAGCCGGGCCATGGGCCGGGCGCTCAAGGGCCGGTACAACGATTGATCCACGGGCCCGCGTCGGACGCCGAGATCCCCGGCTGGATCTCGGCGCTGGGCATCGACGGGATCGTGGACCTTCACCTGCACTTCCTGCCGAAGCCGGTGATGGACAAGGTGTGGGCCTATTTCGACCAGGCCGAGGAGCACTACGGCATGGCCTGGCCGGTGCTTTACCGCACGTCGGAGGAAGAACGCGTCGAAACCCTGCGTTCGTTCGGCGTGCGCAGGTTCGCGCCGCTGGTCTATCCGCACAAGCCGGGGATGGCCGCATGGCTGACCTCGTGGGCGCTGGAGTTCGCGGAGCGGGTCTCGGAGGCGGTGCCGACCGGCACGTTCTTCCCGGAGCCCGGCGCGCTGTCCGTTGTGGACGATGCCCTGCGCGCGGGCGCCCGGTGTTTCAAGGCGCACGTCCAGATCGGCGCCTACGATCCGCGTGACGAGCTGCTCGACGACGTCTGGGGCGCGCTGGCGGACGCGGGTGTCCCGGTGGTCGTCCACTGTGGACACGGTCCGTTGAGGGGCGCCTACACCGGGCTACGGCTGTTCGAAGAGATCCTGGTCAGGCATCCCCGGTTGACGCTGGTGCTCGCGCACGCGGGGATGCCCGAGATCGACTTCGCTTTCGAATTGGCGAGGAAGTATCCGCGCGTGTACCTCGACACCACAATGGTCGGGGTGGAGTTCACCTCGCACGGCAACCCGCTCCCGCCGGACTGGCAGGATCTGCTGGCCGAGTTCCCCGACCGCGTCGTGCTCGGCACCGACTTCCCCAACATCCCGTACCCGTACGCCACACAGCTGCAGGCGATCGCCGGCTGGGCCGCCGACGATCGCCTGGGTGAGCCGTTCCTGCGGGCGGTGCTGCACGACACCCCCGCGAAACTGCTCAGCGTTTGAGCTGTGCCACCTCGGTGACCGAGACGGCGCGGCCGAGCAGCCGCGTGCCCAGCTCCGAGACCGGGATCTGCTTGCCCGCCAGGAGGAATCCGCCCGTCGCCAGCGCCACCCAAGGTGCTGGGCCCTGGGCGAGACCATCGCTCAGCGGGGCGAAACCGTGCGCGGCGAGGCCGAGCAGGCCGCCGGCGATCGCCAGCCCGGCCACCACGAGCTGAGGCGTGTGGGCGGTCGACGCGGGGCCGGAACCCTGCGATTCGAAACGGGCGAACATCCGCAGCAGACCGAACAGCACGAGCCCGCAGGCGCCGAGCCAGGCCGGGAGCATCGTCAGCCACAGCACGGAACCCGGTTCGGGAGTCTCGTAACCGAGGCCGTAGACCGCGACACCGGAGACGACGATCAGCGCCGGCATGTGCCACAGGTAGACACTCATGAAGCGCGGGCCGATCCATTTCAGGGCGGCGTCGAGGTTCGGCCGCGCGGCCAAGGCGTTCAGCCGCGGTTTGAAGGCCAGCAGGAGCCCGATCTGGCCGATCGCGAGGAAGGCCAGCAGCACGGTCGGCGGGCTCATGTTCGACACCGGCGCGCCCGGCATGCCGATCATGCTGGCCGGGTACGGGCCGAAGGCGACCATCAGCGCGGTGATGCCGAACCCGATACCTGCCATGCCCAGCGCTGCGTTGCGGCCGAGCGAACCGAGACGTCCTTGTGCGTAGTGGAAACCGAGCTGGTGCACGGCCATCCAGACGAAGACGGCGTTCGCGAAACCGATCAGGCCGAGGTCGTTGAAGCGGGCGACGTCGACGAGCACGGCGGCGGCGAGCATCACGAGCGGGACCTTCAAGCCCCAGCGGCGATGTGCCGCGGCCAGCATCGGGGTGAGCAGCACGGTGAGCACGTACACGGCCAGGAACCACAGCAGCTGCGCGGCGATCGCGCCGCCGACCTGCAGCGGCTGCTCCGGAATGCCCATGCCGCGCAGGATGTCCGGGACGAACAGCCAGACGGCCACCAGCGGCAGCACCGGGATCATCAGCCGCTTGAGCCGGGCCGCGAGCCAGGAACGGGAGCTTTCCGCGCGGCTCAGCGAAATCAGGTTCGCCGCGCCGCCGGCGAAGAAGACGAGCGGCATGACCTGGCTGAGCCAGGTGATGATCCACCAGCCGGGCGTCGCGAGGGCGTTCCCGGTGGCGAGCCTGCCGTCGGCGTAGGAGAGCACCGGCATACCCCAGTGCTGGACGACGACCGCGACGATCGCGACCGCTCGGACGATGTCCAGGAACCTGTCCCGGCCCTGTTTCCCGCTTGTGTGCATGGAAAAGAGCCTGGTGCTTCGGGGTCGCGAAAACAGCGGTGCGTGCCGCCGTATCGATCTTCCTGTTTTCGCCCTGAGAAGGGTGGAGTTTTCCCTACCCCACGCCGTCGGTCTCGGGCTCCGGGAGCGGGGCGGAGCACAGCCGGAACTCCCAGCGGTCGTCTTCGGCGCGGCCGAGTTCGTACCGGGTTTCGATCTTGGGCCCGTCGTGCAGATGGACGTGTTTGAGGACGGTGCCCGCGATCGGCTCCGTGTCACCGAGTTCCTGGACGCGGCCGTCGAGCGGCCCGCCGAAGAAGCGGACGCTGCGGGAGGTCCGGTCGGTCATGGGGCCTCCTCGGCTCGGCTCGTTTCCTCACCAACAGTCTGCCCATGTTAGGTGAGTGACGGCTTCGCCACCAAGAGCTACCTTCAGCGTCCTAAGTAAGTGAGCACCGCGCGGACCCGGCGGTGTTCCACCGAGCTCGCTTCGAGACCGAGCTTGGCGAAGATGTTGCCGATGTGCTTCTCGACCGCGCCGTGCGAGACGACGAGCGAGTTCGCGATCGCGGTGTTCGACAGCCCTTGTGCCATCAGGCCCAGCACCTCGGATTCGCGGGCGGTGAGCGCGTCGAGCGGGTTCTTGCGGCCCCGCGCCATGAGCTGGGCGATGACGTCCGGATCGATGGCCGTGCCGCCGCCGGCGACCCGCTTGACCGCGTCGAGGAAGTCCCCGACATCGGCGACGCGTTCCTTGAGCAGGTAACCGACTCCGCCCGCGCCGCCGGACAGCAGCTCGACGGCGTAGCTCTCCTCGACGTACTGGGAAAGCACGAGAACCGGAAGACCGGGAACGGCCTCACGCGCGCCCAACGCCGCGCGCAGGCCCTCGTCGGTGAAGGTGGGCGGCATACGCACGTCGACGATCGCGAGGTCCGGCCGGTGCTCCTTGACCGCGACAAGGAGGTCTTCGCCGTTGTCCACGGCGGCGACCGTCTCGATGTCCTCGTCGGCGAGCAGTCGGATCACCCCCGCGCGCAACAGAACCGCGTCTTCGGCGATGACAACCCGCATGCTGCCCCCAGCGTCGTGAGTGAATGGCAGAACCTATTCACTCACGACCGGGTCACCATTGGCACGGCAGGTCCGCGCGAATCACCGTGGGGCCGCCGGGCGGGCTGACGACGGTGATCACGCCGTCGATCGTGGCGGCGCGGTCGGCGAGCCCGGCGAGGCCGCCACCTGGCCGGACTTCGGCGCCACCGTGCCCGTTGTCGGTGATCTCGACGATGACCATCGACTCGGTGCGCCACACCTTCACACCCGCCTCGGTCGCGCCCGAGTGCTTCGCGATGTTCGTCAGCGTCTCGCCGACGATGAAGTACGCCGTCGTCTCGACCGCGGCGGGCGGCCGCGGCTCGACGTCCACCTCGACGTCGACGTGGATCGGCGATTTCGCGGCCTGCGCGGACAAGGCGGCGTCGAGACCGCGGTCGCCGAGCACGGCCGGGTAGATCCCGCGGGCGAGATCGCGCAGTTCCGACACCGCGAGCTTGGCGTCGAGGTGTGCTTCGTCGATCAGTTCGCGCACGGCGTTCGGGTCCTGGTCGAACTTCGACTTCGCGCGGCCGAGGCTCATCGCGACGGCGACCAGGCGCTGCTGCGCGCCGTCGTGCAGGTCGCGCTCGATGCGGCGGCGTTCGGCTTCGGCGGCGTCGACACCGCGAGCCCGCGACGCCTGCAGGCGCTCGGCCTTCTGCTCCAGTTTCTGGGTGCGGTTCGGCCCGAGCAGCGAGTACGCCAGGTTGCCGTGCAGCCATCCGAGCCACGGGGTCACCCAGATCGCCATCGGCAGCAACACGATCGACGCGATCGCGATCGGCAGTTCCAGGCAGGCCAGCGGGAACGCCGCCATCAGGTAGGCGAGATCGCGCCAGGTCGTGGCGTCGGTCAGGCGGGTCAGCCAGCGCTTGACCAGCGAAAGTCCTTCGAGAGGGAGCCGGTCGACCGGCTCCAGCGGGGTTTCGAGCATCGCCCGCGCCCAGCCCCGCTCCCGGTCGGCGGACCAGCGGATGAAGCTGGTCGTGGCCATCAGGATCGGGAAGCCGATCCACACCACCGCGGTCGCGATGCCGACCGCCAGTCCGACGACGATGAGGATGAACTGGAGCAGCCGGAAGAAGAAGCTGACGAACATGTAGGCGATCGACCGCATCGGCCGCGGCCGCGGGATCCCCACCTGCTGTACCTGCTGGTCGATCGTCATCCCCGCACCGTGCTCATCGTCGGAACCTCGCCCCATGAATCCTCCAGCCGGCGGCGCTGGGCGTGAGTCGGCCCGAGCAACGCCGCCGCCAGCCGGGCGTGCATCCCGGCCAGCGCCTTCGTCAACGCTACCGAGAGAGCGACACAGAGCACTCCGAGCGCCGCCCAAGGCAGCGCCGAGACCGTCGAATCGACGGTGAACCACGCGTTCTCCCAGGTCGGGAAGCGGTACTCGCCGCCGGGCAGGAAGCGGTAGTAGATCGGCAGGCCGGCGAGGCCGAGGCTGGTCGACCAGAACGCCGTGACCAGGACGAACTCGACGATCCCGAGCGGGAAGAGGAGGAAGAAGTAGCCGAGGTCGCGCCAGGTCGAGCCGTCCTTCAGGCGCGCCTTCCAGCGCACGGACTGCCCGGCGGCGGGCAGCGGGAGATACGGCAGGTCGATGTAGCGGTCGAGCAGCGCGTACACCCTGGCGCGCTCCATCCGGGCCGCGCCGCGGACCGTCAGGACCACCAGCGCGAGGATCGGCAACCCGATCCAGACGACCGCCGTGCCGACGCCCGCCGAGATGAAGGACACCAGAAGCGCGAAGGCCAGGACGCCCATCGGCAGGTTCATCAGCAGGTACACCAGCGAGCCGCCGAACGACGGATCGGACCTGCTCAGCTCCCGCTCGGCCGCCAGCGAACTCATGGTCGTGCTCCTCTCCTGTTCGAGGAGTCAAGCATCGCGCCCGGGGGCGTCCGCTGACATGGTGCGCGCGGGCATCTCCCAGGTAGGGCTAGCCCCACCTGCGGGATCAACCCGGTTGCCGCCCGCGTTATGATGTAGAGGTTGTGTCCCACCAAGGGGGTGAACGGTTTCGACTTTGGTCGTTGATTCAGGAGAAGCGTGCCGGTGCAGGCGAGAGACCACCGTAAGCGTCATCGCAAACCAATAAGCGCCGAGCCTAAGAGCCAGCGCGAGTTCGCTCTTGCTGCCTAAGCAGTAGAGCAACTCTGTCGGTCCGGGGTCGCCTCCGACCCGGTCACCGGCATCAGCTAGGAGGCTTACCGTCACACTCGGCTACGGGGTGTGATTGGGAATCAAACAGTGGCTGGGCTCGTCACTTCAGCTTGTTCGCGTGACTGAAGGGGCCAAGTAGAGACATAGCGGACTGCGCACGGAGAAGCCCTGATGATGCGTCAGAGGACCCGGGTTCAATTCCCGGCACCTCCACCGCCCGAATGGCGAGTGCTCGTGATCGAGCGCTCGCCATTCGTCGTTTCGACGGTGGTGCGGGTTGCGCCGAAGGCTCGCGCGTGTTCAAAATGTATGCATGTTCAATGTGAATGAACATGATGGTTCGCTGAACGACGAGGTACGTTCCCGGCTCCAGGAGCTGGGCTTCCGTGTCGAAGTACTCGCCGACGCCCTGGTGAAGCTCACCACGCGATCCGGTGCCGCCCGGACCTACGGTGTCGAGCTCAAGCGACGGATGACCGCGGAACTCGCCACGGCGGTCCATTTCCCGCCGTCCCCTCCGCCGCCGCTGCTGATCACCGCCTACCTCAGCGAACCGGTTGCCGAGCGGCTGCGCGCCAGAGGCATCGACTACGTGGACGCAGCGGGCAATGCCCACCTCTCGTGGGACGACGTCCTGGTCGATGTCCGAGGCCGTCGCAAGCCCGCAGTTCAGGCCGGACGAGTCTCGTCGCGAGGTGCGGGAGCCTTCGGCAGGGCAGGCCTCCAGGTCCTGTTCGTCCTGCTCAGCTGGCCGGAGACCGCCGCCTTTCCGTACCGTCGATTGGCCGAGATGAGCGGTGTTTCGCTCGGTACGGTCAAGACGGTCATCGATGAACTCACCCGTGCCGGCTATCTGTACGAACGAGGGAACGAGCGACGGCTGGCCCGCGGAGCCGAGTTGCTCGACCGATGGTCGGAGGCTTACTCGATCACCTTGGACACTTCACTGGCTCTCGGCGAGTTCGTGGCGGCCGACCTCTCGTGGTGGCGCGAAGCGGAAGCCGACCTGCTTGCCTCGGGTGTCCAGGTAGGCGGAGAAGCCGGGGCGAGCCTCATCGATCCGCATCTGCGGCCTGCCTCGCTCACCCTCTACGCAGGCGGGCTACCGGCGCGGCTGATCGGTCGGTATCGGTTGGCGCGAGCGGAAAACGGCGGCAACGTACAGATCAGGCGCCGGTTCTGGCAGGCATCCGGGCCGGAGTCGTGGATCGTGCCTTCGCCGTTGATTTACGCTGACTTGCTGGCTTCTGGCGATCCGCGCCAGCGCGAGCACGGCGACCGGATTCGGAGCGATGATGATCGACTTAAGCGCATCGACCGAACCTGATCTCCGGCTCGCCGCGAAAGTGCTGACACGGGCACCTGGGCCGATTTCGAAGAATTCGTGAGCAGGCTGGAACGGCATGGCCGGAGCGCGCATTCGTTCCTGGTGGAGGGCATAGAGGTCGACGTGCTGCCTTACGGCGGTATCGAGGAGGAAGACAGGACCATCCTCTGGCCCGACGACCACCGCATGAACGTCCGCGGATTGCGCGAAGCCGTGGCATCGGCCGAGTCGGTGATCCTGCCCGGCGGGCTCGTCATCAAGGTTCCCGCGGTACCGGCGCTGGCTCTGCTCAAGCTCTTGACCTGGTGGGATCGGCGCGCCACGACCACGCACGACGCCATCGACCTCGGGACGATGATCGGCTGGTACTCGTCGGGACCGTATTGGGGCCGGCTCTACGACGAGGAACTCGAAGTGCTCGAACGGCACGGCTTCGACCCCGCGCTCGCGGGAGCTTGGCTACTGGGTTCGCATATGCCCGGTCTGCTGGATTCCGAAGGCGTCGCGGTCCTGCTCGGCATCGTCGGTGACGATGACGTGCTGGGCCGGTTGGGCAGCGACGTTCGCCTCACGCGTGGGCCGGTCCTCGTCGGCGCGCTCGCCGACGGCATCAAGGACGCGGTCTCATAAGCTCGTCACCATGCGCCTTCATGTGCATCAGTGGGGATCCGGACCGCGCGTCGTTCTCGTGCACGGCGTGCTGCTCGGCGGCCGTGAGGCGTGGCGGGCTCAGCGCCCGTTGACCGAGCGGTGGACGTTGCTCGCGCCGGATCGTCCCGGGCACGGGAAGTCTCCGGACGGCGTGCAGGACTTCGAGGTCGACGCCGAGTTGATCGCGGAGCAACTGCTCGACGAACCCGCGCATCTGGTCGGGCTGTCGTACGGCGCGATCGTCGCGATACTGGCCGCCGCGCGGCGGCCGGAGATGGTCCGGACGCTCACCGTGGTCGAACCGCCCGCGGCCGGGATCGTTCGCGGAAACGAGGTCGTCGACGCGTGGGACGCCGAATTGCGGCGATTTCTCGACGGGCCGCTCGACGATCCCCGCGAGGTGTTCAAGGCGTTCTTCCCGCTCGCGGGTGTGCCGCTGCCCATCCCGGATCCCGTGCCGGAGACGCTGCGGCGCGGCGCCCGCGCGCTGGTCGGGATGCGGCCGCCGGGTGACGCGGACCTGCCGCTCGATGCGCTGGCCGAAGCGGGTTTCCCGATGCTCGTGGTCACCGGCGGTCATCGGCCGGAGTACGAGACCATCGCCGACGCGATCGTGGAGGGGACCGGTGCTCGGCGTGAAATCGTGCGGGGGATGGGGCAGTTGGTGCCGGATACCGGGGCGCCGTTCAACGAGCTTTTGGAAGGATTTCTGAAGCACGGAGAGTAGCTGAAGCCAGGTCGATTTCATCTCGATTCACCCGCAATGGCGATCTTGTTCCGGTGAAGTGTCATGCTGTGTGTCCGACCATGGCTCTCTTTCGAAACGACCCCGTGTCGCCGGAGAGCCGGAAGAAGGTGGCAGATGACCTGGGCTAGGCATTCCAGTCGTCCCGACCCCGCTGAAGACCAGAGCCGGATGGCCGGTGTGCGAGCGGAGGAAGAAGTCCGCCTCACGCTGCAGAACGGCAGAGCCGCACGAACCGTCGCAGGGCACGCTTCGGACGCCCTCGACTGTGCTGAATTGCTGGCGATGCTCGGTCTCGAGGGAGTCCAGAAGAAGCACGCTCAGCGCATCTGACCCCCGATCCGGGTGGTCAGTTCGGCCGCGGCCGGACGGACCTCTTCGGCGAGGTCCGGCCAAGTCTCCTCACACCCTTCGGCTCCCGGGCAGACGTGGCGGAGAGTCACGCTGATCGCGGCCATCGGCCGGCCGCCGTGGTCGAAGACCGGACAGGCCACCGAGGCGAATCCTTCGGTGACGTGACCGTCTTCGACCGCCCAGCCGAGCCTGCCCTCCGCGTTCAGGGTGCGGCGCAGTTCGGCGAGGGTGCGTGGGCCGCGACCGGTGCGCAAGACGAACGCCGACGCGGCCGGGAAGAGCGCACGCACATGCGGTGAGGGCAGATGTCGCAGGATCGCCCTGCCCGATGCCGTGAGCTGGCCAGGGAGCCGCACGCCGACCTCGGTCACCAGGGTTTCCGGGCGCGTGGGGCGCTCTTTGACCAGGTAGAGCGACTCGTTGCCGTGCAGCACGCCCAAATGCGCGGTGTGGCCGACGCGGTCGGCGAGTTTGCGCAGCAGCGGCACCGCGAGCCGTTCCAGCGGGTCGTGCCGCAGGTAGGCCGAGCCGAGTTCGAACGCGGCGATGCCGAGGCCGTAGCGGCGCTCGGCCGGCAGGTGTGTCACGAAACCGGCGGCTTCCAGTTCGGCGAGCAGGTGATACGTCGTCGAACGGGGAAGGCCGAGTTCGCGCGCGATCGCGGCCGCCGACACCGGGCCTGGTCGCGCGGCGAGGGCGCGGAGGATGCCGAGACCGCGTCGAAGGGCTGGGACCTCGCTGCTCTCGCCCATGCCTGACCTCCTGTTTCGCTCGGCGGGGGAGCAAGGGACCTTTGCTACCACTTCTCTCAATGTCGAGACGAGTGGTAGCAAAGGTCCCTTGCTCTCTTTCCGCAGGTGGGAGCGGTGACTGTGTGGATTTCGGGTCATCCAACGCACCAAAATCCACACGGTCGGTACTCATCGCTACGCGGGGTAGGGGGTGTGTGGATATAGGGACACTCAACGTCCCTATATCCACACACCCCCGGCCCCGGCGACGAACGTGGTAGCAAAGGTCCCTTGCTCCCACCGTGCGTGTCTTGGATACCAGACACAACCACCGGTTGGGGCCGCCCACCAGCGGGCATGGCGTTGTCCAATGGGGCTATGCCGGAAACCGTACTTCTGGGGTCCGAACCGCTTCGGCCCGAACAGGTCGTCGCGGTCGCCCGTGACCACTCGCCCGTCGCGGTCAGCGAAGCGGCCGAGAAGAACCTCGCCGCGACGCGTCAGCACATCGACAACCTCGCGCACGCCGAGACGCCGACGTACGGCGTTTCGACGGGCTTCGGGGCCCTCGCCACCAGGCACATCCCGCTCGAAAGCCGCACCGCGCTCCAGCGGTCGCTGATCCGGTCGCACGCGGCCGGCGCGGGGCCGGTCGTGGAGACCGAGGTCGTCCGCGCGCTGATGTTGCTGCGCCTCCGCACCCTCACCAGCGGGTACACCGGCATCCGCCCGCAGACCGCGCAAGCGCTTGCGGCCATGCTCAACGCCGGGATCACCCCGCTCGTGCACGAGTACGGCAGCCTCGGCTGCTCCGGTGACCTCGCGCCCCTCGCCGCCGTCGCGCTCGCGCTGATGGGGGAGGGCGAAGTCGAGTACAACGGCGAAGTCGTCCAGGCCGCCGTAGCGCTGAAGCACGCCGGGATCGAGCCGGTCGTTCTCGCGGAGAAGGAGGGCCTCGCCCTCACGAACGGGACCGACGGCATGCTCGGCATGCTCCTGCTCGCCGCCGCCGACCTGCGCAAGCTGCTCGACACCGCCGACATCACCGCGGCGATGAGCGTCGAAGCGCTCCTCGGTACCGATCGCGCCTTCGCGGCCGATCTTCAGGCGCTGCGTCCGCACCCGGGCCAGGCGGTGAGCGCCCAGCGCATGTGGACGGCGTTGCAGGATTCGAAGATCGTCGAGAGCCACCGCGGCCCCGATTGCAACCGCGTCCAGGACGCGTACTCGCTTCGCTGCGCGCCCCAGGTGCACGGTGGCGCGCGGGACAGCCTCACGCACGCCGAACTCGTCGCGGGGCGTGAGCTCATGTCCGCGGTCGACAACCCGGTCGTGTTGTCCGACGGCCGCGTCGAGTCCAACGGCAACTTCCATGGCGCTCCGGTCGCGTACGTGCTCGACTTCCTCGCCATCCCGCTCGCGGACGTCGCGAGCATCGCCGAGCGCCGCACGGACCGCATGCTCGACAAGGCCCGTTCGCACGGCCTGCCGCCGTTCCTCGCGTTCGACCCCGGCGTCGACTCCGGCCACATGATCGCCCAGTACACGCAGGCGGCCGTGGTCAGCGAGCTCAAACGTCTCGCGGTGCCGGCGTCGGTCGACTCGATCCCGAGCAGCGCCATGCAGGAGGACCACGTCTCGATGGGCTGGTCCGCCGCGCGCAAGCTGCGCAAGGCCGTCGAGGGACTCAACACCGTCCTCGCCATCGAACTGCTCACCGCCGCGCGCGCCCTCGACATGCGCGCGCCCCTGGTCCCCTCGCCGGTCACCGGCCGGGTCCGGGATCTCGTCCGTACCAAGGTCGAGGGCCCCGGCCCCGACCGTCATCTGGCGCCGGAGATCGCCGCCGCCGAAGAACTCGTCGCGTCGGGTGCCGTCCTCGCCGCGGCCCAACTGGAGGTCTGAGCCCATGACCCGCACGGTCCGTGCCGCCCGAGGCACCACGCTCACCGCGAAGAACTGGCAGACCGAAGCCGCGCTGCGGATGTTCCACAACAACCTCGACCCCGAGGTCGCCGAGCGCCCGGAGGACCTGGTCGTCTACGGCGGCACCGGGAAGGCCGCCCGCAACTGGGCCAGCTTCGACGCGATCACCCGCGAACTGACCACTTTGGACAGTGACGAGACGCTGCTCGTCCAGTCCGGCAAGCCGGTCGGCGTGTTCCGCACGCACGAATGGGCGCCGCGTGTGCTCATCGCGAATTCCAACCTCGTCGGCGACTGGGCGACGTGGCCGGAATTCCGCCGCCTGGAAGCCCAGGGCCTCACCATGTACGGCCAGATGACCGCGGGGTCCTGGATCTACATCGGCACGCAGGGAATCCTGCAGGGCACGTACGAGACCTTCGCCGCTGTCGCGAAAAAGCGGTTCGGCGGCAGCCTCAAGGGCACGCTCACCGTCACCGCCGGTCTCGGCGGCATGGGCGGCGCGCAGCCGCTCGCGGTCACGATGAACGACGGTGTCGCGCTCGTCATCGAATGCGACCCGCAGCGCGCTCACCGCCGCGTCGAGACCCGCTACCTCGACGAGGTCGCCGACGATCTCGACGACGCGATCCGCCGCGTGGAGGCCGCCAAGAAGGAGAAGCGCGCGCTGTCCGTCGGCGTGGTCGGCAACGCCGCCGAGGTGCTGCCCGAGCTGCTGCGCCGCGGCGTCGAGGTCGACATCGTCACCGACCAGACCTCCGCGCACGACCCGCTTTCCTATCTTCCCAGGGGAATCGGCGTCGACGAGTGGCAGGACTACGCGGACAAGAAGCCGGACGAGTTCACCGAACGCGCCCGCGAGTCGATGGCGGAGCACGTCGAGGCGATGCTCGGCTTCCTCGACAAGGGCGCCGAGGTCTTCGACTACGGCAACTCCCTGCGCGGCGAGGCGAAACTCGGCGGCTGCGAGCGCGCGTTCGATTTCCCGGGGTTCGTGCCCGCCTACATCCGCCCGCTGTTCTGCGAGGGCAACGGCCCGTTCCGCTGGGCGGCGCTGTCCGGCGACCCCGAGGACATCGCGGCGACCGACCGCGCGATGCTGGAACTGTTCCCGGAGAACGAATCCCTCGCGCGCTGGATCCGGCTCGCCGGGGAACGGGTGGCCTTCCAGGGGCTTCCGTCGCGGATCTGCTGGCTCGGCTACGGCGAGCGGCACCTCGCGGGCCTGCGTTTCAACGAGATGGTCGCCAGCGGCGAGCTGAAGGCGCCAGTGGTCATCGGCCGTGACCACCTCGACTCGGGCAGCGTCGCGTCGCCGTACCGCGAGACCGAGGGCATGGCCGACGGTTCCGACGCGATCGCCGACTGGCCGCTGCTGAACGCGCTGGTCAACACCTCGTCGGGCGCCAGCTGGGTGTCGATCCACCACGGTGGCGGCGTCGGCATGGGCCGCTCCATCCACGCCGGCCAGGTCAGCGTGGCCGACGGAACCCTGCTGGCGGCACAGAAACTCGAGCGCGTGCTCACCAACGACCCGGGCATGGGCGTCATCAGGCACGTCGACGCGGGCTACGACCGCGCCGCCGACGTCGCCGACGAGCGCGGCGTGCGTGTGCCGATGCGGGACGCCGAGTGACCGCGTCCTCGCTGCTGGAGGAGATCTCGGACGTCGGCCGCGACCCGAAGCGTGGCGGCTATTCCCGCCACGCCTTCGACGCGGCCGAAACCGAGCTTCGCGCGTGGTTCGTCGAGCGTGCCGGACGGCTGGGACTGGGCGTCGAGACCGACCGCAACGGCAATATCTGGGCCTGGTGGGGAACACCCGGCCCGGACGCGGTCGTCACCGGGAGCCATCTCGACTCGGTGCCCGGCGGCGGTGCTTTCGACGGCCCGCTCGGTGTCGCGAGCGCGCTCGACGCGGTGGAGATCTTGCAGGCCAAGGGATTCCGCCCGGCCAAGCCGTTCGCCGTCGTGGTCTTCGCGGAGGAGGAGGGAGGCCGGTTCGGCGTGCCGTGTCTCGGCTCGCGGCTGCTGACCGGGACCATCGACGCGGACAAGGCGCGCGGTTTGCGCGACCCGGACGGTGTCACGTTCGCCGAAGCGGTGGCGAAATCCGGCCTCGATCCCGATCGGGTCGGCCGGGACTCCGAGCGGCTCGGACTGATCGGGCGGTTCCTGGAACTGCACGTCGAGCAGGGACGCGGGCTGATCGATCTCGGCTCGCCGGTCGCCGTCGGCACTACGGTGATCGCGCACGGCCGGTGGCGATTCTCCTTCCAGGGGCAGGGAAATCACGCCGGTGCGACGCTGATCGGCGATCGTCGTGACCCGATGATCCCGGCGGCGGAGACCGTTCTCGCCGTCCGGAAACTGGCGAAAGCGACCGCCGACGCGAGGGCGACCGTCGGCAGGCTCGTGCCGACACCTGGCGGGACGAACGTCATCGCGTCCACTGTGGACCTTTGGCTGGACGCGCGGGTGCCGGGCACGGATACACCCGAACTGGTCGCGGAGATCGCGAAGGTGGCCGAAGAGGCGGCCGGGCAGGAAGGATGCCGGGTCGAGGTCTCCAGGGAGTCGTACTCCGACGACGTGATCTTCGACGACGCGCTGCGCCGCGACTTGAGCACCTGGCTGGGCGGGCCGCCGGAACTGCCGACCGGCGCCGGGCACGATGCGGCGATCCTCGCTGGGTTCGTCCCGTCCGGGATGCTCTACGTGCGCAATCCCACCGGGATCAGCCATTCGCCGGAGGAATTCTCCGAGGCGGCGGACGTCGACCACGGTGCCCGCGCGCTCGCGGACGTCCTGGAGAAACTGTCGACATGACGACATATTGGTGTGAACGTGCCTGGCTGCCGGACGGGATCGCCGATGCCGTCCGGATCGACGTCGACGGCGGCAAGATCGCTTCGGTGACGGCGAACGCGCCTCGCGAAGGAACTGTCCTCAATGGACTTACCTTGCCGGGGTTCGCCAACGGGCACTCGCACGCGTTCCATCGTGCGCTGCGTGGCCGTACGCATCACGATCGCGGGACCTTCTGGACGTGGCGCGAGCGGATGTACTCGCTCGCCTCCCGGCTCGATCCGGATTCGTACTATCGCCTGGCACGTGGGGTTTACGCGGAGATGGTGCTGGCCGGCTACACGAGCGTGGGCGAGTTCCACTACCTGCACCACGCGCCGGGCGGAAAGCCTTACGCCGAGCCGAACGCGATGGGTGAGGCGCTGCGCCAAGCGGCCAGGGACGCCGGGATCAGGCTGACGTTGCTCGACACGTGTTATCTCGCGGGTGGGATCGGCGTCGAACCCGACGAAGTCCAGCGGCGGTTCTCCGATGGGACGGCCACGAAGTGGGCGCAACGAGTCGGCGAACTGCGAGAGGACGGGACGTTCCGGGTGGGCGGCGCGATCCATTCCGTGCGCGCCGTTCCCGAGGATCAACTGTCCGAAGTGGCCGGTGGGACTGGGCCGCTGCACATCCACCTTTCGGAGCAGCGAGCCGAGAATGAGCAATGCCTGGCGGCTTATGGCCGGACGCCGACGGAGTTGCTCCATGACCACGGTGTACTCGGCGAGCGGCTCACCGCGGTGCATGCGACGCATCTGACTTCGGAGGACATCCAGCGGTTGGGTGCGGCGCGAAGCCGCGCCTGCTTCTGTCCGACGACCGAACGGGATCTCGGCGACGGCATCGGCCCCGCGCGGACGCTGCTGGACGCGGGGGTGCGGCTGTCGATCGGCAGCGACAGCAACGCGGTCGTCGACGCGTTCGAGGAAACCCGGGCACTGGAACTGAACGAGCGGCTCGCCAGCGAGAAACGCGGCCGGTTCACCGCGGAGGAACTGCTCGCGGCGGCGACGGATCACGGCGCGGTCGGCTGGGGCGAGGTCGGCGCGCTGGCTCCGGGCGCGGGCGCGGACCTGGTCACGGTCGGCCTCGGTTCGGTGCGGACGGCGGGGATCGAGCCGTCCGGGGTGGTCCTCGCCGCTTCCGGTGCGGACGTCCGGGACGTCGTCGTCGCCGGGCGTGAGATCGTCCGCGACGGCGTGCATCAGCTGATCGACCGGCCGGAAACGGTCTTGGCCAAGGAGATCGAGGCATTGTGGCAGTCCTGATCACGGGAATCGGCGAGCTCACCACGAACGACGTCGAACTGGGCAAACTCCGCGATGCGGCCGTCGTCATCGACGGCGAAGCGATCGCGTGGGTCGGTTCGGCGGCGGACGCGCCGGACGCGGACGAGCGGGTCGACGTCGAGGGGCGTGCGGTGCTGCCCGGCTGGGTGGACAGTCACACGCACCTCGTGTTCGCCGGGGACCGGACGGCCGAGTTCGAGGCGCGGATGGCCGGTAAGGCGTACAGCGCCGGGGGCATCGCGGTCACGGTCGACGCGACACGGTCGGCTTCCGACGAACAACTGGCGGCGAATCTGCGGCGTCACGTGGACGAGGCGGCGAGGCAGGGCACGACCTGCCTGGAGACGAAGACCGGGTACGGGCTCAACGTCGAGGACGAGGCCCGTTCGGCGCGGATCGCCGCCGAGGTGGCGGACGAGGTCACGTTCCTCGGTGCGCATCTGGTGCCGCCGGGTGCGGATGCGGAGTCCTATGTGGACCTGGTGTGCGGTGACATGCTCGACGCCGTGGCGCCGCTCGTGCGGTGGGCGGACGTGTTCTGCGAGACCGGCGCGTTCGACGAGGCGCAGTCCGCGCGGGTGCTGAAGGCGGCGCGGGAGCGCGGGCTCGGGCTGCGGGTGCACGGGAACCAGCTGGGGGAGGGGCCGGGTGTGCGGCTCGCCGTCGAGCTGGGGGCGGCGAGTGTCGACCACTGCACGTACCTGAGCGAAGCGGACGTCGAGGCTCTCGCCGCTTCGGACACCGTCGCGACCCTGCTGCCGGCGTGCGACCTGTCGACGCGGCAGGCGCTGGCGCCGGCGCGGCGGCTTCTCGACGCGGGGGCGACGGTGGCGCTGGCCAGCAACGCGAACCCGGGCAGCTCGTACACGACGTCGATGGCGTTCTGCGTGACGACCGCGGTGCTGCAGATGCGGATGACGATCGACGAGGCGGTGTGGGCGGCGACGGCGGGCGGGGCGCGCGCTCTGCGGCGTGACGACGTGGGCTTCGTGCGGCCGGGGGCGCGTGCCGATCTTCACGTGCTGGAGGCGCCTTCGACGACGCACCTCGCGTACCGGCCGGGGGTGCCGCTGACGGCCGGTGTGTGGCGGCGCGGGAAGCGTCTGACCAGCGGTTTCGCCTCAAAGTGGTAGCAAAGGTCCCTTGCTCCCCCGCGGTGTTCAGCTTGTGAGCGCACGTTCGAATTTGCGGTTCGGCCCGAGAATCCAGACCTGTTTGGGATCGAGGTAGGTGATCAGGTCGATCAGGGCGTTGTAGACGGTGGTGAGCCGCGCGGCGCCCGCTTTCGGGTTCTCCAGGATCTTGGTGGTTTCTTCGAGCAGCGGGTCGAACCATCCGGCGAATTCGCTGTCGTCCCGGTACTTGCGACGGAACTGCACGTAGCCGAGGCATCGAGGACGGTCCGGGCTGTCCGGATCGATCATCAATTCGCCGATCGCCTGCTGTTCGCCGCCGAGCAACAGGAACACGGGTGCGTCACTTTGCTCGGTGTGGCCGGACAGCGCCCCCTTGACCTCGCCGAGACGTCGCATCAGCCGTCGGTTCCGCCTGCGGCTGCCCATGTCCAGGAAGTGCGCCTCCTGCTGCAGGATCTGCACCCAGCCGAGGTAGGCGGAAAGCCGGTAGAGGCTGTCGTAGCGGTTGTATTCGTCTTGGCGTTCGGTACCCGGCGCCGCTTGGTGAACCTCTTCGCCGGACAGCAGGCGGATCGCGTTCCGTAGCCGCGCGGCCAGTGACGCCGCCGACTGCAGCAGCGGATCCCGGTACCGGCTGACCAGATCCCGGCGGAGCTGCTCGCGGTCGGTCCGCCGCCTGCGTGCCTCGAACACCGCGCCGAGTACCGCCGTCAGCACCGCGCCGGTCACCGAGACCACCGCGGAGATCACCGAAACGTTGTTCACGTCGCATCACCCCGGCGTGGAGCGTACTGAGAAACGCGCTACCGGATGGTCTCTTCGACGCGCTCTCGCAGCGCGGGCGGGAGTTCGCCGAGCAGGTGGGACCACTGCTCGACCCGCTTCTCGCTCAGGTGCGTGAGCAGGTCGAGCACCGGCGCCCACAGGTCCTCGTCGGCCGCCGCGACCTGGAGGAGGCCGCGGAACCGGGACTCGGAGAGCAGCCCGAGGACGTGATCGATCCGGCTCTTGTCGTCGAGGACGAACGCGATCCGGATCAGCGCTTCGTCGCCGATGACGGCCAGCGCCCGGCGCACGGTCGGATCGGGCAGGTGGCCGACGAACCGGCCGACGGTGATCCAGTCCTCGCGGCGCACCAGCTCACCGGCCACCTCGACGACGGTGCCGAGCGGGATCCGCGCGATGATCGCGCTCGCCCGGCGCGGGTCCAGTTCGGCCGCGACGTCGGCCAGGAAGGGCGGCTTCAGCCGCTTCGCGACGTCGACGCCCCGAGAGACGTCCACCAGCCCGGCGATCCGCGCGCACAGAAGCGGTCCGAAGACCTTCTCGGCGATCTTCGCGAGGATCGGGCTCGGGACGAGCTTGCTCGCCATCGCCATCCGCTCCAGGGCGGCGAGGTTGGCGTCGAACAGCGTGTCCGTGACCTGATCGCGGAACGCTTGGAGCTCGGCGGCGTCCACTTTCTCCAGGTACGAGAGCCGCTCCGGCGTGGTGCCGAGGACGCGGGCGAGCTTGAGGATCTCCGCCTGCGAAGCGAAGTTTTCGGTGGTCACAGGCCCACCACCTTGCGAACGGTGCCGCGAAGAAGCGCGGGTACGTACTTCAGGCCCTCTTCGCCCGCTTCGGCCAAGGCCTTGGCCTGGCGGTGGCGCGCGTCGCGCAACGCGTCGGAGAGGTCCTGTTTCTCGTGGTCGGCCAGCGCTTCGATGCCTGCCGGGACAGGACCGCCTAGCTGACCGGTGAGTGTGCGCTCGGCCATGGTCGATCATCATGCCTCATCGAGCCGCGGAAGCAGGGGACCTTTACTTTCGTCCATGGCGGACCGCTCGTCACGGCTTGTAGCGTCCTGTCGCGTGAAGGACGCTGAGGAGCCCGTGCGGCGCGGGCGGCGGCTGGTCATGGACGTCGCCTTGTGGCTCGGGCTTTGCGGCTGGGTGGTCATCGACGCCGGATCGAGCACACGGCACTGGGAACTGCTGGCCGGGCTCGTCGCGACGACCGCGGCGATCGCGGCGGCGCGCCGGTATCCGCTCGTCTCGCTCGCCATCGCGATGGTCGCCAGTTTCGTGGTCATGGGCAGTTTCGGAGGCCGGGTACCGATCTGGGAGGGCTTCGTCCTCGTCGCGGTGGGTTACCTCGCCGGCTATCGGCAACCGGTCGCGAAACCGATGCTGCGCCTTTTCGCCGTCGTTTCCGTGATCGCTGTCCCCGTCGCGCTGCTGTGGAGCAAGGACGGCTTCGCCTCGTGGGGCGCGCTGCTCGGCGTCCTGGTGTTCGCGGGGGTGACGCCCTGGCTGCTCGGCAGGTACGTCCGGCAGCGCGAGGACATGGCGCGCGACGGCTGGCGTCGCGCCGAGGAGATGGAGAGCCGTCAGCGGCTCGTCGCCGACCGCGCGCGGCTGCGTGAGCGCACCCGGATCGCCAGCGACATGCACGATTCGCTGGGTCACGAGCTGAGCCTGATCGCGGTGCGCGCGGCGGCGCTGGAGGTCGCGGGCGGACTCGACGAACCACAGCGGCGGGCCGCGGGCGAGCTGCGGCAGAGCGCCGCGACGGCGACCGAACGGCTGCGCGAGATCATCGGCGTCCTGCGCGAGGACGACGCGCCGACCGAGCCGGTGCACGAGAGCATCGACGAACTGCTCGACCGGACCAGGGCATCGGGCGTGCTGATCGAGTCCTCTGTGGACGAACCGGCCGACGATGAGCCGCCGATGGTCGACCGCGCCGCGTATCGCGTGGTCCAGGAATCGGTCACGAACGTGGTGAAACACGCGCCGGGGGCCGCGGTCACGGTCCGGGTCGTGCGGTCCGAAGGGCGGACGGACGTCGTCGTCACCAACGCCGCGCCGCCCGCGGGCCCGCTACCGGGCAGGACGTCGGGCAAACGCGGCCTGATCGGCCTGCGGGAACGGGTCCGGCTGGTCGGCGGGACTTTGCGGGCGGGTCCCCGCGACGGCGGATTCGAGGTCAGCGCGACCTTGCCGCACGACGCGGCGCCGTCGGAGGAATCGCCCGAGAGCCAGGCGGCGATGGACGCCGAGGTGGGGCAGTCGACGTCGGCGAGGGAACTGGAACGCGCCAGGCGCGACGTCCGGCGCAGCCTGATCCAGGCGATCGTCGTGCCGATCGGGCTTTTCGGCGTGGTGGTCGGGATCAGCGGGGCCGTGTTCCTGGTCAAGTGGTACGGCTCCGAACTCGCCGGTGGGGACTACGACCGTATCCACGTCGGCCAGACCCGCGCGGAGATCGCTTCCCTGCTGCCCGGCGCTCAGCGGATCGCACGGCCGCGTGCGGTGGAGCCGCCGGTGCCCGCGGGGGCGATATGCGAGTACTACGGCACCGAGCGCAGCGTGTTCAACTTGGACTACGAGGCCTACAGGCTGTGCTTCGCCGAGGGGAGACTCGTGGCGAAGGACGTGATCCGTGAAGACGAGAAAAAGGGGGACCCGGATGATCCGGGTGGTGCTGGCCGATGACGAGGCGATGATCCGCGCCGGGGTGTCGGCGATCCTGGCCGCCGACGCCGGGATCGAGGTGGTCGCGGAAGCCGGGGACGGGCGCGCCGCCGTCGAGCAGACCCGCGCGACCAGGCCGGACGTCGTGCTCCTCGACATCCGGATGCCGGTCATGGACGGGCTCAAGGCGGCCGAGGAGATCCGGCGGCTGCTGCCCGAGGTCGGCGTGATCATGCTGACGACGTTCGGTGAGGACGCCTACATCGAACGCGCGCTCGGCCTGGGCGCGAGCGGTTTCCTGCTGAAATCCGGCGATCCCCGCGAACTGCTCGGCGGTATCCACGCGGTCGCGGGTGGGGCGGCGTTCCTTTCGCCGAAGGTCGCGCAGCGGGTCATCGCCCGCTTCTCCGGAAATCAGGTGTCCCGCGCCGAAGAGGCGAAGGCGCTGATCGGGAAACTGACCCCGCGTGAGCAGGAAGTGCTGGCGCTGCTGGGTTCCGGACTGTCCAATGCGGACATCGCGGCGAAACTGTTCGTCGTCGAGGGCACGGTGAAGGCCTACGTGAGCACCATCCTCAACCGGCTCGGCGCGCGGAACCGGGTGCAGGCCGCGATCACCGCGTACGAGGCGGGGCTGGTCGGCGGGGGACGGGAGGAGTCCAGCCGCTGACGCCGGCGCCGATACGTGCGGTGAGCGCGCCGGGAAGCAGCCGGAACACGCCGTTGCGGACGGCCACGGCGAGCGGATTGCGCAGCTGTGGCCCGACTTTTCCCGCCTGGACCGAGGCTTTCACGACGCCTTGGCTGCGTGGGCGGCGCTGCTCGTCGTAACTCTTCAATGCCGCGTCGACGTCTTCGGTGGTGCTGAGCGAGGCGGCGAGGACGACGGCGTCTTCGATCGCCTGGCAACCGCCCTGGCCGAGGAACGGCGGCATCGCGTGGGCCGCGTCGCCGAGCAGCGCGACGCGGCCTTTCACGTAGGAAGGCAGGGGAGTGGCGAGCAGGTCGAGATCGTGGTGGAGCAGTGTCTCGGGCGCGGTCGCCTCGATGAGTTCGGGAATGGGGTCGTGCCAGCCGCCGAAGCGGTCTCGCAGATACGACTTCGGGTCCTCGTGGCGGATGCCCGGTTCGGCGACGTAACTCGCCCACCAGTAGACACTGTCGTCGTGCAGCGGGATGACGCCGATCTCGGCGCCGTCGTCCCAGCTGGTGCTGAGTTCTGTGGGATGGGGGAGGGTGGTCACCGCCCGGAAGGCCGTGCTGCCGCTGTAGACCGGTTCGGGGTGCCGCGGCCACAACTGGTGACGGGCCGTGCTGTGGATCCCGTCCGCGGCGACGATGACGTCGGCGTCGAGGTCGTCGAGGCGGGTGACCTCGGTGCCCGTGCGGACGCAGCCGTCCGGAAGGGCGTCGCGGAGCGCGCCGATGAGATCCGCGCGGTGGATGGCGGCGAGCGGACGGCCGTGATGACGGCGGAACGCCTCGGCATCCCATCGGGTGATGCGGCGGCCGTCGCGGTCGTGGAGACCGCCGGACGATTGTTCCCGCAGCTTGCCGAGGTGGACGCCCAGTGTCTCCAGTGAGCGCAGGGCGTTCGGCCACAGGGAGATGCCCGCGCCGACGGCGGTGAGTTCCGGTGCTCGTTCGAGGACGGTGACCTCCCAGCCGATGCCGTGCAGCCCGATGGCGGCGCTCAGCCCGCCGATTCCCCCGCCGATCACGATCGCTTTGCGCATGTCGACCTCCTCTACATTTGTAGAGTACTACTACACTTGTAGAGTGCGAAAGGCGATGATCGGGGACGCGGCCATCGAGGTCATCGCGGCCGAGGGGATGCGGGGGCTGACGCATCGCGCGGTCGACCGATGCGCCGGGCTGCCGCCGGGTTCGACGTCGTACTACGCGCGGACGCGGGCGGCGCTGCTGGAGCTGGCGATCTCGCGGATGGTCGAGCTCGACGACGTCACCCTCGATCCGGCGCCCGGGCAGCTGGCCGAGTATGTCGCGGGGTTCGCGCACGCGGCGATCACGAGCGGGCGGACGCGAATGCTCGCGCGGTACGAGTTCGCGCTGGAGGCGACGCGGCGGCCGGAGCTGCGGGAGACCTACGACCGGGGTGGGCTGGTGATCCGGCGGCGATGTGCGGAGGTGCTCACGGCGTGCGGATCGGCGGAGCCGGAACGGCACGCGCGGGTGCTCGTCGCGTGGCTGGAGGGGACGGTCTTCGACGCGCTGGCCGGGACGGGGTCGCTGCGGCCGCC
>Ga0307518_10000633_pt1 | contig 26450 bp, 20 predicted proteins | sample 25_EM_MG_FD_203889 | JGI IMG/M metagenome (GOLD analysis project Ga0307518, IMG submission 203889) | Populus trichocarpa ectomycorrhiza microbial communities from riparian zone in the Pacific Northwest, United States - 25_EM | ecosystem: Host-associated > Plants > Roots > Unclassified | place... | reverse complement strand
AGCTCAAGAACTTGGAAAATGTTTTCCTACTGAATAGTAATAATAATAAAAGTCAAGAACATGAAAAATCGAATAAATAATGCTTCTAAGAGCAATCCAAAATTGAAAAATCAACATGATTTTTTCTGTTTGTGGTCTTAAATATCCCTTCTTGAGTACATAAAATGACACGGCATCGTGATCCTCTTCTCTCGTGGAGATGAGTTCTAATCTTGATGACAAGACTTTGATTTTTCTTGTTAATACATGTGTCTCATGCATATGATGTAAATTTTATTTTTAGTCAGAATGTTTAATTTGAAGTCACTGTAAAGCTTCTTTTTTACCAACTAGAGGCTGAATATATTCTGAATTACATAATAGAGAGACAGTTCTCTTCTGATTTTGATTTTAAGGTTTCCCCTTTTTTTCTTAGTTTGAACCTCTGAACCAAGATCTCGAAATCTTAAGGAATGGAAGACACCAAAAATCGAACACCTTGTCAATGGCCATGAGATCAATATAGCCAATGTTTCAAAGTCAATTGTTGTCGGCACTTACTTTAGATGCTGTTTAGGATTGCATTTCAAACTTTTATGTTTTATGAAAATTTAATTTTTTTATTTAAAATTAATTTATTTTTTATTTCCAGATCGGTTTAATATTTTAATATTAAAAATAATTTTTTAAAATAAAAAAATATTATTTTAATGTGTTAATATTTTTAAATAAATATTATTTTTTAAAAAATAAATATTAATAAAAGATAGCAAGCACCAGTACAATCCTATACCAGACAGGTTTTTTTTTGGAAGAGAGTAGAAAATTAAAAGGATTTTGCCGACTTGAGAGGTGCAGGAGCCGCTGATGATGATCTGACAGTGTCTTGGAAGCACGTGAGTCTGACACGTGTATCGAGGCGGAGATTGGGTCCAAGCTAAAACTCTCGTGACTTAATACCTTTCTCGTGAGGTCATCATGTGTCCTTAGAGTGGGGTCTCCGGCCACATTGTACTCTTTCTTGGTCCCTCCCTGTTGCTCTTAGCTTGGGCCGTCTATGGGTTTAGGCCTCAGATTCTCATAAAGCCCCATGAATCAGAAAATCCAGCACGCACGCACGCACAAATACACACACACACACACACGTATATGGTGGTGCCAGCTTTCGAAGACGAGTTAATAACCCTTGAATTTGATTTTTACTTGGAAAATATTCAGCAATGGCCCAAAAATAAACACCTCTTTGTTTTCAAATTGTAAGATTTTTTTTTCATTTTCGAATTTTCGGAATTGGAGAGGGTTAGTGCTTGTTGTGTTTTTCGAAACCTTGGCCAACCTTTCAATAAATCCGGGGGGGAAAATAATGTAATGACTTGGGGGTTTCCTGATTCTGTCTGTAAATTGCTTATCACCCTTAAATCTTTGATAAGAACAAACAATTGTGCATTCAGATTTATGTCCTCGTTTATGATGAAAGTTTGACTGTAAATTAAAGGGTTTTTTTTTAATCATGGAATTAAGTAATTAAGAGATACGAGGTTGAAGAGTTGAGTCACATGCATGATAGACCATCTGGAGACGTAATGGTTTGCAGGCAGGGCTCAAGGGAGGAGAGTTTCTATCGATTAAATGAGATTTTAGAGTAGGGTTGTTGACTAGCTGTGGAGACATGCATCTTGCTTAATTTGCAGCTTCAAGTCTCCTCGAATTTAATGACATCAATATTTTGCATGGTGCCTAGGCTATTTGACCCATATAGGTGGCTAAAATGGTGCCCTTCTTGACCCCGGCCCAGACCTTGAATTGGCAAGCTCTATATATACGCCAAAGCTGCTTTTTGTTATGTTTAGCATCGTCTTTTTTCTTCTTTTCTTGATGTAAAAAAAAAAAAAAACAAATTGGTTTTCAAAAAACTGTGATGGCGATTGCTGGTTTTGTTTTTCTTTCCCACAAAAATTTGAAAACAGATACGGAAAATAGAAACCATACAAAAGGAAAGCAAATGATGCTTTAATTAATGGATTGACATGGTTTAGGGTTTGGTGGAGCTTGGTTGTGAATATTTGTGCTTCAGTTTTGATGATGTAAAGAGTCAAATTTAGGGCACACAAACACGGTAAAGCTGGCATTCTGGTGCTGAGCTTTGCCTTTTGTTTCAATACACAATTAATGGGTGCGTGATCTAGTTAGTACTCTTGACAACAAGGCGACAAGCAGGAGGGAAATGATAATAAGATCTTGAGGGAGGACATTGCCAATACATCCAATTATTGATGCACTGATGCAATTATGCCTTTCATTGTGCCCTTGGGAGAAAGGAAAGGTAAACCTGCATGAGAGAATCTGGCAATAGAAGAACCCGTGAAGAAAAGGAATGGCCCACAAAAGGGCTATTCTTCTTTCCCACTGATCAATATGCGCCTCTCTGCATGCACAAAGGATAAGAAACTCAAATTCTTAGGAGATATTTTACAAGAAGTAACATGAAAGACTACAACTAGATGAGCATCATAACTTGATGTGAATTATTAATTATATTCTTGAAAAGGTCATCATTTCATACCTCATATATATATATATCTACTGATCGTGGAAAATCTGGGTTCAACTCAAACTCTAGATATCTAATTAAGTCTTAATTAATATATAAAGCTAATTGGCTTTCGTGTCTTGCTGTAGGTGACAGCTAATCTAGTGTAGTAATTCTACCACTACATGTTGAAATATTTATAGCTAGACGAGTATCAAAAAGATAGAATTGAGATTTGTGTTGAGAAATGGTAGGAGAAATGTCACACCAACAGATAGCTGACCACCTTACTCCTATCGAAGACACGGTTTCACTAAATTCTGGGATTCCTTCCAGCATCAGTTGCCACAGCGTGGAGCAAGAAAATTCTAACACAACTGGGATTATATATATATATTCAATGATTCCAGAATTAAAAAAGCAAGAATTTTCTGCATTCGAAGACAAATTAGCTTTAGTGCCTCCGATTCGCTACTATATAAATAATATGAGGCGTATATTCTTCAATTGACCTGGAGTTTGGTAAGTACAGAGACTCGACCTAATCCCACGTTTAATTGTCCACAAATGACTGGCTATATTAGTAACAATTTGCAATATATATATCTGTTATGGATGACTTGTGACGGCCTCACTCGTTCAGTCTCTGGGATTATAATTTCTTGCAAATGTCCAAGATGGTGTCTGTCTATGTAAAGTCTGGCTAGCTATTTTGATCTTATATATAGTTTAGCTAGCCATTTTCTTATAGCTTTCTTTGTAATTTAGCCATGTATTGTGCCTAGACTGCATCACCCTGTAGCTTTTTTGGGTTAAAGGTGAATCAATGAAGAATAAATCTCATCTTATCCCAAAAGATAAAAGCAAATTGAATCTCACCCTAAAGCCAAATTGATTCAAAAAAAAAGAATTGTAGATCAAAAGAAAACACATAGGATTCCAAAGGATTTGCTTAACGGCTCAACGCTACGCTGTGCAATATTATATGTGAAGTATAATTTTTTCGGAAAGTTCAAATTATAGATGGGTCCTATGTATCTCACACGACTAAAGGGTTATCTGGATATATTTTGCATGGTTGCCGCGCCCTTGAACTTCCATGTTTAGGCCACGCATGACCACTAAAGGAAGGGGAATATCCCTCTAATCGCACAAAGACGTTTATGGCCACTCTGTTTGTGGAAGTTCAGGAAAAACTGTATTATGAAGGGGATAAAAAGGTCAATCTATGCTATATTTCTTCATGGCTTTAGATTTGGGTTTGGAATAAGAAAAAGTTCAAAGGGGAAGAAATAAAGAAGAAGAAGAGGGACCTTCCAAATTAATCTCCCCTTGAGCACTTTCACTGTATACTAGGATGTGAGGGAATAATAGTTACAACAGAAAGAGGGACATAAAGGGAGAAAAACCCTCAACAAAATAATGAAAAACAAGAAATCGATTAATTAAAATTCCACAAACTCGATCGATTGTAATATGATAATATATATATGGTTTTTTCTGTATATTCATAAGGCTTTAAAGATTGATTAATTGCTCTAAAAACTAATCCAATGTTGATCTCCTCCGAATCGTATATATTAAAACTCAGCCCGTTTTCCTTTTTACCTATCTAAATTAAACGGCTATTACTTAATTTAACCTTCGAGGAAAAAACAAGGGTGGTAAAAAAATTAGGCCAAAACCCAAGAAAGATCACGTATTGTATTTATTGTGGTCGGGTTTAATTAACCTAAATCAACAAATAAAAAATTTGATTTTAATTAAAAGATAAATATGGACAGGGTTCGAATTTTTTACCAAGAACCATTCAATCGTACACACAAATTTGATCTAACGATTACATATATATATACACTTGAAAGTTTCCTTTAATAATGTAAGATTGGATTACATCTTATTTATAGTATAATGGAGTAAGACTATTTTCTTAAATCAAATTAGCAAAATAATTAAATATTACGTAAACTAAATTGTTGAGTAAGATCACGACCCAAAAATGGTTTTATATAGCTTAAACTCGCTTAAACTAGTCATCTCTAAGAATTAATTACAACGGCATGAAAAGGGATAAAAGAGAGTATCTGAAAGAAAACGAAACTTGAAAAAATGGAGTAATAATATTCCATAGCAATAGTTCGATCGGAAATATAGTAAATCAAACCCTCAAATTCACTTAATGCATGGTTTAGACAAGGTGTACTATAAGCTTGGCGAGTCAATCAATAACCCAGTGATGGCAGCTGTGGGGTAAGAGAAAAGGTTAAGAAGATAAGTCCTATCCATCTATAGCTCTAGCTCCTTGCATGCCTTTACCATCCTCAAAGCTTTTTAAGCTTCTCATTCTTCTAAGCCATCCATCCTTTTAATATATATATCATTCCATTTAAATCAAGGCCCTTTTAGGGTTTGGGTGTTTTATAACAGGAACAAAGGAAAAGACAGAAAGTGACAACGTCATCCTTTAAAAGAAAAATTATTGAAGAAATACTTATAAGCAAAGAGAGAGTAAAAATAAAGAAAGAACAACGTTTGATTATGAATCAAGTGGGTCTGGATTTTCTTCCTTGGCCTTTGCTTATCTCTCTCCTCTGCGTACAGTTGTTTTTTTTTTAGCCTTTTTTTTTTCTCTCTCTCTCTATCTTTTTCTTCGTATATATTTTTTTCGTAACTTTTCTAATTTGCCAACCTCATCCTTGGTCTGCCATTGTAATCATCACCTCCTGTATACTGATTATTTCTATTTCTATTATTTTTCCCTTCTCTCCTTTATATAGACATAAATAGACAGAAAGGAGAGAGTTATTGGGCAGTGAAAGGTTTTTAAGGAAAAACCAACTTACTGTCCGGTCTTTCTATGTTTGATTGCATGGTGAGCCCTCTCTCATCTAGCTTATTAGTTGATGATTTTTGAGAGGGAGAGAGAGAGAGGTTGTTAAAGAAAGATTGGAAAGAGATACATCTGAATTGTGTTGCAGATTTGCTCAGTGAAGCAATCCATGGCTAGATAGCGACTTGGAGAATAACCCATCATGATCATCATCTCTTCACGAGATTTTGGTTTTGCTACCCAATGAATGATGCCTTTCTGTGTCTATAGTTCACTGCCACCTGTTTATCAATAAAGCTTTGTTTAGTTTAGTTGTGTCCAAAGCTAGGGATTCTCTATTTCTGCTCTTGTTCTTACATCTTGTTGTTTCTTCAAGAGTGAAAAGTGGACACTTGAACAGAAGCTACTTCAAATAAAAGTAGCTAGCAAGAAATATATCAAACAAAACAAAGGGGGGTATCATTTCTTGGTTTTTCTTTGTTGGAGTTTTCTTCCTCACAGACATGTTCCCTGCAGCCATGTCCAATTCAACTTCTTTGTCTGAAGAAGCTAGTGTATCTTCTGGCACAAGAATTCAAGATTTTGGTAGCTTAAATCAACTGGCTTCAACCATCTCTCCTCTGCAGCAGCAGCAGCAGCAACAACAAAGGACCATCAAGAAGAAGAGAAACTTACCAGGAAACCCAGGTAGGTTTTCTCTATACTCTCTTCAATACCGTGTTAAACTATTTTAGACATGCTAATACCATATATATACGCAACGGTTTCATTATATATGGTCTTGCAGACCCAGACGCTGAAGTGATAGCATTATCTCCAAAGACCTTATTGACCACCAATAGATTTGTGTGTGAGATCTGCAACAAGGGGTTTCAGAGGGATCAGAATCTTCAGCTTCATAGGAGGGGTCATAACCTTCCTTGGAAGCTGAAGCAAAGAAACAGCAAAGAAATTAAAAAGAAAGCTTATGTTTGCCCCGAGCCTACGTGTGTTCACCATCATCCTTCAAGGGCTTTGGGTGACCTTACAGGTATCAAGAAACATTATTGCAGGAAACATGGGGAGAAGAAGTGGAAGTGTGAAAAATGCTCAAAGATCTATGCTGTTCAATCAGATTGGAAGGCTCACTCTAAAACCTGTGGAACAAGAGAGTACAGATGTGACTGTGGAACCCTTTTCTCCAGGTGAGTTTTTTCTCTTCTTTTTTTCCCCTAACCTTTTTATCTTGAGGGGTTTCAAATTGAATATAGTTTTTTGGTCTTTCTACATTTCTGTTCATCTCAGAGTCCCAATGTTCCCTTCTTTATTAATTTTTGATGTTTTACAGTTATGCACTGTTTTTTACTATATTGGGATTCATAGCAAAAAAATTTATCTTTTGTTTGAGTGGGAAGTCTCATCTCATGTCTTCAGGATGGTCTTTGTATTTTGTTTCAGTCTGTTCTGTTTCAGTGGTTTGTTTTTATACAAGAGTGGCAAGCTCTGCATGGAATATATCTGGAGCTTATATGCATTGGCAGGTATCCTAGAAGTGGACACCATTAATACAAGTGTCTGTTACTGCTAACATTGTAAGAGTAACTGAAAGCAGTGCCTCTGAAATCTGAACCTGCCAATTTCAAATTTTGAAAACAACAAACAAGACACTAATAAGGAATTATGGGAGAACAATCAACTTAATCTTTTGTTTTATATATTGTTTTGTGTCTTAATTCAAGATGAGTTAGCTAAGTAATTTTTTTCCTGTCTCCTGCATTCAAATGCATGAATCATAATTGTATTGTTATATTCTTGGTTGGGGATCTGGGCTCTGAAGGAGCACCATTGTTACCTGTTTTGATATACATCGCCATCCACAATATTAAACAACGTTTGATCAATGCTATATTTGCATTTCCCTCGAAGGGTTTGACGTGCTTTTTCACCGTGATTACTTCTTTTGGTACTTTATGACGGGGGGGGGACTGAAGTCTCAAAAACAATGATGAATATTTGTTCTTGTCCAAGAAAAAAGTGAAAGGAAAGCTCTTAATTTGCTTTTGGGGGGGATTTTCATGGTTGAGTAAAACCCGTGATGATTTCTTTCCCTTGAAGAATGCCATGATTTACTTGCAGAAAATACTGAAACGGTACTGTGACCTTCCACCATGACCAAAACTGATAAATCTGCAAGAAAATCTGATACCCTAATTTGCTTTCATCTTCTTTCATTTGCATTGCAGATTTTGGGGTTTCAATTTCATATCTTTGTTACATGCATGCGCTCGACTTTCAAAAGCCTTTCATGTTATCGTTGTTCACCAATTTCTTGAATTTTGATCCTTTTTACCATCAATGACTATTTCTGCATGCATAATCCATAAACATCAATCAATTCTCATGAATCTAGCTCTCTTTCTCTCTCTACACTTTAGTTTTGACCAAAAAAGATAGTTTTACTTTAGTGTTTGCTCTAGCTTTACGACAATCATGTGTCTATCCAATCCGCATGCATGGCCTTGTGGTCTCTCACCCTTTGAAATACAACAATTTAAGATTAAGTCAAGCGAAGAAAGAGACATTAATCCTTAATACAGTCTTCTCCATTTACCTTTTCTTCTTGATCCCGTTTCTCGTTTTTTTGGTCATGTGTTTTTTTTTTATAAATCAAGATGATAAGCATTGAATTAACTATTACCAAGTATATCCTTTCTCTCTTGCTGTTCAGGATTCTTTAATTTTTTTTCTTTTTTTCTTAATAGTGTACTGTATCTTTTTTCTTATCTTTCTTCCAAATGTAGAAAATCATGATATGAACATATCAATGGTGTTAAGATTTGAACTCCTCATCATCATTAATTATTTGTTAATCACAAAACTAAATTTATTATTTTGGTTTGGGATACTGTTCACTGATGATCTCTTTATGTGCATGCATTGTCGAAACTACAGGAAGGATAGCTTCATAACCCACAGGGCATTTTGTGACGCGTTAGCTGAAGAAAGTGCAAGACTCTCAGCTCACCAGCTAATTATCTCCCAAAATCCAAATGCCCACGCTCTCCTCCTTCAAAACCCACTTCAAACCCACCACCCTCATTCTCTCTTTTCTACCACAGCTCACCACCAAATCTCCTTCACTTCTCCTTGGGACCCACCTCACCATCAGAACCCTTGCAGTAATAACCCCCTAAACCCAGTTCACATCAAGCCTGAAACTACCGGCCATTTTCAAATCCCCGCTTCACTTCTCCAAGAACCACCACTAACAATGCCTAGCCACAAGGGCTTGTTAGCCCCAACCTTCCAAAGCCTGTCGAATGCTGCCACGTCACAAGCAGCATCACACCACTTGTCAGCCACTGCACTCCTTCAAAAGGCTGCCAGTGTGGGTGCCACTCAGACCTCAGTGGGTCACAGTCACATGACCCAGCTGGACATGGGCGAGTTGGGATCAGCGGGTCAGGTTCATGTTGACTCGGTGAGTCACGTCTCTCAGGGTCCCAGTTACAACCTTAACAGCCTTGCCACGTGGCAGAAGAGTGATCGCCTGACAAGAGACTTTCTGGGTCTGACTGCGCCTGAGTGTGGGGATCATCATGGCCATGCTGCTAGCAATGCGAATGGGAGTGTTAACGTTAGCATGAATGTGAGGGAAATTCTAACCTATACAGGGGGTGTAGGGTTCCACCAGCAGCAATACAACGAGAGAGACCACTCGCTGCTGAAGCCCCACGGTGGTTTTGGATTCGCTCAGCCTTCTGCCTCTGAAGCGTGGGGTGATTGCTAGGGAGCCCCAAAAAGGAAAGGGTAAAATGGTGATTCCATTGATTCCCTTCAAAATGGCCGAGGTGCCCCATGTCTCCTTTGCCACAAGAATTTAATGGAGGTTTTTGAAGAAAAATCTAGAACCTTTCTTATGCCATCATCAACCTCATCTTCCATGCAAGCTTATTATCTCTCTTTACTTTAAGACTGCTATCAGCAATTTCTCAATATCCTGCCTTTCATTTTTAACTTTTGTCCACCTTCTCTTGAATGATAGATTTAGATATGGTAATCAAGAGGATTGGCCTTAATTACTAGGTGACGATGGTGGCTGCCTTGTAATTTTGTTGCGGAAAAATTATGTCACATGTAGAATATAGTAATAATTTCTCCATGGAATTTGGTTTTATGGGCACTATTTCTAAACATCATTTCCTTGAGAACATATCCCATCTTTATCTAGCTAGACAGCTATACAAGAAGATCACATGAGACTACATGTTTGTGTTTGCATTAGAATTGGGAAGGGTTTGGTTTTGAGCTAAGAACTTCTTTTTGTTCACTGTCCCTTTTTTGCTGTTTATGCAAGGTGGGCATAAAAGACAACCCTCATGGACCTCACTGGCCCTAATTTGCTACCGTTATTATCTTATTATGAACAAAAGTAAATCTTTTTTTTGTTCAAATCTTTATGCCCCCTATCCCTTTCATGTTAACTTTAATCATCGATCCAAGTATCGATCAAGTGTCAATCCCACATGTTTCAAATTACAATTTATGTGCTTAAATTGGTTCCAGGTTTGATGATCTTGATCATGGCGCCATCAGCTGTGGATGTTCGTTATGTATATTAATAGAGAACCCACATTTAGACTTGGAAGAAATGCTGAGACTGAGTGCAATGTCGTTCGTGCACATGATCAGATTTCGAAATAGCAATATTACTCCGGCAATCACTTAGGTTTTCTCTCCACTAACTTCAAATTGCATTGATGACAGCATATTTACACGCTCCAGGTGACAGGAAGACGACGCTTTCTACATGCAAAGGATTAGGATTAGGACAAACGCCCTCCATCTTTAAGGAAATGACCACCAAAAATAATGCGTGAAGAATAGAAGCTTTTGAGAATTAAAGGAGGAGATATGTTGTGGGATATAATTATATATTATGGAGGGGTACAGGTCTACTGTGAAGGGAAGATAAGCGAGTACCAAATGAGGTAAGCATGCATGTCAGTGGAGGGCCATGCCTTGTACACTTGATATTGATCACGAGTGTCTCCTTCTCTGCAACTCAATCAACAGTGATAGCCCATTATCATGTTTTTAAGATGTCTCCTTCGTGTTTCTTGGCAACAATCCCTTTGATTTATTCGGGAAAAGGAAAAAAGCCCTTCAATTCACGTTAGTTATATTGTTCGATAGCAATGCAAATGCTTAATTAATTAATGGCATTTAATTTCGTTACTTATCTATTAACTTAAAAAAAAGGCAATTTGCTACTTCTATCAAGATTTGGGCAATTCCCTCTTGTTGGAGATCTAATCCAATGGAATGAATAAACAAAACAATATATATATAGTAGCATGTAAGGCTAGCTAATTAATTTCCTTAGCAAGATTTTCATTGAGGTTTGTGTTCTTAGAAATGGATATGGAGTTTTCTTCTATATTGTGGATGGGAAAGAGGGTTTTGACTTTTGATGTGTTAGCATAAGGTTATTTTTCATGTGAAAATTTGGTTGGAGATATTAATTGATCTATATATATTTGAATATAATATCTTACAACATATATATATATATATATATATATATATATACTTAATTAAATCTTTACCATAGAAATTGAAGGTTATTTATTTTGATCTTTATGATAAAAATCAACATATACATACCATATTGAATATTAAAACCTCTCAAATTAAATGAATTGATTTTAGACCCAAATAAATAAATAAATAAATATTATATCCGCCATGTGTAATTAACCGTTGCCTAGCTATAAATATTGAATTATTTTTCACATTTTATTGTTTTAGCTCTAGTGTGTGTGAAAGATACGGTTTCAAAATAATTAATACAATGACTATTCTGAACCTTTATTATGTAAACGGTACTGATATCTATACAGGACAAAATTTAATCAGGGGCAATTTCCCCGCTTTTCTTCGTGACTGACTGGCTTCGCCACTGTTCACACACCGAATGAAAAGTTTGCCTCTGTACTTCTTTAGCATGTCTGTCCAGCTTTTGTCCAAATGACACAGTTAATTTAAAAGAAAGAATTTCAAATTCGACAGCTTACCGAAAGGGACTTAAAGTCTTCTTCGATAGGACCGATTCAACAGAACCTGTGTACGTATGTGTGACTAAATATTGGAAAATCCATCCGATCAGTCATTTTTTTTCTGATTGAGATGTCCTCGACGGGATTAGTAAGTGATTGAGCTCGGAAAAGCTATCATATTGTCAACACATTCACACAGACCGAATCTATAAGTGGGTGAGTAAATATACAAGCAAACAACTTGTGTGCTGTAGCTAGACGATCTCACCAAGCAATTAATGGGCTCCGGAAAATTAAAATATAGCTCTCTCTACCTAGGAAGAATGGAGTCGATGGTTTCTTTCGAATGAGTCATTATTTACGCTTTGAGTACATAAAATATGCTAAGACGGGAATCCTTGATGAGACCATAGCATAAGCAGTTGGGGCATAGGTTTAGAAATTTCTGGCAATTCCACTGTTTTGTTTACCCTCTCCAATCAAATCCCTGTTAAGGATTCAAGAGATATTAGCGATTTCCAAGAATTTCTTTTTCGTCTACCGTCACTTTATGGTACTAAGGGGAAATTTTTTTGATGATATCAAAGAAATGTAGCCTTTTCTAAAGATGGTATAAATGGCTGTAAAACCTGTTATAAGCGTGAGTAAAAAGGCTACTAAGTTGATGCTGTATGTGTATCTGTGCGAGTGTGGTGGTGGTCCGGGACATAGTGGCACTAAACCAAAAGGAAAAAGAAGAGAGGAGAGGAGAAGAGAGAATTGTCAACGGTTATGAAAAAGATGCTCAATACAACTTTGAATTACAATTCTCTGAGTCTTCTTTTCCTTGATGACCTCCCTACATCCCTTTATCAAATTTTGTGCACGTCCCCATGTTATGGTAGGCAGCTTAACCAATATTATTGAGATTCCAATGATTTTTCTCTACTTTGTTTCCATGACCCACCAGTCGATCTCATTCTTTAACAAATTAAATTGCAATGTCAAGAGACCAGTCTCCATCTGAAAACAGTGAAATTTGCATGTCAATATCCCTGCAACCGACGATACACATCTAGATAATGACTAGAAGAATCACGTACAAAATGGTTTACATGATTTTAGGGTTTGTTTATCCCCAAAGAAGGCGTATGAAGAGTTCTTCGTTGATCCTGAAGATTTTCAGGTTCCATTTGCATATATACTCGCAGCATCTGAACCAGAGAAAAGTAATGGGCAAATTCTTGTTACCGCAACTTTGTATATTCACTAGGATAAGAGGGAGGATACACCTAGGGATTAATAAAAAGGAGAGGTTGCGGGTGTTATATGGAATATCCAAGCTTTTAGAAAGTATATGTGTAAGTTGCTGGGTTAAGGTACTATACATGCCATTTGCCTGCTAAAAAAGACTGCATCTTTTTTTATATCCCTCTGCCGCACAACCAGACAAGCCAAAAGTTTCTCTTCCATTATCTCCACCCTTTTCCTCTCATAACACCCTTGCATATGTCATCTTCCATTAGGGAACCTCATCTTAACAAACCCTCTTTTTCCCTCTTTTCTTCCTCCCAGTCCTAGCAATTACCAAAGCCTTCTTTTCTATGCTTTTTCCTCTTTAATCCTCCTGCTGCAAATCCCCATGCAGCATACTCTTTTCCACACAGCGCCTCATAAGTATCATCAGTAATGAATTAAGAAAAAGTAAATCACATATACACCACCGTGGTCTCTAATACAGTATAAATTGCATCTTTGACAGCATTCCATGAAACCTCATTTTCTTTTACCTCATAAATTTTGACTAACAAGATTTCAGCAATACGTTCATAATAAAGAAATGACAGAAGGTGAGAAACCAGACAAAAGCGTTATCTGTCAACAACTATATGGTTACGTGACCTTTCCTTCTGGTTTGTGTCAACAGCAGAGATGCTTGTTGGCCGGTGAATCATACATAATGTCAGATTATTTTCCACATGTACCTCTTTCTCCAGTGTTGCTCTGATTTAAAGACGAAAGCCATTATTTAGGGAAGATATTGCTATTGATGCCGACAGATATTAATAGCTTATGCGTTCTCGACAGACCATTTTGGACAGAACATGAAGTTCCATAATTCAGACTACGAACTTTTTATCTGTTGAGTTAGTTTCATTAAGAGTCAAATTACTTGGGATAGTGTGGCATATTGAAAGATGTGACATATACAGCACTATTCAAAGTTAGCAATCATTTATATTTCTACAGCATGGATGACTCACATGTAAAAGTACCGATTATGACAGAAAGCTGCTTCTATGAAAATGCTTTGCTCGACTCTTTTAATACTGCAGGTGGGACCAATTCTTTCATGAAGTTGCATCACTGCATGGCCTATCAAATTGGTGGTGGAACGCCAAAGTTTACTCCCAAGTATTTATCGAGAGATTTTTCAAATGCCTGCAACAAGAAAATTAAATGTCAAATTTATACTCATCAGTCCCCATTGCATCAAAGCTGATCAATATAATGTTCATCTTTAACAACCAATTCTGTTTTAGCAGAGTAGAAAACTTTTAGAATGTACTCATTTATCTATAGGCATGCTTGGAAGACTTTACGACACTTGCGTATGAATCAAAGATAAAGATGATGATGCCACAAAGCTAATACAAAAAAAAGTTCGTCTAGATGAAGATGCGGATGAAGATAGGAAAGTACAAAGAACCAAAAAGAAAACAAAGGCCATGGAAAACTTTAAAAAGACGCTCATTTGGGGAAAAATCGATGTGGTCAAAGTTGAACTGGATCAGAAAACTATAATAAGAGTAGGAATCCAGAGTTGGATTCAGCCAGTACAGCTTTTAAAGTGCAAAAAGAATAAAAATCCAGACTTCAGAGTATATAAACTGTGAGTGTAATGATCATGCATGGCGATATTAACATGGCACAGCAACAGTCCACCATGCAAACTTTTTCCGGGAAGAACTTGAGTGTTTTTGTTTCTTCAATACCAATAAACGGGTAAGAAACATGGATTTCTGGGCTCATTCACCAAAATCTATTTAGTATAATATCTAAAAAGGATCCTGGCTATATTTGTTTGCATGTTAACCTTCTAACCTATGTGTCACGTGTGCTATGTGAACTCCATCACTAAGTTCCAAACCAGGAAGAGGCTTCGTAGCATGAGGCCAGTGAAGAATCAAAATTGAATCTGTAACATGCTGGAATATAACAACTTGGAAAAGAAATTTCTGTGACACATAGCTAGTGAAGATGTATGGTCTAACCAATTAAACTTCAAAGACAATACTGGTTGAGATTGGGCCAATTACAGTAATGCCCAAGAGAGAATGCTCCAAACTCAGAAATCACATGTCAAACAGAGGGGGGGCTGTGATTTTAATAGCATTTTGATATATTGGTATAATTTTAAAATATAGTATGAGACTTTGTGCATACTATATTAAGTTTTTGGGTGGTTGTAACTTGCTGTATTTCACTGTTAAGTTGATTGACCACAAGTTAAGCCCGTAGGCCATTACTGAATTATAGGCCATGGAAGCGAAGTCCTAGGATGGAGAATTTGGAAGCAATCCCAATTCCTACCTTTCAGCTTTTTCAGTTGGATGCTCTAGCACTTTCAGACACTGTTATTTCCTCACTCCATTATAGTAATAAATAAATCATTGAGCCTAGAGCAAAATGAATTTCACATGCAAAACATAAGTACCTAAATACATACAAATTGAAATCATAAAAATATGATAAAATATGTAATTTATGTGGTTAAGCAAGACAGATTCAAGAAGAAAAAAAATCACCCAGTGAGCAAATAATTCCTTCCCGTTAAGGAGTGCATCCATTGCAGCAAATTGATCATCAAATGCACCATAAAAGCCTTGGTAGAATTTGTTCCTGAAATAAAAAATGACAAATTGTAGAGCAAATACAAAGATTAAAGGCAAGTTCTTATTTCCTTTTAAGAATAAATTTTTTGAAAAAAAAAAAGTCTTCATGAATTTGACAAATACCGATCGCCTTCTGTTGTCTGTTGATCAATCTCATCAAACTTCCGTGTAAGTACCTCTGCTCCCACTGGTGAAAGCAAGTGCAGTATTAGAGCATCCAAGGTTCTTGGAAAATTGTGCTGGGAAGAGGAATATGACATGTATTATTGGAGCTTATTTTGTGATAGCTGGGAATTTCCTACACTGTTAATAAAAATCCCATCCACCTATTGGAGCTTTATAAGGGAGAGCATACTCGCCGCCATGGAAAGAAGGATGCTCTGAAGAGTTCTCGGATCAAGTGTCCAAAGAATTTTAGCAACTGGATTATCCTCTAAGAAAAATAAATTAGTTGTCAAAGTTTCATCACATTCATCTTTCATGCTAACTTTAGAATCATTTGTTGGGGTTGATTGTATGCATTGACTTTGGTCAGTGATGTTAACACGAACACAGTCAAGAACTAAAGAAACAAGTTCATGAAGAGCCTGGAGAGAACGTGGTTCAAATTCATGCAATTTAACTTTCGGCTGTTGGTCCTGCCATTGTAAACCCTGTTTCTTGAATGACATGTTCGAGTCACAACAACCATGATCTGGTAAAAGATTATCAAGATCAGTCTCCAGAAAGACACTGGAAACAAGCTAGGAATTCCTTTGAGTTAGAACTGAAAAGGGAAAGAAAACCTAATGGTGTAATTATTAAAACTGACCTCCTCCTCCATTACGGAGCAGCTCACATGTATGCCTCCAGTTTCTCTGAGCCAGGAGAAGCCTTGGGGAGTGCTTGGTTCTGTCCTGATTTCAAATATAATAGACATGTCGAAATGCTTGACCATAAACTTGAAGCTCAAAACAAGAGACAGGAAGGAAAAGAAACAGTATAGTAGACTACTCAAACTTACTGGATGAAAAAAACTTTTGAAATTTTCATTAATGTGTACTCTTTAGTAAGAAGACTCTGAATATGATATTTTGAGCACCAATTGTCATAATACTTGAGATTTCAAAGCTTTTAGTCTACAAACAAATCTAAAAGCTTCAACAAAGTATCCAAATACAATTAAATTAGGTTTACAATTTTATTTGTAAGTGACCCTCGAGCTTTTCAAAGCTCGAGCAGAATCTCTTTGACTAATAATTTGCAGAAACATTTTTTCTCTTTCCACTGCAATGTTTTTACACTACAGAGGCGTGGCTGATGACAAACCCAAGGCAGTCTCACAAAAAGAACTGCACATTGGCAAAGAATTCATGTAAATATGATGCAAGCAAGCTAACAGAAAAAACATTTTGCAGTGCCCGAAAACAAGAGAAAGGTCTCAATTAGGAATAAGCAATGATATTTGCAACATCTGGGATATCAAGGCGATGGACGTACAATTTCTTTGTCTGTTAATCTTGAATTTATACATTAATTTGGCGAGCCAATATAACATGTTAGAGAAAACAAAATCACCAAATTGTGATAGCTTAACTGCAGATGCCGACACCAAACTTAAACAATTTCACATTTTTAAAAAAAAGAGACAAAAAGGAGAAACAACTGAACCATTATAGAAGATAATGAATCAAAAGCACCTTATTAGTATTCTCCCCAAATAATAAGCATCCATGTGCCCTAACATATTAGGCATTAAATTGGACTACCACCAAAAGTTGACAGGAATGGTCAAATCATCACTATCTACTTGGTGGAACCTGTGGAGACAACAGTCATCTCACCTGACTAAATTCTAAAAGTGAAGTTGAGTCAAAGAAATAGGTCTAATGACTTAATGATGGTGTAATAAATTGTGCATAAACAAAGAAGAGTATTTTTTTTTTAAGGTTTCTTAAGGATTAGAAAGTTGTTGGTTTCTTGTTAAGTTTTACTTCCTATGTTTCGGAAGTCTTAGGTTATTTCTGTAACCTTCAGTTATGAGTCATTTTCTTTATGTTGCCTTCAGGTCTCAATTCCTGCAAGTGTTTACAGAATTCAACACCAAACCAATAGCCACCAAAACTCATATTTTTATGTTTTCCTCACCAAACTCAACTGTAATTCCTAATTCCTGATCCTCCACCACAAGAATTCATCAATCTCTCTAGTCAGCTCTGCCACCTTTTGTGATGACTAAGCAATAAACTTTATGGATACACCCCTGATACAACAGAGAACAGAAGTCATGAAAGAAAGTAAAAGGCACATCTCAGATTTCTTGTAATTTGTTATGAAAATAGAAAGAAAAGGTCAATACCAAACTTAAATAAAGGCTAGAACTATATCAGAAGCTTTCAAGTTAGCATTATATTCTCATATTACAGGAAGTTTCCTAGTGCAGGGAACTTTCTCATGAGCATCGTTACATTTTTAAACCTTACCAGCCTTCAGGAATGAAAAGTGCATCATCTGCATGAAGAAAAACCTTCTGAGCGTAGTCCATGGAGCATTTTGCTCTCGGATATAATGAGAAGTCAGGGTTTTCAAGAGCAACAGAACTGCCAGCAAGAAGAAAACAAAACAAAAAAGATAAACAATCACAAAAATATAGAATTCCAAAGTTTGCAGTGGCTAAGCAAACCTTACTCGAATTACATTTTCCTGCTCTTACGAAATGAAGGGAGAACAGAAATTAACTTCTTGTTCCTCACAAAAAAGTGGCATACATGTGGTTTGAGGCCTCACCAAACACAGGCTTTGGGTAAAAAATGGACTTGCAGAAGGGGGGCATAAAACAACTGCAACAAAGAAATACTTCAGCAAAAGGGAAATAAAAAATAAGCAAGATCTAACGCATAGGGATAGTCTTAAAGCCAATACCATAATGTAAAGAACAAAGCCAGCAAACTCAGTAGGCAAAAAAGCAGTATCTAGAATAGATTAGTCCTTTTGATGAGGACAGATAAAGCATTTTTAATTAATCGAAGAGAGTCTGAAATTCTAAAAAACAGAGAAACAGTACAACAAAATGGCAATTTTTCAACTAATAAATAAATTGCTAAAGGGAACTGTCTAAACCAAATAGTTCAATAGTCAAGGGTTCAAACTAAAAGCTTGACATGGAGCTGCGTGAGTAGGAAGAAAGCATTAGCATGCAAAAATAGCGAAGAGTTTTGTAGGTTTTTTACAAATAATAAAATTCTGCAAGGGCTATTAGCATTGCCATGAATCTATAACTAGCAGCTAAAGAGAGAAAGTCTCCATGGTGCAGAATATACAAAAAGAATGAAAGAATGAAAGAAAACAGCGGATCATAGCGAGTGCTTAACCTAGATTGAGCATTATTCATCCACAAATTGACAGAAGCTAGTTCTTTTGTCCCCAAAAATGTAGGCTGGCAAAATCAATCAACAGCAAACAACTAGTGAACCACGGAAAGAGGCAAACTAAATAACAACTAAGTGGAGAAAGAAATGCACAAATTGTTTGAATGTCATCCCTAAGACCTTCAAGTTGAACACTCTCGATCCTCAGGATTCATTATCAGAACCTGATCACAGACAATTAAAATTCAAACATAATTTAAATTTTCACCATCGTAATAATTCAATATCACACGGTATCAAACGCGATAAACAAGAAAAATAACAGTCGGCCGGCCTCTAGAAACAGCAAAATTCCAACCTGTGCTACATAAATTTGTCGAGGAGCATCGCCAGAAAGCAAACTGGGCTCTACATCAGTAACAGCATCCTGATGTCTTCCTGATTGCAACAAAGAATCAAGACCATTGTCCGTGTTTCGCATACTTTGCTTGCAAAAGTCAATAAAGGTGGAAAACAGTAATTGAACCCACAAACAGTATACCAATAAGAAGAAGCACTTCAAAGCTACATTCATAATAATAATAATAATCAATCAATTAATAAAAAAATGGGAAAAAAATAAAATTACCCTTTCATGGCTTCTGATATCACCGTAAAATACAGGTGCTGTTTTAGATAGCATAGCTTCCACAGTAGATGATCCTACCCGTTCCTAAATTTCAATTAATTAAGCAATCACATTCGTTTAATAGAAATAATTCTAAAACATTAAAGAAACCTGCAAGTAATCGAGACCACCATTAGCCGGATTCCATTCGACGAAAGCTTTCCAGTTCTTAATGCATCCATTGAACACCTTTGAAGCCAAAAAATAGTAGTGGTGAATAGATAAGCTCTAAACAAGATAGTATAGATGGAAAGCTCTGAAAAGCAGGAGATATAGAGAAGGAATTGAATTGAATTACAGCGGAGACATTTTTGGATTCGATTTCAGAAGCGAATTCTGTGGGAGAAGGGAGTCGAACTTGTAAAGACTCCTCTTCCATCTTATTTCCAAATCGTTCGCAAATGAGTGAGAAGAGCGAGTTTGAAGTTCGAACTTCAAGGACAGTGAGTGTGAGTAGCCGAGTAAGAAATATTGAAAGGTTCCTGCACCGGCGAGGAAATCGTGCCAGTTGCACTGACAGGGAGAGGAGGTGGTAATTTGGTAGGAGTGCAAGGGTTGATTGTGTAATTTAGAAGAAATCATGGTTTCGAGGGTTAATTATAAGTTTACCCATTGATCGGTCCTTGTAGTTTCAGAAACTATATGTTTGATCCCTGTATTTTCATATTCATTTACAACATTTTTCATTCATTTCATTTTACTTATTTATTTGTTTCAAGATAAAATGTTTATAAAAAAGATATAGATAGTATGAAAATATTTATGAGAAAATAAAACAGATTTTTGGTACAAAATACTGTTTAATTAAAAATGACCAGCACCAGTCAAAGGGTCATTTAAATAATGTTTAAACGACAGGGACTAATTTGTTTTATCTTATAAACTATAAGGATTGCATTATAATTAACTCTATTTTCAATTTTTACATGTGTTTATGGGCAATACTGGCCTGAATTACCGGTAATTGGATCCTGGGGCTCTGATTTTTAGACCCAGTGACTGTGAACTTAATATGATGGTGTACGTTTTTTTATTATTATTTTTTAAGAATTTAATAAATTAGAGTATATCTTTATCTCTTAAATTGCATTTAGTTAATGTTATGATACAGAATTATTATATATATAAGTACAAAAACAAATTTGATTAAAAATATTAAGATGAAAATATAAAAATAAATATACAGTATATTTATAATAATTTTGAAATAAATTTATATTTTTTTCAAAATAATAAGAGAATAATTCTTTTATCCAAACAATTTCCGTCTCTTTCATCCATATCATTTTACTTGGACAGATGAGCAATAATTTATATTTGGGCTCTAATTATAATGCCTTAACTTCAGCTTTTTCTAGATATTATCATGGGGTTTTGAGCTTGAAGTTTTTTGCGCAGATGGGCACTCAAGATTTGAGGCCTAGTGGAAGGAGGAACATACCTACACTGGGATGATCTTGCAAGGTTCCTTTCGGCATATAGCAAGCAAGGTAAGAAAGTGCACTTAACTGCTGCTCCACAGTGCCCGTATCCTGATGCTTGGAGGGAAATGCATTAAAGACAGGTCTTTTCGTTCTCATTAAACCACTGGTTGGTTGATCAGGATTTTCACCCTCTTTTCTCCAACTCGTCTTTCCCTGCTCTAAAAATGGAGATTCGTCCGCTCAATGTTCGCTCCGGAAGCTAGGTAAATTATTGCATGTGCTCATCTTGTGATTGAATTTTAATGTTAACTCGGGTATTCATTTTTTGTCTTTGTTTTCGTTTTTGTTTTGATAAGGAAGGGAGGGGGGGGGGGGGGTTGAAAAGGGGCTGCTGGAAATTGAATGAGGAAAGGAAGAAGACCGCTGTTAGGTGTGGTCATCAGGTATTTGTTGTTTGTAATTTCCAATTTTTTTGCTTTTAGAGTATTAATTGTTAGTTAACAGTTATTGTTAATAAATATTCAACTAATAAGATTGTTAACTCCACTCTCATCCGCAATAATTGATCTAGTCAGTTGTCATCTCAATAGTCTTTAGCAGGTTCAGAATCTTTTATTCCTTATGAAACTCCTGCTCTGCCTCCCCGTAGATGTTTGTTAAGTCTAGCACCTTCTAGGAAGCCCTAGTTGCTCAATCTCATTGCCACATTCTACATGTTTATTCTTTTCTTTTCTTTCCTGTAATGGATTCCGGTGTTGGCAGTTCTGATCAGCAGTTTCTCCATGGTTTTCGTTCATCAGATAGCTTTCTAAATCAGGGAGAAATGCAGGGTGATCAATTGCATAGGGCTGCTATCTTGGTTAGGAAGAGGAAGTGTGGTTTCCTGAGTTATTCAAGGATGTGCAATTCTATACTTCTGCTGCTTCAAATGGTTATGGCGCGTTGGAGAGGATTTGTTTGGCCTGGGGCATCTTTAGGGCTGATCGTCTAGATTATAATCCTGGTGGTACTGCTGCAGGTGATTCCCATTTTTTTTTTCCTGGTTTGTGTCCATAACTTAGTTTTTTTGCTGCCCTCCAATAGTTCTCTCAACGCAATTATGAATATTTACAGCCAATTGTTCTATATAGATGTTATAATTTTCAGGGTTAGATACTTAGATACATGGATCTTTCATGCTCAAGAAGTCATGTGATTGGTGAGGAGGATTAATGATCCTCAGATCCGTCTTCCCCAGTACCCAACAATCAAGAGCATGTAATTGAGTGGCAGAGCAGGTTCTAGGAAGTAGCATGGTTGTCGTATTGATTAGCACAGGTCTTCTTAAGCAATGAGAATAAGTCTTCTTACTGGCTAGAAAAATCATAAAAAAACAAACAGGTCGTTTCTTGGGAAATCTTTCGTCTACAAATTTATCATTTTTTGCATGCTGATCATCACAAGGCTGTACGAATAACTATGGTGGATGGTGTTTGTGATTAGGATTCGCAGTTAACAAGGACCTTTCGAATGGGGCAACGGATGGGCTAGAATTGAAATTTGAAAAGTTAAGAATGCCTCTTAAAGTTTAGCATTCTTAACTTTTGGTTATCTTTTCCAGGTGGGGTGTGACATTTAGAGTTGATATGATATGTTTCACTCCAAATTGAGCTGCATAGAATCAAAGTCTTGGTTTTGATTTCTAAAACTGTCATGTTGCGAAGATAAATATTTATTTGCAAAGCTTCAAAACCAGCAAAAGTTTGAGCTTCGATAGAAGGATTTCCCAGCACATAAAAAAAAAATATCATGTAATAATCGCGTTCCTTCTTGTTCAGTCGTTCCTTTTATGTTGCTTATTTATGCTCATCTAGATGATAATTTTATTGCCAATCTTGCAGTTCACCAGGTCAGGCCATACTCGATTGATTGGCCATCCAATCATGAGTATAGCTGTCCTTTTCAGCACAGTGGTAAGATAATGCATCATCTCTGTGGAGAATTGTAGGAGAAGTAACCTGTTGTGCTACCAACGTGGCTGGATATGGAACCATCTGGCAGTTCCATCAGTGGAATAATGTGCCCATAGTAGACTCTTTTTAAGACATCAATAACTACACACTTTAAGTTAAGGGTGACTTTGGTATTACGATAATTGTTCTGATTGTGGTTTTGATTTGAAAAAAATTGTTTTATAAAAAGTATTTTTAGTTGAGGTTGATTTGAAAAATTAGATGTTTGGTTAAAACTGTGGTTGAAATTGAGGTTGAAGAAAAGTAGTTTAATGTGTTTGGTTAAGAATGCTTTTAAAATTAAGATTATAAAATAATTTTAAAAATATATATATTAATATTGATGATTTTTAATTTAAATATTGTGGATTTAACTATTGCTATTATAAAATAATTTAAAAAATATATATATTAATATTGATGATTTTTAATTTAAATATTGTGGATTTAACTATTGCTATTATATCATGAAATAAATCATATTTTATATAAAATATTTTTTATTATTCCATGAAACCATCTACAATTCCATTACGTATGAAATACATCTGACAAGAACTACAATTTTCAAAAAACATTTAGCGTGTAATAAAAATAGATAAAATATTATCAGGTATAAAATTCACTCTAAACTATTTTTAAAAAAAAAATGTTAAAAAAATTAACACATTAAAAAAAAATCACGCAGTGCAAGTGAACAGTGTAAGAGAATTGCACTGTTCACTATTTTTTAAGTGAACAGTGCAATTCTCGTTCACATAAACAGTTTATCACTATACACTGTTCATGTTAATTGCACTATTCATTGAATAGTGCAATTAACATGAACAGTACAAGAAAAGCAAGGAATGCTTGCTTTTCTTTAACTGCGTTTCCAACACAAAAACCAAATGAAACTCATGAACAGTATATAACTTTTTTTTTTTAACCAAACAGCTATAAACTGTATTTTAATTAAAACGCAACCGCAGCCGCGTAGCCAAACGTGCTCTAAGTGCCAAAAATTTTACAGTTCCCATGTTTGAGTTTGAAACTATGGGGTGCAAAATTTCCCTTAGAGGTTGGACCGTTCCTGCGTATATGATGTTTACACCCTCATCTTGGTCAGTTGATAGAATCTGATTTGGAGGTCGGATTTTGGGATCTAACTTCAGTTCTATTTCCGTTTATTGCCGTGAAGATGGAGCACCATTTGTTGCAATTATGTTACTAGTCAATGGCTTGAATTGAAATCTGGACTCAACAAAGTTTACATCATGCACTTCTCACACTGTTGCAGTTTCAATTATGGACTGGAATCACATTGCCAAACTGAAGTTCCGTTTAAAGGCCAGGCAAGCGTGTTTTTCAAAAATGTTTGTAAAAGAAATGAAATTTTTAATTTTTTTAATATTTTTTTTGTGTTTTTATATTGTTTTGATGTGTTATATTATTTTGATGTATTTCTGAATGAAAAGCATTTAGAAAAACAATCGCTACTACACCTCCTGAGCATCAACGAAATAGTATGTTAATTTTTCATTTGATTTTATTACAAAACAATGGGGGGAAATAATTACAGTAAAGTTCAACTGCTTTACAAAAAAAAAATAAAAAAAAAATATCATGTTAATAATAAATCCATATCATTTTCAGAGTTGTGCCTCTTCACTATAACGCTTTTGCTGAGTTATGATGGGGCAGGATTTTGACCCAAGGCCGAGAAGTAGAGCAGAATGGGCCAGGCCTGTTAGACCAGCAATCCTTCCGGGTGGTTACGCTCGTTCGTTCCTGACCAACCTTGGTATGCCAAACTGGTGCAATTAGATGGTGCATAATCCTCTATTATCAAGTACCAATAAGACAATCTCCGCCACAATAATTCCAATAGAGTAAAACAACGGACATGACCTCTTGTCAAGGTTAGCTTTAACCTTGCAGAGCCACCACTGGATGTTTGGATAAAGGTCCTACAAATACCAAGTATTGATCAGTCAAACTGGACACTGATGGATACGGTCCAAACCGACCAGGACGAGGAGGATTGAAGGGCTCTCGTTGAGTAATACCCATTGACCTGGGACCTCTGTACGGATAGGGAGGAGGGTTGTTTACCTTGCAAGCAAGGGAATGTTGTATTGTTTGGTGGATGAACAATTACATAAAAGGCTTGCAACGATCTCACATTTGAAGTGCATGTCTCGAAATGAGAGCCAGCACGTAGTGAGAGCAATTCGTGAGAGGGTTGATGACATGCATGTGGGTGTGAGATCCCTGGATACTGAGGATGCCTTGGCAGTTTTTTTTTTTTTTTACTTTAAAATAATATTTTTTTAATATTTTTAGATCATTTTAATATGCTGATGTTAAAAATAATTTTTTAAAAATAAAAAAATATTATTTTAATGTATTTCCGACAAAAAATACTTTGAAAAACAACGACTACCATACTTTCAAACATCCATACAACAATAATTTTTAGAAGACCACGGCTAACAAGTATTATAGTTATGCAAGCCATGCACTCTCAACTTTCCTATCCTTTTCGAGCTTGAAAGACTAGGCACTGTTTGGGAACGCGGTGCAAACCGCGTCTCATAAAAATTTTATTTTTTTTGTATGTTTTGGATCGTTTTGATACGCTGATCTTAAAAATAATTTTTCAAAAATAAAAAAATATCATTTTGATGCATCTAGCATGAAGAGTACTTTAAAAAACAACCGCAACCATACTCTCAAACAAACACTTAATTAGCATTGTCAAGTTCAGCACCTCCAATTTGTTTCCGTGGTTGCTTCTGCGTTTAAAGCCAACCACAGAAAACATATGTTTGGTAACGGATGAAAAGTGGATTCACGTGCGTGAGCCCCAACAATTCCTATGTTAAAAATGCAGTCTCACTAAAAGCAGCATTGTGCTGCTTTCAGTATGGAAAGCTCTATTGTTCACTTAAGTGAACAGTGGAGACATGCACCACTGTTCACGTGAACTGCATGATTCCAGCCGAACCGGGTCCGGTCCAAAGCTAAATGCATTGAACCTGGTCCAACCCAGTAAAAAAAATTAAATTTTTATTATTATTTTTAACTGTGTTTTATTGATGACGTAGCATTTGTAGAATTTGATCGCAATTTCAATTTTGTTCCTAATTATATTTTACCTGGTGTTGTTGCGCACTTAAGAAACCAAAGAAATTGTAGTCCTGGTCCTTGTTGGATGTATTTCATACATGATGGAATTGTAGATAGTTTAATTGAATAATAAAAAATATTTTATATAAAATATTATTTATTTCATGATGTAATAGCAACAGTTAAATCTACAATATTTAAATTCAAAACCATATATATATATATATAACCTCAATTTAAAAAGTAATTTTTTTATCAAACACATTAAACTATTTTTTGTTCAACCTCGAATTCAACCACAGTTTTAACCAAACATATATAAATATCAAACCAATCTCAACTAAAAATATTTTTTTCAAATCACAACCACAAAAACTATCACAATACCAAACACATTTAATTTAATAGATAGAAAATGATCGTTAATGACTCTAACATTTAAACCACCCCTCGAAAGGTTGTAGATCCTCTATAGCTATACCATTTGATGTGTTGAGAAAATCGGACCACTCCTGATGGTATTCTTTCTTCTTTTTTTCTCTCTTGAGAGGGTCGAGAGTTTTTAGGTTATTCGAATATAAAAAACATTGATTATCGAATTTCTGAAAAAAAATGTTAGGCTACACTACTTGTATATGTTTTTTTCTTCTCGAGCACT
>Ga0307518_10000632_pt1 | contig 26467 bp, 8 predicted proteins | sample 25_EM_MG_FD_203889 | JGI IMG/M metagenome (GOLD analysis project Ga0307518, IMG submission 203889) | Populus trichocarpa ectomycorrhiza microbial communities from riparian zone in the Pacific Northwest, United States - 25_EM | ecosystem: Host-associated > Plants > Roots > Unclassified | place... | reverse complement strand
AGTCAATTTCTAGTTCAGGCCAAATTGGATTTACATTTCATATAGCAGTAAGAGACTAGAATCATGCGTTCTCTTCCACTCTTTAATACAGAGTACTAAACATGAAGCCGATAAATTTCAAAATGTTATGCATCTAAAGTCAAATAGGAATATATTGTTTTCCTGATATAAATTTCACAATATGAACTCAGAATTAAACTAGGGAGAAATAATATGTTTAACTCATGTATTTGGACATTTAAACAAATATGAAGTGAGTTAAAACAAGAAAGTCAACATGGCACCAGAAATATTCAGAATGCATAGCAGATATTTGCAATCAAGCTACTCACTGTGCGGCCATCAACCACGTGCTTCTCCATGATGACCCTCTCGGCAACAATAGGATCTGCAAAGACAACAAAACCAAAGCCACGGGCACGGCCTGTAACACGATCTCTCATGATCACAGCCTCAACCACTTCCCCATACTTGCTAAAATATTCCTTAAGACGTTCCTCATCAGTGTCCCATGAAATCCCACCAATGAAGAGCTTACCAAGATCTGATTCCATCCCTTGCTACAAGAATCCATTACAACAAATTGCCTCATCAATTGCCAATACCAATATCTCAAAAGACAAAAGTAGTTCAAAACTTAAAATCTATAATTCAGTTGAGAATCTAATAGTCATTAGCTTATTTCATAGTAACAAATATTAATTACACAAGTTGCAATGATGATAAATGAAAAAACTCAATGTGTATCAAAGAAAAAACAGATCAATCTGTGAATAAGAGCAAATAAAAGAAGACCTTTTACGATAATTTAGATAGAATCTGGTTGGTGCCCAGTAAAAAAAGTGAAGTGGGTGTTTAACAAATCCAATCTAGTACCATCTGATCCTTCCAGCACCGATCAAAAGGCAATCCATGATGCCTGACGATCCAAAAAAAAAAGTTTAAGCATATGAATTGATGTGGATCAAGACCCAGAAAATGGTTGATAGAGATCAGGAGGTAATAAAGAGTAAGAGATTGAGAATTTACCATATTGGAGAAGACCCAGTTGGGAAACTTGAGAGAAACTAAGATCTAAAGAGAGGAATTGTTGAAATGGAAACAGAGGAAGAAGTGCTCATGCTTTGTCTCTCTCTACAAGAGACTTTTATGTGTGTCTCTCTGTTTTTTCTTTTTTATCTTTCTTTCCTTAAGTTATTCCACTCTTAATTAAATAAAAAGAAAAGAAAAGGAATTTGTAGCTGAGAATATATATTTGGAGCTACAAATATTTGGCAATCCTCAGGTGTAAGAATATTTGGAGCGATGACAGGAAAGATGATGTTTTCATTGTTTTACAAAAACTTGATTTCACGACAAATATGTATATCTTTATTCTACTGCCATTTTAGTTTATCCTCCATTATCTTGTTTTTTTTATGAAGTCACCCTTGTTAAAAGTATATTTAATAATACAAAATGTTTTTTAAAATATATTTTATTTATAAAAATATTAAAACGATTTAAAAATACTAAAAATTTTTAATTTAAAATAAAAAAATTTTAATTTTTTTCTTTTAAAAAAAAACAGATTAAAACTGGATAACGAGTCTACTTCCTATATGGTTGATGGAAAAATCTCCTTCAAAGATAAAGTCCTCCCTAGGCAAGAGGCAGGATGAACCTGATTGATACTAATTTGGTTGGAATTGAGCATGAGAATGGTAATCGTCTATTGCCTAAAATCTTCATAGAAGACTTAGTTTTTGAGGAATTGTGCTATACGTACCATTGGCAGGACTCCCTGATTATATATAAAACTGCTAGGTAAGGAGATTGGCATCTACCAGATGAATCTACGCTTGAAGAACATATTGAAATTGGCTGGGAGATTTGAGTTGATGGATGTGGGGGAACAGTTGTTTTATGACCAAGTTCGATCGTGAAGAGGATAGAGCAAAAGTCTTCAATGGAGGACCATGGATGATATTCGATCACTATCTAGCAGTGAGCCAGTGGTCGACAGACTTTGTCGCTTCTTAAGCTAAGATTAACAAGACTATGGTCTGGATCCGAATCCCTAGTCTTAACTTAGCTTTTTACGATGAAAATATTCTGATGGCAATGGCCATAGGCAAACCTGATATGAATACGTACACTCAATGTCGAAACGTGGACGGTTTGCTAGAATTTGTGTAGGGAAGATCTGGGTAAGAGATCATTGGTACAAGGTGGAGTATGAGGGGCTGCATATTATCTGTGGAAAATGTGGGTGTTACGACCATCTAGGTAAAGATTGTCGGATGATTAAAGACCTGCCTGAGGGGATGGCTGAAACGAGAAGCGCAGACCAGGAGCTGACGGCGGTAAGGCTGGATAAGGAAACATGTAACGGCTCTTCATCATATCCCATTACTTTCGCTAACCCTAACGAGATGCATGGTGAGTGCTTGCTTGTTACAAGAAAGAAGAAATTGAAAGGGGATGTATGAAAGTGCGAGACCTACGTGAAATATTAACGGGAAAAGCAATAACAGCATAGAGGATGCGGACTTGGGCTCAACCGCAGGCATTGTGTCTAGCCCTAGTGAGAAACTGGATGCAACTAGTTTATCTATACAGGGTACGGCCCAGCAGCTGTGCCTAAACTGAAAAGTCAACCCATGACGTTGATAAAGGGAAATCGTACTCAAGCTAAAAAGAGTATATCCCTATTAACAACGCCACAATAGTTGTTCATAGCGTATCTAGCCAGGTTTCTCGTTTACAGACCTCTCTTATTAAACCAATGGTCCAATGGTGTTCTCTGCAAGCAGTTTGAATAGGGTTCCAACTCAAGAGGAGATAAGTAGGGCAAAGCAATCTGGGGGCGCATCTTATACTGAGGATATATATGACTTCGGTGGATTTGGGGTGTCAGGGTCTTACATTTACTTAGCATAGGCACATTAATGGAGTCCGATATCTAGCCAAGAGATTGGACAGAGCCATGGCTAACTTTGACTGGCAGGCAGCTTTCCCTGAAGCTTACGTGGAGAATTTCTGTGGTCTTCATTCTGATATGAGGTAGACCTCTCATATATATTGACAGGTAATTATCTTGGGCTTCCCACTCAGATTACCACGATATTGTGGCTAGAGCGTGGGACAGAAGTGGTCATTTCAGTTATGGATGGTTTATGTGAAGTCCGCAGGGATTCCATCACCTTTAAGAGAGACATATATCTTTGGGAATATTTTCCAAAGAAAAGGAAGAATTGATCAGGCAAGGTTAAGGTTCTATTAATGGCATCCAGAAGAGTCTGGAGACTTCATCTAAGGATGCCCTCTTCTTCTTAGAGCGTAGCTTAAGACGAGATTATGCAGAAGGGGAGACAAATTCATAAGAGATCTTTCATATTCGAATTGATTCATTCGCTATATATATATATATATATATATATATATATACACCTTGATTGTATTTCAATCTTTTTACATGATATTTATGTCTTATCATTTTAAATATAGTAAAATGTTATCCTTTTAAAAAAAGTTAAATCATGCATCAGGGCCTTTTGGTTTTTTATTATTACCAGGTTCATTGAGGATAATTTGATCTTTTAATAAGAATTAATTATTATTTAAATAAAAAAGTTGATAGCACATGAGAGATGTCATCGCACTTCGAGCAACTCACACAGTGGCTCCTGGTGACCACATATATAATTCTATCGTGTCGTTTGAAATGTCACCGGGTCCTCTTCCTGTTGGTACGATGCGTGTTAGCGGAGGTGGGTGGTTTATCGCTAGTGCAGTTTTTCTCTCTCTCTCCTCCTTTGAGAATTACATGTTGGTTATTTTTGTTGTTGATATTTCAACTTTAACCCTTATTCTTTTAATTTATGATTTTTGTTCTTGATTCTTTTATAAAAGTTTTAGTTGTTTTTAATTTCATTCTTCAATTTCGATTTGTGATATATTACTTTTTTAATGTGATCCTTATTATTTTGATTTTTAATTTTTTTCTGTGATTCTTTTGTAAAATTTTTATTAGTTTTCAATTTTATTTTTCAATCTAAATTTATGGTATATTATTTTTTTTCTAATTTGGTTCTCATTCTCTTGGTTTTTTTTGTCCTTTTGTTAAAGTAATTTTTCTTTTTTTCTTTTGTCATCTAATTTTTTAATTTCAATTTTTATCATCATTCTTTTAATTGTTATTTTTTGCTTTGTATTGTTTTGTATAATTTATTTATTTTTCCTGATTTTATCCTTCAATATTTAATTGGTTGGGGATTAAGCTTCATAGTTTTTCCATATATGGTGCTTCTGATCTAATGACCCGGGTCACAAGTTTGAATAGTTAATGCGGGTTGACATTTTTGTTTACTTATTTTCTCTTCCGATTTCATCTTTCAACATTGTTTTTTTTTTTTTAAGAAAAATAAGCTTTGTAGTTTTCTTTAATTTATTTTCTATTGGATTATCCTAATTTTATAGTATAGATCGTGGGTTTCATAGGTTAACTCATATTAACTCATCCCTTATTACTTAGGTTCATGTTAGTCATATCAACTTGTGTTTACTCGGGTCAATTTTTAACCCTTTTTTTAATCTAATTTTGTCTTTTCATATTTCATTGGCTGAAAATTAAACGGCATTGTTTTTCTTTAAATTATCTCAATCACCTTTTTTTTTTAATTTTGATCCGCTTACTATCATTGCCAAAAAAAAATTCACTTAATTAAAAAGAAATTAATTTATTTGACACAATTGGATCTATAACTTGAATTGCAAATTTTTCTTTTAAAAGAAAAACACATTCACAACATCTAAATATTATTTGAAAAAAATTACATTTCATAACGAGCCTAAATATAGTTTATTTCTAGTGGCCTCTCCTATGATTCAAAATCTAGATGATAATGTGGCCACTGCATAACATGCAAAATAAAAAATCAATAAAAATATTAAATTATTTATAAAATTATCATTATATTTCATTTGATAACTGATAAACCTTTATAATATTAATATTATAACTTTGCTATTAAACTAAAAAAACCTCAACCTCAGCCATTATGGTTAACTTCTTCTTCTTCTTTTCTTCTTTTCCTTTTTAATTTCAAGCAAGCCCGTAAGAAAAATTGAAGCCATTACTATATATTTCATGTTTCTAGCAAGAAACCCTCTCTTTTCCTTGCTGGTAAGAAACCCAACCAACCACCATGACAATTCTTGGTGTAAGACCGAAGAAACCCAGTCGAGCTTAAGAAGTTCTATAAAGATAAGGTAATGGTAATTTGAGAAACAATCTTCTGATATGGGATTTGTTTGTTGTGTTTGAAGCATTAGTTTTGTGGGTTTAAGAGTTGAAATGGGATTTTGGTTTTGTTTATGCAGAAATTTGCTCAATAAAATTGAGTTTTCGTCCGAGTAATAGCAGTTGTTTTTTAAAATATTTTTTTATTTGAAAATATATTAAAAAATATTTTTTATTTTTCAAAAATTATTTTTAATATTAACAATCAAAACAATTTAAAAATAATTTAAAATAAAACACTTTTAAAATATAAAAATAAATCCCCTCTAAGCCCACTTCAATAAAGAGTTTCTTATGTGCAATGTGGATTAGAGTTTCTAATGGATTTCTCCTATTTATGCCTACCCGATCCATCATTAGCAAGTGAATTGAATTTCACATAAACTTAAATTATCAATCCTATACAAACATCTACTAGTTTAACTACTAAAGACTTTTGCTATGAATAGAACATGATCATCAATCAATAACATAAATCCTTGTATCCTCGTCTTCTTAATCGATAATTGATCTCTGCTATCTTCACTAATTGATAGCAATTTCAGCTTTCTTCATTGATTTACAAAGTAAGCAAATGTTCTTCTTAATTAAGCTACACATGTTTTTTATTTTTAATATAAACCAGCATCAAGTCATGAAATTATCCAGTTCCTTAATTCAAGAATTAGCCAAAAACCTAACCAAATAACTTGCTGCAGCAGAAGATGCACCTCAACAAAGAAAATACACCTCACATAACCAGTTAAGGTCCAGATCAGTTAATTTATCTTACCCCCATGAATAACAGATATATCAGGTAGCCCTGCTACATATGCATGAAGCAATATTAAAAACTCTTTCAAACGTAAACCAAAATAATGCATCTACACAGATATCAGCATTCTTCGCAAAACCTGTCCTGATTTGGGAAAATGGCATTGATAAACATAAACCTCACAGTTCATATATCACTGAAAACAGAGCCAATTTGTTGTAGTCAACAAACATCCAGCTTAGGCAGGACAGCTGGAGCACAAATCTGAAGCAAGAACATCAAATAAATGGATCGCATGAAAAAAATTGAAACTTTTTTCAGATTCATAGAATTGAAATGAGGACGAATGCATGTCAACAAAATTGAACTGTAGAGTTTCACTCGTTATTTTATGGAAAAGGGCAAGACACTAACTACAAAGTAAAGACTTGGAACATTTGAAAGTTACACAAGATAACCACACTAAAAATTCAGACTTCAATGCTTACTTCTTTTGCTAACCCCTCCTGCTCCAGCTCCTTGACTGCGGTTATAAGGCTCCGGGTGATTGAATTTAGATACAAGCCTTTCTCCTTCATTTCTGCAAACAGCTTCTCTGCTGTTCCCCAATCTAAGGACTTTAAGCAAAGAGATTGAATCAGCTTATTGTACTCATCTGCATTAGGTTGAACCCCAAACTTCTCCATCTCTGCCAACAACTCCAAAGCTTTGTCAAACTGGTCTAGTTTGCAATACCCTCGAATAAGTGCATGGTAAGTTACAGGACTCAGTTTAGAGTGCTTCTTTTTTGCTTCTGATAGTATGTAGCATGCCTCCTCCATCTGACCACCATTTGAATAACCACTAATAATAACAGTATACGTGTACACATCTGGTTTCAGACCCCTACTTTCCATAAGTTTCATAATCTCTATTGCCTCCTTCATATCTCCACCCTTACAATAGCCACTGATAACTGTATTAAAAACAGCATTGCCGGGAGGCGGGCCCTCAACAATCATCTTTGAAAGTAACTGTTTAGCACCATCAAGATCTTTGATCCTACACAAACCACGAGTAACAGATGAAAAAGGCTTAATCGCATACTTTTTTGCTTCTCCTTCAAAATCATTCAACATCTCCAAAGCTAAATTGACAGTTCCGTCATCCCGGCATAGTGATCCAATCAAAAAATAGAGAGCAGGCTTAGGTGGGCACTTGCTCTTCTCCTTTGCCAATAAATAAACTTTGTGGGCATCTTTTGCCTTACTCCCTTTACAAAACCAACAAATAATCTTACCGATTTTCTCACTATCAGGTAATGGTCCTTGATCCAGCATTTTCTCACAAACTATCCAAGCCCAATCATAAAAGGAGCGCCTACAAAGGGCTTCAATTGTATAATAATATGTCTCGGAATCCGGGACACAACCAAAATCCTTTGATTTGTCAAAAACCTCTAAAGCTGCCTTCCCTTTACCTAACTTAGACAACAAAGCTATCAACTGATTAAGACTCCCTACACTCACCAAACCCTCATTCTTTTCGCCAATTTCCCTAACCAAATCCCACAAAGCATAAGCATTTTTTCTTCTAAGCTCACTACTACATATAGAGGAAACAAGCACATCAATTGCACGAGTAGTAACGCTAAGATCCTGTTTCTTCATCGCCCATTTAAAAAACCTAATCAAATTCTCTCCCAAAACATGCGGGGTCTCGAGCACTTTCACCACAAACTCCTCATGTAAATCCAAGCTAAAAGTATCAAGAGTTGACTCTAAAGACCCATCATCACTACTTTGCAACAGATGCAACACATTCTCTAACTTCTCAACATCTATCTCATAAGTCTCGCTCTCCACATTCTCTTCTCCAGCAAGACTGACAACACTCACATCCCCCGAAGCACAAGTATCCATCCGGGCATCACCATTTTCACTAAAAGGCAGTGGAATTTGATCTGATAAACCCTCAAACTGGGTATCATTATGTTCCCCAGAAATAATTGAAGAATCATCATTGGTAGGGGGGGAATGATCGTTTTCATTTGGGTTTGAAGAGAAATATGAGAGGAATCTAAGGTTTTCACTAGATTGAGAGGAAACCCATACGGAGATATGAGATTGAGAAGGATATACCTTGTTGCTGTTGTTGGGGTTTTTGGTTGCACCAAAGTTCCGTGCTGCCACTCTGGATTTTGCTGCTATTGATCTCCACATCTCTCTCCCTCTCTCTCTCTCTCCGTCGCAGCGTCTGCAGGCGAGCTAGCTCTGTGAAATTTGAACGACCCGTTTTTTGGCCAAAAACCCTAACTTTGGAGGGGTTTTGTTCATCCAATCTAAAAAGGACCCACTTAACTGCTCGGGTCCTGCTTTTTTTGTTTCCTCTTAATTCGGGTGCTGACCTGACCTGATGGGTATTAATATTTGTTTTCACTTTTCACCTTCTCTTTTTTACGGAGTAACTATTTTTACCCGTTTGATGACGTGGAAAACTAGAAGGTAATTTAAATTTCTCCGTACGGGAGATCTTAAATGACCAAAAACTCTTGTATTTTTTTTTTTTTTTTGAATAACTATTGACACTACTCTTGATTCTTACTAGTAACCTCCAGACAAGGATAAGGAAATATGCCAACGTGGTGGGGTTAGGTGCCGTTAATAAATAATAAATGAACAAATTTTGAAATTTAAGATAATTTATCTTTCTTAATCCAATGAGATAATTTTTTTTATTCAGTAGATTTTAGTATATTAATCTAATATTACAAAATATACAAAAACATATAGGTATAACACTATAGTAATCTGCAATATCTATTTTTTTTTCATTTTTATTCTCAAATTTTTATTTCAATTGCAGCCTTGTATTCTATATCTAAATTAATGATTTATTTATTGAAATTTATTTTGAAAAGAAACAATTCAACAAAAAAAAGATCAAAGTATAAAATAAAAGGAAATCTCATAATCAATTTCAAATTCACTAGAAAACATTTTGTTTAATCTAACTACTTTTTTTAGGAACGAAACTTGTCTTATTAGGAATGATGAAATATTCTTAAAAAAATAGATCGGGTTCTGTTTAGATATTTTTTATCTAGTTGATTTTTGTTTTTTTTTTAGTGATTTCATAGTGTTTTAGGATTGATAAGTGATTTATGAAGGTTTTTTAATTTTTTTAGGTGAAAATAGGTTGTCTCCCACTGCAAGTGACGTATTGTATGCTTAATAAAAAAAATTGGCAAAAAAAAAAAACCATGTGCAAGCCTGATCTTTTTATTTAATTAAGACTGGGTGTGGGTGTGTAGGCCTAGTCTATTAGCATCTAACACTCTCTTTTTATCTCTTTCCATTAATTGTTTCTATTGAATTAGCTTAGTTTTTCATATAGGGATTGATTCTTATTTTACTTTTTTTTACTTGCGTGATATTTTAAAGAGATTAGTTTGTTTTGTCTTGAATCTTTTTTCCTCTTGTATTTTATATAAATTATTTGTATTTGTATAAAATTTATATAAAAAAAAATAATTTGTTATTAACAAAAACAATTAGCTACTAAAATAAAATGAATAAAAATATTTAAAATAAAAAAGGATAGTCGGTATAAACATTTACATATGCATCTGTCTTTCTTTTCTACCATGAAAATTAACTTTATATTTAATATTTAATTAATGTTAGCAACTATTTTTTATTTATCATTTCATATATTTCTTAATTTATTTTTTAAATCATAAAAAACATTTTTTTTATTTCTACAAGGTTAATGTGATCTCAAACAAATATCCTTAAATTGAGTTAGAACTCAATTTTTTGAGTGTTTATTTTTTTTTAACCAGAGTTAACCTGGGTCAATCCAACATGTCATTGCCTTAATGTTTAAAAAAGATGTCATCTTGAAATTTTTTTTAAATCCAACCATGTTTTTACTAGTTTTCTAAGTTGTTTTTGACATGCTAAGTCAATTGAATCACGTTAGAACAACTCCAAAAAAATCTAATTTAAAGTCTTTTTCAAAAAAATAATAATAAAAATCTATTATGAGATTTTAAAATTAACTTGTTAAATAATAATATTGTCAAAAAATTTCTCACTACCTAAATATTCTTTCTCACATTATTTTTTTCGTCTAACCTATAATGTAATGCAAGCCAGTTATAATTATCTAGGACATAATTACAAGGATGGAGTTTAATGGTAGTAGCAAATAGAGGTTATTATATCCATGCAAAACGACATCGTTCTTTTTAAGAGTGATTCTTCATAAAACCACCTTGTTTTAATGTCTTTTAAAAAAAAAATTGTTAGATGGGAGGCGACTGGCTACGAATAAGGAGGCCCTTTTCTATATTTTTTTTTCCTTTTAATTTTCTTCCTTTTTAATTAATGTTTACAAGATTTAACTCTTTGATAATCTATTCAAAATTTTCATGGAGAATTTTAAAGCTGTTAAAATAGTTTTTCTCCTTCTCTATGTCTCCTTTCATCAAAATGAATACATAAAATAATATTGATAGCAATCCATACATGCTCCAAAGTTTCTAATTTTTTTATGCTAGCATTTAGGATTAAATAGGTGAGGAGATTGTAAAATTCATTAATACTATCTTCTTTTATTGAAAAGGAATACCTATTCATATCCTTAATAATAAAGGAAGTATATCTCAAAGAATAAAGAGACCCATTTTTCCTTACATTTATGAAACATGAGTTCTTTTAAGTTAATAATAATAATAATAATAATAAATAAATAAATAAAATAAGTTTACATTTAAATTTGGCCAATATTAAGGAAGTTATAATATAATAAACAAGGGATAATTACAAAAAAATCTTCTATATTTTGGTTTGTTTTTCATTTTAATCTAAGATTTGAGAAATTATGGTTTGCTCTTTGAACTTTATACACACGCTAACACTTAATTTTTTTAAAAAAATCAACAAAAAATATTTGATTATTTACAGGTTTGTCATTATATCCATTTTAATGACTAAACAGCTCTTTTAGCATCAAAATAATGAAATTGTCATTTATAATTTATAATTACAGTAATATCATCTAGAATTCCATGAACACAAATTCCTTTTAAGAATTTCATCAAATAATTTCTGAGTATCACATATGCTAATGACTTGAAACTGATCACCATTTCAAGGCATACAAACATGAGGAAGCTTGTGTGATTCTACAAAGTTAATTGATGAGTCCTAAAATTCAAGATGCTTAAGATTAAGGTCGATGTGTTGGATAATTGATTGATATCTTAGTTCAAACAATCTGATTCATTCTTCATAGTCAAGGTATTTGATGATTTGATATGGAAAGCCTAAAGGGTTCGTAACTAGTAACATGTGATAATTGGTAAGCCAGGTGACCGATAGTTGTGGTATTAGCAGGTGGTGTCTAGGAAGTAAATGTGACTAGTAGCTGTAATAGTAGCAGGTGGTGCTTGGTAAGATAGATGACCGGCAGCTGTGGTAGTAACAAATGGTGTTAGGTAAGTCAGGTGACAGGTAGTTGTAAAAGGTCTCACTTAATGGACGTAAGAACTCTCTAATGGTAAAATCAGTAACTTTATATAGAGAAAACGTGCAATGATATTTTAGAGAGATAAACTCTAAAAATATGTATGATGAAAATGTTAAGAATAAAGAGATTATAAGCATTTGACTTGAAGGATTCATGATGTATTTATAGCCCATGAATTTTATCTTTTTATGGAGAGAAGGGATCCAATGTAATTTCACTCTTATGACATTTTGAGTTGTATTATACTCAAAACAATATGTATACGATTAATGAAAAATATTAAGGGACCCGCGTAGGGTCCCGAGAAAATTCCCTGACGAGTGTTGGGCTCGGGCAAGGTAATTGAGCCCATCAGAGGTGAAAGTGGATCCACGTGCGCTACATAGACCAAACACATTGGGCTCGAGCATGATAGCTCGAACCCACAAGGGTGCTAGGGTACATGCCCACCACCTTTAGAGCTGGGGTGCATGTTTAGCACCCTTAGTGCTAGGCGTATGCCCACTAGGTGCCCATGCACTGGATAGGCATATACCTTGCATAGGTGTACACCTAGTACACGAGCGTACTCCTGGTGCGTGCGCCCATGTAGGGTATATGTGCTTAGGCTCTATGCCCTAGCTTACGTTCCTTGGGGTTTTTTTTTTGGGTTTGGACCTACCACTTTTTTAGATCCATCAGTAGCCCTTTAAATCTTTATGGTATTAAAGACTTGTAAAAACACCTGGTCACCATCAAATTTTCATCATATGAGAAGAGAGGTTGAAACCCTGGGTAATAAACCAAAGAACCCGTGTGTAGGGGCATGCACCAAATTTAGAAAAATTCTTAGAAGAGTAAAGTGAGATATAAAGGACTTCATTCTTAAAAAAATTTTCTAAAAGGTTAGGGGAAACTTATGGAGAAGAAGCTCATACTTAGAAAAATTTATAAGTGGTTGGTAGAAACCCATGGAGGGTGAGCTTATACTTAGAAAATATTTTAAAGAGTTTTGAGGAACCCTAAAGGGTGACCCATGGCGATGCTCGTACTTAGAAAATTTTTTAAAATGCAAAAAGGAGCGGACTTATGTTAATGCCTATACTTAGAAAATTTTCTAAGGGGTAATGAAGATAGATCCATGGAGGGTGGTTCTATTACATAAGAAAAACCAAGTTCATCCTCTAGAAAGTAGTCGCATTAGAGTATGAGAGGTATGCGACCTCCCTAGGATGACATAAGACATGAGAGCCCCTCATTAGAGAGTGGTTCTAGTCCAAGACTGCATTTGAAAGGTGGGAGATCTAAGATCAATCTCTAGCAATTTGGTGAGAGGCCCTTTGACATCACCTGAAAAATGTATCAATCTGAGACTACAATGGAGAATGAGGGATCTTAGTTTAACCCCTTTGTGAATTAATGAGAGATCTTTTGACATCAATTGGAGAATATGTTTAGTATGAGACTACACTAGAGAGTGGGGGATCTGAGATCAACCCCTGGAGAATTAGTTAGAGGCCCTTTGACATCACCTAGAGAATGTGTTAGTCTGAGACCGCACTAGAGAGTGAGGGATCTGAGATCAACCCCTAGTGAATTAGTTAGAGACCCTTTGGCATCACCTAGAGAATATGTCAGTCCAAGACTACACTAGAGAGTGGGGGATCTGAAATCAACCCCTGACGATTGTAGGGATATTGCTTTAGAGAGAGCAAGTCAGTTCCCTTAAAAAAGAGTGGTTAGAAGCCCCCTCACTAGAGATTTGTAGTTAAGAAATATATGTTAGAGATACAATATTTTTATTTCAAAAATAAATTTACATTTCTATTGAGTATTAAGCATCATTAGGTGATTTGTTGGGCTTTAGGGAGCCTGTATAGTTTGGTGGAAAACAACAAGGTTGGTAATTAAGGTCCGTTTTGTGGTAGCCATGGTGAGTGTGTCTAGAGTACCAACTATGTGCACGTGTATCGCAATGATGTGAACGACCCCTAAAAGAACTTGGAGAGTATAGAGGCAAATACTCTCCAGGTTATGCTACCCACACTCTTATGGGTAATGCAACATGTTACGATGCTAGGAGCAGATGGTGGTGGGGTTAAGTGTGTTACCATAGTTGCTAAGACTTGTTGGGGTGGCAAGGACTAATATTAACCTTGGGTTGCGAACACAGTCTAAGTGAAGAGTTACACCTAAATAGTGAATTGTTGAAGGTCTGGTTAGGTAGAAGTGTTCGTGGTAACAAGTAGATTTATCTTGCATCCTGACCCAGGAGTGTCGTGATTGTGTGTCATGGAATGATTTGGAATGTCAAAAACAAGTTATAGAAACTGATGGTTTTTTTATTAATTCCCCACAAACAACACCAATTGATGCGTCCTAAACTTCAAGATGCTTATGAATAAGTCTGATGTGTTAAATAATTGGTTGATCTTTTATGTCAAACAACTTGATCAATTCTCCATAGTCAAGGTATCTGATGATTTGATAAAGAAAGCCTATAGGGTTGGTAACCGGTAATAAGTGATGATTGGTAAGCCAGGTGACCGGTAGCTATGGTAGTAGCAGGTGTTGCCTAGTAAGTCAAGGTGATCGATAGTTGTGGTAGTAGTAGGAGGTGTCTGGTAAGTTAGGTGATCGTTAGCCATAGAAGTAGCAGGTGATGTCTAGTAAGTCAGATGACCGGTAGCTATAAAAGACCCTTTTTTATAGACGTGAGGACTCTTCAATGGTAAAGTTAGTAACTTTGTAGAGAGAGAAAATATGCAATGATATTTTAGAGAGACTCTGAAAATATAAATGTTAAAAAAGTTAAGTATGAAGAGACTGTGAACCTTTGGCTTGAAGAATTCATGGTGTATTTATAACCTATGAGTTTTGTCATTTTGTAGAGAGGAGGGGCTGAATTGTAATTTCATTCATGTGATATTTTGAATTGTATTATACTCAAATAATAAATATAAGATCAGTGAAAAACACTAAGGGACTTATGTGGGGTCCCAGAAAAATTCTCTGATGAGTGTTGGGCTCGGGCAAGGTGACCAAAAGGTGAAAGTGGCTCTAAGTGCGTTGCTTGGACCCAAACATATTGGGTTCATAAGTGATAACCCGAGCCCACAAGGGTGCTGAGGTGTATGCCCAACATCCTTGGAGATGGGCAATATGCTCAGTGCATGTGCTAGGGTTATTTGCCCGAGTTCATGTTCCTTAGGTGTTTTTTTATGCTTTTTAAGGGTTTGTTTTGGGCGTATCATTTTTTGGATCCATCATTAACAACTAAACAAATAGCCATAGGGTAGGAAAACTAAAGGCATATAACTTTAAGTGCTTCTATGCAGCAAAAAAGGCATGTACTGTTGTACAGAAGCACGCACATCCATTATAAGCATTCCAAATGAGAAGTTCACGAAAAGGAGGTCCAAAAATGAGAAGTTCATGAACTTTTGTTCAGGAATCCCCTAATTGAACTCATGGTAACCCTAATTTATTGGAGGTTTTCATGATTTCAAAAAAGGTTGAATAAAATAACACCAACAAAAAGTTTTTGACTCCTAATACTTGCACGAATAGATTGAGTATAAAAAATAAAGATCTTGCTTCAAATCTGGTGTTTTTATGTGGGTGTGTTGTGTTTTAATAGAGAAAAAAAATTGTGTTTGAAAGAAAGGAAAGAGGTTTGTGAAGATTTTTTTTATACATTTACATTTATTATAATAAGGGCAAAAATATCTTTTTGTCCAATTTGATTTTTTCATATAAGAGTTTTTGTAATTATTCCAATGAACAATAATTTTTTTTTAAAAATGAACATATAGAAAATAATAATGAATAGATTATTTTTTGGAAATTCAAAAATACAACTTATTGTCTTATTTATTTATCATAGGAAACGTTGCATATATACATCGGAAGAGGTTGAATTACTTAATTAAATTTATATCATACAAGGATATACATATTTATTTACATTAACTTTCTATATATATATATATATATATATATTATTTTCAAATATTGTTCATTAATAACTTTGCATTGCATTTACTCTTTTTTCATTGGCCACTATTGAAGAAGAATAGCATCTACGACCAATGATACAAGAGAAATATAATTTATATAATCAATCTACAAAATTTTGTTTTATAAGTTATTTTTGTTTTTAATATAATTTTGTTACTACTTAAATAAATTTGTTCGTTTTCAACGTCACACATGTAAACTAGTTAAAACTAAACAAAAATTAAAGGGGTTTTACTAACATAATTAACCCTTTCTTAAATAAGCTATTATTGTCCTAATATTTGTGGAAATACTCATAAAAATAGAATTCCTTTAGCCGGTTACCGTTTGGAAAGCGCTTCAATCAAGAAAGAGAATTCATTAATAATTGTGTGATGTGTGGAATAGAAAGAGAAAAATTGTGAAATCAGCGTGAATTTATACTTGATTATGATGTGAGGAAATAAGATTATAAAAAAGATATGTGGTGGATGAATGGAGGGGAGTCAAAATTAACTTTTCCTTTAAAAAATTAAAATCATACTTTTGTTCTTTACTATATTTAAAAACCAAAGATGTTTTAACTATTTCACTTAAAGATATAGCTAGGGTATTGAAATTATTAACAAATATTCTATAAGAACTAGTCAAACCATGAAAACTTTTTACTTCAATGATTGACTTAGAGGTAGACTATTCTTGGATAACCCAAATATTTTTCTCATTCATCTTAATACCTTTTACATCAATAAAATATCCAAGAAATATAATATTTTTCATGCAAAAGTCACACAACTAACTCGTCTATAAAATTCTTGCTATAAATCAAAACATAATCAAAATAAACCACACTAACTCGCCTATAAAATTACACCAAACATGGTTCATTAATCTCATGAAATAGAAGGTGCATTGGTATGTTCAAAAGACATAATTAATCACTCATACAAATCATATTTAGTTTTAAATGCAATTTCTCATTCATCTACCTCTTTCATTATCATTTGATAATATCCACTTTTCAAATCAATCTTAGAAAACATACATAACCCATGCAATTTATCTAACATATCATCAAATATAGGAATTATGTGTCTATATTTTACCATAATATTGTTGATGGTACGATAATCAACACATATCCTTCAAGTCTCATCCTTTTTTGGTACTAACAACACTAGAATTGCACATAGACTTATGCTTTCTTTTATATACCTATTTTTCATCAATTTTTCCACTTGCCTTTGAAGTTCCTTTGTCTCCTCGAGATTAGTTCTATAGGCTAATCGATTAGGTATAGATGTTCTAGGTACAAGATCAATGTGGTGTTAAATTACCCTAATAGGTAGAACTCACCAGGAATCTCATCAGCAAAGATGTCCTTAAAATCATGAAATACAGAAACACAAACACTAGAAATATAATGATCAAGGTTATTGGTGTTAAAATATGTCTTCTTATACATAAGTAAAATCATAGGCATGTCAAAAAAATAAGCATTCTTAATCTCTCATTTACATAAAAATTAACATATTTCTTTATTTTTTTCACACTCTATTCTTTTCTCATATTTCCTTTCTTCTCTCCTATTTTTTTCTTACTTCTCTTGGTTGAATCCCCAATAATTCCTATTATGGTCAAATATAACCTTCTTATTTTTTGGCTCACTTTCACCTTTTTCTTTTTTGGCTCATTTTATTTTTACTCTTTCTCACATCCTTACGTGGTTGATCTTTTTCTTTGGCTTCACTGTCTCCTTTCAATTTCAATTGATCTTCATACACTTATCTAGGGGACAATAATACAAGTGTGAATGTCTTCCCATCTTTTTAAAAAGAATACATGTTCGTCAACCCATCACGCTTGGCTTTTCTCTAAAATTTCAAAGGTCTCCCCAACAATAAATAAGTAGCATGTATAGGCACAACATCACATAAAACCTCATCCTTATATTTTCCAACAAAAAAAAAAACAAAAGCTACCTAGTAATTCTTGCTTCTCCATAATCATTCAACCATTAAAGTCTATAAGGACTTTCATGTTTAATAATGTTCGGATTTAATTTTCTAACAAGTATAGTACTAGCAATATTAGCACAACTCAAACACATGAAACACTTATATCACAATTACGATTAGGTGGGATCTCGATTTTACTTTTTGTTTTAATGGCTAAATCTTTCCTCCAAGGCTTAAATGGTTTGACTTTATTGCCAATAATAATTCAACTTTAATGTGGTAGCCATCTCTCTCTCTCTCTCTCTCTCTCTTTCTCTCTCTCCCTCTCTCTCTCTTATAATTTTGTTTTCAAGCTAAAAAGGAACTCAAATTATTTCTTTTATGTGTACTGCCCTTTCTCTTGATTTTTTTTTTTTTATCTTGAGAGCCATATGAATCATGTCTTCAAGCTAAACATAGTGTTACAACCCAACCATATTAGCTATCTCTTTATTTAATCAATTTAAGAACCTTGTCAGTATAACTTCTATATCCTCCACAATATTAACTCTAATCATGACAATCTTCATTTCCTTATGGGAATCCATCACACTCCTAGAACCCTAAGATAAACTCTGTAATATTTGATATATTTCTTATAATAATGACTAGGAACAAACCTCTTTCTCATAACTGTTTTCATCTCATCCCAAATCTTTATGGGTCTCTCTAAATTCCTTCTCCTTTATAAGACAATGATCCCACCAAATAATAATGTAATTAGTACATTTAATAACAATAAGTTTTACTTTCTTTACCTCAAAGTAATGGTGATAGTAAAAAATCAACTCCATTTTGCCCCCACTCCAATCAAGCTTCCAAATTGTTTTTACCTTGAAAAGATAGAAACTTCATCTTAATATCGCCCAAATCTCTATCCAAATCATCCAAAAATCCATCCTTTTTATCTACTCTCCTATAGAGGAATTGGTCAAGTGGTCCAACTTCCCCAAGCCTTTGATTTCTATATGTTGAAACCCATCATCATGGTTATCCTTAAAATCCTTGGCCTTTTCATTTGTATTTTCAGTTATAGATTCTTCTGGATGTGAATTAGTTCATCTCGTAGATTGTTTTCCTTCAAACCCCTACGATCTAGCCCATTTTGAAGACTAGCCATTTTAGTTTTTATACCGGTCATCCCACTCATTACTTTGATAAACCTTTTATTCATCAACTTCAATTGTTGTTGCATGACCAAATAACCCCATTTAGGGTTATTTGTATCTTTTGGTGGTGGTGATCCACTCTTAGTTGGCATTGTCAAGAGCTAAAAATTAAGTTAGTAACAAGTATGTATATGTATATGTGTGTGTGTATTCTCATCCACTCCCTCATGTGTTCACACTCAATAAATGTCACTCCTCTCGTGTTTCACATAAATTTTTGGCTTTTAACTCTAATATGTTCACCTTTTCCCTTTACCACTCAATTCTCAATATGCCAGTTCTTTAAAAAACTAGTTCACAACAAATTAAAGATTAATATCTTGATGGCTTAATGAAATAATGTAAAGACTTAAGAAGCAATAAAGACTAAAAATTATCAATACAAAATTAAAAATATAAGAACATTAATATTAATACGAATTCGTGCAAAATATAAACGATACTAAGATATATAAACTATGAAATTAAGAAACTATTGAAATAAAACTTAAAAAACTCAAAATAATAAGCACTTTTATTTTATTTTTATATATGATGGCTGAAACTAAAAAAAAAACAATGACTTAATAACTACCTGTATTTTTTTGTGATTTTAAAAAAAAACCTAACCAAGTAACCTGAAACATCACAAATCAAAATTTCTCTCAAAGAAATCCCAAGAAATAAGATTTATTTTTAGATTTAAAATAAGTAGCCGAACTTTATGTTTTTCTATATCAAGATTTATGACAAACCCTAAAAAAAAATTTCTTGTAGTTTTCTTTGTTATTCTTTTTTTTATAAGACTTCATTTAATTAAGATCATAAATAATTTCTTCTTCTTTTTTTTACTTAATGTCGTAGCTAGTTTTAGAGAAGAAAAGGAATTTAGCAACAATGGAGTATGAAAAAACTTGAAGATAAAAGGGATATAACCTTATTTAAAGCCTTGTTCTGATACCAACTGATGTGAATCCCTTGAACATAAAGGTCTTAAAACTCATAGTCAAAATAACTCTTTCTAAGAAGGCTAAATTCAAGCTTGTGATTTAGTTTAACATAATAATAACCTGTATTGAGGCACCAAAATCATAAGTAACCGAACCTCCACCCCAACGCTTATAAATAGATATGAACAAGAAGTATAGAAGATGTCATGAAGCTTAGTTAATTCTTTGATAAGTCAGAGTAGTTTTATAAAGAACTATGAAAGAATGAGCAAAACCTCACACACAATAATAATTGTTGAAATCAAAGTCTATTAAAAACAACCAGAATACAATTTATATAAACCTATTTATAATAGGTAAAAACATAAACAATGCTAGAAAAATAATAACAGAGTTCTAAATAAAATAGAAAAAAAATCTTAAATCAACGAGGAAGCTAATATAATTCCCATATAATAGCTTTAGACCTCATCACAAGGCCTTCTAAAACTCTGATTGCCCTGAAAGTTTAATCTAATATAGAACAAGACCTCTAGAAATTTTTAGTTAAGTTTTAGCCTGATCCAACAGTCGAATAAAAAATTATGCTTGTTAAAGTAAAACCATGCATTAGAAAAATTAAGTCTCTAACTACCGAAATTAATTAGCTCATGAAGTAGATAAACGATGCCCCTCTTATATATAGATTAAATCGACTAAGATCTAATCATCATTTTTTGAAGATGTAACCTGTTTGAAACTCACCTTGGCCTAAATATTCAAAATAAGAAATAAGCCTATTGAATGCATTTTTGAGATTCTTTACCCTTAATCTTGTAATTGACTCAATTGGAACTTGCAATGGATTTTTTTGGTGTAGTCTTGATCGTATCATTCCCTCTCTCCTAAAAAATATTTATCTATGAATCATCATCTACATCAAATAAAAAGAGATAAAAAAAATATTGAAAATAGCACTAACACTACACTTACCTAGTAAATCCACTTTATAAGCATTATCATTAATTCTTTCAAGAATTTTGGAATGATCCATATACTCTTGACATCAACTTAGATCTCCTTTGTTCAAGGAGGAAATTGATAATAAGTAACATAATTGATTAGAAGATGGATGGTTGGTAAGTTGATTAGTTAACAATCGATCACATGATCATCTATTAGATGAACCTAATGGCATGCCAAATACGACAAGATTAAGTATTTCTTCCATTAACAAACAATTATGCACCAAAAAATAATTCTAGTAAACTTTTCATTGCAAAACTTGATGCACAGTCAATATAGGCCAATTTTCTAACAAAAAAGAACTTGATAATCCATCATCACCACAAGTCCTTATGGAACAACCAGTATAAGACATGCTATAAGATGACTCTTCATTATCTAATAATCTCTATAATATAAAATTACATATAAAAAAACCCTAATATCCTTATGCATTCTCTCACATTCTTGTTATTCCCAATGATGACATCACAACTAACCATAAACAGGTATGTTGATACATTTATGCCTCAGACACTTCGCTATACATATCCCTTTTATAGGATAGATAATGTTGTTAAATGGTCATAACCAACTATGATGAACACTAAATAGCCAGCCAGTCAGCTATGGTTGATTCTAAAAAATTATTCTTGTATCAACTATTAAATCTCCCTAATATTGAAATAAGAGCTATCTAAATGGAGATAGAGAACACAATAAGCATGACCTACCATAATAATATCATGATAGTCAATAAAATATACAAGTTGTATTTGATCAATTGAATCAAATCCAAAGTGAGTTATACCAAAGTAAATTTAGAACTTTATGAGCTTATACATATGAAAAACAAGTCCTAGTAAATTTTGTAGTTATAACTACTCTTGAATGGGGTTTTGGAACCACGATGATCCATTTAGGGTCTTACATGTCACCATATCAAGTGTTACAATAACGACATCCAAACCTAGGTATGGTCATATTTGATACATAAGTTGCCCTATAAGTATACAAGCAACTATACAACCCAACATCCTTATTACAAATCCTAACAACCTGTTATAGGGTGGTTTAATACCCCATAGGTTATTTTCTAAAAGAAAACCCTAATCCTCTTACTCAACTAGCCTTAATTGTTGATCAACAAAAAGAAAAAAAGGATAGACAAAGATGAACAAACCCAACACTTAAGAGAAATAAAGGTAGAAATTAAACAAACATCTAGGCATACATACACCATCCATATCCAAAATGCATTGATAGGTTACAAACAATTCCTAAAAGAATAAAGATGGTTGATTTAAAACAAGAGGCAATAACTATAAGACCAAGTCAACATTTAACTCATGACCCATGATAAAGCCATATAAGCCTAATTTTACAATATAGTCAATTATTTTCAAATCATGGGTATTCATAGAAGAACCTTATATCATCTTGTAACAAAAAACACTTTCTAGAGGTCTCATACTCTTAAACTTACTAACCATATCAAACACTTCTTTGAGATGTATAATTATAGTATGGACATCTATATTATGATGCTACATTTGAAGCTTAGGTGACATGTTAGCTAATATAACACATATATCATACTCATCATCATTAATATGACATTGATATCCAGTCCCAAAATTGGCATTAACATCCTCATCAGGGATAAGACAAATTAGATTTTCAATAACATATAACTTTTTTTTTTATTGAGAACAATTCTCATTTTGTGATTCTAGCCAAAGATGTTTAATTTGGTCAATTTGTTAACATTAAGTATGCTAAAATAGGAATGTATTGCTTCTCATATTGATTTATCAACTTATTCATATAAAGATAACAACTATTAGCTTCATACATCTATGTTTATAGTAAAATTTAGATAAGGTCTTTAATCATAATTTGATCTTCTATTATTTTCATTCAAATTAATAGACTTTCTTTTTAATTTAGGAAAGCTCGTTTAGATTTTCTAATAGGCTAGGATCCCATTTAATTTATATGATCTTGAATGACTCCTAGATCAATTAGGTAGATAACATAACTGATCAATCACATCCCTGTGTAACTCCTAGATCAATTAGATAATAACTCTTTATCTAAACGTATCATATATGTTTTACCTAATTACTGTATCTAATATTATATGATCATAAGTGTCTCATCCAAATAGTATAAGTTTAGTTAAGTAGGATCTAATTTTTATAGCATTAAACATTTTTTATTTAAGTTGATCTTGTGTAACTTAACAAATTAATCATAAATGAAACTCTCATTTTATGCTTATAAAATTGAAAGGCAACAACTTATGTTCTTAATATGTACTTAATATATATTGACACAGAATTTGTCTTATTAATTAGGTTTCATACTTTGGTATGATTATTATATTATACATAACAATTATATATAAACATACATTCTATTTTAATTGGATAATTGTAGACATATTTAAACTAGTTCCCTCGATCCATTAAATGAAATAAGGTGGTCAAAACCTAAGTATTTATTGAATGTCTTCATAAGTTTTTATAAGAGCTATGGTTGTATAATTTTACGTCGTTCTTTTTTTATCTTGAATTACAGAATAAATTTTCTATATAAATTGCTCCCTTTTTAAATTACATAATATTTACATAATTAATTAAGAAATCTCGAATTACATTCAATGAAATTTAGATAATAAAACAATTTTATATCTAAAAAGAAAACTATAGAAAAGGCAACGAACACAATTCCTATTTAATATTAAAATAATTTAACCATTAAAAATACAATCTCATTGATCTTCTAATATATATGTGTGTGTGTGTATATATATATATGATTTAGTTTTAATTATTAGCTTTATATGCAATTTTTTCTTACTTCTAAATCATTTTGATAATTTCTAAAATTAATAAATTCTATTTAATTCATTTTTCTTTGACAAATATTTTTTCATGATATAACAAGAAAATTAATTATATTATAATTCTTATTAATATCTTAAATTGTTTTGAGATCAAGTAAATAAAATTCATAGCCTTAAAAAGTCTCTTTATATAGAAAACTATTTTTCTGAGTATCATTTAAGTAAACATTTTATTTCAATCCAAATTCAATTGGGATATTACAAAAAAGGAATTGGAATTAAACTATTTAATTCATTCCTAATCAGATTAAAAAAAATTAATTCTATGAATAATTTAATCTAGGATTTTAGTTTTTTGTACAAAATATATAATATATGGGTAAAATCATAACTCGACCCCTCGAAAACCCTAAATTTTAATTAAATTTGGCTAATGGTAAAATCATAATTTTTTCTTTTCTTTTCCCTTTTGTCGTTTTAAAAACATTTTAGAACTCTATTTAAAAACAAGTATAAGCATTTAAGCAACAAATTAAAAAAATATATATACTTGAAAGCAAAAGGATTAGAACTCTACTTTAAAACAAACAGGAACAATTTAATAACAAATTAAAAAAATCATTTCAAAATTCTTCTAAAAATAAACATAGAATTATACATGAAAACAAGCAGAACAATCTAGCCATTAATTAAAAAATCATGTAGCCATGACCATAAAAAATATTTTAAAAATTAATTAGTACTTAAGTGGATTTACATCAAGGTTCTTCTTTATCCTTTATAGGGGTTTTTAAGTAAAATATTGTACCTCATCCTTACGTGAAGTATGCATGTGGGTGGATTTTGGACTAGGTTCTTGGCTATCTAGAAACAATTTTTTATGTTTGATTTAAGAGATTGGATTAACCTCAAGTATGATTAAATTATTTGGGAAAGTTTGGATAAAGAAAAATAAAATGAGAAAGGGACATCCAATTTACATATTTAGATTTTTGTATTTTTCTTTTCCTTTGATTATTTGTTACTCTACAAACTAGATTTTTTATTTCACTTATTTTTTTTTATTCTTTCTTTTGTTTTGTACTTAGGTTCAAAAAAATATTAAAAATCATAAAAGCACCCCAAAATGGTTAAAATGAGAAAAATCTCATAAAAATATAGTTTATTTTATTTTATTTTTTGGTAAAAAATTATAAAGTTAAAGGATTAAAAATAAATTATGATAAGATGGATGATAATTTTAAAAATGGTTATGGTTTAAGGTATAACCATGACCAATCCAAAAACTAATAACTATCCATAACCATCAGGATGTATCATCATCGACATAAATATTGATTATTAGTTATACATTTGGTTAACTATTAATTATTTATATATTTTTAAATAAATCTAAGCATGGAATAAATTTAACAAAATCAAAGAATTACATATTAACATTAACATTAATAAAAAAAAATACAATTATAACAATAATAAAATAGATTTTGCAAGTAGAAATATATTAAACTTCATAAAATGCCCATTTATATAATAGCCATATAAAAATAAACATGAGAAAGTCTCAAAACCATGACAAAAGTTTAGAAATAAGCATCAATAAAGCAGGAAATGAATCACTAATTATTTATAATCAATGGCATAATTATAATATTTAAATACTCGTACAAATTTATATATATATATATAACTAAATATTATTCATTTCGATTCGATTATAGTTTGGCTTTTGGTTTAGTAATTATCATAAAACCATAACCATAACTATAATCATAATCAAATCAATCATTTAGTTATTAACCATAATCTTTTTTTATCCAAAAAGCTTAAACATCCATTTTGGTGATTTACTATGGAATAGAATCTCCATTTTCATCATTCCAGACGAGAAGTTTTCTTGGTATTGCTATACATAACGTCCTGGTAAACACCAAGACCTCATTACCACCGAGCCCAGGTCCATTGATACAATCTTTTTAATTCTTAAGAGCAACAGAAGTCGGCGGTTTTGTTGAAAAGGATCACTTCACTTTGCCAGCCATGTATAGCATGGCTGTAGCCTGCATGGGTTAAAGCCAATGAACGTGCAGTCAAATGGGATTTTGCAGACATTTGTGTTTGAACATCAAGCCTTGGGATTGGCCGAAGTGAAGTTGTGATTTCAATTTCCAGATTGAAGGGCACAGGATCTGTGATTTGAGCTGTTCACCTCCTGCTTTATGGGAGCCTGGTGCTGTCGTCCAAGTTGCAATGTCAATCCTCGAGTAAAGGGTGGAAACTCTTATTCGATCAATCCACCTCTTACTGCTACTGCTGCAGTGATTTAGATAGATGTTTGACAAACTCTTGTATTAAACTCCCTGTGTGGTATATCTCCAGGTTCTTGACTCCCTTTCATGGATCACAAATCTAATTAATTAAAAAACAAATAACATGTAAAACGACGTTTTGATGTTTGATAGCAGGTCAATTCGATACTCATCCAGATTCAATGTAACAAGTTCATTTAATAAACCAAATCAATCATTTGATTAGCATGTTCTCAAGTAGTACATTACACAACTCTATCATTTCACACACCTAATTAGTAAGTTGTTGCATTAATTTGTAAGCTCATCCCTTTCACATTCAAGTGGTAAAAATCTCCTTATGGATATATTTTTCTGGCTCTCGATTCAAAAGAGTCACAACTCCCACTTGAACATGTTAAAACCATAATTTATCATTGCATATTACCAATTATATATGAGACTGCATCGTTATGTTTATGCTTAAAACGTGTTTGAAAATATACTAAATATTGCGTTTTAAAATGTTTTTTTTTTAGAAAAGCATTACAATAATTTTTTTATTTTTTTAAATTTATTTTTGACATCAAAACAATCCAAAAATATATATATAAAAAACTTTAAATTTTAGACAAAAAGCGTTGTGTCTGCACTACCAAACACCTTTAAGGTTCTTTCTAATAAAAAATCTTTTTAATGGTCTCTCTGAATACTTGGTG
>Ga0307518_10000631_pt1 | contig 26475 bp, 18 predicted proteins | sample 25_EM_MG_FD_203889 | JGI IMG/M metagenome (GOLD analysis project Ga0307518, IMG submission 203889) | Populus trichocarpa ectomycorrhiza microbial communities from riparian zone in the Pacific Northwest, United States - 25_EM | ecosystem: Host-associated > Plants > Roots > Unclassified | place... | reverse complement strand
AATCAAATATATATATGTAATTTATAGACATAAGAAAAATGAATAAAACAAATTATATGAAATGTTAATTAGATCTCCTTTGAGTAAATAATTAAAATAATTTTTTGTTTGATTTCTTGATTTTTTTCTTTTATTGATTAGGAAATAATCAATAATATTTACCTTTATTATTTCTTTAACATGCCTCACTTATTTGATTTTTTTTATTGATTAGAAAACAATTAAAAATATTTATCTTAAGTCTTTGAACTTGTTAATAATTGTTACTATGCATGTATCCTTTCTATCCATTTAAATCTGTGGGTTCTTGTTTTCAACTCACGGAAGTTATTCGAGAATACTCTCACAATTAAGAAAGAAAAAAAGAAATGTGCCTATGTTTAAGTGTTTTTTTTATTTATTATTATTATTATTACTGCTGCTACTGCTGAAAATTGCACTACTGTCTTATTTGTTATGGGTTGCTGGTGGTTTAATTTGCAGTGCATTGACTTTGTCTTGAAAGATGGTTGCATTTGGGAAGAAGTTGAGACAGAACCAAATTGAAGAATGGCAACGGTATGCATTTATGATTTGAAGAAGAAGATTTTGACTTACCCTGAAATTTATCATGCTGCTTATTAAGGTCACTATAATAGTATAACTGAGCTTACAATCTGAAAATTATTCTTCAGATACTATATCAATTATAAGTTGTTGAAGAAGAAAGTCAACAGATATTCACAGCAAATTCAAGTTGGAGCAGACAATCAACAAAATGTTCTCAAGGACTTCTCAATAATGCTTGATAATCAGGTTTTTCCTCTGATTTTATGTCTTAACATTGTATCTAGCGTTTCTCGCATAGGAATTTCAGTTAGAATTAGTTTATCCATGGATAATTGCTGATGATGACAGATTTTCATTTGCAAGTGCTATCAATCATTCCCTTAAGAATGTTTGAGGCTAAATTTCATTCTTTCTGCCTACTTTTTAACAATTTCAGATTGAGAAGATTGTCATGTTTATGCTGGAACAAAAAGGACCGCTAGCAAGCAGATTGTCAATTCTTGGAGAACAGCATGACGCTCTTGTGGAGCAGTCAGATGGATCTAAAATATCTGAACTACGAGAAGCTTACAGGGCAGTAGGGCAGGATCTCTTAAGGCTTCTGTTTTTTGTTGAGATCAATGCTATTGGTTTGCGAAAGATTCTGAAGAAATTTGATAAGCGCTTTGGCTATAGGTTCACTGATTACTATGTGAAAACCCGAGCAAACCATCCTTATTCTCAGCTGCGGCAGGTCTTCAAGCATGTGGTGAGATGCCCAAATGAAATCTAAAAGTCCATCAACAAGTCTTGAGTCGATTAATTCCTCTGGAAATTTGTTTTGCTTGCGACGTTAGTTACATCTTTGTGTTATTTTGGTGCTTGATATGGAATAGTTGAATGTGCAGGGTGTTGGGGCTGTTGTTGGAGCTATATCACGCAATCTTGCAGATCTTCAAGATCAAGAGGGAAACTACATATCGATATATGATCAGCCTGCATTATCCCACCCGGTTTTCTCTCATATCCATACTAAATGCAATAGTATTGCTCTCTTTTAATCTTTCTTGACACCATGTTTTATTTTCCTGGGGCTTTATGACCATACTTTGCGTCATGCCGCCACCCCTATTCATTGAATGGCATCTGATAATTTTTGATGTGGAGAGGCAAAAAGAATTATATCAATCAAGAGAAATTAGCTCAGCTCCAAACAATTCAGCACATCTAGCTTAAGATATAATGTAATTTATTTGACTTTGAAGATGATTAACAACTAATCAGAAGGTAACGGATTTGACATCGAATACATTTTTCATCTTCTCTTGGTTGCTGGCCATGACTTTCCTAGTTTCCCTTTATCACTGCAGCATTTCAGATGTCAATTAAGCAATAGAGTCTGTCTTGTTATTGATTCAGAATGTAATTTGCACATATTGAATTGGCATTTATGATAATTTTGCAGGATCCTGTCATTGATTCTATTAAAGCAGCGGTAAACAGGTTATCAAACTCAACAAATTTTCTAGAGTTTTTGGGAAAGCATGCGTTTATTTTTCAAGACGAGTCACCAACTCCATCTGAAGACCATCTTGCTGAGCAGAGATATCATTTCATGTCACTTCTCTTGAACTTGGTGAATACATTTCTATATATGGTGAACACATATATCATCGTCCCAACAGCAGATAACTACTCCCTACACCTTGGAGCAGCAGCAACTGTTTGTGGTGTCATTATTGGGTCGATGGCTGTTGCGCAGGTGTTCTCTTCAGTATATTTCAGTGCATGGTCAAATAGGTCATATCTGAGGCCACTTGTGTTTAGTAGCATCGTTCTTCTTGTGGGAAACACCTTATATGCACTGGCTTATGACCTTAATTCCATACCGGTCCTTCTGATCGGTCGACTTTTCTGTGGGTGAGTAATTTCGATCCTTGCATTGTTTAAGCAGTCAAGTGAACATTGGTCAAGTTTCTCTGTTGCGCTTAGCAATAAACATATTCAAACAGTTCAGGTATTGTAATGTAAAAGTTTTTATTTAAATTAAATTTTCTTTCTAACAACTTTTTTCTTTAGTGCCTTCTATATCTCACAATCTCTACATCAGAATGTGAAATATTACTGCAAGTTCCGCTTTTTAGCAGTTTTTTAGTGTTAGTGTAAAGGAAAGTCACACACTACTTGTTACATTCAAAATGATTCATTTATGTCGATCTATTAATTTAACCAATGAGGCGATGGGGTCATCATTTCAGGTTAGGTTCGGCAAGAGCTGTTAACAGACGTTACATCAGTGATTGTGTGCCGCTCAAATTGCGACTGAAAGCTTCAGCAGGCTTTGTCAGTGCAAGTGCACTAGGAATGGCATGCGGTCCAGCTCTTGCTTGCTTATTTCAAACCAATTTTAAGATATACAAACTTACATTAAACCAAGACACATTACCTGGCTGGGTAATGGCTCTTTCATGGCTTGTCTATCTGCTCTGGCTGTGGGTTTCTTTTAGAGAGCCTCCTCGGGAGAATAACAAGCTTTTTCCACAGGAATCTTACACTGGTTTGTCAACAAAATTCAATTTTCTATTTCATTACATATTTTTATGATTTAGTCCACCCTCTAATTTTCATTCCAGGGGTATATCTTATTTGTTTCATTGCTACTTGGGGACATTGCCACCTTTTTTTTTCATTGATCTGCACTTTGATCTACCAAGTGTTTATCTACTTTATTCAGTAAAACAATCCTTCTTGCGTTAGTTTGGTGCGTGTGTTTCGTTTGAAAAGGGCACTCTAGGCCCTAGTAGCTTACCAACATTTTCAATGTCTAAAATCTTATGCTCACTTCAGGAATGCAGCTAAGAACTTGATATTTTATACTGCAGGGCTCCCAGTACAAGATGCTGTAAAAATTGATTTTACCCAACCATTGCTTTTGAATTCAGAAGCTGAGCTTCAAGATAACAATGATGACCAAGAATTCGATGATGGTGAAGAAGATTCTGATGAGAACCATAAACCTGTCACTTCAATTGTGTCAGCATATCGATTACTTACACCATCTGTGAAGGTTCTATTTCTTTGTCTTATTTGAGTACTATTAACATAAGAGATCATAACGATGATTCTAACCTTTAGTAACGTTTATGGAGGAAATATAATCATAACAGTTAAGGTAGCATTATTGTTTTCTATTCTTTATTATCGAAAGTCTCAGATTTGTGTGAATCCTGCCATCACTTGCCAGGTTCAATTATTTATTTATTTTATGCTGAAATATGCAATGGAGATTTTAGTTGCTGAATCAAGTGTCGTCACCGGACATTACTTTATCTGGTCAACCACGAGTGTAGCATTTTTTCTTGCATTTCTGGGGCTAACAGTGCTTCCTGTGAATGTGATTGTTGGAAACTACATCAGCAACATGTTTGAAGAGAGGTAAACCCTTCAAAAGTGGAAAAAGTCCACTCTTTATGATCTTATGTTGTCTACTCTATCAGTATAAAGAAAAAAAGATAAAAGAAATATAAAAGAAATCGAGTTAGTTAAGACATTTTGCACGGATTCATATACTTCACTCTTTGCTGACAATCCTCTATATACCGTTCGCGTTGTATAGAATTAGAATAGAACTGATTCAATTAAAGATCCAAGAGCTGATTGTTTAATGATGTGAACTGGATTTGGCTCTGGTTTGCCTCCTTTTCTACTAAAAACTCAAAATATCATATGTGATGTACAGACGAGAACACGTGAATATAATAATTTCAAGTCATCCTGTCACAGGATAACGCACCATGCCTGTCGGTGATACATGATGCAAAATTTCCTGCAAAATTCATTCTATTTGTGCTAACATATCATTCATAATTTTGATAACCTGGTTGCAGGCAAGTTCTGCTGGCATCTGAAATTATGGTGTTGATAGGTATACTCCTAAGCTTCCAAGTACTGATCCCTTATACAGTGCCTCAATATGTCAGCGCAGCACTTATCACATTCGTATCCGCTGAAGTCCTTGAAGGTAATTGTAACTAGAATGGAAAAGACATCGGATGTTGTCTATACTTCTTGTTGGGAGGAAAGGATAGCTACCACTGCCCTTTTGGTTGACTGTTTTCTTTTCCTTCTGAAATGTTAATATTTCATATGCTTGACCTGTCCACTTTATATTTGGATAACACTTTCTTAGATTTGCTTCAAATGATTCAAGATCCCACTGTTTGGTGATATCCAGGTGTGAATTTATCACTTCTATCTCGGGTCATGTCATCGAGGCTTTCTCGTGGGACATATAATGGAGGGTTGCTTTCAACAGAAGCTGGGACCTTGGCTCGAGTAATCGCAGATGGAACAATAACTTTGTCTGGGTACCTGGGAGAGAATAGGCTCTTGAATGTCACCTTGGTTCCTTCACTCTTCATCTGTCTATCCTCCATTATTGCCACCTGCTTCACCTACAACTCTCTCTACTGATTATCTTCCACTCTCTCATGTGCACATGTAACACAACATAATAATTTGAACTTTCTTGACAATCAAATGCCAAATGCAGTTTGTTATAGTTTCTTAAGCCTCTGAGCATTCAATGCTTGGTGGAGGTATCCATATTATATTATGAACCAAGCTGCACAGAACTGTGATTTGTCAACATTTTACTTTTACAACTTGATTTCTTAAGATTTAAGCCGTTCATTTCCATCACAAACTGTCAATAACTTATGTTTCCAAATATGACAGAATATCCACCATTCATGCATTAGTTATGGATTTTAGAGTTGCCAACACTAGCTAGTTCTTTAGCAAGGATTATTTGTGTTATTCTGATGTTAGTACATATGAGGATGGTGACTACACATTGCCACAGCACATATACGTCGATAAAAAGCTCTCACAAAATTGAAAACATCAAGATGCGTTGTTAAGCCATTTGGCGTGATTTCCTTGGACTCGTCCAAGAGTTTATCAATGGGAAATACTCGGTTGGATGATGATGTGATCAGTGGTGCATCAGAGGTAGGTCCTTTGTTGGAATTCGTAAGAGCTCTACGATTTTAGTGGGAATGTGGGATCAGTGAATTGATTCTTAGTAATAGGAATCTGAAAAAAACGGTGATAACTTTTTGGGATTGAGAGAAGAGTTAAGGTTGAAAATTTCAGCCCCTACTCTTCACACTTCGGAAATTTCAGGGACAATGTATCAGAGTTTTGAATGCTAAATCTCTGCTTGAAATTTCAAACTCTGAGTTACTGTTGGCGGAGTGAAGCTAAGATCCTGGACGATCACTATCTTGAACAGGACAACATTTTCGAACCCCTGAGGAAGCTGCTAACAGATCTTCTCTAGGACATTCGTCATGCCGGAGAAGTAACCATGGGAGGATGGTTTGTTCAGGTTGGTTTTGGCATTTTTATGATAAGACAATAGAAGTAAGGAAGGCAATAGCGTTTTATATCTTAGTTTTATACTAGTTTTTGAAGGGAAAAAAATTGTTTAGGTGATAAAAATTGTTATTAAACATAATTTAATGGATTAACTTTGAAACTTTTTAACTTCACTTCTTATTTAATATAAGATTAAGCTATTTAAAAATTATTCTAATATAATCTAATTAACTTGATGCATTCATAAATAACATGGATGATTAGTAAAAAACATAAACAATGAAAGAAATAAATTAACACCCCAAGTTTTTTAGAAATATACTAGATAGTTGATTCGCACCACGTTACAAGTGACCTTTTAATATATTAACGAATTTATATCTAAGCAGTCTATTAATATAGATCAGAAACAAAATTTGCAGCATATAAAGATGCGTTCAGAAGGACAAACCAATGCAAAAGGGCTATGGATTTTTTGTACAAAGAGTAGAGGCAATTGTCAAGCAAAAGAGCAAAAGCCAGAGTGTCTAAAGATCAGCAATGATAGGCCAAACAAAGCCCATGAAGTTTGCTGTAAAAAAAGGGTGAAAATGCAGAGGGGATTGTTAATTTTTCTCTGCAAGTGTTTTGTTCAATCTTGTTGCAGACATCTTTAAGCAATGGATTAAAGGGTTCAAGGTCAGTGATCCTGCAACAAAGCAACGATGCAAATGTCATCTGGAAAAGAGAAAAAAAGATGCGCAGGTGTTTCTTATGAAGTTGTTGATTGAACCATATTTTAAGAAGGGCAGCAATGGCTTGCGAAAATTCCAAAGAGGAAAAAGCATACATTTACATAGATTGGCAGTTGCTTAAACAGTGCTGCTACAAATCCAAAAGCCCCCCATTTCCTAGAAACGATGTTCTACTCCATTTCGCCGCATGTTGGATTAAAATGTGTTTATTTAGAGGTTGATGTTGAATTTTGTGAATAAAACCAACCAAAAAAAGCTTAAAAAAACAAAGAAAAACTAGTTTTTATAGTTAAGTTTTGTGCATAATTGAATTATACTCAACCTCAACCATAATCTCTAAAACAAACATTGATAAAAATAGAATAAATAATTGCAAGAGTTTTTTATTTTTTTCTCATCAAGAAATATTTTAATTGTGAAGTGGAAATTTGAGACATATATTTTTAAAAAATAAATAATTATATGTGCAAATAAATATAATTTTTTTTTAATAATAATAAAAAAATAAATTGAAAAGCTAAAAAATAAATACAAATTAAAATATAAAATATCTTGTCACAGGGGCTGTTCAATTATTCTCATTTATTTATATCACATTATTTTTTTAACAACAGCAATAATTTATTTTATTGAAATAAAATAACATGTTAATATAATTCCTTTACTTTTTTATTAAGTTTTTTCATCCTCCTTTACTTAATAAAAATTAAAAAAAAAACAATTCGATCAAAAATCAAACAAATTTTGGATGCATTTAAATCATAATAAGAAATGTGTCCCTCAAATTAAAACCCTCAAAATCAAAATAAGAAATGTGTCCCTCAAATTAAAACCATTTTATCTTGTTAATGCATTCCCTTTTTATCAGACTTTTTTTCAAATATTGTTTTAGACAACATTAGATAATAAAAATAAATTTAAATTATTATTTTTTATATAATTCTGATGTGAATATATTAATAATATAAAAATAAAATATTACTTGTGTGTTGTTACAGGGAATTTTTTTAATAGTGTTATCAAACCTAGTCATGGCCGCTTGGTCAACTTGGAGAACCTATTTCGCAAGTTCTTGCCTAATACAAGTTTCAAATTAAAACTTTCTTTGAATTGATCTTATATGAATTGATCGATCAGATAAGTCCAAACATGACTTAGACGACCTATTCAAAACCTTGTTCGATCCTAGCAAAATGGAGGCAATGTTTTTTTAGTTTTTTTAATTTTAATATTGAAATGATGATATTTTGTATTGACCCAGGTCACATCAAGTTAATTCATAAAATATATGACTTGAGTTATGAACTTGTTGTCTAATAACTTTATTATTTGAAATTTATTTTTTATTTAATTACAAAATAATAAAAATAAACATGCATAAGAAACTAATCAAATATTTTTTTAAAAAAATCATATAGATCACACAAAAAAAGAGCTTGTTGATGTTAAAAAAAAATGCTATAATTTTATTCAAAAACAAAATCAAAATTACTTAGTAATGACCTTCTTAAATGAGCTAGGATCAAGAATTTAAATTACTTCAAGAAAATTACTTCGGTTTAATATATTAAACTCTCGATACAAGTTATGACACTAAGAAAATCATATAAAAAAAATCACAATTAATCATAAAATTCATTCTTTAATGAGCTAAATTTTAAAAGATAAAATTAGAAAATAAACACACACACTTATATCTTTTAAAGGCTTTGAGTAATAGTTATAAAACTCAAACTATAACCCAGTTCAAGGTCCAAGTCATAAGTTAAGTGAGTTAATTCAAAATGATATTATTTCGAGATTAAAAAAAAAGTTCAAAATATATTATTTTGAAAAAAATATTTCAGCTCTCATTTAAATTTTGATTAAGTTCATCGGGTTTTGAATTGATCCATTAAATTAATCGAGTTTAACTAAATTAATTTTTACTCAATTCAACATAAAATCTAACCTGGACCAGATTCAAATAAATCATTCAGTTTAGACGTTGGATAGGCTTAATAACATTGCTTAGGATTTATTTGGTCATTGCCATGTTGTGCTATACTTTGAATGTTGTATTATATTTATGCTATATGTTACATGTCATGATGTGAGTAAGTGATTGAATTGTTTAGCAACAAACTATGGTATTATATTGTAAGTAAATTTATTTTAGTGACATGAGCTCACCTCATAAGAGGTATTATTTATTATTATTAATTATTTAATTTATTAGGGTCAGTTATCAAATTTATATCAAATTATCAGATACTTGACTAAAAAAAATCAAATTCCTTAAACTAAAAAATCAGTCTATTATCTAATATCTTATTCTTTAAACATCTTGAATTTTAAGATTTATTATTTTTAATATTTAAATACTTTCTTTAACTACTATCAAATTTAATTTTAAATATCCATTTCCAGTTATAATGTAGCTTGTGTGTCCCTTCATTAACAACCAGGATAAGACTACAAAAAATAAAATTTTCATAAATCTTTTAATTTCAACATAAATAACCTGATTTTGACTAGATTAAAAAAAAAGAAAAAAGACTTGGTGATGCAGAAAAAAAGTAATTCATTGTTCATACTTAACTGTTACCAAGTACTTGTGCTTTGGAATCGTATCGTAATCGGAAAACTCATTTGTAATAGCCCGAGAAAACACCATGGCTAGGCCCATGATGCACTGTACTATATATCTATATATATAAGCGTAAAATTTAACAAAAGATCCTTAAACGGTACGGTACTACTACTTCGATTTGTTGTCTGTTTAGAAAGAGAAAAAAGAAAACCCAAAACTGAAGCAAAAACAAAACAAGGACAGACATCCACCCAAAAAGAACGAAAACACGGTAAAAACATGTCAACAGCAGACATACCAGAAGGAACTGTAAGGAATATACTAGAACAAGACACACTCAAGTGGGTTTTTGTTGGAGGCAAAGGTGGTGTAGGCAAAACGACATGCAGTTCGATCCTTTCAATTCTCTTGGCTCAAGTCAGATCTTCTGTTTTAATCATATCTACTGATCCAGCTCATAATCTTAGTGATGTGTTTCAACAACGATTTACAAAGACTCCTACTTTGGTTAATGGGTTCAGCAATCTGTATGCTATGGTAAAGTTTGGATCTTTTTTGGTTTCGTTATTGGGGGTTTGAAAGGATTTTTCTTTTCTTTTTGGATTTGAAGATGAGTAGTTGATGAATTTAGTTTTTTTTTTTTAATTTTTGATGTTTGCTTTCTGAAGAGCTCAGAAATTGAGCTTTTGTTGCGTGAAATATCCGTGTAGAATTTGGTAAAGTTTTGTTCTCTGATTCTTTTATTTTTAAAGAAGCTGTCTTTGAAGAGGTTGGATTTTGAGTTTTTATTTTTTATTTTGTTAATTGAATTGGGAAGTTGTTATATTGGCTGTTCATGTTGTGTTTCAGTATCTAATCGTGGCATTGTTTGGGCAATGCTGCTTTTTGCAGGAGGTGGATCCTAATGTTGAAAACGACGATATTGGAGGAAACGAAGGAATGGATTCTTTGTTTTCCGAGCTTTCGAATGCAATTCCTGGGATTGATGAGGCCATGAGTTTCGCCGAGATGTTGAAGTAAGAACTATTTTTCCATCGTCTTGACTATTTTGCAATGTTGAGGTGCATTACTGGATCAGTAATCATTATGATCTTGTGGCTTAATGTTTGATTGACTTTCGGGGTGGGAATTTTATGCTTATTTTCTTTTTATTTATTGAGGATTGTTCTGGGGTTTCTTCAGAGTTTGCAAAACTGAAAAAACTTGAGATTTATGGTGTTATTAGTTTCAGGAATGTTCTTTTGTTTCAATTACAGGCACTGTTCAGGAGTTAACTTTAAGTGAATTTATTTGTCTGCAAGCTATAGTTGAGTTGAGTACTCATTCTAAAAAACTAGGCTTCCTGCATGTTATTCGAGTTCTGCTGCACATTTTCAGTTTGTTGGTGTTATTTATTTGTTTCTATCATTTGAATATTTGATCAGAAAGTTTTGAGCAAGTTCTTGAGATGATCTTTTACAAAATTCAGTTTCTATAGTTTTGTTTAAAATGTAAGTGAACACATTGCATTGTTGTATGCGGAGCATTTTTCTGCCTTACCTACACTGATATATTATTCCTGTGATATATTATTCCTGTCCTTGCCAAAGGGTTTGCTGGGTGACACAGGGTGATTACTCTCTCTGCAGCCTTTGCTTGACAAAGTAGTATCAACTTAATGTTTTCAATTATCAAGAATCTAATGCTTGCTGCTCAACTTATTTGTTTCGCAGGCTGGTACAAACAATGGGTTATTCCTGTATTGTATTTGATACAGCTCCAACTGGTCATACACTCCGGCTATTACAACTTCCTTCAACTTTGGAGAAGGGGCTTCAAAAGGTGATGTCTTTGAAAAGTAAATTTGGCGGCCTAATTAGTCAGGTATTTCTTTTGTTGTTATCAAGTATTAGCTTTTTAATTCAAGTGGGGGGTCACAATTTTTGTTTGTCTTTGACTATATGAAAGTGGAAACAGCTATTTACTAAAGTTTATTTGTCTCTTTTCTTGCCAAGTGATGCATATGTAATAAGTTATTTCGAACTGTTCAGATGCCTGGTTTAACTGCTTTCTTACATTCCTATTTTAGCATGTTCTAAGAATTGAAGTGTTGTGTTTCCTTTCCTTCCAACATCTGTTTCCCTTAGCTTAATGGCTAGGAGATAAAAATATGGTGCCCTGTAACGTGTCGTTTTCTATTTTGGAAAATTTTGATCTATGCAATTTATGATGATCTTTTGTTGTTTGGGTTTCATAGTTGTTACTTATTTTACAGTTTTGTATCCACAGGGCATTGATTATTTTCAGTGCTCCTTTCCTGTCTGCCACCATAGCATGAAAGTATAATTGCTTCTGTGCCCTTCAGCTTTTATGTAATGTTTGAGTTGGGAGGTGGAATGAACATTCAATCTCCAATGTGCCAGTTCAATATTTGAGCCTTTGGCCTGTGCATGACTGCATGTTCATTTCTCGTTCGTTGCTGTCCTTTCATTCCCCTGGTTACTGTTCATACATTAGGCATGAATGGTGCGACCAAAAATATACTGAACCATCCATGATTGGTGGGCCAGCTATAGGAATGGCCTCAGATGGCAGTGGTAGGTTATACTCTTTCCTCTTCTCCCTTATTCTCTTCCTGGTATTTGAATGTTGAAGCTTTTGATTAAAGAGCTGAATCCAGAAATACTAGGTTTAGTTATCTGAGAAAGGAAGAAGAAGAAGAAGAAGAAGAAGAAAAGATATAATAGGATAGAAGAAGAAAAGATATAATAGGATTTACAGTTCCTCTTGCTTTAGAATTTGTGATTCTGTCAGCGGTCTTCTGTCACTATAGCTACTTGTCATTTGGAAGAAGTGTAGTGTGATGCTCTTTCCATTTTGACCATTGATGTCTGAGAATAAATTTTAGCCTCTGATTACAGGATTTCCCTTTCCCATGCAGTTGAGTGATATTAAGTTTCACACCTTTGTGTCATTAATTCTCTTGTCACTTTTAATTATTACAAATACAATGATGTACAATTGCTAAGTTTTGGAATTGTTTATGGCAGATGACTCGTCTATTTGGCCTTGATGACGAATTTGGCGAGGATGCAATCTTGGGAAGGCTTGAAAGCATGAAAGATGTGATTGAGAAAGTCAATAAGCAATTCAAAGACCCCGTAAGATCTTCCATCTGTGTGATTGTGTTTGTGTACATTTAATTGTTAATTATGCTATGTTTCAGTTGCCGAGTTTTTTTGTTTGATTGTATTATTTATACCTGATTTTATTTAGAGGATTGAAAGACTCCACTAACTCATTATTGCTTTAGGGCTCTGGTAGATATTTGATGAAGGTGTCTGAAGTAATGGTAATAAAAAATTATTGGGTTTAGGATGTTCTTGTCATTATTGTCATTCTCTCTCCTTGTTGTCTGGAATTATTGGCATATGGCAGTGTAGTGCTGTTAAATTGGATGGAAGACTAAGTGTCTGCTGTATCACATCATGGTTGCCTTGCATATAGTTAGAGGGTATAACTATCTTTAACATGGCCATCTAATTGAATAATTCTGGTCAGGGACGGAACTACAGCATGCTTTGGGGGGGCATGGCACCCCAAAAGTTTAAAATATTTTAATTTTGATCCTTAAATTTTCAAAATTTTCATAATAGTTATGCATTCAGCCCCTCCAAAAATAAAATAGTTGCTCTCCAACCTTGTAGTTTTTATGATCGTACCCCATTTAAAATTTTCTAGTTCCACCCATGTTTCTGGTGTTTGGTTTTCTCTTGCTTTTAATGCTGATGACATAAGATACTGTAGATTTGCAAGTCTGGAAGCTATGACTTGCAAATACTCTTGATGGGCTGTATTCTCACTGAAAATTTTCACTATGTAGATGGTATTTTTGTTTTCCTGTTGAACATTCCAGTTTCTTTATCACTTTTGTATTTTTTTTTCATCCGACTTCATGCACTTGTGTTTCCTGCTTCCAGGACTTGACAACCTTTGTTTGTGTTTGCATTCCCGAGTTCCTCTCCCTTTATGAAACTGAGAGACTGGTTCAGGAGCTTGCCAAAGTTGAGATTGATACACATAATATTATCATTAATCAAGTGCTTTATGATGAAGAAGGTGTTATCAACGTCCCTTACCACATCATTATGCTTTTCATATTCTTTCTTAGATAAATACTAGTTAACCATTGTTGGTTGGTGTTTTTATTCTAGATGTCGAATCCAAATTACTCAAAGCAAGAATGCGGATGCAAAAGAAGTACCTAGATCAGTTCTATATGTTGTATGATGACTTCAACATTACAAAACTTCCATTGTTGCCACAAGAGGTAAACTACTTATGCCATAACCTTTAGGACTTGCCAATGAACTTCTTTTTTTCATAATTTGCAGAGCTTGCTTGGCAACTCCTTTTCTTTTTTTTCATGTTTTTAAAGCAAGCAAGTTAAACTGGCTTTAAAACAAGTTAGCTTATGTGTTTCTATATTTTTTTATTACCTTTTATATATTTTAGGATGAGCAAATATGCGAATTTTTCCCAAAAGTAATTTATTTTCCATGAAATCCAATTTGTTTTTGTTTTAGTTTTTGTATTCTGGAGATTGAGGAGTGAATTTTTTGTCTTTCGTTTGGCTTCTTGCCTCTGTGATAACTTTTTTAATATATTTTATAAGTTAATCATCCATTTGATTAGCTAGATCTGACTTAATAGGTCACTGGAGTTGAATCTCTAAAAGCTTTTTCAAGAAACTTCATATCACCATATCAACCTTCCACCAGCAGAGGTACTGTGGAAGATGTAGAACGAAGGATATCCACCCTAAAGCTGCAGTTGGAAGATACTGAAGCAGAACTAGACAGGCATCGCAAAGGAAAGCAAAAGGTTTAAACTCCGCATGGTCAGCCATTTTGTGAGAGTTATCAATTAGATTGCGTCCAGTCAGGTCATTTTGGGCTGATGGGAAGGAGAGTCAATGCTTTATTGAAGCTCTGTATGATGTTTTGGGCACATCAATGATTTATCAACTTATTTTTTTTTGTACCCTTACCTTACTACAGTGAGTGTAATTCAAGAAACCTGGCTAGTCGCATCTGCTGAGCTACTTGGGGATAAAATGATGGATGATAATGAAGAAAAGGAAAACGCAGACCAGTTTGGTAGAAATCTTAGGCGTCCCATTTCTTATGCACCAAAATAATCTGTAATTCAAAGTTTCAAGCTTGATGAAAGAAAACAACAAAAATGTAAATTTGGTTTCATACTTTTCCTGTTAGGCTGGTCATACAAAGGGGAGAGTTGAAGGTGGGTGGCTCCACTTCTTTCGATCTTATGTTTCAGAGATGAGATGCCAAATTTGTTGCTGTATACTTCGATGACCAAACTATCATTATAATTAGCACTAGGTGTCGTTTGTATTTCAAGTGAGCCTATTCAATATCCTCCTCGTTAGGTTTTTTCTTTCTTTCTTTTCTTATTGTGAGGAGATGCATGGAATATAGTGGGATTAGTTTGTCCTACATGGTTAGGTCCATCAAATTTTTTTTACCTTTTATCGTAAAAAAAACAACATTCAGGTGCTGCTATTTTTTTTTAGCAGCGAATTAGTTTAATATAACCCGATCAATTTAATAAATTTAAAAAACAATTAAGATGACTGTTAAAAACTAACATAGTTTGATTAAAAAAAATCAAGATTTTTTTAAAATATAAAGATGGAAACATGTCGAATCGATTCAAGTTAACTTAAATTAAATTGTTAAATCTGTTACTCGGGTCATAAAATTAGAATAATTCTCATAAAAAGTAAATCAAAATAAATTATAAAACTCAATTCTCAATCAATTCAATGTTGAAGAATAAAATTAAAAAAATCAATTAAAAAGAAAAAAAACAACTTTAGTTAACCTGGTTTAAATAGTCAAACTCGCACAAATAATAAAACCAGAATAATCTTATAAAAAACAAACTAAATAAGATTATAAAATTTATTTCGAAATTAATTAAATATTGAAAGATAAAATTAAAAATAATTTAAGAAAAAAAAATTAAGTTAATTAGCTTAAAAGTTTATCCTTTATATTAAAAAAAATGAAAAGATCTGAACCCATCCAAATCATATATTCAATAATTTGAAGCTTGTCCTTTGATGTGTTTTCCTCAACATAAAAATCAAACTTATCACGAACCAGATATTTATTTTAATTATTTAAGGGATTTTGCTTGGTGTTCTGCAACCTGGTCTAAGGACCAGGTCATATGTTAGATAGATCAACAACCAGTAGATTACAAAATGATTAACACTTCTACTGAAGCTACCCTATCAAAAGATGTTGAGATGGCCGAGTTGGTCTAAGGCGCCAGATTAAGGTTCTGGTCCGAAAGGGCGTGGGTTCAAATCCCACTCTCAACATTTCTTCTTTTTCATACACCCCTTTTGTTGTTTCCCCACATCACAATCTCTTAACTTTTTTAGAGCAGAAAAGCTTGCCTGCCAAGCTGACTGAGAATGGAGTCGTGGATTTAGTGATAGTTTCATCCTTCGCTTGATTGCTGATTACAGATAACACGCCATGTTGTATGTATGTCTCAGGAGTATTGCCAATCAGGTAAGCTATTTTTAAAATCATACCCAAGGAAATGGAAGGCACGTCTCGAGGTGACAATTTGATTCATTAGCTATCCACATCGGCTCGAGAGGAATGGAGACTAGCGAAGCTAATTATCTCAATACACTAAAAGAATTTGCGTTTTTTTTTATATAGTTTTGTATAAAAAATAATAAAGCATCTAAACATACTTTTTTAATTGGCGAGAAATTATAATTCGAGTTAAAAACATTGTGATGGCTAAAATAAGGCCTCGTGCCTTCATCCCCTTCCTAAATCTTAAAATGTGTTGAGAGGTTACAGACTCCTTTTTCTTGTTCCATCAATACATGTTGTGCGGGCATCGAAAGCAGAGTTTTTATCACAGAATCGTTTAACATCAATACAACGGGTTGTGGTTAGCAAGCAATCAACGCAGATCAATGCCCAGATAGTGCAGAATTTCTTTCTGGTAAATTGTGAGTAAAAAACAGTTGTAACCTAATAACAGAGGACGGTTTGGAAAACAAAGGGACTGTGACGTTTCAAGGAAAATGTTGCCATTGGACTTGCAATGAGAACCCGTCCTGTGAAGTTACCTCGAGGAACCTATATACAAGTTATAACACAGTTTCTCTGTGACATATTCCGGCAAATGCTCCGGTGAGGACATAAAAGTGACTGATTTATCTTTCAAAGTGCTTCTTGAATGGTGTGGCTCTAAAATATCTACAAAACCTCCATTCCTTTCATGTAAATCACATTATCTGTCACTTTTCATGAAAATAGTACAGTAACATCAACAGAACATACATTTTGCCACTGGGGCATAAGAAGTAGGAAGTTGAGGACAAAGTTAAAATCCCCATTCCCCTTTCTTTCTAAACCTTGAATTTCTTTCACATAGTTCTTTAGTTTTGAGTTTCACAGATATGGCATCAATCACTTATGATCTGAAAAGATACTATAACCAACCACATACTAACCACCGTGCAAGGTAGAGATAAAAACCACCACATCCTTCTCTTCCAAAGGCGTATCGAGCTGACCGCTAAGTTCCCAATCACAATCATTGACAAGAACTAAAACACCAGGTCTCCTGCATACCAAATCACAGTCTCAACTTAATTGATGAAACTAATCGATACAAATAAGTCTTTAGCAAACGGAGGCAAGTTCCGATGCTTCTAATTAAACTAACCTCCATTTGCCTCATTTAGTGGTAAATTAGGCACAAGCTCACCAAGCAACAAAAAAAAGTAAAAGGCAAAGCTTCAAACTTACACAGAATCGTCTTTCATGAACATTTCTGGCCTCTCCTTGATCAGATTAGCACGAACCCACACAAGTAAATCTTTCATAGTGAACTGTGAAAGGCATAAATCCCAAAAACGATGATGTAGAGTAAGCACCACCTTTTTTGTCTTATCAACTGCAATTTCATTCCTCTCTAAAATAAAGTAAAATTAAAATTAATAATAATTCACCTTGTCTACTTCATTATTAGGGCTAACATCCACATTATGAATCTTCACTGAATCACAGAGAAGCTCAAGCCCACCACTGCATCACACGAATCAAAATTACTCACTCAAATCTATCCCATGATTTACTATGGAATAATAAATTCAATCAGAGAAACCTAAAGAATTCGGGGATATAAATTAGAATTTAAAGATACCCGAATTCAAGAGTGAGTTGCATGGTGCTTCAACGAATCTTTCTGCAAGAACCCTAGGGAGTGGTAGTCGTAGTAGTAGAGATTTCTTTCTTATATTAAACGGGCTGCTGCTGTGCTGGCTATTTCCTTGCTGTTTTAACCCAATCCGCCTAGTTAATGGGCCTCGGCCCAACTACCTTTTGTCCTGGTTTTTGTACTTGATTTATAATGTTAATTTCACTAAAAAATTGAAAACATACATTTTCAATTTATTAAAAAATTGTATTTTTAAAAGACACTTGTATTTTTTTTCTCCTATTTTTTCCATGAAATATTCTTGGTTTTTTTCTTAATCTCCATTATGTATTTATATAAAAACCTAAATTATTATATATACATTTTCAATTTATTAAATATCAACAACAAACATTCTAATAAAATAATGGTTAATAAAAGTTAAGAAATTGAGTCCTAGGTTTTTCAAACATGATAAACTGAGTTAATTTCACTAAAACAAAATTATTATTTAAGTTAAAGAGATTGATAAACTTAATTTTTATTAATAAAAACTCATATAAGCTAATGTTCTGCATGTTCTTTAATGTTTTCTAAGAAGTTTAACTTTTGTTAAATATAACCTTGTTTTTAAATTGTTTAATTAATTATGCGGGCCAGCCGTGCTTTTTACTTTTTAAAATTATTTTTTTATATATTTATATTAATGTCAAAAATAAATTTTAAAAAATAAAAATATATATTTTTAATATATTTAAAAAAAATTAAAAATCAACATTTATAATAATGTCAAACACTAAAAAAACAAAATAAGCATAGGGCAAGGACAAACTAAAGTGGTCATAAGTGGGCAAAAATCTTTTAAGTTACAGTTGACTAGTAAAAGCTTAGGACCAAGAGGTTTGCTTCCTCTGTAGTCTCAGGTTCGAACCCTGTGGTTGCTCATATGATGGCCACTGAAAGCTTACATGGTCGTTAACTTCAGGGCCCGTGAGATTAGTCGAGGTGCGCGCAAGCTGACCCGAACACTCACGTTAAACAAAAAAAAAAGAATATTATAGTTAGAGATACAAAATAAATATATCTATAAGACAATTTTTAAGTAAATTTTTATATTTTTTAAAAAAAAGGAAAAACTTAGAGATTTATTATTCTATTTCTACTGCCTAACATGATGTCAACCGATATTTTTCCTGGTAATAAATAGATAATAAGATGGCGTAGCAATTTTGAATAAATACGCACCCCGTGGTTGTTTAACTTAAATGCGAATCATTTCAAAGTAAATGGACAGTGAGCTACCTCAATGGACAGGGACAACCTCGAATTTAAAGGTAGTGATTGGGACGGGTAAGGTAGAACTGGTTTTGGTCAAGATCGTGGCAGCAACAAGCTTAACTGTGCACTGAACAAGAGAATCAAAATGCATGACCAGCTGCTGCTGCAAGAATCCAAGGGAGAGGACGGGATCAAGAAAGAAGAAATGGGAATTTCTCACTCTCGTGAAGATGTTCAAGCAAGCCAACTAGAAGCCCAGATGGAGAGCCAAGAAGTGGCAGGAGGGTGCTGCGGCTTGTATTGGAGACGGTGGCAAGAGCTATGCACTGCCACGCCTGCACCTGCTAAAACCTGCTTCTCTCGATTTACTGCTAAAGTAAGTGCCAGTTAACTTACACACAAACACCTTTCATTTCATTAATTTCCAGAATATATGGGAATATGTTTTTTTAGCTATTTTCAAATTAAAGAAAAAGGCTCAAAGTCGTTATAGGGACAGTTTCAAACACACGAATCACTAGCGCATAGCAGCGGAACCCAGTCCATTATCCACTCGCCATTCTCTCCTTGTACTCTTGATACAAAGACACGAAACTTTCACCTTCGATACAAGATCTCCACCACACAAATTGTGATCCAACGGTCAACGATCCATCTACTGATATTTAACCTGCAACCCATGAAAACACGTACTCTGACATCACACGGTCAGACACGTCAAATTCTTATCCGGATGAACGGATAGGATAAAAAGAACTACTTTGAACAAAACAAATTATCACACATCAACAAAACCCTCATTAGTCATTTCCTATCATTTTTGTCTCTTCCTCTTACAACAACCGGCCCCTTCTTCGAAGGCGGTGTTTACTTTTGCAGTTTTGCGTTTTAAAAGGATTTTAAAAAAAATTATTTTTTATTTTAAATTATTTTGATATATAACTATTATAAATTAAAAGAATATTGTTTCTATAAATTAAAAAATAAAATTCATTTGCTACGAGCATTATTGGTGGCATCCGCATCTCCTGAGATCGAAATTATTCAAAAGAGTTTTCTTTTTCTCTGTATTTCTTCATCTGGGTCTGATCCTATAACACTAGACAGAGAGTTAGATTCAAGTGAGCATTGTTAACTTTTAGATTCAACTAGTTGGAGAGCTGAGTCTCTCTGTGTGCTATTTTATTTTTCTTAGAGGTTTCGAAGCCATGGAGGCTTATAAGAAATGGGTCAGAAGGAATAAAGATTATGTTCACTCATTGGAGTCTCTTGCTAATGTAAGCCTAATCTCTCTAATTTAGTTACATAATTTGATTGTCTTGGCTTGGGGGTTTTCTTCTTGGTTCTTTGTATTACCTTTTAGCTTAGACATCGAGAAAATCCTGGGAAAAAAAACTGGTCTTGAGATGTGTTTGGATATGAATTTGAGGTTATTGCATTTTGTTGTGACTGTTGAGTAGTGTTATCATGATTTTCATGGAGAAAATCGATTAAAGGACCTTCCTTTATGAAAATTCTTGCATATTTTGCTGCTTATATTGTTTATATTATCCATCGTTGATGAGAGAAAATTGATCAGGGACAGGAAGTATGTTAAGATATCAGCGGTGGTTTTGGTTTCATCTATGTAATGAATTTGGTTTTTGTCGTAGCTGTTCCAGTTAAGAGTCTTTGTTTCATAGAATATTGTTCAGCCTCATTGATTGTTTAAATAGTTTGGATATTACCGATACTTGGCAGTGGCATAGAAATGTGATAATTTCTGGTGAATTTGTTGTGGATGTGCTGCATGTTTTTGAAAACTGTTTTCTGATATGGGTATTCAAAAATTTTGCACAGGGATTGACATGGCTTCTTCCTGAACGGTTTTCCGCCTCAGAGATAGGACCAGAAGCAGGTTTTGTGAAACTTTGGTAACTTTTGGCTATTTCTTGTTAGCTTGGGTTTCCCTTATTAAGTAACCTTGGAACATGGTGGGAATTATAAACAATTTTATACGTCAAGATTTATGTTTTCTGTTGCTCCCATCCTGAACCAATGAGAACTAGCAAGTCACACTCACGCAGCTGTATTAGGTTCAATTTGGAGTTTTATTGCTTTCTCAGGCTCCATAAGTAAACAGCTAAAATCTCCAAATTTGAGTTCTGTTAAGCCTTGTTTTTTTTCATCTCACAAACCAAATGACGACTCCTTTATCTTTTTCTTTCTTTTTGTATTCATTTACATTGAAAAGTTAAAAATGCTGCTATATTGAGACAGTTAGAAATTATCTGCAGTAACTGCAATCTTGGGCATTGTCACTGCTATAAATGAGCATATCATCGATACAACTCCAACCCAGATGTTTGCTGATCCCGTGAAGCCTAATTCCTTCCCATATTCGTTGTGCATATCTGCTATAAAAGATTTGGAAACATTGGTTGAAGTTGCAGCTCAACATTATTATGGTGATGATAAGAAATGGAATTTCATTGCTGTTACAGAAGCTACGAAGTAAGCAGCTTTATATTATTTGACTCTTATCTCATTCAGCTGGGCTTTTAGAATTGTACCAGCATGTTGATATTTCTGGATTCCTGTAACTCAGGGTGCTAGTTAGGCTGGCTTTGTTCCGGAATAGTGGATATAAGATGCTTCTGCATGGAGGAGAGACACCAAATATTGAAAAGCATTTGGGTTTCTCAAGCTCGCAGCATAATGGTGGGGGTTTCCAAAAGCACGGAGCCCACCATGGCTCTAATGGACAGAACCCATGGAATCTAGAAGGAAGGGCATTGTCTGCACTGAGCAGGTTTGGAGAAAATGCCAGGATGGGTTCTGATCCAGTGTGGTTGCGCGGGGTTCAACATAAGCAAGCTATCATGGAGCCTCCACGTATAATCATTCTTAATAATTTTGTTTTGGGGCTAGATGAATAATATAGAATCTATAAGTCAACTCAAGTAATATTTGAAATTGTACCTTGACAGCTCAAATGATTGAGAGGCCATCGCTTTCCATGATTTTATCTGAGAAAGGTGTTCAGGGGGCATTATTTCTCATGGGAGAGGTCCTGTTCATTACAAGACCCCTTATTTATGTGTTGCTCATCCGAAAGTATGGAATTCGGTCGTGGATTCCTTGGTTTCTTTCTCTGGCTGTAGACACTATAGGAGCAGGCTTTTTAACACAGGTTACTAAATCAAGGGATTATCATCTTACCGCTTCTGAACAGGATGAGGTTAGAGTTTTACAGAATTTTACTGTTTTCCAGTCCATCATCTTCGGGATGATCCTGTCCGCTCTTAATTTTTCATTTCTTTTTGTGAATGTAATACTCATTAATTGATGGATTTGATGCTAAAGGGATGTTGATGTTATGTTTGAATCAGTTGAAAAGAAGAAAATTGTTATGGGCGCTTTACCTTATGAGAGATCCATTCTTTAGCAAGTACACCAGGTAATTCTTTCTTTACTAAGTTTCTTGCTAAGCTTTGCTGTTTCGTAGCAGCAATCTCCACAAGATAAAGTAATCTAAGATTCAACACTATTTTTGTTAATCTTTTCAGGCAAAGACTTCAAAGCACTGAAAAACTACTAGAACCCGTTCCCATCATTGGGCTTCTAACAGGTGCGTGGTGTTTATTTCTTTTCAGTTTTACTTTTTTGTTGCATAATGTTTGCACCTTGATGATTGAGTTTGTTTCTGGAAAATTCATGTTTTTCATACAATTATCTTATGAACATTCAGCGAAAATTGTTGAGCTTGTTGTCGGTGCTCAGACTCGATACACCTACATGTCTGGATCATAATGGACAGCGCAAGAAGTTGGATTTCCAAATTTTCTATGATTTTTAGGTGAAGTTATTTCCCAAGTAATAGGAATTTGTCCTACTTTGTTCTCTCAATAGTTTTCATTCTGGATGCAGTTACAAGTGTCAGATGACTGCCTCAAACTTGCATTGCTTTCATCTGTATCGTAAAAAAATCAACAAAATTTTGTAAAAATAAAATCAGCAGTGAATTTTTAAGATATGTAATTTTGTTATATCCTCAAACGAATGCTTTGCTTACCTTGTGAAGTTTGAAATACACTATGGATTTCGGGGAAAAAAGAAATAGATTTATTTTCCATATTATGTAAAGAGTAGCTATGATTCTGTGTGGTATTTGATGCTTTATCATGGCCATGCACTCCACCACGCTTTCGAGTATTCTTGTTTTTCCTAGTATCTGTTGATTTGCTCATGTAAAGTGTCTAATTCTCCATAACTGGGTGAAAACTCCTACTGCTGCAACCCAAAAGGAGGGTCGTATCGTGATATCTATGTTACATCTACTGTCTTACAATGGAAGTTCAAGTTTCCTAGTTTATTGTTAAAGCCATTTATATGAAGTTAAAAGTACTAACACTACCCAACTTACACCAACCCAATCGGTGGGGAAAGAACGGTGGTGACGGGATTTCATGCTTGAGAGTGAGTTATGTCTTAGTCGTTATGTTTTTTTTATAAAAAAAAATTAACAAGTCAGTTCTCTGTTTCGGAAGTTATATTTAGAACGGTGGTGACGGGTTTTCAATTCTTGTTTGTAGTTCTCTTATTTACTATGTCTTAACAATATGCATCTGCTTCTGTGATGCATTTGTTCTCATCTGACCTCGGTTGAAAAAGGCCCTTTCAGCCTGCACTTCAGTGTTCTTATTCCAGCTCCATTCCTGTGTAAACTCAAGACTGTAATCTTCATCCCTGAAACCCTTTAAACGAATAAATACCTGTGTCCAGGGGTGTGGACTGTAATCTTCATCCTCTAAACGAATTAAATGCCCGTGTCTAGGGGTCTGGTGTTGTTGGGAACTGACGGGAGAAAGGGAATTACCAAAACGTTTTCTTGGGACCTTGAGTCGTTTAAATGTTGAGGTCAAAAGATAAAATAGATTCCTTGAGTTGTAGTCTTCAACAAATATTTAATAAACAATATAAAAGTCAACGGTTACAAGTTAATACAAATTAGGAATTATGGCTATACAAAGCGACAAGGGTAGCCGTACGTAGTTCTGGATCTAGTAGTCTATGACAGACTTTCACAAGAGATTACTGAAACCATCGGATTCGGAAACTGCAGCGAGCATATGATTTCTGATTTGAAATTCCTCGTGCGCACGTTGGTTTGATACAGGATTTGTGATTAGAATGTTTCCCAGGTCCTGTTTTTTCATTGAGGATGAAGGGCCAGAAATCAGAAACTTCTTCACAGGGAGGCCACTGGCCATGGAGTTTCGGGACATGACCTGTGCCTCAACATCCATATTTGATTATCCTTCAATGCATCCTAACTCGAGTTCTTCTCTGAAATCATTATCATAATCAGTGGTTGTACTTTGAAGTATTCTTATAATCCAGGTGTAGTCCGTCGTCCCCTGGCCGGAATGATGATAAACAACTTTGTTTTCCCGGCAACGAAGCCAACTTCCGATCTCAATCTTCCTTTCATTGATGTGAGCCTTGTGACTCTTCGACCCCCCTTGAGCACGCCCAGCCCATCTTATTGCATTTCAAACTTTCACAATGGGCCCTCATTCGATGAAAAAGCTGAGGAGAAAAATGTTGTCGTTTGTAGATAGTGACTTTAGCGCAGTAGGTGATAGTCACTATCTAATGAGAAAGGCAATTGTTGAGCAAAAAATTAATTTTTTTCTATTTTTTTTTCTTACAGTAACATTTAAAAAAATTAAAAAAAAATATTTGTAAAAATTCTAGTGCCTTGAATTGAAGAGTAAATAAACGTTATTTCCTTATTCTTTTTTTTTTTAAGAAAACATGGCATTGTTTTTTTTAGATAAAAACTTATTATAATCACAAGAATCAGTTTCAATGAGAAATGAAAAAAAATATGAATTGATATTTTTACCCACATGTATAAAATATATATTCTATTATTATCGATTATTAATGAAGCATTTCTAGTTTAAGGTGATTTATAATTATTTATAAAGTAATTGTTAATATTATTATAAAAAACTTTAATCATTTTAAAAACTATAGTATAAATGGATAATAGTTTTTTTAAAATAATTTTATTTTAAAAAAATTAAAAAAATAAGGGCTATCAATAGATACCTTTAGACCTAAAAGGATAAGTATACATGTCATATCAAAAGAAAAAAGAAAAGGTTTATGTTTTCATGATAGGAATGAAAATGCAAGGCTTGCTCGTCTAGTTTTTTTATTTTTTAAAATAGATGAACAACACGTTATTCGTTAATTTTTTTAATATAATGAATAATGCATTGTCTATTTGCGAAGACAATAAATTATTTTATAATTTAAATTGAGTTTTTGGATCTTATAAAACTAAATTTTAATTTATTTTAATCTAAAAACACCTCAAGTAATCATGAAAACCTCTATAAAGCCATTTGCAAGCTTATAACACCATTCAATCTGTCCAAAAATCATTAATTAAAATAGATCAAAATACAATTTAAGAATTCTGATATGCTTTAAAGGGCAAAACAACATTTATTAAACTAATTAAGTTAATTTTAATATAATTTTATTTTAATATAATTTTATTTGAAGTTAAAGGGCAAAACAACAAATATATATTCTATTATTATCGATTATTAATGAAGCATTTGTTTTTTACAAATTATAGTTTAAGGTTGATTTATAATTATTTATAAAGTAATTGTTAATATTATTATAAAAAAAATTTATCATTTTGAAAACTATAGTATAAATGGATAATAGTTTTTTTAAAATGATTTTATTTTTTTAAAAAAATAAGAGTTATCAATAGACACCTTTAGACATGAAAGGATAAGTACACATGTCAGACTCAAAAGAAAAAAGAAAAGGCTTAGGTTTTCATGATAGGACTGAAAATACAAGGCTTGCTCGTCTCGCTTTTTTATTTTTGAAAGTAAATGAATAACACATCATTCATTAATGTTTTTAATATAATGGATAATGCATTGTCTATTTGCAAAGACAATACATCATAATTCAAATTATCATTTTATAATTTAAATTGAGTTTTCGGATCCTATAAAACTAAATTTTAACTTACTTTAATCTAAAAACACCTCAAGTCATCATGAAAACCTCTATAAAGCCATTTGCAAGCTTATAACACCATTCAATCTATCCAAAAATCATAATTAAAATGGATCAAAATACAATTTATAGATTCCAATCTACTTTTCCGAATACATTTGAAGGGCAAGACAACATTTATTAAACTACCTGTCTCGGAACAAACTTATTAACATCAAGATCGATATTTTTATGACCGGTATACTACCAATTGAAAACTTTCTATTTTTTCAATATTTGTCAGTGATTTTTTCTTTCACTTCTCACCATCAAAGGATTGAATCGCGACAAGAAATGAAGGGGTGAAAATAGAAAGGGCTAAAATAACATGTAAATCGAAACTTCCAGGAACAAATTTGTTTTTTCCATGGTCTTTGAACAATAGATATGAAAAGGGAATTTATCTTGTCCTTGTTCTTCTATTTTTCTAGACTAAACCTTTAAGCTTGATTGGATTTTTCAGTTTCTTAAACCTTGCTTTGATTTATTTTCTTTACAAAACCGACAGAACAGGTCGATCCTCATCTCTGCTGTGCATGTGTACGATCATTCGAGACTTGATCTGTGAAAAACCAGGCACATATATGTAAAGCCTCTGTCCAAAGTATTAATTATATGAACCTTCTATTTTATTTTTTATTTTAGTTTTTTTTGCTCGCCTGA
>Ga0307518_10000630_pt1 | contig 26508 bp, 10 predicted proteins | sample 25_EM_MG_FD_203889 | JGI IMG/M metagenome (GOLD analysis project Ga0307518, IMG submission 203889) | Populus trichocarpa ectomycorrhiza microbial communities from riparian zone in the Pacific Northwest, United States - 25_EM | ecosystem: Host-associated > Plants > Roots > Unclassified | place... | reverse complement strand
AAAGAGGAAACCCACTTCAAAGTAGGAAAGTTGTTTCATTTTTTTTTAGAAGCTATGACTCAGCAAAGTGTAACAAGACTGTATGACTCCTAGAAAAAGAATCCATATTGACCATGCTTTTATCAATAAAAAGTGGTAATAGATGAAGATCTATGACACGGTGCTGCATCAAAAACTCGCACCTATGTAAGAATACAGGTATCCATTTACAAAAGAAGCACTAACTTTAAAGTCAAGATTGGGAGATCGGATCATGAGTCTAAGAATTCTGCTGACTGAATTGTCCTTGTAAGCTCCTTCAAATTAGCCAATACATGCCGTGGTCCTAAACTTCTAACACCAATGTAATTTAAAAGCTGCTCCAGATCCTACAACCAAATGGGAATTTTAACATCATTGGGAGAAGACATTTAAAAACAGTGCTAAGAATTCAACTGGATCGTAATGTGCTATGCATCTAGAGGAACTCCTCACGAATGCCACCTAACAAATCAAGCCAAAATAATGAATAAAAGATGAGAATACTTAATAGTTTGAGAACCAAAGTCTAACACGAATTCTCTCCCTCGCAAGAAACCAAAAACAATAACGGGAAAATGAGAAAACAAAAAAATTTGCCATGAAGGAAAAGGGAATGATGTTCATGGAGTTCAAAGACTTGCCAAGAGAATTCCTTGAATTAAGATCAATAGAATGAAACAAAATTGAAGATAACAACTGGCTCAACACAAACCAAGAAGTTAGTAACATCCCCCTCTTCTTCTCCAGTTGGTGCCAGCACCAATGAAGAGAAATGATCAACAGAGGATGAAAAGCATAGTGTATGTTAAGGCCAACAAGCTAGAGATACAGCAATAAGCAAGAAACCTTCATAATGATACAGTTTCATGAACATGAAAGAAATTCAATCTTGGCTTTTCAAAACAGAAAATCCAAGCAGGGCAGATAAAAACTGGGAATTAAAATATTTCGATTGAGTACATTATAATATTAGACATGACCTCTGAACATGGAGAAGAAGGGCAGAAATGATAATTTACCTTGTTTAAAAGGAATACAGCATATGCTGCTCGCGTGGTATCTTGACCTTCTAAAAAGAGGGGAAATTCAACAGGTTTTGTATTTGCAGTCAACAATGTACTTGACAACAAATCAGATGACTCTACTGAAGGTGCACAATCAATAATATAGGAATTGGAACCACCTAAACGTAAAGAGTAACGCAAAGGAACTTCCAAGTATGAGGCAATAAGTGAAACAGCCTGCAAGAGAGAAAAGGAGTGTAGGAGGCAATAAGTGAAACAGCCTGCAAGGGAACCGTCAGAAATAAAGCACGTTTTAATTGTTGACCAGGAAAGTACCAATACAGCTATTTAAAACAAATCCCTGAAAATGCAGTTTCATGCTATAATAGTTCTCATTGCAGATTATGATCTTATCTGGCACACTTTTTAAATAGTTCTCACAGATGAAGTTGATAATGCATCAGCGCTAGAAACCTAGAAAGTTAATGGCACATGATAGGTGCAACAGAATAATCCTAGCAACAAATGTAATAGTTGAGCAAAGAGAAATAACACACATGAGCAACGTGTCCGAGGGCACTAGCAGACCTCTGAACCTCCTTCTTGTCAGTGAAAAAACTCATCTTTGTAAAGGGAGCCATCGTCAAATGCAGACCTAAAATTGTCAAGGATCCTTGATTAACGGGTTTAGAACCAACATAGTTTCCTGATAGAGAAAAGAAAATTAATAAGCAACTAAAAAAGCACTTAGACCTGCTTTCACTTATTAAGGCAACACAATTTTAAGAGAAGTTACTATCTTTAAATTTGAAATTACCATGAATCATATGAAAGCATATACCTTACACGTAGCATGGCTTCAGAACTAGTGATACATATATAAATGATTTGAAAATAAAGAAAACCAGTAGATAGTTAATATTAGCTGGGTACAAAAATGATGCAAGAAAGTCTTAATTTTTTTAAATTAATATAAGTAGAATTACTAAAGAAGTCAAACCAAGAGTAGTGATGGGGTTGTGATTGACTTCTGAGCTATTTTTCAGACTCGTCCAGACCCAGAAGATCCCAATAGCAGTTTAAACATGAACTGTTTAAAGTTAAAAGTAATTTACACAACTGTTCACACATATTGATTCAGTTGGCAACCCTTAAAAACATTCCATATTTTAACATCTGAAACCCTAGCTTCAAAAGCCTTGGAAACAACAACCAATAGCAGATCCAACAACATATGTTCATGATATCTAAACAACTAAAGATTGTGGACATAATGGTTCGCAAAAAGGTATCCGTCGGAACCACCAAAAGAGAGAAAGTTATAAGATAGATCAACAGCCTGCTTTATCGCAGCTGTTGTTTAAAACTTAAAGTCATGGTGTTTTGTTTAGTGTCAAATCAGGTCCACATTACCTGATTTACTACTGCTTGGGAAAGATTCAAGTTCCTGCTCCTCTGAAGGTCCAGCTGATATCTTAATAGGATAAAGCAATGAAACTTGTGATATCATAAATTGTTGTCTCAGTCTTAGCTTCTTCTGCAACTTTGTGAGGCGAACATAACCCCTTTCTCCGGCAAGTGACCTTCTTGAATCCTTTGACATGAGTACGATCAAACATTCAATATTGCCAGTATTTATAAAAAAGCCCTGACCAAAGACTAAGCCGAAAGGCAAAAAAAAATTTATTCAACAGAGCTGATTGCACTAAAAGGACAGATTTGAGCTCCTGGATAAATTAGGAAATGTAAAGACAACATGCAACAAACCAAAATTACTGATAATACAAAAATTGAATACAAAATAACGTCTCCAATTAAAATAACAAAGAATAAAAACGAAGACCGGAAGATGTACAGCATAAATCTCATATGACCAAGACTAGACCCTTCAAAGTAATAGCGGAAGGAAATAATAAAATGCACAAAGATAAGCTTCAACATGTGAGGACATTTTTGGAACATTAAATGTCCAACTCCATAGTGCCTGGAAGACAACTTTTTGGGCACCATTAAATCATCTTTATCTTTTCATACAAGTTTAATGTTCATGATATTGCATATTTTATTTGATAATGAACAAAGGATTGCAAATAAATTAAACTTTCCACATAATGCATCCCATTGAATTTGGTGTGAACCTCAGAGCAATCATGTTTCTATCAGTTCTCAGCAATACTCACAATATCACACCACATAGAACACAAAGATAAACATGAAAAACCTGCTGTAGATTGAACCTCAAAGGAGGCAAGAAATTAGATATTATGAATAGAAAACAAATGTGCATAAGCAGCACGCCTCTTAATAGCATTTTCAGCGCATCAGATTTGCTAAGACTGCGTACATATGCCTGAGATATTATGCAATTCCAGACTCTCGCACTCATTTGGGATCTGATACTAACCCTCTTATGAAATCAAAACAATAAAAATAATAAATCAGTTGCCTATGATCAGTAACACCCTAAAATAATAAAATATTATCTGCACTGGAGCCGGTGCACTACTGCCAAACTTGCTTATCATAATACGAAAGAAAACATTTCTACCAATTGAGAAACTAAGTTGTGCCCCTTCAATATTCTCCCAAGCATCACTAGCATTTTAAATCATGACCTTAGGGATATTGTGTTGTAGCGTTAATCAGGGACCAAACACACAGTTTCATGTCTATGAAAAGGTTTCATTTCTGCACTCAACAACCAAGATGAAGGCCCTTTCCTCAGTTTCTGATACACTAGAATTTCACAAAGTCCGTCCATCATCCTATTTATATGGTGCATGCATCACTCACAACATGCAACAAGCTCAAAACAATATAAACATTGACAGATAATGTGATCAATCATAAACTTTTGACTACATTTACCAAAAACACAAACAAAACTCCTCTAACATTATCAAATATAAATTTCAATTACCTGCAATTGTTTACTAGCTACAGAAAGCGCGGTGCCAGCAACTAATAATGATCGAACTTCCGAACTAAGCCTCTCCTCTTCTTTTGTCGAATTCTCCGCCGCAACCTTAGATTGCCCTTTAATTCTTTCTATCACCAATTTCCTAGCCTCCACCCTTTCCTTCATCTCCTCCAATTTATTCAATCTACTTAACGCCTCCTCCTTCACCTGCCCACCACATTGAGGCCCGCTAATCCGCGGGCTAATCAATAAGATTTATATATCCATTTCTCCAATTTAATTCAAAAGCATTAAAATAAACAAACTAAATAATTAATTAACTAATTAAATGCTTGCATTGATTCTTTAATTTCATGCAAGAACGCTAAAATAATCCAAGAAAAAAGTTAAAAAAAACTATAATTAATTAATCAATCAATCAATCTATGGAGAAGACGATAAAAATCAAAGGCTTACTTGAATAAGGGAGCGAAGTTTCTGTTCAAAATTTTGCTTCTTTTGTTTAGATTCGTTGAGAGAAGAAGAGAGACTCCATAATCTTGCAACTTCGTGCTCGTAATCTTCCCATTCGATGAATTTTTCTTTCTCCGATTCGGTTGGTTTTGATTTTGATGTGGATGGGTCTGGAGAGAGGATGCGGTCTGGTTCCATTTGTAACTGAGATTGAGAAAGTAATTCTGGAAGTTAATGATAAGAGGTCATGGATTGGCATCATCGTAGTCAGAGGCGTAATTAGGGTTTGGGGATCATGAGTGCTGGTGTCTTGGACTCTTGGGTTGGGGTATATCTGATTTTCTCGGGAAAATTCGGAGGGGGAAGAAGAAGAGCGAGAGTTCTTGTTGTTTCTGATTTTTACCTTTTCCTCTTCGACGCGTTTTAAAGATGACAGGTGGAGGACCGGGCGACTGGTAGTTAGAAGATGGCTTTTTTTGGTTAAGATTAAGAGGCAATTTCGTCCCTATAGTTTATCTATTGTATGGAGAAGCAAACCATGGATGCTATTAAAATTTTTAATTTTAATTTTATTTTAAATTAGTATTTTTAAATTAATTTAATATGTTGATTTTAAAAATAATTTTTTTAAAAAATAAATATTATCTTAAAAATTCAATAATTATAGTTTATTCAAAGTGGGGTTTAAAATTTGAAAAAAAAGTGTTAATAAAGTGAGATTTATAGTTAAAGTTGTATTTGGATATTAAAATTATTTTATTAATCATTATATAAAAATTAAGTTTAAGGTTCTATAGAATTGGTTTTTAAATCAAAAAATAGGTTTGTATAAAGGGGTATTGATGTCTTTTCTTCAAGATTGTTTTTTTTTTTTGTAATTACTGGATTAGTTAAGGGTGATGAAGTAATTTTACATTTAATCAGTATTTTTTATTCAAAAAGTTATTGGCGTGTAAGAGGTGTTGTGCATTTTGGGCAGCGAGTGCAACACTTTCTGGTGGTTGAAATTTTTTTTCTGTGGTCTCACTTTGTTCTCCGTTGTGTCCTCTTCTGTTATGGGCGGTGCGTATCATCTAAAGGTGATTGATTTATCGTCGGTTGCCCTTCCTTTTTCCCCCCTTTACTTCTCTCTCCTACATGGAAAGATGCACTATGATCCCTATTTTTATTGTCTTTTCAGATGCAATCCTTTTAATTTTGATTGTTTATTTTTGTCCTTTTCCCTTATGTTAAAGTTTATTATTTGTCAATTTAGTCCTTTAATTCTAATTTGTATATATAATATTTTTCACTTTGGTCATTCTACATTTGATTTCTTATTTTGTTTATTTTTTCTTTTGTCAAAGTTTTTATGCTTTCACTTTTATCTTTCAAATTAATTTTATGATTTTAGTTTTTTCAATAATAATAAAGATTTCAATTTAGTTTTTCTTCTTTTGATATCTTGTTTTTTTTTTAGCTATTTTGTCAAAATTTATATAGTTTTTAATTTTATCCTTCAAATTAAATTTATGACTTTTGTTTTTTCAACAACAACAACAACAACAACAACAACAACAACAGTAGCAGCAGCAACAGTAGTAGTAATAATATTTTTATAATTAATTTTTTAAAAAAAATAATATATTGAAAAAGCCTATATATATATATATATATATATAGACGTAGATGCATGCACACAATGTCTTTTTTTTTCTTTCCCCATTTCTATTTTTTATTATATGCTCATGACAGCCATTAAACTAATATTTTCCTTTCACTCGGGGAGATGACATTTTTAAGATTTCACAAATTTTTGAGGTTTATTGATAGTGGCATTGTTGAGATTTTACAAAGTTTTGAGGTTTATTGATAGTGACATTGTTGAGATTTTTCAGAATTTTAAGGTTTGTATCTCACCTATTTTTCTTTCTTTTCTCTCTGCAAGTATGCAGTCATCGGAAATATCTTTAAGCCAAGCACTAAAAAGTATTTTATAATTATTAAAATATATCATCATCCTTCTTTATAGTATCAATTTGTAATTTAAATATAATTTTATATTTTTTTATATTACCCCATGATTAACCTTAATTTCTTTAATTTAATCCTTAATCATGTTTTTTTGACCATAATTAGTTAGGGATTACACAAATTAATATTTTCATTCCTATAACTTTACAGTTGAGGAATTTCAATGCCCCACCAAAAATAAGAAGAAAAAATGAATTTAATTGAAAATAAACATCTTACTACTACTAATTAACCCAATTTATCAAGCATTTTGCGATAAATTCCAAGAAGTTCCTTTTTTTTAATTGAAATTAGTAACCTTTCTCTCTCTATCCCCCAAACTCCCAACCCCTCTCTATCTCTCTGTAAAGTTTTCTAATTTGGTTTGGTTTCTTTGGTAGGAATTACGTAGCTCACGCTTTCCATGGAATATAGATTGAGTGAAGTGAAAGAGATGAAAGACAAGGAGAAAACTTCAAGCCCTTTCTCTCGTCCAAGGTCATTGGCTAGCCTCATAATTGGAGGGAAGATTTGTTTCTTTCTATTTACAATAATGCCATTCATTTATTTCTGTTAAATTTTTTACCGTCAATATTTTTTGTGTGCAAATTTATTTTTTATTTTGTTCAAAAGTTTATGCTGATTACGTGGGGATTTTCGCTTCAAATTATAAAATATTATCTTTTAATTTATTATTTTTAAATTGAGAATTACAAAATTTAATATACATCCTTCCTTATATGCGTATCTTCGATGCTATTATTAAATAATAAGCTAAAAAATATGAGAATTTTATTGTTCATCCATACCCAAAGCACTGTGAATTACAACAGTAACCCATGATATATTATTATTATTTTTTCATGTTTTTTTTTCTTTTTTTATCACCTTTTCTTTTTCTTTTTACTTTTTTTTTTGCACTTTTTCTTCCCCTTTTCTTTTTTTTTGTTTTTTTCCCTAAAATTATCTTTGTCAATTTTACTTTTTTAATATTGAGCTGGTTAAAAATTTTACTTTGTAATTTTTTTCCTTTGAAATACTGAGGTTTGTCACGGTGTTTTCTCACATGGTTTTTCTATTTTATTTTTTTATTTTTTAAAATTATATTTATCGATTTTATTTTTTAATGTTCACCCACACCCAAAGCACTGTGGATTATAACAGTAATCCACAATGCATTGTTTTATTTTATTTTTTACTTTTTCATGTTTTTTTTCTTTTTTTTTCACTTTTTCTTTTTTTCCCCTTTTTTCTTTTTTTTCCTTTTTTTTGTCACTTTTTCTTCTTTTTTTTTGCACTTTTTCTTCCCTCTATTTTTTTTGTTTTTTTTCCCTAAAATTATATATTTTTAATATTGAGCTGGTTAAAAATTTCGCTTTGTAATTGTTTTCTTTTGAAATACTGAGGATTGCTACGGTGTTTTCCCACATGATTTTTCTATTTTATTTTTCTATTTTTTAAAATTGTATTTATCAATTTTATTTTTTTAATATTGAGCTAATTAAGAATTTAGTTTTGTAATTTTTTTTAAACATTGTTGATTGTTGCAATGTTTCTGCACATGGTTTTTTTGTTTTTTTTTTTTATAATTTTCTCCACAATTATCTTTTTCGATTTTATTTTTTAATATTGAGTTGGTTAAGAATTACAATTATAATATCTGAGGGAAGCACTGTAGCTTTCCTCGCAAAGTACTGTGGATTGCTACAGTGTTTTTTCCCACGTAGTTTTTTTTTTGTTTTTTATGTTTTTTTTCTAAAATTATCTTTATCAATTTTATTTTTTTAATATTAAGCTGGTTAATGATTAAAATTACAAGTAAATACAAGTAAGGTTAAATCATGTGGAAAAAACACTGTAACTTTCCTCACAAAACACTATGGATTAATATAGTTTTTCCTCACATGGTTTTTTTCCAGTTTCTTTTGTGTTTTTGTTTTTTGTAATATTTTTTTCTAAAATTATCTTTGTCAATATTTTTTTTTAATATTGAGCTAGTTAGAATTTAACTTTGTAATAAAACTTAATCATGTGAGGAAAACAATATAGCTTTCCTCATAAAACATTGTGGATTACTATAGTGTCTCTCCACATAGTTTTTTTTTCTTAAGATTTTTTCAAAGTTGTCTTTGTCAATTTTTTTTTAATATTGAGCTGGTTGAGAATTATAATTATAAGTCATTATAAATAAGACTAAATCATGTAGAGAAGCACTATAGCTTTCATCACAAAACACTGTGAATTGCTACAGTGTTTCCAGTAAGGTTTTTTTGTCTCTTTTTTTTTTTTTGTGTTTTTTTAATTTTATTTTTTCAAAAATTATCTCTGTTGATTTTATTTTTTTAATATTGAGCTGAATGAAAATTTAACTTTGTAATTTTTTTTTAAAATACTGTAAATTGTTATGGTGTTTTCCCACATATTTTTTCTTATGATTTTAAGTTGGTAGAAAATTTAGCTTTATAATTTTTTTTGCTTTTTATTAATAGAAAAACTAAATCATGTAACGAAAGCACTGTATCTTTCCTCACAAAACACTATGGATTACTATAAATCATTTTGTTCAGTTTCTAAGTTTTTGATCACCAACATAATTTTTTTTTCTATCATAAAATATTAGCTTCATAATACTTTTAATTTCTATTACTTATTTAATACTAATTTATAATTATAATACAATTAAATATATTTATTTTATAAACCCCATGGCAGCACGGGCATGCCATGTCGTTACATTTTATTTGGAGTTTTTGATGAACTATAATGGAGAAGCTGTGAAGCACTGCCTTCACTTTCCTTCTCTCGCCAGCAAGCAAAGGTTAAATTAAAAGAAAGGAAAAAAAGCGACTAAAAATAAAAAACACAACCGGAAAGAAACTCAATTTCACATGACAGAGCCACCGTCTCTCTCTTTCTGATCGATTCGCCCATCAATCAAAATCAAAATCAATGGCGGGATTGTCACTGAAGTGCGGGGACTGCGGGGCTTCATTGAGGTCCGTACAAGAGGCACAAGATCACGCCGAGCTGACCTCTCACTCCAATTTCTCTGAATCCACTGAAGCCGTTCTCAATCTCGTCTGCGCCACTTGCGACAAACCCTGCCGTTCCAAAACAGTAAACAAATCCTCCATTTCTATCTCGTCGTTTTTTTGTCTTTCCATAACTGTCGTTTCTTCAATTGTGGATATATATATATATATATATATTTTTTTTTGTAATTATTGGTTTCATTTTGTGATGAAGGAAAGCGATTTGCACACGAAGAGAACAGGTCACTCTGAGTTTACGGATAAGACCGCCGAGGCTGCAGAACCGATAAGCTTAGAGGTTCCGAAGGCGACGCCAATGGATGCTAATGAGCCTGCTGCTGATGCAAGCACTAGTACCCAGCCTGAAGGTACTATTACTGTCGATGAAAACCTCTTTTAGAGCACTTTTGCTGTCAGGGTTCTGCTATGAGATTTTAATTGCAAGCTTTGGAAATCATCATGCCTATTGTTTTAGCACTCCATCGCTATCTCAGTACCTGTTATTTGAATTGCTTTTTTTTTTTGGATAGGGTGTCAGCACTTGTCAAAATCTTTTTATTTGTAATATTTTTGTTTACTTCTTGAGATTGATCATTGAAAGTTAATGTAATTAATACAGTTGCTATTTGTTCTCTAGAAATGGTTGCTCCAGAGGTTGACAAAAAAATCCTTGAGGAACTGGAAGCAATGGGTTTCCCAACAGCAAGGGCAACCAGGGCACTTCATTATTCTGGTGATGTTATCTATTGTCATATTTACATCTGCTTATCAGACGTTAGAATTCCATGTCATCGGGCATCTTTGAGGCTTATCATGTTATTTTTGGCCTCTGTGTCTTCATATTGATTATAAGCAAATCACATAGCATTTGCAATTTTCTGAGCGTTGTCTTTTCGCTTCTTTCAGGAAATGCCGGTCTTGAGGCTGCGGTAAATTGGGTAGTTGAGCATGAGAATGACCCAGACATAGATGAAATGCCCATGGTGTGTTATATGTTTTTTTTTTCCCTTTGGCATATGTGCATCTTACTGTTCTTTTTTTTTTCTTTGCTGATTTGAAAATAAGTTTCTTCATTTCTTTAATTATTTGTTTAATCTGATTTACTGACCTGCTTGTCTGCTCAGGTACCTGTCAACTCCAATGCTGAGGCTTCTAAACCTTCTTTGACCCCAGAAGAAGTGAAGCAAAAAGCACAAGAACTGAGGTATGGTGCATTAAAATGCATATCTAAGCTTCACGGTCTTCATTTTTTGCGGTTGCTAATTGGCCAGTAGTCAAAGCTTTTGTAGATAATCTGGATACTGTTTTTTGTCTGTACCTGCTGCAGCAGGTTACTGAACCTTGGCCCAGTTAAAGAATGAGTTGGGTTCAGGGTAGGCTATCAGTTTAAAACTTGTCTTTTTTTGATTGCTTGCTTTTTGTTTGACCCTGGCCTTACAATACAGTTTTTGTTTCTCATTCAACCTTTGATTTTATTGGTTAAATCTGTTTAATTTCAGTAAAAAAAGAGAAGCTCTTAGAAGTAGTTTGTATGAGGGGTGACAAAAAGCACCTAGAATTTTCAGGTGCATTGGAAATCTGAAACTTTGGAAACTAATTGGAGTCTCTCAAATATAGCAAATCTGATTCTGTGTGGGTCTTGGGTTACTAACTGGTGTTTGCTTAATTGGATCTATCTTATTTTGATAAATCAAGACGTTGATTGTTTGGACTAATGCCCTGAACACAGTTGTCCTTGGTGTTGGCTTCTATTTCAGGTGATGTAATTATGATGCCTTAATTGTCATATTTGCTTACATTAAATTTAGTTTTCTCTTCTCTCTCTCTCTCTCTCTCATATCATTTATTCTCTCAACATCATGAAGGAAAGATGCATGATGTGATTGCTGAAGGTACCTTTAATTTTTTTTTTTCAAGGACTAAAACTAGCGTTGAATTTTCTGGGTGACTTTTAGGTCCACTGTGTGTATGTTTGTATGTTTATCATTCATTTATCCCATGTTTATCTTTGTTGTAAATAATTTAAACTATAATGAAACATCCGATCAACTAACATTTATCGAATTTGAAACAGGGAGCGTGCACGCAAGAAGAAAGAAGAGGAAGAGAAGATAGCGGAAAGAGAAAGGGAAAAGGTGCTTCTTTATTTTCTTTATGACTTTCTCTTGTATCAACTTGCAATCTCAAAGTTATGCATTTGTATGTGATTGTTATCTATCCATTCCTTTGTAAAGCATGCCATCATCTGTCTACATCGGCAGTTATGAATAGTGAAACTTGATCATTATTGTTTTGCAGTTTCCTTGAACCTCATGTTGTGCCTATAGTTTCCCTAACTTGCACTGTAACTCTCAGTCAACTTTCGCCTTACAAACATGGAATCTTTGACACATCATTCTGATACTTGCTAACATTTTTAGGATATGTGGTCCCAATTAGTGCATGTGTTAGATTAAAATGCTAGCAATGTGAACGGCATTTTCTATGGAGATAAGCATAGTTTGTTTATTTGCAGAGAATTTATTCTCTTCAAAGCTTTTCCTAAGGCCAAGTAATAATTATTTATATAGTCATGTGCATGTTAAAATCCTCTTGGAGTAAAGTTTTTGGGAATTCTATCTCTAAATAATATCGTAAGCCATTCCTTGTGCTGTATTATCTTTGTATGTAAACCCTTGACTTGATTGATCTATCTGCTATGTTTTTGTAACGTGCTTGTGGAAATCAATTTTCTAGGAGAGGATTCGAATTGGCAAGGAACTCCTGGAAGCAAAGCGAATTGAAGAAGAAAATGAAAGAAAGCGGTTTGTATTTGCCTATTTTTGTTCCATTTCACTGCACCTGCACTGTGTTTGATATGGTATTGTGTGTCTTTCTGGCATGATTCTGTAGATTCACTTGTAAATGAAATTTTTGTTTTTGTACATGGTTGCAAAGTTGCACCATTTTGGGGCTCTTTAGTAATCTTTCTTTTTTGGTTTTGTGCACCAAAAAAATGCCCTATCCTGTTACTACAATTGAATGATTTTCTGCCCTCTCAGATTGATGGCCCTGCGGAAGGCAGAAAAAGAGGAAGAGAAGAGAGCCAGGGAAAAAATTCGTCAGAAATTGGAAGAGGACAAGGTTACCACTGTTCTATTCCATTTTTCTTTCCCCGAAATTTCAGTAGTAGTTAAAAGTATCTGTGCAAGTTTGTTCTAGTTTTCCTTGATTTGCATATGGTTTTAATGTATTAAAATTGAAATGTTTTTAAAAAGAGGAGCACATCTCTATGCATTATAGAAAGGAAAAAGGCAAGACATGCTAGATCTCATTTGGTTGATGGTATAGAGTTGTATCTTTGAAATTTCTCTTTTCTGTTCCAGTTTACCATGTCCCATTGGTTATACGAATTATATTTGGAATGATTTCATTCATTGTTAGTTTATTTCTGACTGGAGTTGGGTGCTCCACAGGCAGAACGAAGAAGGAAGCTTGGACTGCCACCAGAAGATCCTGCAACTGTAAAACCTTCTGCACCTGTTGTGGAGGAGAAAAAGGTTGGATGAATAAATATGGACTTGATGTAAGTCATTCGTTATGTGTTACTAACATATTTTATGAATGTTTTGCAGAGCATGTTGCCTGTTAGGCCTGCCACAAAGCAAGAGCAAATGAGAGAATGCTTGCGATCTCTTAAGCAGAACCACAAGGTAAAAACAAGTCTACTTCTGATCTTCATCATCACAGTCCAGAAACATTAAGTATAAAAGGTTAACTGTCTTGTCTTGTTTTGTTTTATATATATATATATATGACGTGTGCTTTGCTTTATCTTTCAATTCAATTTCATTTATCCTCCCTCCTTTGCAGTTATTCTTTTATGTTCATGAGGATTTGACCCTGGAAAGTTAAGTTAATTAGTTAAGAAATAAAATTTGACTATGAAGGAATGAGAGGGGAAAGAGGATAATAGGAGAGTACTAGATAGAGGAAAGAGGACATTGAATACTAAATTACATTTTCTACCAAATTTAGGAATTTCCTCTGACCAAAGATCTATCAATGCTGTGTACAAGATTAGCATTATTATTTTTAAAAGCTAAAAGTTATGTACAAAGATAGAAATCAGAGTAACTTGAGATGATTTAAGTGTTAAACTTGCTGGTATTTAAATGCTTATTGTGAAATTTAATTAAGAATCATAAAGTGTCAGAAAGATAACTGAAGACTTGCTATGGCACTTGGTGAAAACTTAGGCCTTTGTAGATGCAGCTCGAACTTTCACCGGTACACATTTGTATAGACAAACAAATAAATAGATTGATGCAATGTGAATTCTAAACTGTGGATCGGATATGGGTTCCTTGGCCAAAAAAGTTGCATCCATAATTTGCATGGATAAAATATCACATCCAACAGTTTACCCATTAGCATGTACATGTTCATACTCATGAAAACGAAAATCTTCTCACATCTTACTGATATTGATTGCAAGATATTCTTTTATGAGAAGGCAATGCATTCAAATATAAGCATTCATGTGTTTTTCTATTGTTCAAATTCTATATCCCCTCCAGAAATTAATCCTAATTACTGTTCCTCGTTCATGCTTTTAAAGTTGTGTAGCACCAGAAACTAGATTTTATAGCCTCACTTCATTTGGTTTTGTGAGGCTAGGATGATGATGCTAAAGTGAAGAGAGCATTCCAGACTCTCCTAACTTACGTAGGGAATGTTGCCAAAAACCCTGGTGAGGAGAAGTTCAGAAAAATAAGACTCAATAATCAAACCTTCCAGGTATGCAACTTCTTATGCTAAATTTTATTGAGGGAATATGTGTATCAATTTAATGCCAACTCCAATTGCAAATGCTGCACACCACCAGATTGATCATAGTTTTCACCTATTATCACATGTTGCATTATTGCATCATTTGATGTGATCAGTCCAACTCTCTGCATGCAATTTGGCTTTTACAACATTGAGTATGAACTCTTAGGTATTTGGCTAATTGTTTTCATGTTTCTTTATTTTCCGCCATTCTACATTTACAGGATAGAGTTGGTTCACTCGAAGGAGGCATTAGGTTTCTTGAGCTGTGTGGGTTTGAGAAAATTGAAAGCGACGAGTTCTTTTTTCTTGCTAGGGACAAGGTGGACATGGCAGTATTGAACTCAGCTGGATCTGAGCTGACCTCTGCAATAAATAATCCGTTCTTTGGAGTCCTCTAAGCTAGTAAACTGTACTATACTTTTATTTTCTGAGGAGAAATTATGCTGTTGTGGATTAAGCTCGCTGTTGTCTCGTTACCATTTAGTGGCCTTCAATGAATCGGTACATCAGTTCAGGTTGATCTCTCCTTGATCTATTGGAGCTGGATGCCCTTCATACCTATTTCTCCGATGACAATTATATGTTTATTTCCATGTTTTCAAATTTCAAGCAGGTTATTCCTCCGAACAGTGTCTTATTTTGGTTCTTTGATTACCGTCTACCCCCCCAGAAAGGGCGGCTCCAGCCAGGTTCCCGCTGAAAAAGCGACTGGTAGCCAGTCATGGCATCTAAGCTCCATGCTGCTGCCCTTACTGCTGTAGTCATGAACTAGGGCCGGTCTGCAAGGCTGCGGCAAAGGCGAAAAATTGAAAACCCTGCTACATTAGGAAGCTGATTCTAATGCAATCTTGCAAACCTGGTTGGCAGTCAGGGAGTTCGTAGATAAAGAAAAATAAGCAAAATGTTGCTGATAAACAGAATTGGGGGCCGCGGAATAGGGCTTTGTAGCAAGCTTTTCCTTTTTCCCAAATCAATACAATTTACCTCCGAAATTTACAAAGCCAATTAAAAACAGGTCACTTTAGAGCAGAAAAAAAGAGCAAAAAGCGCAAGTCAGAAAATTAATACAATTACAAAGGCATATTTAAACCGAATAAACCTAAAATTAGACTGAGTTAATACAATTACAAAAGCATATTTAAACCCTAACATTAGACCGAGTTGGGTTTGGATATATTGACACGGAGATAATATTGATGGATATATTGATACACAAAAATGTACTCAAATTTATTTAAATCAACACCAAGAAATCTTATTTTAAAAAAATGAAAAAAATGATTAATTTCATAATTCATCAAATGATCTAGTTATCTTGACCATTTCTCATATTTGACCTGGATTATATGGGAGACATGTAAAATTTCAAGCATCACCACCTCTACACCACCATGACTAAATACTTGGACCTTCAGATTTGTATTCTATGTTTGAAAAAAAAATTTCTATCTTGAAAAGGAAGAATCGCTATGATTCTAATTCGTACATGCGCAAGTTATCATCCTAACGAAAGAATTGAGGACTAATTGCAGGATAATTAGGCTATTTATAAACTCACATTGTGTTCACAAATGCACATGAAACTCCACTATATCTATGTTATTATTGAAGTTTAATAATAATAATAATAATAAAAAACACATAAAACTACCACTTTGACATCGATATTATGACTCAAATCCAAAGAAATAAAACATCATTTTATTTTTATTTTTTTTAAATCAAAACTATGTTATTTTAAATGACTAGGTTAATTTAGATCAACCCTTCTAACTCATAACTCGAGCATTAATTGTGGCTAAATTTAAAGCTTGTTTATCCAAGTTTTGTTGCTTTTGTTTTTTGGGTAAAAAATCATTATTTTACACAAGTATTTGTATATATGGTTTAAACAAAATTTCACCCAAAAAAATTAATTTGTCTAAGCTTAAACTTTATTTCAACAACTTAAACAAACAACACTTACATGCTTTTAAATCTAAAAAGCATTAGCTTAGATTTAACACAAAGCCTTAATAAGTTTAAAAATTTATTCAAGGATATAAATTTAGAAAAAGTTATATTTGCCTTAATAATTTAACACATTTATTCAAGGATACCATTAATAAAACTACAATTATCTCAATACATTATTATCATTATACATGTACATATATTACCACAAGATTAAAAATACAAACTCTACTATCATTTTCCTCTAAATCCCATTTCTTATACTTTAACTTTTACCCTCCACTTTCGTGGACAAAACACCCTACCGATATCAATGTCAATGATATTGTTATCCTTCACCCATAGAAAGGACTAATCAATACCGATACCAATACATTTAGTATCAATAGTCTCCACTATCTGAACGACTAATCAATCAATGCCGATATTAGTTTCATTGAAGTCATTAGCCTTCACCCATAATAAGGACTAATCCATGCTAGTATCGATACATTCAGTACCATTAATCTCCCTCCACCATCTAAATGATTAATCAATCAATGCCAATATCAGTTTCACTAATGTCATTACCCTTCACCTATAGGAAAGATTAATCAAAGCCGATACTGACACATTCAATATCATTAGTCTATATTACTTGGATGACTAATCGATCAATGCCAACATCTATTTCACTGGTTTCATTAGCCTTCACCTATAGGAAGGACTAATCAATATCGATACCGATACATTCGGTATCATCAGTCTCCATTAACTGGACGACTAATCAATCAACTCATCCAACCTTCCAATTCATTTCTACAATTTTTTTCTCTTTTATTCTTTATAACATTACATCACCATAAAGCAATTGAACCCAAGATACTTTATTACATTACATCACTACTGTAAACCTCGAAAGAAGAAGAAGAATAAATGAATAAAACATAAAGGAACAACAACAACGACGTATTAGTGAAAATCTTGGTTAAAATTAATAACGGTGTAGAGAACCGGAAATAAGTCGTAATTGAGCTTAAAAGTGAAGAAGTATAATAAAATATTTTGGAATAAGAAAATGGTCTTAAGAATTAATGGGGGGAAAATTAAATACAATATATAAAAGGATTAAACAAGAAATTCAGATTTCTAGTGCAAAATTGCCAGTTAGATAGTTTTATTCTATCTACAAGGAACCTTAAAACATATTATTTTATAGTTGCGTAAAATTTCAAGATGATTGGAGTTTGGGAGGGCTGCGAGAAAAATGATGAAAACTAAATAGAATTATAAAGGATTTATTAAGGGCAAAATGATCATTAGGCAATTTTTTTTTAAAATAAGCTTCTTCTTCCTCTTTAAAGTGCCTAATAAGTTGGAGAAAAAAAAAGACAGAAAGAAAAGAAAGGGAAGAGCAAAACTATCAAAACAATTAAATAGAAAAGGCAAAACTTAGGCTAAGTTCATGAGTTAGGAAATGTGAGGCATCAACCAACCCATCAAGCATGGAATTAAGAGGAAAATTAAGTGGGAAAAAAAGAGAGGGAGAAACAAGGCAGCTCACGACAAGGAAGAAAAAAAATTAGAGGAGTGGAAAAACTTTTACTAGCTAGCATTCAAAGTTTGTTTTAGTGCCAGGTAAGAAGTTCTAATTGTATTTGAACAAGTTTAAATGGCAAGAAATGGAATTGATGCATAATTATTAGATTTTTAAATTAGGGTTCTAAAGAGAGATTTGGGGAAAATGTGAAATTATAGTGGTTTGATGCAATTATGATAGTATAGATTATGGATGATGAAAAACAATAATAATAAAAAAAGATTTGTGTTTTTGAAGGGGTTAGTGGCCTGCCAACAATTGAATGAAAATGGAGTATGTAGAAATCAAATGAATGTTTGTGAACTGTGTGTAATTGATGTGTTAATGTATTTTATAGTGAATTGGAATGAATTTAGTAAATTTAATTAGTTGTAACTATATGTTAGTGTAATTGAAATTTGTTAGCGAGGAGGATTATGAAGATATATGTGATTATGATTAAGAATTATAATTTTTAGTGTGAAATGGTTGTGGTAATGAGTGTGAGAATTAAAATTTTGAATTTAAATAAAAAGGATATAAGGTTTATAAGGCCAACCAAGTAAGGAAATTATTGTAAATTAAAATTTTAAAGGCTAAGTTTGCTAAGTATGGAATATAAAAATTATGAGGATAAAGAACAAGTTAATGAAAAAGTTAACTTGATAAATAAAAATTGAATTTAAAAGTATACATATTACGTAAGATAAGTTAGAAGTAGAATGTTATGTAAAACAAATTAAAAATACAAATGTTTCATTGGAAGAGTAAATGATTAGTTAGGACATTTATAATGTAATTAAATGAGTATATGTTATTGAGAATTGAAAAATGTGTAGAGAATCAAATAAAAAGTTAGTTAAACAAATATGAAATTAATGAGATTGTTGAGATACTTATAATGGTCTCTTTTATGAAAGTAGGAGAGACACCAAGAATGATATCTTTTACAGCTAAAGAAGTATAATATGTAGGAGGTATAGGTAGGTACTTAAGTACCCTTTCTTTTTAAAAGAATTATTTCTTTATTTTCTTGCAAAAATGTATATATGATTTAGGTTGCGATACAATAATGAAACAACAAACTAAATACCAAATATGTATTGAAGATGAAACAAATGAGAAAAGAAGACTAATGAATGTGAAATCTATCATCATTGATGAAGGCTAATGAATGTGAAGTTTGTCATCGTGGATGAAGACTAATGAATATGGGGTCTATCATCGTGAACGAGAACTAGTAGTTAAAAAAAATCTATTATGGATATAGATAGATAAATGTGAATTATTGTTTAAAATAACAAAAACTTATTAATCCATGTGTACATAAATGAGGAAAGAAAGGAGGAAATATTCTAGTTAAAACAATGTAATGAATGAATAAGGTTTGAATGAACATATAAGAAATAAATAATATGTGACCATGTGTGTATTGAAAGAAAGATAAAAGAAAAAGACTAAATTGAGAATACCATATAATATGTATGGTAAAAAGGGGATGTTGAATTGTCTAAGATGAGCCTAATGATTTTTCTATGAATAAATGTTATCCTGAACTTTTTATTATATTTTATATGTTTTATAAGTTCCTCCCACCCCGTAGGACACAATAATCATAGACTTTAGAGTTTCTATTTTTTTAGGTATATTATTATTTGTATGTATTTTGCTTTTATATAAGGTATTGTATGCTTGTAATTAATCATTTTGTGACTAACCACTTGTATTTAATCTTTTGTATAATTTAGGTTAGTGTTTTGAGTTATCTTTTACATATATTTTATGCTAATGTAATTTAAAACTTTGGGGAGCAACACAATAAATTGATAAAGGATATAATTATTTAGGGTGATGATATAATGATGTGATGTTAATGATTAAGATTGAAAAATAATTAAATGAACTAAGACATGCTTAAGGTTGCCACGTGTTGGGTTTTATTTATAGAAAATGGGCTGAAATATTAAAATTTAATAGGGAATTATGCTAAAATACACATACACACATATATAAAAGCTATTATTTTACATTAATATAATAAACAATGATATATGTCGTGTTATGTTGTGTGGATATCACAACTACCAAACAATTAAATCCAAGATGCACAATTGGAATATTTAATGAAAAGATAAATAGATTAAGATTCGAAAGCTTACTTGCTCCTTTGGTAGGTGCAACTCATATACTTTGAGCTCTTACTCTAGAAGCCTTCCATGTATCATTATAATATCATTTATTAATATACAATTTTATTTTAACCTTTTGCAAGGTCTATCTTTATATTTGCGAACACTTAAATTAAAAATTTTATTGCAAGGTAACTCACACGTTTGTTCATATTTAGCATCACATTGTTTAAATTAAAACTTCGATAATAGTTTAATTGCTATTATCCCATATTCTAACAATTTTTCAAAGTCAAAACTATAATGGCTAAACAACATTTTTAATCACACCCTTACATTTATTCATACACTTTCAACATATTGATCTCCTTCGTAATATAAACTTAAGAGTCCAACCAAGATTATAACACAACTATCAAACTAACAACTTGGCCTAGAACCTAATTCCCACGTATACACATCTATTAGTGAAGCAATACTCCTAAATCTTTTAAATTCTAAAGCTTTTTCTTAATTTCATCCATTTCTCATTATCACAATATACTCTTCTAAGTTTATATATTACAAACCACACCTTTATTTATAGTAATATTTTTTTTTATCTATACAATTTCACACTAATTCTTAAGGAAAATCTCATTCTCACATTTTAAACTTATTTGTTTTTAACATAACACATACTTTACACAACATATACTTTACACTTTCACCAAAACTCTACTTACATTTAATCATATAACTTACACATCACAAGAACATATGGTAAATCATACAATTTACATAAAATTTCTATCCCTCACCAAAACCTCACATGGCTAGCCAAACAAGGTAAGAAATTCTTAGGTTTTATTTCCCCTTTTCCTTTTAATTTACACCTATTTACACCTATCTCATATGATTTAATAAAAAATAAAACTAAACAACACTCATCCTCTAAACTCATATAAACCCGATAATTTCTAAATTTGAGATTTCTTTCTCCCTCTATCACATAAGATTATAAATGAAATAAGTGGATGATTTATTCTTTACCTTAGCCAATCAAACTTAACTCTATGAGTTCTTGCAGAAATCCTTATGCATTTCATCATTCTCTTCCTAAAAATATAAATTTTCTCTCAAGTCTCCCACCACTCTTAAGCTCTCAATCTCCCTAAATTTCTAATTTAGATGATTTCTCCACCTAAAGGTTACTAATTATCACCCTTTCAAGCTTTCAAGACAAAGTAACAATGAGATTTTTTAAAGAAAACTCATTCTCTCTCTTTAAAGTTGCTAGCCAGTTGCTTAAAAAGAAAAAGCTACTGGAATTTTTAGCTCATACAACATATTAATGAAAATGACATTTAATGAGTTCATATTTCATTTTCTGTATTTTTTTGTTTGACTATTGACATTCTTGTATGGCCTTCCTCAACTTCGATTGCCTTAAAATCTTAATCTAAAATAGAAAATGTGTCAGGAGATTCCTCTTAAAATTTTAGCCCGATTTGATTGTCGAGTTAAGAGTTGTGCTTGATAGAATAAAATTGGTCGATGGGTGATTTTATACCAAAATTTGAATTTTCTTATTTCATCATTGCATGGAACATATTAGTTATTCCACTACCTCCTCAAAACCATTTTCCTTATCCTAGAATATATATTTTTCTTTTTTATACTTATTTTCTATTTATTTTATTTTCAAGTTTCCGAGGGTTTACTAATCTCCTCCTTATCTTTGCACAAATCCATCAATTTCTCGCTCATAGTCTTTAACCACCGTAACCTCTATCGTGGGGTCACGCCGCGATGTCTGTCTGACGACAACGGAGGCTATTGTCGTGCCTCTTGATGAGGTGTGGTGTGTTGGGAAGGGTTTTTGGATTTAATCATAAAATTATAATTAATGTTTAGGAGTCGCCACCTAGTATTATGGTCACTAGGAACCTATGGTCTGCGAGAGTCTAGGTAAGAGATTGGTTGTGCAAGGGAAAGATGCATCACCCCTAGTGCACCCTACCTAAGGTAAGCTGCATTGTTGTTTGATTGTTTTTTTCTAAGTCGAGTTTTTATTCGTTGGTCTTTTCTAAGGTTCAAGGTAGATCTCTCATCTTGAAAAAGTCTCTACCTTTTTAGGTTAAATTTTAACCGTTCTAAATTCTAAATTTTAGCATCGTATTTATTTACACCTTGTATCTTTAATATCTGAGGGTGTACTTTATAGTGTAATTTTACACTCCACAAATATTAAAGTCTACATCTGGATCCTAAAAAAAAATTGGAAAAGGGTTTTTGATATTTTGGCCAAACCTTGATTGATGATCATAAACCGATTATGATATCTATTTTTTTAGATTTTCAAAACATAAGAAATATGCAATTTTTTAATGAAAATGTACTTGGAAATTTTTAGGATTTAGTTGTATGCATGAAAACAAAATATTTTTTTTGTGTTTGAAAAGGGAAATTAATTAAAAGTTTTCTGAGATTTTTTTGTTTTTTTAAAAATGTTTTGATTTTTGTTTTTGAAATATTTCAGAAAAAACCTAGTATTTTAATACCAGATTTATATTTTACAGTGTAAATATACAACTTGATATTATGCAAAATTAGTAGAAAAATATTTGAGAAAATCACAATTGAAATGATTTTTGAATTGTTTTTTGGATTTTTTTGTTTTTAAATATAATAATAATAATGATAATATATTATTATTATTATTATTATTATTATTATTATTATATTACCAAATATATGGGCTGGGCCGAACTCAACTCAAAAACAAAGTTGGGCCGATCTCGACCTAAAAATGGTTGGCCTAATCTCGAGCCAATGTAATCTTTTTTCTTCTTTTTTGGGGTTAGGCCAGACCCAGCCACTTGGGCTGGGCCATACACCCGGCCCAAACCATAGGCTAATTAATTAGTCATTGTATGCAGAAATGAATTTTGCATGCATCAGCCACGAAGAGGAATAAAGAGGCGAAACAGAGAGGAGAAAGTTGTCTGACGTGGGGGTCTCGAGCGTGATGAGGTGATTCGACTGGTGGCTCAGGAGGCGTTGGCTAAGGGAATGATAGCTGGGTTCAGCTGATGGAGGAAGAAGAAAAAGGTTTGTAGAGGGGGGGGGGAGAGAGAGAGAGAGAGAGAGAGAGAGAGAGCCATGGTGGCTACTTGGTGGACGGTTGGTGAGGAGTTCAGGCGACCGCTGGTAGTGGAGACGATGATGAAACGACGGTGGTAGGAATGGTGGTGGCCGAAGGCCACGATGGAGAGAGAGAGGGGGAGAGGAAAGAGAGAGAAATTGCAAAACTGGGGAAAATGGTTGGTTTTTTGGCCGACTTTGGATCCGATTTTCTTCTCCTTCAGACCCTGAAATCCACCTCTATTTATAGGCGGTGGAAGAGGGCAGTCTTGTCTACACTGAGAAAAATTTCAGCCCTTGATTCAGTTGGGAAGGATTCCAATCGTTGGTTCAAAGTAAGCATCCTAAGTTGTCAAATCTGCAAGAAAAAGGCTGATTGAGTTGGCCTTTTTAGGCCGGCACCGGCGTCGATGGGTTGTCATAAAGCCTGAACAGGCCATATGGAGCTGTAAAGAAATTGCAAAGGATCATTTGCGTGCAAGATTTGTTAAATTTGATTGATGTTAGATGCATTAAATACACTTGCAAAGTAGCTTCCCTGAGTTGTCATTTCAGAGAAAATTAAAGAAGAAGATGAACAGTACTAGAGTTCGATTTTTGACCAAAGTTCAATTCAGTCCTTCCTCTTTAAATTTGATTTAATTGCACCCCTAATTGACCCTATACTTTTGATTCAGTGCAATTTAGCCCATGCTGAACTTTAATTAGAACCCTAAATTTACACGCCTTTTGTACTATGGTCCTTAGTCTCGGTTTTATACAATTGAACCTCTAATTAACCCCAAAACTTCAATTTTCTTGCAATTTGGTCCCTGATTTCAATCAATTAACTTAGTAAAAATTAAATTTGATCTCTTAAAATTCCAATCTTCTAAATTAAACCTAAATTAGGCTCCTAAACTTAATTTTTCACCAATCAAGCTCCAAATAAAATTAATTTGACCCATTTAAAGTATATTTAAGTCATTACACTTAATTATATCCTTCAATTCGACCCAAATTAATTCTTAAACATAATTAAAAATTTGGATCATGATTAAATCAAATTGGCATATTAAAAATTTAACTATGTCCTTGGACTTAAGTTTTATGCAAATTCGTCCAATAATAATTTAATTTGACCTTTAATTTGTATTTTTTTCTCCATATTTTGGCATAATGGGGTATAATTAGACCTTGAATTTCCTCTGAAATTGCAGCTTGATTCCCCGACTTGCTTTCTCCACATTGCCAGCTTTTATTTTCTTTCTTTTTTAATTTTTATTTTGAAAAAAAGTGATTTTTGAAAAATAACCCAGAATTGGGTTATGACAACCTCAAGAATCTGTTTGCATTCAATGTATTAGTTCTTGAGCTTACCACAAATTCTCACTTTTTACATTGCCATTTTTCATTTTAGGCTAATGTTAACTTCAAACATTAAGCTTGGTCAGCTTACCTATCGATTTATGCTTAAATTTATGACGATTTTGATTTTGAAAGAGCTTGGTATGGCTTTTCATTGTATAGTTTTAAGGTGTGGAATCGAATTCAATTAATTTTTTAGGGATTTTTTGGTTGATATGTGATGGATTAACGTGTTTTTAAAATTGAAGCATAAGTCCATATTTAAAAGGGCTAAAGACAAGGGGATAATCCAACATTTCTAGGTTTGATAGAATATCAAACCCAAATGATTTGGGTTTAGCTTGTTTCCAAGCTCAATATCCTCGGGTTTAGATGTACGTTAAACCCAAGTATATATGAGTTTAGTGAATTGCCAGACCAAACATCCTTGGGTCCAACTATATACTAAACCCAAGTACATATGAGTCTGGCGAGGTTCCAAACTCAATATCCTTGGGTTTGCTAAGATTAAGTGTATATAAGTCTGGCGAGCTACCATACCTAATGTTTTTAGGTTCAGCTACGTGCTGAGCCCAAATAGACATGAGTCTAGCAATCCGTCATACTCAATATCCTTGAGTTCAACTACATACTGAGCCTAAGTACATATAGATTTCTAAACCCCATTAAAATAGACTGTTTTGCTAGTTTTAATTCTTCTACCATAAACCATCTACTTTGTGAGCTCTGAAGAAGGGATATTGACGTGAACGTGTGATTATCCACTATCCAACCATTTAAAAACCTCATTTCTGAAAACATTGAATTTTAAAACATCATCAATATGTATATATAAATTAAGTAATAGGGGTCAAATTTCAAACAGTTTGATGAGAGTCTTGAGAGATTTTTTAGTGGGAGCAACTCGTTGATGTGGAATGTGTTAATGAATAGGTGTAGTAAGGCTAGGAATATGAAGAAGATGTCTAATGTTTTTAAAGTTATCCTGTAGAAGGATATTGTTTCTTAGAGTACTTTAATTGATGAGTTTTTGAAAAATAAGGAATTAGATTGAGCTATGGAGCTTTTTTTATTAAATGTCAAAAAAGAATGTGGTTTTTGGACAACATTGGTTGATGGGTTTTCCTGGAATGAAGACTATGAAAAGACGTTGTCCATGTTTTTTAAAATGTTAGAAAAGGGGTAAGGCTGAATGTTTTCACTATCATTTCTGCTTTTTCTACTTGTGAAAAGATTAATGCCCTTGAAACTGGATTGCGAATGCATAAATATATTAGAGATAATGGTTTCCAGGTGACTAGAGCTCTTGGGACTGCCTTGGTGGATATGTATGCCAAATATAGGAATATTGAGTCTATGTATAAGGTGTTTGGAGAGACAAAACATAAAGGGTATTTTTATTTGGACTATTATGATATAAGGTTGGGCAATCCATAGACATTCTGAACATGCAATTACATGCTTTAAACATATGATTTTTGCACGTGTGACTTTTCTTTTGGTGTAATTCCCTGAAGTTTTTTTTATTCTAATCTTGTTCAATTGTTTTACAATTCTTAAATAAACTTAGTCTTGTCATATTTGCATGTATAAAGCCAGATGAGGTTGTATTTCTCACCTTTTTAATTGCTTGCAAGCATTCTGGCCAAGTAGATATTGGACTTAACTATTAGGTTTCTTGAAAGATATATACCTAATGGAAACAATAAATTTAAACTTTTTTAAATTCCTAAGGATCTAATTAGATAGATCTAGAGTTATTTAGAGTTTATACAAAGACGAAGATCAAATGTTCTTTTCTACTTTGAATAATTGCTTTAATGTTAGGTTATCACAAACCATAAGTTGCCCAATTGTTCGACCTCTAACGATATTCCACATGAACCACTAGTAAGAAATCTCCTAAATCCTTTTAGAAAAGAGGGATTGTTATACCATTTAATACTATATTTTTTCTTTTGTGTTTCAGGTGTTTACGTAACTAACATAGTTTTTCTTTGTTGTATTTATTGTATATAAATAAGAGGCATATCATTTTATTTAATTGACAAAATATCAATTTTTCTTAAATAATATCTCATATATTATTTTAGGATAATTTTAGAAATATATTTAATCAAATCCCTACTTGATTTTTTTCAAAGTCTAGAATTGTAAC
>Ga0307518_10000629_pt1 | contig 26513 bp, 21 predicted proteins | sample 25_EM_MG_FD_203889 | JGI IMG/M metagenome (GOLD analysis project Ga0307518, IMG submission 203889) | Populus trichocarpa ectomycorrhiza microbial communities from riparian zone in the Pacific Northwest, United States - 25_EM | ecosystem: Host-associated > Plants > Roots > Unclassified | place... | reverse complement strand
GTTTGTGAAATGTTAGTGAAACTATGACTACCAATCAGCTATATTTGACCTTATCATGTATCCTGGTTGAAAATAAAGGTAAAGGAGGTCGGATTAGCCCACAATCTTGTGCATTCCACTTGGAGATAAGGCTGAAATAGATTGGATTAGGATAACTTTGGAGAAAGACATAATAGAGTGAGAATCAGGAGAGAAAATGGAATGTAACAAATGGGCTTGTAGTTCGATGGCACTCTCACAAGCAAGAGGAGTGAGATTCAGAGTTCAAGTCTCACCTTTGTCAATTCATCACCAATCACCAAAACAAGAGAAAATCATGATAGAACAGTGAAAGAATAGAATTGGTAGCATTTTTATAATAGACAGTATAGGGATTTGCATAAATTTTAATGGGCATGTTGATGGCAGCAATCTAAATTCCATTTTAACTTTTTAGAAGGAAAAGGTGTAAAAATGAAACTGCACTTGTGACAGAGAACTTTTCTCTAATTCACTAAATTATACGTGTAGAATTGGAAGAATGTCAAATATTCTAGACAGTAACTTGCTGCCAAGTAAAATGAAGTCAAAATGTGCACTGGGTCATGCCATATGTCCAACAGCAAGTCGAATTCATCGCACATGCCAGCTTAACCTTCTGGAGGGATTTAAGCACAATATCAGAAAAGCAAGCAATGCAGAACATGGAGAAAAGACACCAAAAAGTAAGCAATACAGAACATAGAAGATCAAGGAGAAAAGGAGAACAGTGCAAGAAAGAGGGAACATGATTTATGCAGAAGCAAACTTTTGGAAATATAAGCACGTTGAGCTTATTCGTATAAACAAAAAGCAATATTTCTACATTTCTAACCTTGTTTAGATAATTCATTTGCGTGATGACACATGTGGCCACAATAAACACAAAGAACCATGTCTCTGGGTAGAGCAATTGGTTGTTTCCTTCAAATGTTAATTTAAGTGCAGTTCCAAGGGCCTTAACACTCATCACCTGCACATGATGAAGACAAAACATATTATGAAAATAAAAAATGACAAAAGGAAGAGGGGTTTACTCATTTCTTCCATCCCAGTAGAAGAGGAGAAATAGTAAAGCAATTGAATTGCCCCAAGCTCCATTACATAAACATGCAACATCACTAAGGGAAATACTTTCCACCTTATGTTGGCCAAGAAAAGCATAGATAACATTTTTATCAGTCACTTCTCTTGAGAGATCTGGTTAACAATTACCACAGGAAAGTTCACTGCACATAATTAAAATTTTAGTCATTGAAAAAGTGAATTTTCGCAACCATTGAAGGATTGTAGAACTTTTTAACTTCAAAATGCATGAAACTTCATCTCCATCAATACAGAATGGTTTTTTATTAAGTTATTTTATCTTTTAAAACTGATTGAATGAAAAAAAAAAAAATTGTATCTACATTCATAACTTTGGTCTTACAATTAAAAATCAAAGTAACGTTGCTGGTTCAGATGATTTACCGAAAGTGAACCCATCAATGAACAGATGCCGGTGAACACTAACACATTCGAGTGCCCGCATTGTGGAGCAAAATGGAAGATCAGAATGAAAACCAACACAATCACTGAGGCCACGTAAAGCAAAAAAGCTGCAGCAGATGGTAAAATGGTATATAAAAAAGAACCATTTCAATAAAAGAAAGATGCGCATGTGAAGGTGCAAACTAACCTGGTTGAGTTGCCATACTACATATCTCCTGAACAGACGTTATAGGGTGCTCCTGTGGTGCATGGATTACGATTACAACAGAACCAGCAATGCACATCACACAACCCAAGATCCCTAGCTGGTGCAGCTTCTCATTCAAGATAAACTGCGCCAACACAGCGCTACACACCATGAAAAAAGAAATTAAAACACAAGAAATGTGGTTAAGAAGAGATTTAATATAAAAATTCCAAAAATTTAGCATGCAATACGAACTTAATAAGAGATATACCTGACAATGATACTCAATGCACCAAGAGGGGTAACGAGAACTGCTGGAGCAAATGCGTACGCAACAAAGTTTGCAACCTCTCCAATAATCACTATATGAGAAACCAGACAACAAGAGATATTCTACAAACAATCAGTGAATAATCAGATGGTCATTACTAATCATAATTCGCGTACTCTAACCAACTACCACTCCTCAATTTGACTAGAACAAGAAAACTTAATCAATTCCTTAAGTTACCAAACGAAAAAAGATATCAACTGAAAGAAAAAATCTTATTAACATTAAGCTGACCAATGTAAGAACCTTAATTCAAAGACAATATGAATCATTAAATTTCACAATTAAATCAAAAGAATCACAAGATACAACCAACTTATAAATAACAAAAGTAAAACATCCATTCATTTACATAGAATAGAGCAAATGGAAATTCTGACACAAGAAATATATCAAATTTTCCCAAAACCAAAAGAAGAATCATTGACATAGAAAAAGGACAACTTACTCGTGATCATGCCCAACCACCATAGTGGCTCTAAGAGATATGAGAACCCACCAATACCTACAAAAATCCCACAATCCAAACCAGACCCATTTCACAAAACCAAAATCTCATTTCAAAAAACCGAAAAAAGAAAACGTTTTTTACCAGCCCTGACACCAGAAGCTGCTGCAGCTCTTCTAAGGCCTTTCTTTTTTATAATGAAACTGGCACCAATAAATAGACTTGACATCAAAGCCAGAATGAACCCTTTTAGATTGTCTTCGGAGAAACCCATTTGAAGGCTGAATCTCTCTCTCTTCTTTGTTTTTTAAGCTGATGCTCGTTTTCTTCTCTTCATCCGCCAATCAATCATTGATTGCGTTGCCTTTCCTCGTATCGTTACCAGTTTTTGTTAATGGAATATGCTGCTCTGTTTTTTTTGTTTGCTAAGAATTTTGATATGTCGTATCTAATTAAGTTCGGATTCATGATTACATTTTAATTTATAATATTTTATAAATTATAAATTTAATTTATTTATTTATTTATTAAAATTTAAAGTTAGATTTTTTATAAATTTACAAATATTTACGAGATGAGCTTATATTACTAATTTTATGACTTTGTATTTAAAAACATATTTATGAATATAAGTAACATGACATCTCTAATATTAGGTCTAAATTTAATCTCTTATATTACCATTAAATTTTAATTACATATCTTTTATTTTTAAAGAGACAAACCCTTTAACCCTTTGTTATTACATTAAATAAATTTAATGAAAAACTCACTAACAAAAATTTTAAAATTAAAACATGCCTAAGTAATAATAAAAACAAATGTTCAATCAACAAACTATTAAATATAAAAATAAAAATAAAAATAAAAGCCGGATCTTGACATGTGGACATGCCACATATGCAAAGGACTTGTTGTTTGTCAATCAAAACATGCCAGATGTAAAGATTATATAAAATGAGATGGGTATCTTATGCCCTGTATTAATATTAAAATAAAAAATAAATAAACATCGATGAAGCTTCGAGGAGAGAGAGAACTATAAAAACAAATAGCTAAAAACCTTGAAAAAAAATTCTTATAATATATTTGTTTTATTTTATTGTTTTTGTTTAGAATAATTAAAAGTCTGTATTGTAAGCTTCAATTATTTAAGAGGTACATTAAATATTTGTTGACGAGAAGTCCATGTCAAATCAATCCTTGTCAAAGCCGCTTAAATTATTTAAAAGTTTACTATAATACAATAATTGAATTAATCATCATTTACACCCTTATTGTTTTTTTCCACCAAACCCTTCACTAATAAAATGATGAAATCATGTAATAAAAATTTACAATATTTCTTTAAATTTAACATGCATCGAGAATATAGAGTATATTTTTCTATAATGATAACTTGTTTTTTTTTAATTTATTTTGGTATTGTTTGTTTTTGCGTTTCAAAAGCGCTTTTGAAATAATTTGAAATTTTTTTATTTGTTTTGCTTTAAATTAATATTTTTTTATATTTTTAAATCATTTTGATGTGCTGATGTTAAAAATATTTTTTTTTAAAATAAAAAAAAACATTATTTTAATACATTTACAAGTGAAAAAAACTTTAAAAAATAACCGCAATCACACTCCCAAACACGTCAGCCAAATATACATGTGTGGATTGAAATAAGTGCAATATAAAATACACTTTGAGCTAATAATGAAATAATTTTAATTGTTAATATTTTAATGCACATCCTTTAAAATTCGAATCAATAAGCATTATTTACGAATATCTGATTTATTACTGTCCCTGTTTAAATACAATAAAAATAATACAAATAAAACAACTTGAATCAATTAGCATAATTATTACCATATGATAAAAGATTTGCTTATATTATAGATAATTGCCTATCAAAATAATCAAACTACCCAAGACATTACAGGAGCATTGCTAAATAAAAGATGCTGACAAGTTTACAAGAAATTAAACATACAATTAAAATTCTGTATTTGCAATGACTTTTATCTTAAAGAAGCAACGATATACTTATCTAATTTGAGATTTTGAGAGTATTTAAAAACATGATTGAAATCAATATTTTTTAAAAAAATTTATTTAAAATTAAATATTTTCAAATTATTTTAATATACTAGTATAATAAATAATTATTTTTTAAAAAATATATATTATTTTAATACATTTTCTAATAAAAAAAATACTTTTAAACTACTACCACACCCTCAAACACCCCGTCTAACAAGTGTGGTGTGTGTAAAGACGATAATCAAACAAGTGCACACAATAGGAGTGCCTTGAATTGATATAAATACCAATCCCTGCAATTTGTGGTGGAAAACAAATTATCTTTGGATGTAGGTTGGGTGCGTCGGCTTGTCCTGAAGCCGGGAGTCTCATCTGCATGAAACAGCAGAGCATTTCCCCATGCATCGGTGCATGGAATTAAGAAAAATAACAGCAGTGACGTAAGAGATTATTAGCATGCAATGCATTTTGAAAAGAATTAATCAATCACACGAGAACAAAATGCGCAAGGAAATGAAATGAAATGATAAATATATAGCAGTGAGACTTGCATAATCCTGATATCAGATTTTGCACCAGGCATGGTTGAATAGATGCTTCGTTTCCTATTCTTGTGTTGCTTGAAACAAAGAAAATGCCAACTCCTAATAGAGTGATACTAACCAATCGACAGCAAAGACTTGACTGATCAAAAAAACACACTTCTCTGAAGAGGAGAATTACAATTTGAATTCATTCCCTCTCACTAACTATCTCCTCGAACATCGTAAGAAACAGCATATGGCGTCAAAGCAAAGCACCACTGCCATGAAAATAGCATCTCTAAAAAGTTTAACCTATCTAAACTTCCAAAAGGAGGGGCAGATAAAGGGCAACTTTAAGCAGCACAAGCAAAGTGGGTGACAAACCATGCAGCCAACACGTGTAAATCCATTAGCAAGAGACAATCATTAAGAGAGTTCAGAGTAGTCTCTTTCTGGTCTCCACTTCAGTATATCCTGGCCACTGCTGGTTCATTCTTTTCTTTCACTGTTGAATATGAAGTTGAATTTTCCAACACCAGTTACCCTTCATTGTAATAAAGGGGGACTTGAAGGAAGCATGTGTCAAAGATCTGAAAAGGATCGACAATCAGTACCATGAAAATTTCAAGGTGATAATCGACTTCATTAAATGACAGAATGGACCCAATTTGTCAGGAGAAACCTACACACGATATAGCACTGATATTCCACTCATTTGAGATGGTGTAAGAAAAGAAAGAAGGCAGGCCTCTCTCTATTTGAGTGCTATACAGGGCGGTGACATGGAGCTTCCATGACAAATGAAACCAAAAGGAGTTCATTAAAACGATAAGCAAATGGATCATGTTCCCCAAAGACTTCACTGGCATACCTGCAAGGTAGATGTTTTTCTGCTCAGAATTTCATCTAACTTCCTTTCATGCTGGGAGAAGCTCTCTTTCTCCTCTTGTTCTTGGGCTTCACAGCATCCTTCAATGTTTTCTCTCCATTTGTTTGCAGTGCAGTTCCAGATGTATCTGTAGCTAAAGTTGCTTGTTTAATATCTTCGGTTGGTTTCTCTGGATCAGTTTTGGGACTATTTTCCTCGCTTCCTTTTTGTTTCACGTGCCGTGTTGATACTCCTGCATATTTCACACACGACACAAATCACAAATAAGGTATGTTGCATTGGCACAAAAAATACTTGAAAAAAGTCTATCAGGTTGCCCTTTCGAAGAAATATACACATTCAGAATGCATATATGGGTTCATTATCCATTATTTCACCAAAATGATGATTAAAGCACCTTGTATACAGACAGAAGGTCTGTGGCCACCATAAGATGTATTAAATCAATCTATGATAACTGCACCCTGTTTTATGGAATACTACTGCTACTCTACTCTCCCACAAATGCCCAGGCATAATATATTATTAATTCACATAAAATGCTACCAGTCAGAATAAAGAAGGTTAACTTTCTTGCCATGGAACAACAGCATAGCAGGAGATCTGCAGCCTCTTTGTCAACTTACTCATGAAGCTCCAACTACCTATTCTGTACCTTTTGAAGAAAAAATAAGATTTGTTTCTCTGTGAAATTTATTTAAGAGTTGCCTCCCATAAAAAAAGAACAGTTTGAAGTCTGCGTTAATTCTCTTTGATGGGGGGAGTTTTGCTTCAGAGTTTATACAGTATTACTTATCGAGTGAACTAAGAACCTCGCAGGTGCAAAATGAGCGAAATCATTTACAAGCAGGAGAGAAGCAAAGGTAATTTCTTGTACTTTTAAGAAAAATGTACAAGTTGCATACCACGTGAGGCTAGAGAGGCTTTCAGGGAATCAGGATCAACGACCTTCAAATAAGGATCCCTGAGGAGAGGAAAAAAAAAGATTTGCATCACTTTTTAAAAGTAATCACGCAAAAAATAGGAAAAGAATCAAGTTGAAAATTTCTTAAACCAAATAGATTAGAGTTTCCAAAGCACAAGAACAAGAAGAGAGGCCTATTATAATTCTATAGAATTTCTAATTACCGCAAATCCAGGTGAGTTAATAACTAACCAGCTTATGAGATATTTAATTAGATGCCAGTTCCACAGCTCTCACTCTCTCTTTGCATTAGTCATAATCATACAGACTTGAATCCATCACAAAGAGCAATAAACTAATATTAAAGTATATAGCAGAGAAATGGTCTGGAAACTAATGTTATTAAATTGCTTTAGGGTCAAGAGATCATTCTCAGGTAATCAAATTCATGATTCAGAAAACTTTCTTCTATCTTCAACGAACTAAGCTCATTCATGATTCAGAAAACTTTCTTCTATCTTCAACGAACTAAGCTCATGATTATGATTTTAACGATGGATGCAAAATCTTCTTTTGGAAGAGCAAGTTAGCACTTCAAAAAAACATTGGAGAGTGCTAGCACCATACCAGCTTGATGGACCCCCAAGAAAATTCATAGCATTGCCCTGTCCTCGACCTGTTCCACCTAGTTTAGATGGTTTGATATCACCATCATTGTCATTACCTCTACCACTGCAGGTTTCATCAGGTACCAACTTTAATCTCTCCATATGATGCCTTGACAACTCACTACCTTCCACCTGCTCAATGGTTTTATTTTGCTCTGTTACATCAAGAGCAGCTACACTAACATTGCCAGCACCAGAAGTAGGGTGGCGCTTGATCTTGCGTAATGCTCTCTCTGTGTTGTATGCTTCAACCTAAATCAATTCACACAATAAAATTAGTTTTGGAGCAAAAGACAATCCCATGGCCACGTGTTTCTAGAAGCAGCAAACTGACAAAGGTAAAGGAAAATAATAGATTGCATTAAAAGAGCATGCATATTTGGCATTGGAAAAGAAATGGCACCTCAACATTCAAAAACAATTCTAGAGAAGAAACTCACTGCATTTTTTATCTTCTTTGTTATGGATTCAGCACTCAAAGAAGCAAGTTGCAAACAATGCATAATAGCACTCTGTGGCACACCCTCCCCTCCAGGTTTCTGAATTGCACAAATGTCACCATTCGCATTAACCGTTACAGTCATTCTTCCACCCATAACAGCCTCCTCACTTTGGGTAGGATCAACAACCTACATAGCACAAGTTCAGATTAAAAGAACTGGGTGATGAGCTTTTCAAGCTCAACATCAATATGCATCGGGAGTGGACACAAAAAAAGAATTGTAGTATAAATCTGCCCACCATTTTGCCCTCACCACCGAAAAATGCAAAAGTTATTGCTATAGGGAGATGGTGGACTATCAAAGGAAGCGGCTCTCTTTCCTGTCACAATGCAATGGATAACAATCAGCTTAACAATATGAAAAATGCAATTGGCTAAAGTTGATAAAACATCAAAAAGTCTGACATGTAACTGCCACAACAATATCATCACAGCCTATAACATTTACTGGGAGAAGAAACAGGCAAGGTTTCTAACAAGGACCTCTGAATCTCCAGTTCAAAGTAACTGGTCCATTTTTTTTATGTGGACAAATTCAAGATGTAGATCATGGAATATGGCTACTTCTGAAGTTATAAAGTTTTCCTCTGTCTGTGACTTTCCAGAGACCTTATTAAAGAGTGTTGTGTTAGGATCTTATTCTGAAGGTAAACAGTCTATTTAAAATACAATGCCTGGGCACAACTTCCACACAAACAATTGCTCTTAACACCAGTGATGAAAGCTTTCAACTACTTCTAATAAGCCGATGATATCGTTATTTCTATGAAGTAAATACACACAGCTGTAATGCACGATGATGGTGAAAACAGTTCTGGCAAGCACACCCTGTTTTACCCTTATTCTAAACAAGACACAATTCAATCTAAATTTCTACTTCCAAGTTCAAATTTTAGGAAACTTCATGGACATTAAGCAACTTTAAGGGAATAATTTTGGTCCAGCATGGCATCATGAACCACAGTTTCTAGGATTATCATTTTGTTAAGGCCTAATACCACATTACCTTGCATGGAACACAATGAGTTAAACAAGTTGAATTATTAGGTGTACAATTAGTCAAATGAACTTATATAAAGAGGCAAAAATTCTTTACAAACTCTATCCCGTACATTATGATGAAACCATTCTCCACTCCCATACCACAGTTATCCAATTAATCTGATACATGAGTAATTTTCACCGCTACTGTCAGACTTATAGAATGCATATGAGATTGGAAAGCACTGATCATCTGAGTTGTGTATAACAGCAACCAGAATGATGGCTAGACAAAGAAGGATAGTCAACTTGAAAAGGTCTCAAGTGTGACATGATAAACAAAATAAGTTCAATACTTCTATTTTCTGATTGTTTGAGGTATCAATTGATATAAAGTACGACTCCAATAAGGGTAGCATTAATTAGCCAACCTCTGGTGGATGTACTATCACTTCTTGACCATCTTCACCTCCTAAAGTGCATTCTGGTCTTCTAAACGTTAAGAGAGAGGCTAAGGCAGCAATATTGGCAGCATCAACAAGATTTCTGTTTGCAGAATAGATGAGTGAGTATTAGTCACATAATAACTATTTACCATTAGTAAAAGAAGAAATAAAGAAAAAAATATGCAGGAGATCTTAATGAGAGAAATTTCTACTTAAAATAATTAGCTTAAGAACATACATAAAAGGCAGAAAACTAAACAACAAAATTAACATAGCTTACCCCCCATTGTCTAAGATATGAAGGTCAATACGAATGGCCCACACTAACTTCCCGGCAAGAACACAAAGCGATTCTGTATCCACAGCCCTGCTCTCCCTGAAAGGTCACTTAATATTTAATCAAAGTTGAACTATATTATAAATCTGTATTCTTTTGAAGGACTAGCATAGGTTTCATATGCAGTGCTGACACTTTCTAAGAAGGCCCTGACATGGTATCCCTCAAGGGAGAAAAAAAGTGTAAAAAAGAAAAACCAAATTTACTCCATCCAAAACAATTTGGCATCATTAATGTCATATTCACATATGATTGTGAACATTCATGTGAACACGCATATACACACATGTTTGTACAAATACAGTATTCTTAGGGAAACATTCCATGCTAAAACTGAACAGCAAAGAAAAACATCGAGCCAGTAAACATAAGAGATTATGCTAAAAAGATATAAGTAAAGACACTAATCACCTTAGACCACGATCAACTATACGGCCCAACTCCACTGCAGATTCCCCAGGGCGGCCTGGTTCGAATGAAGGATCAGCCATCGGAGAGAACTCGGTAAAAATAGAAAGTGTCCCTTCATTCTGTCGGTCTTGATAAGGCTGAACTAATTGACCTGTCACAAAACCCATTACATGAGTCTGTCCTAGCTGCACCTCTGATGATCCATCTTCTCTGCAAATTTACCATGACCAAAATACCATTCAATCAACCCCAATCCCAATATACATTAACAATCAACCATAAACTCTCCAATCTTCAAAAACAAAACCAAACAATGGCAAGACACTAGCAATTATGACACAATAACAACTCATCAAAGGAACCCCGTTATTCTTTTCCTCTTGCAACTCCTATGCATCATTTAAACCAAAAGTACATCAACTTTTATATAGCAAAAAACAGGTATAACAATACGGTAAAATGTGTAAAACCAAAAAGGAGAGCTTGAAAGATGAAACATAACTGGAAAACAAAAGAAATACAAGAAAAGGTACTAAAAAACAACTCGCCTTCCAAACTTGATGGTAATTTTGCGATACTCAAGAGGATTACGACCATCAATTCTAAGGTTTGAAGCCAAGGCAGTCTCTATGAATTTCTTCTCGTTCAATGTTAATCTCCATGTATTCGCTAATCTTCCATCCATTGTATTCTATGCTTTCTCAAATTCTACTTTCAAGTTAAACCCAAAAGGTGGAAAAAAAAGGGAAGAAAAGGCTTTAGCTTCTCTCAAGCACTAGAACAAACAGTTTGCAGACAAAAAACTAACGAAACTAAGGAAATGGGAGATCAATAATTATTATAGAGTTAAGAGAAATGGGTTTTGCAAATAAAGAACAAAAATTTGAAGCTGAAAAAATATAAAGAGTAATTGCTACAAGTTACTTGGTGTTTGTTTTGTTACTTGAGAGAGCGAAGGGCTCCGTAGAGTTGGAGCTCGGAGTTTGCTGAATTTCGACCACCCTAAAACCCTAACGTTTTTTCGAGTCTGCTGTCCTCTCGAGTTACAAATAGGCGGGGCTAGGCTTATGGTCCATTGGGCCTTCTCTGTTTCGGTGCTCGCACAAACTGACCCGATTATCAGCTCATATTGGTTCCATTCAATCAACGGATCACTTGTGATCATAAAAAAAAGATAAAATTATTAGGTACATTAAATTTCTTTTGTAGTTAAATTTTGGGGTTAACATTAAAATGATTTATTACTCCATTGGATTGAAACGAGGATGTCGTTTTAAAGATTATTCCTTAAAATACTTAGTTTTAATTAATATAAAAAAGAATTAAAATCTCTTGAGAGAGTATTGTAATCTTTCACCGGAATAATATAAGTAATTTTTTTCCCTTCATAATAAAAAAAAACTTAAAATAGATCTATAAGGGCATTAAGGTCTTTTCACGATACTCATTTATTATTATTAAATAAAATAAAAATAAATATATAGTTTTCTCATTTTATTTACATAATAAAACGACTAAAATATTTTTATAAAAATAATAAATATTTGGCTATTATAATTGAAGTCTCGGGGGCACTTTGGTGTTTGTATAAATATAAAAAATGATGAATGATTCAAATGTATAATGAAAATACAAAAATACCCTTTGAAAATTAAGCTTAAGATTAAAGGGTGTTTTCAACTTTTCACAGTAATTTTTTATAATTACAAAACTAACTCAAGAGCAATTCTATATTTGGCTAGACAAAACAAAAAGATGGGAGCGTGTGTATAACACCTAGGGGTGCGTGGAAGTCACCAGCCCCACCATCTCCCAACGTTCAAAATACCTTTCCATCATGTTATTGAAAGCGTTGTTGTGTCTTATTGTTATTGGTGCGACATGTGTCTTCGTTAGTGGTTCATATCCGGTGCTAATGGCCTTCTTTTTTTCCTTCCTCTCTTTCTCCTCTAAAAACAAATTATAACTTGACCTCTTGGTTGTCGAGATTTCAACTTCAATTCTTATTTTTTTGACTTTTAGTTTTTGGTATTGACCTTTTTATAAAGGTTTTATTTGTTTTCAATTTCATTATTTAATTTCAATTTATCAAATATTATATTCTCCAGTATCTTTCTCGTTCTTACAATTTCTAATTTTTATCATTGGCTCTTTTATAAAAATTTTAGTAGTTTTTAATTTCACCATTCAAATCAAATTGACAGTATTATGTTTTTCAATTTAATTTTTGTAGTTTTGATTTTAATTTTTTTTCTTTGATCTTTTGTAAAAGTTATTATTATTTTTCATTTCACCATTTAATTACAACATTATTTTTATTTTTTTATGTCAATTTTGATCATCATTCTTTTCAAATTGTCCTTTTACTAATTTGTTTTTATTTCACCCATTAATAAAATATAAAATTTATTTTATATTTTAATTTTGATCTTTATTCTTTTAATTGCTATTTTAAAAATTATTTTTGTATAATTAAAATTATTTTCTTAATTTTATCTTTCAACATTTGATTAATTGAAAATTAAACTTCATGATTTTTTTTTCAGATCAGATACCTTATATTTAATGACCCGAGTCACATTTTTTTAAGAAAGGAAATTCTTTTTATTTTTATATTAAATTATTTAAATATTATGATTTAGGTCACTAATTTAACATGATATCTTAGACTAACTTAACGAATTTTTTATATTATTTTTTTTTATCTTATTTAACCCCATAACACATTATTTTTTTTTAAAAAAAAATAATAATTCGACTGCCAAGAGTTGACTACAGGTGCTGATTCTGGCATCACCTTAAAAACAGTAAATGGAGAGGAAAAACATTACCTCAAATATCGTGTCTGGCTATGGCCTTAGAAATGAGGGTAGTTAAGGTATTTTAAAATCAGTGAAGGTTTTCATACAAAATAAAGGGTATTTTCTGTAATTGACTCAATAAAAAGGGATAGAATTGGCCATTACCAGCTCAAATTTTTAATTTAATACTGTAAAGATTTAAGTGTTGTTTTATAGAATCACGCTCGCGTGTGCTAATAATTAACTCGTCAAATCAAAGAAAATTGTGATTCAGACATTTCAAACACAAGAATCATGTCAAAATGAACAGAAAATTGTGTTTCACAAATCAAAAGGAATCCATTGTCATTAGATAGCTCTTCTTCATCTTCACCATCTCTCTCACAGCTTCATTAAATGCCTTCTTTTCACATTCTTCCCCATCAAAACCAAACAAATCAGACTTGCTGCCATTTCCAATCTGCCCATCATCATTCGGCCTAAGCACAGCTAGTGTGGCTCCTCTCATTATGTACCCATTTTCTGGCAACTCGAGCACGGGCACATACCACAACTTCATGCTCAAATCAGGCACTCGGGTCCTCTCCAAAGATGAATCTGTACTTGCCACCATTGATTTCATTGAATTTCTTATCTCGGCGACCTCATCTTTTCCCATACAAACCCTCCCTTGCTTGCATACATCACTTGCTATGATATTTTCAAGTGCGTGATGTTCTTCCAAAACCTGCTTCATCAAATAATGCCTTGCTGAAGCAGCAAGCAGGCAATAAATTGTCTGTACAATTTGTAACTTCATTTGACCATCAGTTAAGACTTCTCCGTTGTTTTCAGAAAATTCGTCTGATGATAAAGGTTGCATTCTCTTCTGAAAAGATGTAGCACTAAGAATAACAAAATTCTTTATCTCGCTACCAAACCTGGCTTTCCATTTTATCAATGAATCATTTCCCTCCAATCCTGTCATGCCACCATCAGAAGGAAGCTCCATGTGCATAGTTTTAGCTTGTTGGAAGTGCTTCAAGACTTCTTTAGGTGAATAAAAAGAAACAGTTTTCCGGTCTGTATCTGACCTGTCAGCAATGAAACGATGAAAGAAATGGAGTGGTTTGGCTATCAACGTACTAATAAGAATCTTGAAAAGATTTCTTCTTAATGATCTGTTGTCTGCTTTTGGGTTGTGTTTGCGAGGAGGTATGGAAAGAAATACTGTGTCGGCTTCGAAGACAAGCGAAGCGAAGCGCTTGGAGACTGAGATGCATCGAGTGAGAGATTTAGCATCACCTACTTTGTTGAAGATAACGAGGAGAAGAGCATCAGGAAGGCGATCAAAGCAATCTTCCTCCATGGAACTCATGGGGTCGGTATTAGGGAACTTTTCCGAGGTGTTGAAGTGAGGAGAATGATAGGACATTTAAACAGATTGATTCGAGAAGTGGAAGTCCTTTTTTGACCAAAGGTTTGAACATGTTTCCGAGTAAGCCCCAGTTTCTGACTTTATAAAAGATAACGTTAAAAAACCAAGATGGTTTGGACTGGCCTTTCATTTTATAGCAGCTTACGCTACGAGAGTTGACCAAGAATAAAATAACTGAATTGGGGTTTCAATTTGTTGTTTGGATCTAGAGCTTGATAAAAAAAATTCCCAATTCACAAATGGAACTTGGCCACTGTCCAAAGGAGATATGACACATTTATTCCCGGCCATAGCCAGAGAAAAGAGGCAGAAATCATGTCATATGCTTGCTTGGAACAGGAGTACCGTGTGTTCGTGTGCTAATTAGTGAAATAATATTTGGTTTCAAACATTATGTTATACGAAAACCTCTAAATTAAGAGAATTCTAAGCATGCTGTAACTGAATCTGATTCCAGTAAAATTCAGGTATTTACGGCTTAGATGGAGAAAGCCAATCAAAAAGTGGGCGTCACCTGTTAAATGCTATCCATTCCAAAAGCCAATGTTGGAAATTCGGGAACCAGAAAGTCTCTTGGAAACAAGACCTTACCAGAACTCTCATCAATCCAAATATCAGACGAAGATTTGGTCGATGAGGTATATCTGATGCCACGAGAATTGAGAGTTATACGAGGAGCACATACCAGAGCAAATACGAGTGGGACTGCGAAGAATGAAAACTGGCAGACCAGCCTCAATCAAGAAACTATAGACATGTGAGATAAGTTTTTCTCCAAGCAGCATCTTCAGCAATCAGCATCCATGAAACTTCAAGTAATGCTAGCATTACAAGGCCTAGCATTACATATGCTTTGGTATCCAGTGATAGCTCTTATAACCACAATACACGGAACAATTTAATTCCGACGAGAACTTATCTAATTCTTATCTGCATTAGAAATCACCTGTCTTGTTGATGAATTATCAGATAAGACATTGATGTTAAATGTGCTACAAAAATGAAAACTAGACTGGATTTGAAGGTGTTTCAAATACATGATCTTGTAAAAGGCAAAGATTTACATAACGAGACCTCGGGAGCCTCAAAATAGTACGAGCACTGGAAGGAAAACATTATTTCAGTGTTTCTGGAAGCGAATGACAGAAAAAGAATAATTACATTGATGGTATTTCAATCAAACCCTGGAAGCGATCAGAGGGGTATTATTCTGCAGATAAGCACAAGCAGCTGCTACTCCACTTCCCAACTTTACCGGGTAACCCACATCCTTGAGTATCATCTCCACTCCAGCAAGGCAGCCCAGCAATTGCAGCTGAGAAAAGAAATCAGGACCCATTTGGCAGAGTTATGACTGTCTTAGCACAAAGAAGCTAGCATGACTGGTAATTAAGACTCAATTTCTCCATCACCTTGTCATAGTTATAAAAGCTTAAAGTTGCAGTAGTTGAACATTTTTGCTGGAAACTACAGCTAGATAATCCATTATATTGTGATCAGAGTTTAAGAGTTATCCTTTGAAGTTTAGACAGTAGAAGGATTTTCAAATCCTCGGTTTGGGTCCTTAGACATTATGACTCAAGAATACGAGTCCGCAGACATTCCAAAGCAGTCTCTCTGCCCACAATTACCAGGTCAAAATGCTGATAGGTAACAAATTGTAATGACTTCTTACCGTTAATTTTATTATTTTTCTCCTCGATGCATGACTAACGAATACATTCACACAGGCAAATTGTTTCATGATTCTTTAATGCAATTTGGAGGACTGTTTTTAATTTAATATACACTCTTGTGGATTATTTGTGTGCTACTGTCAGCAGTGTCTTCATGTCTTCATGTACTCAAGTATCCTTCTTGGATTTATTCTTAAGATGGTGTTTCTGAATGATGTTTAATGAATCACTACATGCACATGTCAAAGGATTTGAGAAATGAAGGTTACCTCGTTCAGGTTGCCGAGATGCCCTATTCTGAAAACCTTGCCAGCTACTTTGTTAAGGCCCAAACCTAAGCTTAAGTTGTATCTTTTCCATCCCCTCCTAACAATTTCTGCACTATCAATGTACGGGGGAACAACTACAGCAGTCACTGTGTCACTGAACCATTCCTCCTTTTGAGTACAGTTCTTCAAGCCCCATGCCTCCACAGCAAGCCTACATTTTAAAATTCAAGGAGTCATGAATTGTGCATCTGTCAGACAATTCAATGATTGAGATAACTTTCTGAAATAATTAAAAGGAAAACATAAAAGAAAAGGGAGTAACCTTGTTGCTTTTCCCAGACGAGCATGCCTTTCAAACACATTCTCAAGCCCTTCCGCAAAAAGGAGATCCAGTGCTGCTCTAAGTCCATACAACAATTGGATGGAAGGAGTGTATGGCCAAAATGTTCCAAGGTTGTAGAACTTCAAATAGTCCTTCCAGTCAAAGAAGACTCTAACCGACTTTGCAGTTTTAGATGCCTCGATAGCTTTAGGGCTTGCACACACAATACCCATCCCGGTAGGAAGAGAAAGAGCCTTTTGAGAGCCAGTTAAAGCCACATCTACTCCCCATTCATCCATACGGAAATCAAGGGCACAAATGGAGGACACTCCATCAACAAGGAAGAGAGCTGGATGGCTGTAGTCATCTGAGAATCATTGAAAAACACGAGATCCATCATACGTGATCAAGATTAAAATTAAACGATGAAGGAACTGAATTATAATATCCAAAGTCACAGAAACAGACAAAAGCTGAATGCTGAACCAGCTCTATGTTGTTTGTCAAATAAAGCATATAAGCTAATCTAACAATCCAAAAAATTAGAAGCTTAGAACTGATCGTTTCCAATAAATGGGCGAGGAAGGCTATATTTTCCACGTAATTTGCACTGCATAATTCCACTCCCACCCTAAAAAATCCACCACAAAGTACACTGCAGTATGCTTCACTCAAGCATTTTAAACTCCATTGATTTATAAATGCTATGGAAAGCTTCTATTAAAGCATTTATTAGGGATAGGTAAAAGAAGCACTACATCAGTACTGGAGCAGATGTGCAAATATGTCTTAGAATCAACCCTCTGTAAGAGGTACTATTTTGCACAGCGAATAACCTTCAGGGAACCAACATCAAGCTTGGAGATCAGCGGACACCGCTTTCGAGTTTCAACCAAAACTCTCGAGTAGTTAGGGATCTTTCTCTGTATATAGGTGCCTCAGTCGGTCCCCAGGCAACTGATGCAGGCCTAGCTTTCATGTTCCAGAAGTTAGACAAACATAAAAGGTCAACGACTGTAATAGGATCATATGCTGAAGTCAATACATATTTTAACTAGTTTATGCTGGAAAAGATCCTTGATTTTCTTTGGAGAAACATCTAAGCAAGTAATATAACCGATTAAGGACTATTAGCATACATAGGCACTTTATTATTGCTGCTAAGGTTTGCCACTGACAAGCACTAGCATATACACTTACCAAGTATTTTTCTAACTTTAGCCAAGTTGTTGGTAACTCCAGTTGCTGTCTCATTGTGAACAATGCAAACAGCCTTAATGGTGTGTGCAGTATCTTCCGCAAGTTTTGAGGCCAGGATGTCAAGGTTGGCACCTTGACCCCAGTCACTTTCTACAACATCAACATTGAAACCAAGGCGTTGTTGCTGATCAATCCAGAGCAAACTGAATTGGCCTATCAAGAAAGACACAGTTCGATCTCCAGGAGACAATGTGTTGGTAAGTGCACTCTCCCATGCACCAGTGCCTGAACCAAAATAGCAACGTCAACTAACACAAACTACTATTAACTGAAATATACAAAAATAAATGTCTCCAATAAGATGGCATAAGTTAGCAAGCACTTCCAAAATTCTTACGACATAATGGCATTCAAGAAGTCTAAAGCATTTCACTGTATTTGGATTTGTGCTCCAGATGAATTACAAACATTTTAGAATTTAAGACCAGGTCAGATGACTGCTGCAGTAGTACCTGTGGTTGGGATGAGAAATGGAATTCCTGAGGTAGTCTTGAAAATCTTCTTCACATCCTCAAGAAGAGTTTTTGTCATGGCTGGAACTGCTGGTGAACGGTAATCCTCGTTGTTCCTATTCATTGCCCGAATGACTGGTTCTGGGATGTTAACCGGCCCTGGAACAAACAGATGATTCCTTCCTGGTCCATAAAAGTAGTCCATCTTCCCCCCTGCAGAATACCACAAACAAACTATATTCATCAAAACACCTTAGCTAGAAAATCACAGTGCAGAAATCAGTGTTCACAACCCTCTTCGGAACAATTCATGTAGGTTTATGTACTTTACTAAATTCTTAAATCAGGAAAACATTATACGTCCAACTACACTTCCTAGGAATTTTTGTGCCAGCACACAAAGTTAAGAAATCAAGCTGAATTTCATTTTACATAGTTTCATTTGGACAATTCATGCAGTGCTGTTGTATTCAAAATAGGCATAACCCAATACAAAATACCACATACAATTAGATTTTGGAATGAAAAAGAACCAAAAACATAAATTGCAGTTGCAAGTGCTTTGGTATGAAAGAAAGAAAAATGTAGGAAGGCTGGAAGCTATATATAGCTTATTGGAAGAATCTGTGTTAGTTTATTGAAAGCTGTAATTCTGCCCTTCACTCTCAGGATTTACAACTACTTTTCCTTTCCTTTCTTTTTTGTTTTATCTTCCTTTCCTTTTCTTATAAAAAAAACAACAAAACTCAAGCTTTTTCCAAGAATTATTGGACATCAATAGTCCCCTCAGCCCTAGTCAACCTTGTTGTATAGGGTTCATTTGACGGCATGTACTTAGGTCTTAATACAGGAACTGTCTTCTAATTGCCTAAATCTCCACCATTCATCCTATGATTTAAACTTAAGACACCCGAGTAAAATCTTAAAGTTTAAACCACTCAGCTATCTCCTTGGGACATCATCGTGAATTTTGATCAGTTGCTTATTTTCTATCATTAATTAAAAACTGACACTACATAAAATCTAAAAGATAATATGGCCTTAATTATATGTTTTGTCTACCCTTAGTTTCTCTGCTTCAAATACAAAATTAAAAACTTCTTCAAATATAGTTCTATAAGGAGTGAATAATACATTTATAATAATGTATAGAAAGGACATCAACACCTTGCCTTTTCTCCCTGGTAAAAAAGAAGTTTGTATATAGGAAAGTAAAGCATGCTGCGCACGTAATGATCAAGGAAACCAGAAACAGTTGATATCAATGTATTCATGCCATCACATCTTATAAGAAATTATGAAACTCATGCCAGTGTATTAATCCTGGTAAATCAACCCTTTTCAACTCCTTAAAGTAGAAGAACCAAAACAAGATGGAAAGCAGTAACAAGGTCGGTGTATTTCAGTATTTGTGTGGTCGTGTCAGTGTCTAACAAACCATCAAAACAAGACCACACCTCTGATAAGAGCAGAAGATGAACTAAGATATATAGATAGATATACTACAAGTACACACACACACAAAAAAAAGAAAAAAGATGGGAGTAACAGGAGAAAGAGTTGTCAGGTATAAATTACCTGTTGTGGTGAGTTTTGATCAAAAGTGTTTCTCTGCCTCTCCTTTTCTTTTTCCTGGTTCTTTGGCAGTGTTAGGGGATGAGTGCCTATAGGCTGTAGTGAAAAAGAAGCTAAAGAGGAGAATTCAGTTTAATAAGAGGGCGGGAGAGCCAATCAATGTCCCAAGTGGGGTCCTCCTTTCACTTGCGTGGCAGATAAGAGTGAACCTATTGGAATCCTGCGGCTAAGAATGACTGCCATGGCCAACATTTTTGGCCTGCATCTGATTTCCACTAACGACTGCTACCATGTTCTTGTTGAGGGTTTTTCTTTTTCTTTATTTGCATCTTTGTCCTTGTATTTTGCTATCTTTCAATTCTAGCTCTCAAGGTATTTGGTCAAGTGAAGTAAAAAGTTGGAATTAAACGTTCAGAAATAGGTGTAGTCTTTGTTGTGTTATTATGGCAAGGGCATGAGGGAAACATATTTCTTTAATTGGTGGACACAAAACAAATTGTAAGACATCAGGGACTGAACAAAATTAATGGATTATCCATCTCTCTTCTTCTTCTTTTCAAAAATAAAATAAGAGAAGAAGAAGAAGAAGAATACCTCCCTTGTTTTGGCACGACATGCATAGTTTTTGGAAGCAGGTAGTATGAGGTCGAGAAAGCAATGTGAGAGATAAAGTGATAAAGTGCTATCAACCACGCTTCACTTGTGGGAATCAAGGCCACACAGCCCCTTTTAATCTTGTCTCTTTACTTCCTTCTCATCATTTTTGTTTCTATCTCCTGTTTTGCTTGATATTTTCATGTGGGTACAAAAGGATGTTTGAAATTGTAGCTGTGATGATTTGTTAAAGTGATTTTTATTTATAAATATATTAAAAATATATATTTTTTTTATTTTTTTAAATTATTTTTAATATCAGTTCATCAAAATAATTTAAAAATATTAAAAAAAATAAAATAAAATTTTTTAAAAATATTTTTAAAATGAAAAAACAAACAAAAGCATTGCTTACCTTTTTTATATATAATTATTTCTTTAATTTTTTGACGTCTACCATGAGCGATGTAACATGTTGGGTATTATTTTGGCCTCTCGTCTTGTACAAATTTCTAACCACAAAAGGCAGGATTATGTTATTCGAAGTGCCAAAAAATAAAAAGACATGCCCAGAAATTTTATAGACTCTTCGTGATCATCAGTACTAATAACTACAACTGTCCTCCAAACATGAGGGCTCTTCTTTGACAAGCTACCGGGATTAATGTCAAATCGCAGCTAACCAAAAAACAAAAACAGCCTGCTCTAGCAGGAAGCATGTTATCAGCCTCCTACACTTCTCCCTTTTGATGGGAGATTCATGGAGCTTTGGGAAAAACCTAGCATCCACACATTCAATTAAAAAGTCAATCGGCATGATATACGAGGCCATTGCACAGGACATACAACACACATCCAAAAAATAGAGACCCAGGCTAGGGGATAATATACAGGGACATGAGAAAACTCAAAACCTAAAGGCATCTGAAACCCTTTTTGCACAAGTAGCATCAATGGCATGTAAGGACAGAGCGCTTCCTGTCACAATCCTCATATACCTAAGTGTATATCTTTAGATGCACAATGTCAGCATTCCCGATTTCTAATTACAAAGCATTCCATCCTATTAAAATTAGCCAAGTTGATAGAAATGCATATACACAATAGCATCAATACACAGAACTTCACAAGCAAAACGTAAATGTGAGGTGAAAACAACAGCTTTCAGTTTGACAATTGATCCATAGCTAAAGCAAATTCATTTTTCTGCATTACCAAAGTGAGGGCACATATACGTCCTTGGTAATTCATGCTGATTAAGAAATAGCTCACCACATCAAATAGCAGAAAGCAGATAAAACAATAAATCAGACATCACCGTAACACCACCACCTACAGTAACAATTAGAGTAGAGCTGAATCAGTGTAGAAACAGGTAACTATAATACATGCCATGTCCAGAAGCTAAGCAGCTTATCATCGTGCGCCAAGGACAGAACACAACTACTAATAACATATTGACAAGTTTTATTAGTGTCTCGACAGGAACAATAAGGTTCAGAATAATGAAAAACTGAAACTGTATTGGTAAAAGGGAATCAAAATTATTCAAAACTGATAATGTACACTTCTCTCAAGGCATAATACATGTAATATGTTCCGCTCATTTATGTATATTTTAAATTGAATGAAATTCTAATATTTCTTTCACTAACTCCACTATATACGTAAAACCAATTACCCAACTCATTTCCTTGAACAAAAAATTGCAACAAGACCACATCCATCCTTCTCATGTTAATTAATTTTGGCCATCCCCCCAGGCACCTTTTGTACATTTATGCAAATTCCCCATCCAACGGATATTTCAGATCTGCCAGAAAGAAACTAAGTAGGAATTGGCACCTTATTACTCTGATGTTGAAAAGAATTCCACAGTATAGCTAATGACTGAAGCAGTGATGGACCATGGGAAAGCCATGGGGCTTATGCCTTTAATCAGTTGCTCTCCTTCCCTCGAGCACTAAGACTACTTTATACCTTATGTAAAATTTTGTTTTGGAGTAAAACCAGTTTGCCGCACTCGGTAAGGTCTCTCAAAAAAAGGCCTATTATCAGGTGGTCCTGCCCCAAGAATTCCCAACGAGTTAGGGTTGGATAAGCGGGTGCCCGGTGGTCTTTGTAAGGGGGGTTGAATATCAGCTTCAGCTCTTCTGCGTCGTTTCCACGCTTCAAATTTCCCAGCATCATGACCTTTGTTTATTGGTTCTGACATTGCATAGGCACTTTCATTTTTATATCCAATTTGCCGCTCAAAATTCCTAGAAAGGGGAGGAAAATTGTTGGGATCGCTGTCTTTGTCAAGAGAACCATATGCAGCACCATTGGCATGAGAGGGTCCAGCACTTGCATCTTCCTCCTGCTCCTGTTTAAGTTTCGAATAAATCTGACGAAGTTTCTCGCCAGATAAATTTGAAAAAGTAGAAACATAATTCCATAATCGCATTGTCATCCCTGGGAAAACATTGATTTAAATGAAAAGAAGCAGCAGGGAACACCAAAAGTAAATAAAAAAGGGGAAACAACTTGAACATGTATAGGATGGAGAAACACATACTATCCTGTTTATAACGCTCTTCCTCGTATTCTAAGACAATCTGGTCTATTCTCCGTCCAATAAGCTGTAAATAGTTCCGAATTTTCAAAAGCACCTGCAAGAAAAGGTTGAACATAAACTTCTAGTATCCAAAAAATATCACTACACAATGGCCTATCAGAATAAAAGATGCTGTACTTTTTCCTTTGGAAGGTCAGCGCTGGTAGTCTGCAACTTGTTAAGACGTTTCAGGGTTTTAATTTCATCAAACATGACTTCTTCACACCATTCCATCCATTTTACTTCCTTAAACTGCTCACATAATTCCTCATTGTCTGACATCTCACCCTCCTCTTTTACTAACTGTTCAACTCTCTGTGGTCTCTGAGGCCTATTCTTGCTCGTTTGTACACTAACGATTACAGACCCAGGCTTTGCTTTCTTGACCCTGTCCCGCGAAACAGAGATGTTCAGAAGATTCTCTCTCCCCTTCATGGAGGCCTTCCGACCCCCTTTAGCATTTGCTTTCTTTCCACCAATAGCTGCAAGTTCCTGATTGAAAAGGTGCTAGTTATCATCACATAAAATCCACCTCACTTCAATGCAAATTATCAATACACCAAATTCACCACACGTCCAAATTAGATATGCGACAGAACTATAACAAACAATTAAAAAAAGGCAAGCATGCAAGTTCCTGATTGAAAAAAGAAGTGCTCATTAACAGTACATAAAACCCACCTCACTTCAATGCAAATTAGATATGCGACAGAACAGTAACGAACAATTAAAAACCACGCAAGCACTTACGGAATTACTGCCATCTGATACAAGAATATCATAGGCAACAGATGATGAAACTTCAAGTTTTAATCTTGCACAATTTTGACAGTCAAACTGGGAAGCTTGTTAAATTAATATACTTGTGTCTTCTGTGACAATTGTTTAAATGGTAACATGGAGTTTAACGATACACATAGCACACAACTAAAATGGGAAACAAAAATTTGCAAGGGAAGCTGAAAATATCAAGACTTAAGATTGCACAATTTTGGCTGTTAAACTAGGAAGCTAACTTAATTAATATACTCGTGTCTGTTGTGGCAATAGTTTAAATGGTAGCTGGAGTTTAACAATATAAACATAGCATACATGCATAATGGAGACAAAGCTTTGCAAAGGTTACAGCAAGAGACTGGATGACAGCATAAAGAAAGCCCTGTTTTCCAGTTTTGGCATTTCCTGCTTTCCAAATGATAGCTTACCATCTCCAGAAGTGCATTAGCACGATCCTTCAAATTTGGAGCACGTGGTAAAAAGGTCTCATGATGCTGGAGTTCTGCTGGGGCAATCTTCTTCGAAAGGCCAAGCCTTTCATCTAACCGTATCTTCTCCCAATTGCCGAATCCATGGTAGTGTATTCCCAGAAGCAATCTTGCATCATCAACTAAGGAAATACCATAATCAATCAGCTAAAGGAAACAAGTCGATTATTAACCTCTTAAGATAATAATACAAAAGATAGGAAATGCATACTCTGATTCCAGCCACAACCCTTGGACCAGTTTGAAGGCTTCAGGTACATCAACACTCGAAACTGTGCTATGGGATTTTCATAACGACTAATTCGCTTTGCTAGTAGCTGAAGTTCTTGCACACGGCTCAATAGATCATTTGCCTTCACAGGGACACCAAAAAAATCCAACAAAGGACCCTAAAGAAAATCCCATTTGAAATTGTTGAATCAGAAATGGTAATTATGGTATTCGACCACAAACACATTTTATGCGATGCAGCAACTACAAAAAGTACGCATAGCAAGAATAACCAAACCTTTGGGTCCAGATTTCCAACTTCAACTGCTTCTCTACAACCATCAACCAAAGCATCAAAAAGCTCTATCTGTGCATCAGGTGGAGCTGCTGCAACTGTTCCACCAACCTCCTCAGCTATCAAGTCTATTTGGTTCAAGTTCCCAAACTTAATCACCTAATTCAAAAAAAAGAAAAAAAAAAGAGAGAGAAAATCCAAACTTTAGCCAAGCATGGCTAGTAGAAACAACTTCTAATTAAAATGAAAACAAAGAAAGGGAAGAAAAAAGGCTGTCTTATAAACTTCCACAATGCCAGAAGCACTCTAAGCTTGGCCAGTTCACATTTAACCAGTTTAATCAGCATGGCACTTCCACATATTGCACAAATTGGACAAGTTATCAAAGATCTTCCAAGTAGTGAGAAAAGGGGAAGAAGTTACAGGGCTCATATTTCCTTCCAGGTACCAATATAAAAATTTCATTGAACTAATAATTGTTTATTAATACTTTTGTTCCCATTAAACTATCAATTAAAAATGAATTGTGGTGGAGTCTTATCAGGAATAAGAATATTTCCTGCTGTCATCAAGCAGCTGGTGTTGGATTCTCCAAAATTTGACGGAATTGAAAGAATCCACGTTTCTCAGATCCTATTTTCAGGTTAACGATATTGCTATTACATTCAATTAGATTACTCGCAGTAAAGTAAAAATTTGCAAAAGAGTGTATGACAATGGCAGAACAGATGCATAATAAAACTGATTTTGATTAGTTAAATTTGTCTTGCAGGTAAAGAAAGAAAAATAGGAAAAAATAAACAATATCCAACCAACAAATTCACAGAATAGGAGCGAGGAGGAGGTTAAGAACCAATCCCCACATTAAGAAAAGATGAATGCACTGATTATATAATATGAATTAAATTAAAAAACTCGTGAAGTTAAGGAATCTGAAAACATGTGTTTTTTATCTCAACATTTCCAACAAGAGAAAAGATGTAGATATACAAAGTTCTAGACTGTCTAAAAAGGATTTGTTTTCACTTCTAACAATCTCGAAAATTGAAAGATAAATTTGAAGCATACCACACGAGAAAAGCGTAAAGCATCTCTCTTAGGCAGATTTCCATGAGACCATTCTCTCACTTGGGAGGATGCTCCCTCGATCATTGGTGCTAAGGGGGCAGAATAATCTGATTTTCGACGCTTCTGCACTCTCTCCTGTGGTTCTGGTGGCTCAGAACCTTTCTTTTTCCGTTTGTTACTTCTCCCAGGTTGATTATCCTCTGCATAACTCTTAGTATTTCTTGCAGCACGAGGAGCTAAAGCATCCTAAGGGAGAAAACAAATATCACACAAATAAAAATATGATAATTACAAAAGAAATGAAATGAACATCACTAGTCATTCAAAAAACATGTCAAGCTGTCATCTATAAAATCTTAAATCAAATTCAACAAAAGAGATGCATACCTCAGCTTCAGCTACAGCATCTGGTTTTATCCAACGACTCCAGAAACTCCCATCATTTTCGGCACAACAAAAATTTGCAACCTGGATATAATCCAAGAATAAAATAATCAGCAAACTTAATTGTGAAAGAATCAATAAGTATGACAACACATCCCCCGTG
>Ga0307518_10000628_pt1 | contig 26529 bp, 27 predicted proteins | sample 25_EM_MG_FD_203889 | JGI IMG/M metagenome (GOLD analysis project Ga0307518, IMG submission 203889) | Populus trichocarpa ectomycorrhiza microbial communities from riparian zone in the Pacific Northwest, United States - 25_EM | ecosystem: Host-associated > Plants > Roots > Unclassified | place... | reverse complement strand
CCGGGAACACCTTGCCTGCCCGGACCCGTTTAGAATACAGTCGTATCCGAACAGGGGGTGCTGGGGTGGACGAGGTGGCACAAAAGCGGCGAGCCGAGGAGAACCAGCTCGCCGCCGCGCTGACCAAAGGCCCGGCGGAGGTTCTCGATTTCCTCCTGCCGCTTTGGGTGGGGAGCCAGCTCGGCGCGTCGGCCGCCGAGGTCGGGGCGCTGACCGCGCTGGAGACGTTGGTGTCGTTCGTGGTCCGGCCGATCGCGGGTTCGCTCGCGGATCGGTTCGACCGGGGGCGGCTGGCGGCCGCCGGGGCTGTCCTCTATGGACTGTCCTTTGTGGTCTACGCGGTGACGCCCGGAATCGGGGTCGCCTATCTGGCCGCGGTTCTCGGCGGCGCGGCTGGTGCGCTGTTCTGGGTCGCGCTGCGCGCCAGGGTCGGGGAGGGGCTCGCGGTGGACGACGGCGCGTTCAGCAAGCTCTTCGCGGCAGAGGGCGGCGGCACGTGGATCGCCTTCGCGGTCGCGCTGACCGCCATCGCCTGGATCGACTACCGGGGCGTGTTCTGGCTGGGTGCGGCGGCCTGCGCGGTGGCCGCGGTGGTCCTGCTGAACGCGAAGTCCGCGCAGGTACGAGAGGAGGGTGCGCCGCGGCTGCGGCAACTGGGCAGGAGAATGCGCCCGATGCTCGCGCTCGTCGCGTTGACCGCGATGGCCGAGGCGGGCGTCGCCCTGCTGCTCCTGATGCATCTGCAACGCGGGCATCAGCTCCAGCTCGGCGAAATCGCGGCGGTCTTCATCCCCGGCTTCATCGTGTACAGCCTGCTTCCGGACTACCTGCACGGTTTCGTCCGCAAGGTCGGCCGGACGCGGGTGCTCGCGCTGGCGATGGTGGCGAGCGCGGTCTTCGCCGCTGGACTGTCCTTCGCGCCGAGCCCGCCGGTGCTCGCGGTCATGTGGGTCCTGTCCGCCGCGGCGTTCGCGGCGGCCATCCCGGTCGAGCAGGCGGTGGTCGCCGAGGCGGCCGGGCTGAGCCTCGGCCGGGCGATGGGGATCTACGAGAGCGCGACGCTACTCGGAGCGACGATCGGAACCTTCGTGGCGGGACAGCTCTACGGCTCGGACGCCGGATGGCGCGCCGCCTGCTTCGGCGCGGCGGGGCTCCTGCTCTTCGGATCGTTCGTGGTTCGTGGCGCCGTACGGCGTGTCGGAGTTGCGGAGTTTCCCGTGGAACCACGAAAAACGGTGTCACAAAAGGAAAAGCCGGCGCACCGCACGATCGGGGACAGTCCACAATCGGCCGAATCGGTGACGGAGGAGGCGAACAAGCGCGCGAACCCGTTCCGGAACTGGGCGGTCCACACCGGGGTCTACGTCGTCGCGCAGGCGGCTCTGGCTGTCGCCGGCTACAGCTGGCCTGTCGAAGCCTTGTTCGGCGAAGCGCACGAAGCCGGCTGGTACTGGAACTCCAGCGGTCACTGGCTGTTGAACATCGGCCGCATCTGGACCTTCGTCCTGGTGATCGACACGGCGTGGACCGTCGGCCGCGCGGTGCTGAAAAAGCGGCCTTATTGACAAGTTGTCTAACATGACATCATGTCTTACAAGTGGGTGACGGCCAGCGACGGTGTCCGCCTTTCGGTCCGGGTGACCGGCGTCGACGACGCGCCCACGGTGGTGCTCGTCCACGGCTACCCGGACAACGGCTCCATGTGGGACGGCATCGCCGCCCTGCTGGAACGCCGCTACCGGGTGGTCGTCTACGACGTCCGCGGCGCGGGCCGCTCGGACAAGCCTTCGGGACGCGCGTCCTACAAACTGGACCAGCTGTCCGACGATCTTGCCGCGGTCGTCGACGAGGTCCAGCCCGAGGGCAAGGTCCACCTGCTCGCGCACGACTGGGGCTCCATCCAGACCTGGCATTCGGTCACCGGGGACAGGCTGCGCGGACGGCTGGCGTCGTTCACGTCGATCTCCGGGCCGAGCCTCGACCACGCGGGCGCGTGGTTCCGCGCGCAGGTGCGCCCGAGCCCGAAGCGGCTCAAGAACGCGCTCGTCCAGTGGGCGCATTCCACCTACATCCTCGGCTTCCAGATCCCCCTGATCCCGCAGGTGCTCTGGCGCACCGGCGCGATGGGCGCGCTGATCGGCCGGATGGACCCGGCCGCCGGAGCACCATCCACTTCGGACGGTCTGTACGGCCTCAATCTGTACCGTGCCAACATGTTCACGCGCCTTTCCCGGCCGAAGCCGCGGCCCGCCGAAATCCCGGTGCAGGTGCTCGCGCCCACCGGCGACAAGTTCGTCACGACGCCGCTGCAGACCGAGATCGAGCGCTGGGCACCGGACCTCCGGATCCGCCGGATCGTCGGCACGCACTGGGTGGTCCGCGAGAAACCCCGGGTGATCGCCGACGCCACCGCCGAGCTGATCGACCACGTCGAAGGCGGCGACGAGAGTCGTGCGCTCAAACAGGCCAGGACGAAAGGCTTCGCGCACAAGCTCGTCGTGATCACCGGTGCCGGCAGTGGGATCGGCCGTGCGACGGCGCTCGCGTTCGCGGACAAGGGCGCGGACGTCGTCATCACCGACATCAACGGCTCCGCCGCCGCCGACACCGCGAAACTGCTGCGGGACAAGGGCGTCACCGTCGGTGAGTACACAGTGGACTCTTCCGACGCCGAAGCGGTCGAGAAATTCGCCCAGCGGGTCAAGGAGGAGTTCGGCGTCCCGGACATCGTCGTCAACAACGCGGGGATCGGCCTGTCCGGCCCGTTCCTCGACACGACGGTCAAGGACTGGGAACGCCTCATCGACGTGAACCTGTGGGGCGTCATCCACGGCTGCCGCGTCTTCGCCGAACAGATGCGTGAGCGCGCGGAAGGCGGCCAGATCGTCAACGTCGCCTCGGCCGCCGCGTACCTGCCGTCGAAGATCCTTTCCGCCTACGCCACCACGAAATCCGCCGTGCTGACCTTGAGCGTGTGCCTGCGCGCCGAACTGGCGGCCGAGAACATCGGCGTCACCGCGATCTGCCCCGGCATCGTGAACACCAACATCACCAGCACCACCCGTTTCGTCGGCGTCGACGACATCGAGCAGAAGCGGCGCCAGAAGTCGAGCAGCAAGCTGTACGCGAAACGCGGCTTCGGGCCGGAGAAGGTCGCGCGCGACATCCTGCGTGCCGTCGAGAAGGACAAGGCCATCCAGCCGTCGACGCCGGAGGCCAAGGCCGCGCTCGTCCTCTCCCGGCTCACCCCCGGACTGCTGCGGGCCGCGGCGAAACTGGACGTCACCCCGTGACCGGACGTCCACGCAGGATGTCGCCGGAAGCGCGCCGCGAGGACCTGATCCGCTCCGCGCTGGACCTGTTCGGCTCGCGCGCGCCCGAACTGGTCACGGTCGACGACATCATCGCCCGTGCCGAGGTCTCCCGGCCGCTGTTCTACCGGTACTTCCCGAACCTGCGGGAACTGCAGGTCGAGGCGCTGAAAACGGTCACCGAAGGGCTCATCGACGGCCTGGCCGGGCTCGAGGAAGGCCCGCCCGAAACCCGGCTGCGGGCCGCCGTCCGCGGGCTGATCGACGTCGCCGACCACTACCGGGCGGGTTATGTCGCGCTGTTGCGCAGCGGTTCGGTGATCGCGACGTCGGAGACGGACGCGGCGATCGACGAGGTCCGCAACCGCGCCGTCGAGCTCATCCTCGGCGCGCTGGGAGTGCCGGAGCCCTCGCCTATGCTCCTGCTGACGTTGCGCTGCTGGACCGCGGTGGTCGAGGGCGCTCTGCTGAGCTGGCTGCAGGAGCGTTCCGTGCCGCGTGAGGCGCTGGACGGCTGGCTGGTCGATCAGCTCACGGCGATGCTCGCGACGACCGAACGACACGAGCAGGCAGTGGGTCTCGTGAGTGGCAAGGACGGTTAGAACCGTCCTTGCCACTCACGAGACCAGACGCATGGCGCGCGTCAGGACTGCTTGGCGACCAGGTCCCAGCCTTCGACGTCTTCCGGCTTCCGCGGCTCCGGCCCGACGTACTTGGCCGACGGGCGTACGAGACGGCCGGTCTTCTTCTGCTCCAGGATGTGCGCGGCCCAGCCGGCGGTGCGCGCCGAGCTGAACATCGCGGGCATCATGTGCGGCGGGACCTGCGCGAAGTCCAGGATCACGGCCGCCCAGAACTCGACGTTGGTCTCGATCGGGTGGTCCGGACGCCGCTCGCGCAGCTCCTTCAGCGCCACCTGCTCCAGCTCCGCGGCCGCCTCGTAGCGCGACGCGCCGAGCTCCTGGCAGGTCCGGCGCAGCACGCGCGCCCGCGGGTCCTCCGCGCGGTACACGCGGTGCCCGAAGCCCATCATCCGTTCCTTGCGGTCGAGGATGCCCTTGACCAGGCCGACCGCGTCACCGGTCTTCTCGACCTCTTCGATCATCGGCAGCACCCGCGCCGGCGCGCCGCCGTGCAGCGGGCCGGACATCGCGCCGATCGCGCCCGACAGCGCCGCGGCGACGTCGGCGCCGGTCGAGGCGATGACGCGGGCGGTGAAGGTCGAGGCGTTGAGACCGTGCTCGGCGGCCGAGACCCAGTAGGCGTCGATGGCCTTGACGTGGGCCGGGTCGGGCTCGCCGCGCCAGCGGACCATGAAACGCTCGGTGATCGACTTTGCCTCGTCGACCCGGGTCTGCGGGACGGCGGGCTGCCCGATGCCGCGAGCGGACTGCGCGACGTAGGAAAGCGCCATCACCGAGGCGCGGGCCAGCTGGTCGCGCGCCTCGTCGTCGGTGATGTCCAGCAGCGGCCGGTAGCCCCAGATGGGGGCGAGCATGGCCAGTGCGGCCTGGACGTCGACCCGGACGTCGCCGGTGTGCACCGGCAGCGGGAACGGCTCGGCGGGCGGTAGCCCATGGCCGAAACGGCTGTCGACGAGAAGACCCCAGACGTCACCGAAGGTCACCTTGCCGGCGAGATCCTCGATGTCGACACCGCGATAACGCAGCGCGCCGCCGTCACGGTCGGGTTCGGCGATCTCGGTCTTGAAGGCGACCACGCCTTCGAGACCCGGTCGGAAACCGTCGTCGACCTGCTCGGACGGCTGATTGGTGCTGATCGTGGAGGTACTCACTGTGGTGAAACCTTTCGATGCGCATTCCCCGGCTTTGTGTTCATGCGTGGACGGGATACACGCAGCGAAGGCGCGCCTCATCGCACGGATGGACAAACTTTGCTCCACGTCGCGGCCTGGGGCAATCGAAAGATGTGGTGCTTTCGGTCACGATTACGAGAACGATTCAGTGAAAAGGACGTTCGTACGCGAAGAGTTACGGCGACGTTCACTTTGCGTGTACCGGGCGCCGACGTAAATCCTGTGTTTCGAGAACCGGCGGCCGGCGGTTTCCGGTGATAGACCTTTCCCATGCACCTGAGCCCCCAGGAGCGGGACAAACTGCTCATCCACGTCGCGGCGGACGTAGCTCGCAAACGCCTGGAGCGCGGGGTCCTGCTGAACTACCCCGAGGCGGTCGCCCTGATCACCGACCACGTCCTCGAAGGCGCTCGCGACGGCCGGACGGTGAGCGAGCTCGTCGCGAGCGGGCGGTCGGTGCTCGGCCGGGCACAGGTGCTGGACGGCGTACCGGAGATGGTCGATTCCGTGCAGGTCGAAGCCACTTTCCCGGACGGCACGAAGCTCGTCACCGTGCACGACCCGATCGTCTAGACCGACGGTAGGCGGAGCTGAGATGTCCCCGGAAAAGTGACGTCGATCGCGGTCGCGGGTTCACCGACAACAAGAAGGGGCGGCGAGTGCGACCAGGAGAGATCATCACCGGCGACACGCCGGTCGAGCTGAATCCGGGCAGGCCGCGGATCCGGCTGCTCGTGCGGAACCTCGGCGACCGGCCCGTCCAGGTCGGTTCGCACTACCATTTCGCGGCGGTCAATCCGGGGCTCGAATTCGATCGCGAGGCCGCCCGGGGACATCGGCTCGACGTGCCCGCGGGAACGTCGGTGCGGTTCGAGCCGGGGGTCGAACGCGAAGTCGACCTCGTCCCGCTGGCCGGGAGCCGCGCGGTGCCCGGACTGCGGAAGGAGTCCTGATGCCGTCGATCGATCGCGAGCGGTACGCCGAACTGTTCGGCCCGACCGCCGGCGACCGGATCCGTCTCGCCGACACCGATCTGCTCGTCGAGGTCACCGAAGACCGCAGCATGGGGCCGTCGGGCAGCGGTGACGAGGTGCTGTTCGGCGGCGGCAAGGTGATCCGCGAATCCATGGGCCAGGGGATGGCGACGCGGGCCGAAGGCGCGCCCGATCTGATCATCACCGGCGCGGTGATCCTGGACCACTGGGGGATCGTCAAGGCCGACGTCGGTGTCCGCGACGGCCGGATCGTCGGCATCGGCAAGGCGGGCAACCCGGACACGATGGACGGTGTCGATCCCGCGCTGGTCGTCGGACCGTCCACGGAGGTGTTGTCCGGCAACGGGAAGATCCTCACCGCGGGCGGTATCGACTGTCACGTCCACTTCATCTGCCCGCAGCTGACCGACACGGCGCTGGCGTCCGGGCTCACCACCCTCGTCGGCGGCGGGACCGGGCCGGTGGAAGGCAGCAAGGCCACCACAGTTACGCCTGGCGCGTGGAACCTCGGCCGGATGCTGCAGGCGATGGACGGCCAGCCGGTCAACGTCCTGTTGCTGGGCAAGGGGAACACCGTCCGGCACGAGGCGCTGCGCGAACAGCTCGCCGCCGGCGCGGGCGGGTTCAAACTGCACGAGGACTGGGGCAGCACCCCGGCCGCGATCGACGCCTGCCTGACCGTCGCGGGCGAATCCGGTGTCCAGGTGGCGATCCACACCGACACGCTGAACGAAGCGGGCTTCCTGGAGTCCACTGTGGACGCCATCGGCGGCCGGTCGATCAACGCGTACCACACCGAAGGCGCGGGCGGCGGGCACGCGCCGGACATCATCCAGGTCGCCGGGCTGCCCAACATCCTGCCGTCGTCGACGAACCCGACGCGCCCGCACACCGCGAACACCCTCGACGAGCACCTCGACATGCTCGTCGTCTGCCATCACCTGAACCCGTCCGTGCCCGAGGACCTGGCGTTCGCCGAAAGCCGGATCCGGCCGACGACCATCGCCGCCGAGGACGTCCTGCACGACCTCGGCGCTATCTCGATGATGAGCTCGGACTCGCAGGCGATGGGCCGCATCGGCGAGGTGATCATCCGGACCTGGCAGACCGCGCACGTGATGAAACGACGGCGTGGCGCGCTTCCCGGCGACGGCGCGGCCGACAACCTGCGGGCTCGTCGCTATGTCGCCAAATACACGATCAACCCCGCGATCGCGCACGGCATGGAGCGCGAGATCGGCTCGGTGGAGATCGGGAAGCTCGCGGATCTCGTGCTGTGGGAACCGAAGTTCTTCGGGGTGCGGCCGCATGTGGTGCTCAAGGGCGGATTCCCGGCGTGGGCGGCGATGGGCGACGCGAACGCGTCCATCCCGACGCCGCAGCCGGTGCTCGCGCGGCCGATGTTCGGCGCGGCGCCGGCGGTCGCGGCCGCGAGCAGCTTCCATTTCGTGGCACCGGAAGCACTGGAAAGCGGTGTGGCGGAGCGGTTCGGCATCGCGCGGAAGCTCGTGCCGGTCTCGAACACCCGCTCCCGGGGCAAGGCCGACATGGTGCTCAACGACGCGACGCCGGACATCCGGGTGGAGCCGGACAGTTTCGCCGTGCACGTCGACGGCGAGCTGATCGAGCCGCGGCCGGTGACCGAACTGCCGATGGCGCAACGGTATTTCTTGTTCTGATGAACACTGCAGCGGTCATCCTGGCCGACTCCCGGTTCCCCGGCGGCGGGCACGTCCATTCCGGTGGGCTCGAAGAAGCCGTCACCCGGAAGCTGATCACGCACGAACGGGATCTTCCGGGCTTCCTGTCCGGGCGCTTGCGTACGGCGGGTGCACTGGCAGCGGTGTTCGCCGCCGCATCGGCACATGCGGCCGCGCGGAATGTTCGAAGTGGACACTGGCGACGGCTCGACCTCGAACTCGACGCCAGGACGCCGTCGCTCGCGCAGCGGGAGGCGTCCCGCGCGCAGGGACGCGGGACGGCTCGGGCGGGCAAGGTGGCGTGGCCGTCGCCGGTGCTTTCCCAGTTGCTGAAGGAAACTCCGCGACCGCATCATCCGGTGATCGTCGGCGCGCTGGTCGGGGTGTCCTTCGACGCCGCGATGGCCGTGGCGTACCTCGCGATCAGCGGTCCCGCGAGCGCGGCCGTACGGCTGCTCGGTCTCGATCCGTTCGCCGTCAACGCGGTCGTGGCCCGGCTCGCGGACGAGGTCCGGGAGGTTTCCCGGCAGGCAGCCGGGGTCGCGGGCGACGATCCGGCCGATCTCCCGGCGCCGGGTTCACCGGCGCTCGATCTGTTCGCCGAGGCACACGCCCGGCATCACAAGGAAGAGGTGCGTCTCTTTGCCAGCTGAGCATGGTCACGGTCACGGACATGTGCACCCGGTCAACTTCGACCCGACCGCCGCGGAACCCGACCACTACGAGCAGGCGCCGACCGCCGGGCGCGCGTACCGGATCGGGATCGGCGGGCCGGTGGGCAGCGGGAAGACCGCGCTCACCGCGGCGCTGTGCCGGGCGCTCGGCGACGAGGTGAACCTCGCCGTCGTCACCAACGACATCTACACCACGGAGGACGCCGACTTCCTGCGCAAGGCCGGGGTGCTCGACCCGGAGCGGATCGAGGCCGTGCAGACCGGCGCTTGCCCGCATACCGCGATCCGCGACGACATCACCGCGAACCTCGACGCGGTCGAGCGGCTGGAGGAGCGGTTCCCCGGACTGGACCTGGTGATCATCGAAAGCGGCGGGGACAACCTCACCGCGGTGTTCAGCCGGGGACTCGCCGACAGCCAGGTGTTCGTGGTCGACGTCGCCGGTGGCGACAAGGTGCCGCGCAAGGGCGGGCCGGGGGTGACGACGGCGGATCTGCTGGTGATCAACAAGATCGACATCGCGCATCTGGTCGGGGCGGACATGGACGTGATGACCTCGGACGCGCATCGGATGCGGGGTGAGCTGCCGGTGATCACCCAGTCCCTTGTGGACACTCCGGACGCTCCGGCCGTAGCGGACTGGGTCCGCTCGCTGCTCCCGGTCCGCGCGGGGTGAAGGCGCACGGGCGGCTGACCGCCTGCTTCGAGGGTGGCCGGACCGTACTGCGTGAGCTGCGCTCGATGGCGCCGCTCACGCTCCTTCCCAAGCGGGGCACCGGTGTGACGGCGGTGGTGCACCTGGTCAACTCGGCGACCTCGCCCCTTGGCGGGGACGAGCTGAAGCTGACCATCCGCGTCGGTGCCGGTGCTTCGCTGCGGCTTTCCGGGGTCGCGGCGACGATCGCGCTGCCCGGGCTGCACGGCGAGGGTAGTTCGTCCCTTGTGGACATTGTCGTGGACGATGGTGGGTCTTTGGAGTATCTGCCGGAGCCGACCGTGGTGACCGCGCGCGCTCGGCACACTGCCGTGTTCCGGGCCTCGTTGGCGTCCGATGCCTTCTTGCACACGCGGGAGGTATTGGTTCTCGGCCGTGCGGGCGAGCGGCCTGGCTCCTTGGTGACCACGCAACACGTCACGCGAGGCGAAATGCCTGTGCTGCGGCAGACTCTGGAGATCGGGGACTCCACTTTGGACTCCAGCCTCGCGCATCTGGCCGGACGACGGGTGCTGGCGACCGATCTGGTCGTCGGGGGTCCTGTGGTGCCTGAGGCTTCCGGTGAGTGGTGGTCGCGTACTTCGCTCGCCGCTGGTGGGACACTCACGACTTCCTTGGCGCCGGATGCCGTCACCGCGCTCCGGGTGTTCGACACCGCCTGATGCCGGTCGGGACAGGACGACACGCGTGACCAGACGGACGACACGCGGCGAAATCCGGCCTCGGTCGTGTCGTCCCTTCAATCACGCGAGTCGTCCATCCGGTCACGCGTGTCGTCCGTTCAATCACGCGTGTCGTCTCTGTGGTGCCGCGATCGCTAGCGCTGCTAGTAAACCTAGCGATACTAAAGGTCCCTTGCTTCCCACTGGAGGGGCTGGTGGGGCTTATGTGGCGACGGGAAGCGTTGCGAAAGCCACTTTCGCAACCTTCAAGGTTGCGAAAGTGGCTTTCGCGTCATCCCCGACTCCCCGTCAGAACTTGGTGCCCAGCCAGGTCATCGCGACCGGACCGCCCGCCGAGACGCCACCGATGTGTTCCAGCAGCGGGAATTCCTGCCAGGTGACGTCGGCGCCGAGGGCCTGGTAGCGGTCACGCAGGCCCTTGCCGACCGAAAGCGGGATCAGTTCGTCCAGTGACGCGTGGTACAGGAAGACCGGCGCGCCCGGTTTGGTCTTGCCCGCCAGGTTTTCGCCGAGCCGGGCCTGCCAGCGCGGGTCCGACGAAACGTTCGGAACGGTCGTGAAGTCGTTGAGCCGCGCGAAAGGCGCCGCCGCGCCGAGTTCGACAGTGCACGCTTCCTTGACCTTCGCGACGGCCTTCTCGCCCTTCGCGTTGAGCACCTCGTCGAACGGCAGTTCCGGGTACGCGGTCGCGTAGCCGACGGCGGCGCCGAGCACCAGACCGAACGCCGGACCGCCGTCGTTGAACTTCAGTACCGCGTTCAGATCCGCAGGCACCCCGCCTTCCGCGACACCGACCAGGTTGACGTCGGGTGCGTAGGACGGCTGCAGTTCGCCGGCGAACGCCGCGGCCTGACCTCCTTGCGAGTAACCGAAAACGCCGACCGGTCCGGTCTTGGTCAGGCCGGCTTCGGGAACCCGGGAAGCGGCGCGGGCGGCGTCGAGGACGGCCCTGCCTTCGGACTGGCCGACGGCGTAGGTGTGCGTGCCCGGGGTGCCGAGGCCCTCGTAGTCGGTCACGACGACCGCCCAGCCGCGCGAAAGCGCTTGGCTCATCAGGAGGACTTCGTTCTCGGACCCGTTCGTCAGCCGGGTCGAGGGCGCGCAGCGGTCGCCGAGGCCGTGGGTGCCGACGGCGTAGCTGACCAGCGGGCGCGCGCCCTTCGTCCATGGCGTGTGCGGGACCAGCAGGATCCCCGACACCGTGTTCGGCCGGCCGGTCGCCGAGGTCGAGCGGTAGTTGAGTTTCCACGCCTTCGCCGGGGCCGTGGCGACGACCGGTTTGTAGTCGACCAGGTCACCCGGCGCGCTCGGCGCGGCTTGCGCGGCGGGCGCGCCGATCAGGGTGGCTGCGAGGGCTGAGACCAGAACTGTCCGAAGCACCGTTGCCTCCAGTTTGGTAATCGAGATTTTCGCAATGTAGGCGGTGTTGCTAGCATCTGGCAATCCCTGTTACCGAATCGGGGGAGGTCGAGTGGCCCGCACCTATGGCGGGGTCGCGCCCGAGCAACGGCGCGCCGAACGGCGTGAACGCCTGCTCCTGGCGGCCCTGGACCTGTTCACCTCGACGGGCTACCAGCAGGCGAAGATCACCGAGTTGTGCACCCGCGCCGGCGTCTCGACACGGAACTTCTACGAGGAGTTCGAGAACAAGGAGAAGGTGCTGCTCACCCTCCACGAGCGCATCAACGCGCTCGCGCTGGAGCACGTCACCGGCGTCCTGGAACGCCTTGAGGACGCCGACGCGGTCACCCGGATCGGGACGCTGCTGGACGTCTTCGTCAGCACGGTCACCTCGGATCCCCGGATGCCGCGGCTGAACTACGTCGAGGCCGTCGGCGTCAGCGCCGCTTTGGAGGCACAGCACCAGGAATGGGTCGACCGGTGGGCCGCGTTCATCGAGGCCGAGGCCCGCCACGCCGCCGTGCACGGGGTGGCGCCCGACCGCGACTACCACCTGACGGCGATCGCGCTCGTCGGCGCGGCGACCGGCCTGCTGCGCGAGTGGCAGGCGCACACCCCGCCGTTGCCGGTCGCCGACGTCGCCGCCGAACTCCGTGCCCTGATGCTGGCCGCCATCACCCGGCCTGCCTGACCCCGCGTTTAGTCCTCTGAATGCGGTCCTTGCACACGCAAGTACCGCATTCAGAGGACTAAACGCGTCAGGAAGCGGCGGAAGCCCGCCGGAAGGTGTTGTGCAGCACCGCGAGCAGGGCGTCCCGCACCGAGAGGCGCTGCCGCGCGTCGAAGGTGATCAGCGGGACGTCCTCGCTCACCGCGAGCGCCCAGCGCACGTCTTCGAGGTCGTGCTTGAGCGAGCCGTCGAAGACGTTCACCCCGACCACGAACGGCAACCCGGCCTTCTCGAAGTAGTCGACGGCCGGGTAGCAGTCGTCGAGCCGCCGGGTGTCGACGATGACGAGCGCGCCCAGCGCGCCCAGCACGAGGTCGTGCCACATGAACCCGAACCGGTCCTGACCCGGCGTGCCGAAGAGATACAGCTTCACCTCTTCGTCGATGGTGATGCAGCCGAAGTCCAGCGCCACCGTGGTGGTGGTCTTCGACGGCACGTTCCCGCCGGTGCCGTCGACGGCCGCGCCGGTCGAGGTCATGGCCGCCTCGGTGGTCAGCGGTTTGATCTCGGAGATCGCGCCGACGGTGGTCGTCTTGCCGACCCCGAACCCGCCGGCGATGACGATCTTGACCGGTGTCGGCGGTTTGACCGACGCCGGTTCAGCGAATTGCTTCGAGTCCACGAATGACCCTTTCGATCATGCCGAGGTCCTGGGTGAAGGCTCCCGCCGGGCGGCGGAGCACGACGTAGCCGAGCGCGGCGAGATCCGCGACGAGCACCCTGGCCACGCCGATGTGCAGGCCGAGCATCGCCGCCACCTCGGCGACGGATTTCGTTTCCCGGCAAAGGGAAACGATCTCCCGTCGTTCGAAGGTCAGCCTCGCGTGCGACGCCGCGCCGAGCCTGCTCGTGAGCACCTGAGCCTCGATTTCGAGCGTGCCGTCCACCGGCTGCGCGCGGCCGGCGGTGAGCAGATACGGGCGTAGCGGCGAGATGCCCTGTTCGGCGCCTCGCGGCTGGGGTACCTGATCGTCGCTCATTCCCTTGTCCCCTCGTCAGTTCAGCTGCCGACGCTCTTCTTGAGTTCCTCGATCAGCGCGGGGGTGAGCACCTCGGTGGCCCGGTTGGCGAACATCGCCATCTCGTAGGCGATCGTGCCGAGGCTGGCCTGCTTGGTGGCGAGCACGCCGAGCGAACAACCGATGCTGATCGTGCAGACCAGCAGGTAGCCCTGCTCCAGCTCGATGATGATCTTGTCGGGCGAACCGAGCGGGTGGCTCTCGGAGACACCGTGCGCGAGGCCGAGCATCGCCGAGCAGATCGCGGCCAGCCGGTCGGCGTTGGCGCGTTCCAGTTCGGACGACATCGCGATCAGCAGTCCGTCGGCCGAGACGGCGATCGCGCCCATCGCGCTCGCCGTGTTCTGCGCGAAGCGCGTCACCAACCAGTTGAAGTTCCGGGCTTCGACGCTGACTCCGGTCGTCATCTCTTGCTCTTCTCTCTCTGTTCCATCTCCGGGTTGACGGCTTTCTCCAACCCGTCACTGAAGGCGTCGAACGCGGCACGCTCGGCCTCGGGGTCACGCATGCCCTTGGGCTTGGTGGTGTTCAGCGCCGCCCGCGCGGTCTGGTGCCGCGCGGCCGGGCCTTTCGCCAGTCCCGGCGCCAGCTGCGCGCCGGGGACCCGTCTGGTGAGGCCGCCGCGCGAGGCGGCGGGCACCGGTGTCGGGGTCGGCATGGGCGCCGGGGCGGGCGCGGGCGGTGCGGTGGCTTTCGCGAGTCCGGCCTCGAACCCGTCGAAGGCCGCTTTGGCCGCTTCTGGATCATGCCTGGACTTCTGCCGCGCCGGTGCTTCGGGGGCACCGGGAAGCTGCGCGCCCTTGACCCGTCGCCGCAGCCCGCCGCGGGTCTCCCCGGGGTCCGCGGCGGTCAGCGTCGGCGCGGGAGCGTGGTAAACGGGCTCAGGCACGGGCGCGGGTTCCGGGATGGTCCCGTCGGTTTTGCGGAACCACCGGAAGTCCCTGGGCTGCTGGCCGTCGCGCGGGATCATCCCGGCGATCGCGAGCGTCGGCGGTTCACTCGGCGCCGTCTTCTGCCGCGGCTCGGGCAGCGACGGCGGTTCGGGCTCGTCACCCGGTTCCGCCGTCGGCCACACCGGCGGCGCCGGGACGGATTTCGGCGCGGGCGGCCGGTAGGTCAGCAGATCCGGCGGGATGGTGAGCCGCGCGGTGATACCCGCCGCCGGCTCGGTCTCGGTCAGCTCGACCTTGAGCCCGTGCCGCCGCGCGAGCCGTCCGACCACGAACAGGCCGAGCACACTGGTCGGCGCCAGTTCGAGCCGCTCGCGTTCGACCAGCCGCCGGTTCTCCTCGGCGAGCCGTTCGGCGGTCATGCCGATGCCCTGGTCCACGATCACGATCAGGCACGAGCCGTCGGGCAGGATCCTCGTGCCGACGTCCACAAAGGACTCCGGCGGCGAGAACGACGTCGCGTTCTCCAGCAGCTCGGCGAAGATCAGCACCAGATCGGAGCCGAACGGCGACGACAGCAGGACGTCGCCCATCGAGCCGAGCCGCACCCGCTGGTAGTCCTCGATCTCCGCGAGCGCCGAACGCAGCGCCGTCGAGAGCTCGATCGGGCCGGAAATCCTCGCCTCGTCCCGGTTTCCCGAAACGACGAGCAGGTTGTCCGCGTTCCGGCGCAGGCGGGTGGAGAGGTGGTCGAGCCGGTAGAGGCTCGCCAGCAGCGCGACGTCCTGTTCGTTGCGCTCCAGTTCGTCGACCAGCGCCAGCTGCCTGCCCACCAGGTTCTGCGTGCGCTTCGCGACGTTGGCGAACATGAGGCCGACGTTGCGCCGCGTGACGGCCTGCCGTTCCACCAGTTCGGCCGCGGTGGCCTGCACGCGGTTGAACGCCTCGGCCAGCTTGCCGAGTTCGTCCTGTGAGGACACTTCGATGGTGGCCAGCCGCGGCGCGAGTTCTTCGGCCTGCTCGGTGTCGGTGACGCGGACGAGTTCGGTGCTCGCGAGGTCCGCGACCGACGTCGCCGCCGTGGTCAGCTTCCGCAGCGGATCCGCGATCGACCGGCTGACCGCGATCGCGAGCCCGCCGACCAGCAGGAACAGCACGCCGGCGCCGATACCGATCGTCCACGCCAGGTTCTGCGCCGCGTCCGCTCGCGCGGTCGCCGCGTCGGTGATGCCGGTGGTGACCGCGTCCTGGGTGAGCCGCCGCTGGTTCGACTGGGCGTCGACGGCGCCGAGGATGTCGGGCAGCAGGTTCTGCACGGCCTGCGGACCCCGGGCCTCGGGGAGTCTGGCCTCCAGCGCGTCGACCCGGCGGCCCGTCTCGCCCTGTTCGACCGCGACGACCTGCGTCGCCTGGGTGACGTCGGCCTGCTGCACGAACCGTTCCAGGAACAGCGAAGACTGCTGTTTCGCGTCGGCCAGCACCGGCTGGCCGGATTCGGGGCTGACCAGCACGATGATCAACGCCATACCGCGCAACGAGTTCTCCTCGTTCGCGCGCAACAGCGCGTCGAGCGCCGTCAGCTGCTGGGTGCCCGCCGCGTCACTGGTCTGCTGCGGGACGAGGCGGAGCGAGTTGATGACCGCGTCGATCACCGCGTGATACGTCCGCGCCACGCTGTCGAGTGAGGCGCCGCGCCGCAGCGCGTTCTCCCGGATCTCGTTCAGCGACCCGATGCGCACCAGCGCCGCCGCGAGTTCCTCCGGCGCGTCGGCGCTCAGCCCCGCTCGCACCTGGTTCACCGTTTCCGCGACGACGCCCTGCTGTTTCAGCATCGCCGAACTGCTCGCCGACGTGGACGCGATGTAGTGCGCCGTCAGCAGCCGCTCGCGCTGCAGTTCCCAGGCGAGCGTGCCGAGCGCGCGGGCCTGCGACGCGACGTCGGCGGTGGTGCGGGCGGACCGGGCGTCGTCGATCTCCCCGGCGACGTAAGGCACCGACACCAGGACCACGGCGGTCAGCGGCAGCATCAGGAGCAGGTTGAGCTTGCCCCGGATGCCGAGCCTGCCGAGTAATCCGGACCGCGGGGTGCGGTCCTTCCCGTGCCTCATGGTCACCTTTCTCCCCGGCTCCGCCCGAGGTGTCCGCGGTGCTGTTCCCGGACGAGGTCTTCGATGGACGCGCGCAGCGAGACGAACTCGGGCGCGCGTTTGACCGCGAGGTCGCGTTCACCGGGCAGGTCGACCACGATGTCCGCGGCCACCCGGCCCGGATCCGAGGCCAGCACCACGACGCGCCCGCCGAGGAAGACGGCCTCCTCGACGTCGTGGGTCACCATCAGCACGGTCGTCCCGGTGTCGGTCCAGATCCGGCGGATGAGGACCTGCATGTCCTCTTTGGTCTGGACGTCCAGCGCGCCGAAGGGTTCGTCCAGCAGCAGCACGTCGGGCTCGCACACCAGCGCCCGCGCGATCGCGACCCGCTGCTTCTGCCCGCCGGAAAGCTGTTTGGGCAACGACTTCCGCAGGTGGCCGAGCCCGGTCTCGTCGAGATACCAGTCGATCCGGCGCGCCCGCTCGGCCTTGTCGATGCTCAGCAGTTCGAGTCCGAACGCGACATTGCCCTCCACCGTGCGCCACGGGTACAGCGCGCCGTGCTGGAACACCAGCCCGCGATCCGGGCCCGGCCCGGTCACGGCGTCGCCGTCGAGGGTGATCAGGCCTTCGGTCGGTTCGGTCAGCCCGGCGATCAGCGACAGCAGGGTCGACTTGCCGGATCCGCTCGCGCCGACCACGCAGACGAAGTCGCCGCGCGCGATGTCGAGGTCGATCCCGTCGAGCGCGCGGGTGGTCTCGCCCCGGACGGTGTAGTCCTTGGCGACCGCTTTCAGCCGAAGTGTCATGCCGCCCACTTCCCGACCCTGGAGCGCAGGAGCCGCAACGCGATGTCGATGACCAGCCCGAGCAGGCCGATCACGATCAGCAGCGCGAAGATCCGGTCGGTCTGGGTGAACCGCTGCGCCCGCATGATCCGCAGGCCGAGCCCGGCGGTGGCGTTGATCAGTTCGGCGACCACCACGAAGTTCCACGCGGCCGCCGCGTTCACGCGGGTCGCGTCGATCATGCCGGGCAGCGCGTGCGGGACGATCACCTTGCGCAGCACCTCGCCGCGCCGCGCGCCGAGCGTGTACGACACGTCGAGCAGGGAACGCGGCACCCCGCGGACGGCGTCGGCGATCATCAGCGTGTTGAAGAAGACCGTGCCGAGGAACAGGACCGCGACCTTCGACGGTTCGCCGAGGCCGAGCCAGATCATCAGCAGCGGGATGAACGCGCTCGCCGGCAGATAGCGCAACATCGCGATGACCGGCTCGAACAGCGCCAGCCCCGCGTCGAACGTCCCCATCACGATGCCGAGCGGCACCGACACGAGGATCGCGAGCCCGAAGCCGAGCAGCACGCGCTGGGTGGTCGCCCAGAGATCGCTGAACAGTTCACCCGACTCGATCATCTTCACCAGCGCGTCGAACACCGCGACCGGCGTCGGCAGGAACATCGGCTTGATCGTGCCCAGCGCGTTCAGCGTCACCCAGATCAGCAGCGGGATCACGAACGAGGCCGCCGCCAGCGTCCACCGCCAGCGGGCGGGGATCGGCGTCCGGAGCGAGAACAGCGGGGAGGCGTTCGGCTTGAGGCCTGCCCGGCGGGGCAGCGGCGACCAGTCCGGTCGCGCGCCGCGCCGCACTTCCTGCGCCTCGGCGAGCCGCTGCTCGTCTTCGAGACGGTGTGCTTCGGCCTCGTCAGCGGCGTCCGTCCGCTGAGCGGCGCGCCCCGCCGCGTCGGTGGCGCTCACTTCACCGCCTTGACGAACTGGTCGTCGAACAGCCCGTCGAAGTTCGGTCGGCTCTGGGCGAGTCCGTTGGAGACGATGAAGTCGGCGATCTTGCCCGCCTGGAAGTTCAGGTGGGCCGGGGTGACGCCGGGGGTGAACGCGTCGAGGTTCTGCTGCTTGGTGAAGATCGTGGTGCCCGCGTCGTAGGACTTGTACTCGTCGATCGACACCGCGCCGCGTTTCGCCATGATCTTCACGGCCTCTTCGCGGTTCTGCTTGATCCAGTCGATCGTCTCGAACCAGGTGTTCACCAGCGCCTGGACCTCCTTCTTGCGCTCCTTCGACATCTGCTCGGAGACGACGAGGTGGTCCGGGATGGCGCCGGGGAACTCGGCCGACGTCGCGATCGCGCGGCTGCCGGGGCGCTCGAGCGCTTTCGAAGTGAAGGGGGCGAAGGCGGCGACGGCGTCGACCTGCTCGCCGACGAACGCGGCCGCGGCGGCGTCGGTCAGCAGCGGGACGATTTCGACGTCCTTCTCGGTCAGCTTCGCCTCCTGCAGCGCGAGCAGCAGCAGGTAGTGGTCGACGGTGCCCTGCTCGACGGCGATCTTCTTGCCCTTGAGGTCGGCGACGCCGGTGATGCCCTGGCGGGCGATGATCTTGTCGTTGCCGGTCGAGTTGTCGTTGACCAGCACCACCGACAGCTTCGCGCCACCGCTGACCGAGGCGAGGGTGTCGTTCAGGGTCTGGCTGTTGGCGTCGATCGCGCCGGAGGAGAGGGCGTTGATGCTTTCGGTGTAACTGTCGAACCACTTCAGGTCGACGTTCACGCCGTTCTTCTCGAAGAGGCCCTTCTCCTGGGCGACCGCCCACGGGAACCACCCCGGCCAGGCGCTGTAACCGATCGTGACCTTGGTGCCGGAAGCGGCCGTGCTGTCGGAACAAGCCGAAAGGGCGGTCACGCCCGCCAGCGAAAGGGCGCACAACAACGCCGTCATCAGACGGCGGGAACGGGAAATCACAACGCACTCCTGGGGAAGGGGAGTAACTCGGGCGTGGAAAGTTCCGGCTGTTCGAGCGCAGGACTGATCGACCGGTGTCGAACTCCCTCAGGGGAAGCCCGGCCGGCAATGGCGGATGGTGCGGCCGCACACCCGGCCGTCCCGTCCAAACCTCTGAACATATTGGATAGAGGTGATCACCCCGTTGCTCTCGGCGGCGATCCTATCGAGTGGCGCAAGGTCTACCTAGTGTGATCGTCGGCTCTTGCACGATTCGCTGTCACATTCCGCTAAATCCGCCCGTTCGCCCCAATGGGCGGACTCTCGGCCGGTGGACAACCCGGTCCTGGACGTCGTACGTCCTTCGGGTGGCGGGTGAATCTTCGCCCGCCCTTCGGGAGGGAGCAGAGGATGAAAATTCGTTCGGCCGCGTTGTGCGTCGCGGGGGCGGCGATCTTGTCCACCTTGGCCGGTGCGGGACAGGCGAACGCGACCAGACCGTCGAGTCTGGTCATGAGCCCGAGCGCCGTTGCCGCAGGTGGGACGGTCACCGCGGATATCTACTGCCTGCGCCCGTCGGGTGCGGGCGAGCTCGCGACGACCCTCGTCGCGGACGGTCTCGCCGCCCCGATCCCCTTGCGGGTGGTGGGCGACGGCGGCACCGGCGGCATCGGTGTCGCGTTGCGCGGCGACGGTCCGGTGGGGGCGGTGCCGGGGCGGTACACGGCGGCTTACGACTGCTGGGGCTGGATCGTCCGCGCGGAGTTCACTGTCACGAACTGATAGAAGCGAAGGCCGGTTCCGGGACGCGAATTGCCGTCCCGGGGCCGGCCTTCGCTGACACATCTCGGCGAGATGTTCCGGCGGTAATTTCTGTCAATCGACAGAATTGGCCCAGGGTCGGAAGAATTGTTCGCGGAGTGGCGAAATACCGGCGAAACAAAGTGGAAAGAATTCCTTGCCGATCCGCGCGGACCCGGTCTGTCCAGGTCATTTCCGCCGTTTGTGCGGGCGGACGCGATTTCGCGGGACCGACGATCGACCTTGATCGATCAGGTCCCGCCAGGTAACGGGGAGGTGACGGCTTGCGGTCCAGCGGCTACACACAGATGATCCGACAGGGGTGGCGGGTGTCACCGTTCAGTGGGTTTCGCCGCCGCCCTTCAGGCAATACCGTCGGCGGCAAAGCCGAAGTTATGGCCCCGACCGGGTACGGAGGTTTGGCGGATGATGCCGGAGATCAAAGAGGGCGCTGCCGGGAACGGCGACGCCGTCGTGCGCCTGCCCGGGATGCGGGTGGCCTACGAAGGCGCGGCCTTCGACGAATCCGCGCTGGCGGAGACCTGGACCGAACAGCTGCAGGACTGGCTGAACCAGGCCGTCTCCGCCGGGATCGCCGAACCGAACGCGATGGTGCTCGCCACGGCCGACCCGGAGGGCAGGCCGTCCTCCCGGACCGTCCTGTGCAAGGGCCTCGACGAGCGCGGCGTCGTGTTCTACACGAACTACACCTCCACCAAGAGCCACGACCTCACCGCGACGCGCTACGCGTCGATCACCTTCCCGTGGTACCCGCTGCAGCGCCAGGTCCACGTGCGCGGCGAAGTGGAGAAGGTCAACGTCGCCGAGACCGCCGAGTATTGGGCATCCCGCCCGCGGGGTTCGCAGCTCGGGGCCTGGGCCTCGCCGCAGTCCCGCGTCGTCGACGGCCGCCGCGCCCTCGAGACCGCGCTGCACGGCATCGAGCGCCGCTTCGCCGACGTCGAGAACATCCCGTTCCCGCCGCACTGGGGCGGGTGGCGCATCCGGCCCGACGTCGTCGAGTTCTGGCAGGGCCGCGAGGACCGCATGCACGACAGGCTCCGCTACGTCCGGACCGACGACGGCTGGCAGATCGAGCGCGTCGCGCCCTGATTCAAGGTGCGTGAAGGCCCCCTTCCCTCGGCTCAGCCGAGGGAAGGGGGCCTTCACGCGTGACCGGGTGACCTAAATCGCGCGCGGATGGTTAGTTAGCGCGGCTAAGCTGTCTGGTTGTGAGTGACGACGTGGGGGTTGAACAGCGCAAAGGTGTCCGCAAGCTGTTCGGCTCGATCGTCGTCGACACCCGGCCGCTCAAGATCCCCGCGTTCCGCCGCCTCTGGCTCTCCACCGCGGTCACCGCGATCGGCAGCCAGCTCACCGCCGTCGCGGTCCCCAAACAGGTCTTCGACCTCACCGGCTCGTCCGCGTACGTCGGCCTGACCGGCCTGGTCGCCCTGATCCCGCTGCTCGTCTTCGGACTCTGGGGCGGCGCCATAGCGGACGCCGTCGACCGCCGCAAGCTCCTCCTCATCACCAACGTCGGGGTCACGCTCACGTCGGTGGTCCTGTGGCTCCAGGCGTTCCTGAACGTCGGCTCCGTCTGGCTCGTACTGGGCCTGCTCGCGGTCAACCAGGCGTTCTTCGCGGTCAACATGCCGACCCGCAGTGCCGTCGTCGCCCGGCTGGTCCCGGACAACCTGATCGCGCCCGCGACCGCGCTGAGCAGCACGATGGCCACCTTCGGCGCGGTCTTCGGCCCGCTGCTCGCCGGTTCGCTGATCCCGATCCTCGGCCTCTCGACGCTCTACCTGATCGACGTCCTCGCACTGACCTTGACCCTCGTCGCGGTCTATCGGCTGCCCCCGATCCCGCCGCTCGGCGAGATCGCGCGCCGGGCCGGGATCCGCGACATCGTCGACGGCTTCAAGTACCTGGCCACGCAGAAGATCCTGCTGGCCTCGTTCCTCGTCGACATCATCGCGATGGTCGCGGGCATGCCGCGCGCGCTGATCCCGGAGATGGCGGAGCGCACCTTCGGCGACCCGCCCGGCGGCGGTCCGGCACTGGGCTGGCTGTACGCCGCGCTCCCCGCGGGCGCGATGCTGATCGGCCTCTTCTCCGGCTGGCTGACCAGGATCCGCAACCAGGGCGCGGGCGTGATCGTCTCGGTCTGCGTCTGGGGTGCCGCCGTCGCCGGTTTCGGGCTCGCGAATTCGCTCTGGCTCGCGGTGTTCTTCATGGCGCTCGCCGGCGCGGCCGACATGGTCAGCGCGATCTACCGGATGTCGATCCTGCAGGTCGCCACCACCGACGAGATGCGCGGACGGCTGCAGGGCGTGTTCACCGTCGTCGTCGCGGGCGGCCCGCGGATCGCCGACCTCACCCACGGCTGGGCCGCGGCCGGTGTCGGCACGGCGGCCGCGGCCTCCGGCGGCGGGGTGCTGGTCATCGTGCTGGTCGTCGGCGCGGCGCTGCTGATCCCGTCGTTCTGGCGGTACCGGGCCCCGGTGGACTGAGCCGTCCGGTCTATCGTCGGGCCCATGCGTATTTCACGGGCGATCATCCTGTTCGCCGCTGTCATCGCGACCCTTTCCGCCTGTTCGTCCGGCGACGAAAAGACGGACAACGCGGCCAAGCCGTCGAGCCAGGCCCCCTCACCGTCCGCCGCGCCGAGTTCCTCAACCGCTCCCACCGGTGGCGCCGGGGCGAAGGAGCCGTGCGCGCTGCTGCCCGCCGAAGCCGTCGGCAAGGCCGTCTCCCTCCAGGGCGTGACGTCGGCGCCGGGCCCGGTGCAGGACAACGCCGCCAACGGGGGCAAGGCCAAGAGCTGTGTCTACTCGGCCGCCGGCAAGCAGATCGGCGCGCTCGCCGTGACCCGCTTCGAAGGCAACAAGATCAAGCCCGCCGAGATGGTCGCCGCGCTGAAGAAGGCCAAGCAGAACGCGAAGGACGTCGCCGGTGTCGGCGAGGGCGCCATCTACTACACCGACGAGAACAAGACCGCGACGCTGGCGGCCGCCGAACTCGTGGGCAACGTCCCGGTGCTGGTCAACTACACCGGTCCGGCGAAGATGACGCAGGACATGATGGTCCCGCTGGTGAAGACCGCGGTCGACGCCAACTGAGTGGATTACCCCGAGCCGGCCTTCGTCAACCCGTGACGAAGAACTGACCAAATCGGACTGTCGGCCACAGACGTGATGCGGCACACTCTTGCCGCATGGCGGACACGACGACAACAGAACAGACCGGTCCAGCCGGTCAGCCGAGCCTCAAACGGGTCATGGGTTCCAAGCTCCTGCTGTTCTTCGTGGTGGGGGACATCATCGGGACGGGCGTCTACGCGCTCACCGGGCAGGTGGCGGGCCGGGTGGGCGGCGCGCTCTGGCTGCCGTTCCTGATCGCGTTCGTGGTCGCGTTCATGACCGCGTTCAGCTACCTGGAACTGGTCGGGAAGTACCCGCAGGCGGCGGGGGCCGCGCTCTACACGCACAAGGCGTTCAAGATCCGCTTCCTCACCTTCATGGTGGCGTTCGCGGTGATGTGCTCCGGGATCACGTCGGCCTCGTCGGCGGCGAAGGCCTTCGGGGACACCTATCTCAAGGAGTTCATCGCCGCGCCGATGCCGCTGGTGGCGATCCTGTTCGTGATCGGCCTCGCGCTGATCAACTTCCGCGGGGTCTCCGAATCGGTGAAGACCAACGTGGTGCTGACCTGCATCGAGATCGGCGGTCTGCTGATCATCATCGGGGTCGGTGTCTGGGCGGTGCTGAACGGCAACGGGGACGCCTCGCGGCTGGTCGAATTCGACACCGAGAACCAGACGATGCTGGTGGCCATCACCTCGGCGACGTCGCTGGCGTTCTTCGCGATGGTCGGTTTCGAGGACTCGGTGAACATGGCCGAGGAGTGCAAGGACCCGATCCGGATCTTCCCGAAGGCGATGCTGTGGGGCATGGTCATCGCCGCGACCATCTACATCATGGTCTCGGTGACCTCCTCACTGCTGGTGCCCGCCGACGATCTGGCGGCGGCCAAGAGCAGCGCGCTGCTGAAGGTGCTCGACGTCGGGGCGCCCGGCTTCCCGCGTGAGGTGTTCTCCGCGATCGGTCTCTTCGCGGTCATCAACTCGGCACTGATCAACATGCTGATGGCCAGCCGCCTGCTCTACGGCATGGCGAACCAGCGGATCATCCCGAAGCAGCTGGGCACGGTGCACCCGTTCCGCCGCAGCCCGTGGGTGGCGATCGTGTTCACCAGCCTGATCGCGATCGCCCTGGTGTCCTTTGTGGACATCGGCGTGCTCGGCGGCACCACGGCGTTGCTGCTGTTGGCGGTGTTCGCCATCGTCAACGTCGCCGTGCTGGTGCTGCGCAAGGAAAAGGTGTCGCACAAGCATTTCCGGGCGCCGACGATCGTCCCGGTGCTGGCCGCGATCTTCTGCGTCTACCTGGTGACGCCGCTGTCCGGACGGCCCGCGCGCGACTACAAGGTCGCCGCGATCCTGCTCGGTGTCGGCGTCGTGCTGTGGGGGATCAACTGGCTCGTCATGCGGGCCACGCACAGTGAAGAAGACCGGCAGCCCATCGAGCCGCCGGTCGGCTAGCCGCGGCTGAGCGCCTGGTACTCCACCGGGCTGTGGGCCGAGAACACGGTGACGTCGTCGGCGTGTTCTCGGCTCAGCTCACGCAGCCGTTCCACGTTCTCCAGCCGCGGCTTGCGCAGCGTCTGCACCATGTTCTGGAACGCGGTCATCCCCGGCGGGCAATGCGGTTTCACCGGATCCATCTGACCGTGGAAGAAGTACGCGTCACCCGCGTGCAGCAGCCAGCCGTCGCCGGTGTCGACCGCGACCCCGGTGTGGCCCTTGGTGTGTCCCGCCAGCGGCACCAGCAGGATCTCCGGCGGCAGGCCCTTCAGTTCGCGGACGGCCTGGAAGCCGAACCAGTCGTCCCCGGCCTCGTCGTACATGCTCCACAGTGGACGGTGGGCGAACTGGTTGGCGCGGAAGCGCAGCTTCTCGCTCTGGTTGGACGGCGCCGTCGCCGCGTCGTGCTCCGCGGTGCGGACGTGCACGACGGCGTTCGGGAAATCCGCGAGCCCGCCCGCGTGGTCCACGTCGAGGTGGGTGCAGATGATGTGCCGGACGTCTTCGAGCTTGTGGCCGAGCGCCTCGACGTGGTGGGCGGCCGTCTCCGTCTCGACCGGCTTCGCGCCGACCATGATCGTGAACGGCGTCCCGAGCCAGGCGCCGGGGTTCTCGACGCCCTTGCGGCCGAAGCCGGTGTCCACCAGCACGAGCCCGTCGCCGGTCTCGATGAGCAGGCAATGCGCCACCAGCTCCGAGCGGCGCAGCAGCCCGGGCTGGCCGTCGAGCAGCTTGCCGCCCGGTGCGCGCATCGTGCCGCAGTTCAGGTGGTGCACCTTCATAGCCTGCTCCTCTGGCTGAGCCGTTCGAATGCGGCGGCGTCGTGCGCGGCGAAGACCGTCACTTCGGCACCGTTGTTACTGACAAGTTCGCGCAGCCGGCGCTGGTTGTCCAGTCGTGCCGTCTTCTCCGTCTGCATGTACGACTCGAAGAAGCCCAAGGCGAAGGGGATGTGCGGCTTTCGCTCCAGCTCGCCGCCGTGGAAGACGGCGTCGCCGGCGTTGAGGAGCCAGCCGTCACCCGTGTCGATCGCGATCCCGGCGTGGCCGCGGGTGTGCCCGGCGAGGGGGATGATCAGGACGTCCGGGACCCCTTCGAGCTCGCGGACGGCGTCGAAACCGAACCACGGTTCGCCGTCGGCGCGGTACGACCGCCAGACCGGCCCGTGATCGAACTGGACCTTGCGGTAGCGGCTCGCCTCCTTGCGGTCGATCGGTTTCTCCAGTGCCTGGAGCTCGCGGGCGTGGACGTGGACCCGCGCCTGCGGGAAGTCGACGAGCCCGCCCGCGTGGTCGAGGTCGAGATGGGTGAGCACGATGTCGCGCACGTCGGCCGGGTCGAAGCCGAGCTTGCGGATCTGGGTCGTGGCGCTGAGGTCGTCGTCGCTGTCGGGATGCACCAGCCGGACGAAACCGGCGCCGAGCCACTCGACCGGCCGGGTGACGGTGGGTGTTCCGACGCCGGTTTCGATGAGCACGAGCCCGTTGTCGGTCTCCAGCAGAAGGCAGTGACAGATCAGCTCGGCGCGGCGGAACAGGCCCGGCTTGCCGTCGATGAGTTTGCCGCCGACCGGCCGCAAGGTTCCGCAGTTCAGGTGATGGACGCGCATCAGGAGAGCTCCCGTTCGAGTGTGGTGCGGAGGTGAGGTGCGATTGTGCGCAGCGGCGCGGTGTCGTGCAACGTCTTGGCCAGCAGCAAACCGCCCTCGATGGCGGCGAGGACGACCGTCGCCAGCTGGTCCGCCTTGTCGGTGTCCAGCGCGTCGGCGATGACGGTGTGCCAGGAGGTGTAGCCGTCGGCGCAAGCCTGGCGGATCGCCTCGCTGTCACCCGACGCGTCGAGCGCGACCGTCGCGAGCGGGCAGCCGCGCTGGAAATCCGACTCCTCCAGCGAAGTCGCCAGCGCGTCGACCACGTTCTCGATGCCGGTGGCGATGTCGGGCGCGTTCGCGGCGATCGTGCGCAGCTGGTCGCAGAGCCGGTCGGCGGACTGGCGGATGGCCTCGGCGGCCAGCTGCTCCTTGCCGCCGGGGAAATGGAAGTAGAGCGAGCCCTTGGGCGCGCCGACGGCGGCGACGAGCTGGTTGAGCCCGGTGGCGTGGTAACCCTGCTGGTGGAAGAGGTCGGCGGCGGAGTCGAGCATGCGCTGCCGGGTGTCGGTGCGGCGAACCATGCGGCCGACTGTAGCCCAAACTATGACGACCGGTCTAGTAAGCTGGTTCACCTCGTGAGTGGTAAGGACGGTTCTAACCGTCCTTACCACTCACGAGACCCGACCCACGCCCCACCGCCGCCCTTTGCTCGCAGCTGCAAGTACG
>Ga0307518_10000627_pt1 | contig 26547 bp, 31 predicted proteins | sample 25_EM_MG_FD_203889 | JGI IMG/M metagenome (GOLD analysis project Ga0307518, IMG submission 203889) | Populus trichocarpa ectomycorrhiza microbial communities from riparian zone in the Pacific Northwest, United States - 25_EM | ecosystem: Host-associated > Plants > Roots > Unclassified | place... | reverse complement strand
TACTACGACACCATTGCTAATACTACTATGGACCCTTACTTAGATTTTCTCCTCGCGCTGCGCGCGAATTAATTAATTAAATTTTTGCAGGTCCGTGGGACCCCTGCAGGTTTGGTCGGATTGCCCGGTTACCATCACTTCGGACGGCCCACCAAGTCGGACAGTCACAAATGTCACGGGAAAGTAACGCGTAAGTCACACAGGCTGCATTCAATTGCCGACAGTTCAAAGTCTAGAGAACTGAACTTTGTATTTAGTGTACTGGTATTGATTAAGATGTACTAAGGAAGTTAATACTTGTCTCGCATTACACTCCTCAGTAGACAAATCAGTGGTTGGCTTTTTTACCTGGAGATCCCTTGCAGCTGCTTGGAAACTAGTGTATTTCCCATCCTTGATGCCAGCCAGGGCATCCTGAATCCTCTGCTCCTTCTCTGCATGATTCCTCGTAAGCTTAGGGGGTTGTGGATCTGTACGCCATTGATGCGATCCAACAGTGTGGTGTGTTCACTGCGGTTCACTGCCATTGCCACAAGTTTCAATATTCAATCTCCGCTGCGGCACACCCGGCATCTGTGTGATGTTCAGTCTGTCACACTCAAATCTGTATCTCGACTATTTCTGCACCAATTTCAACAGTTGAACTTCAGAGAGCTTTATTTTACCTGTATACATCGTTGTGATGTAAATTTAAGTTGAGATTTTGTGTGTTTCAAGGACGTGTCCGACTTGGTGGGCCGTCCGAAGTGATGGTAACCGAGTGTATACACAAAGACATCCCCCAGGGCCCACAGTATAACGCTGTCGTGATCCAGCGAAATGCTCCACGAAGGTGGTCGACAGAGACACGTACATTACTACTTCCTCAACCTGCTTATCTGTGACCTCATCCTCTCCACCGGTATGTAGCATGCGCAGACCGGCTCGCCTGTTGGGCAGATCTCAGCTCAACAATTATAGCCTCGGTCACTGGTATCATCCGGAAACTTCGACCACTGGTCTGACAATATGTGACTACCTTCGCTGCGCCCATTTAGCCGAAATGGTGCACTCCTCTGAACAGCCTACCAATGCAATGCAGACTAAAGCCAAACTAAAGCTGTGTCGAAATTAATATCTGCCCCCAAGACTCCAAACATAAATCATGGACTCGTTGCCTATGGCTTGATCAACGCCTCTTGCCAGGTTCCGTGTGCAAGCATCCACGTCCCTTCGACATTCCAACAATGAGCGATGCAGAATTCGACTTTGGGACGAGGGTAGGGATGCTCTTCATGGTCGAGGCATTCGCTACCTCGGCACTTGCTGTCACTGGCCTCTTGCTCTACATTGCTGTACGTTTCCGATGCGGCCAGTGTCTGTCGATATGCACCTAGACATCCACCACAGTATAGCGCTGTCGCAATCCAGCGAAATGCTCCACGAAGGTGGTCCACGGAGACACACATACATTACTACTTCCTCAACCTGCTTATCTGTGACCTTATCCTCTCTACCGGTATGTAGCATATGCAGACTGGCTCGCCTTGCCCGCCAACCGGCATTGAACCTTTTGGCAGGTGGATTGCTAAACATCAAGTGGATAATCGAGGCGGTGCGTCAGGTCCACAAATACAAGTCTGCCTGCCTTATTCAGTGAATGCACCAGGGCGTTTACTCAGGTACTTTGTGCACCATTCAAGGTATTTCCCCATCGTTTTGCAGTCGACGCTCATCTCTTTTCGCCCCTAGGCATTCTAAAACAAATCGGTGATATCGGAGTTGCACTCAGGTATGTTTCGGGGCAGGTTTGTAGGCACTCATCCAACAAGTTCATATCGTAGTACGATGGTATGCTGGTGACACACAGAATGCAACCGCAAGGTGGCTGATCGGAGACAGGTTATTGCATTGCACATGTTGCAAGTACTTGCATTTCGCTGGAGGTCTCCGCCGAAATTTGCCCTCGTAGTGTTGACTATAATTTGGCTGGTCATCGGAGTCCTGTTGGTCGTGCCCAATGTCATTCAACACAACATATATGTTCCCATCGGGTATTGTAAGCCGTCATGGATCTGGCTCGGCTTGAAATTCTGTCTGACACCGTTGCATAGGGTGCTGGATTGAGGGAAGCACTATGGAGAAAATTGGGCTCTCATACTTCTGGATGTGGTTGGCGGCTGTGCTGAATGTCATTGCATATGTGCTGTTTGGCCTCTATATCAAGCGATGGAAGGTGAAATGGGAAAGAACATTTATGCGTTCTGACACACGCATGGGGGAGGAACGAATTAAAGCTAATCAAATGTTTTTGTAAGTGATTTCACACCTAGTACCTGCGTGCCATGCTGAATGATAGTAATGTGTGTCGTTATAGTTACCCTTTGGTGTACATCGTAGTGGTAAGTCGTTCCGCATTCCATCGTTGACCGTTGCTAAGCAAGTGACAGGTGCTGCCCATCTCAGGAGCTCGCTTTTCTGCACTCAGAGGTAATACCGTGCCGTTCTCCGTGATAGCTTTCACGGATGCGCTGTTTGCCTTGTCTGGTCTTTTCAACGTGGTCTTGTTTGCGCTCACCCGCCCGAGCCTCATACCGCGGAATCGCTCGTGTGCTGCGCATTCAGTGCCTCTAGCTCATTCCACCTCTTTGAGAAGGATGGAGGGTGACTTGTCTGGGGATGGCATCGATTCCGATGCTGACGCCGGGTTTGGTAAAGTGGAAACCGGCTGGTCTAGGTTCCAATATGTGTCTTTACTCCCACCTCCAAGGTCTGCATGATTCTAGTATTAGCTATGACGATGATCATTGTGTACTTAACTCACTTGTATACTAGTATGTCCAATCGCTGAAACATAATGGACCACAAATGTTGTGGCCTACTTTTCATTTCTTGCTCTTGTAAATATCATTAACATACTCGTAGTTTGTGTACCAGAAAGTTCACAGCCAGCTGAGCAGGACGTTATGACGCAAATTGATTCACTCTCGTTTCCATTCATTTCTTTCTACTAATAATTCATGAGGGATGTAAAATTTCAGTCATATTCTCGCTCTACCATCTGAAGTACAAGAAGAAAGGAAGACTCAAGAGTTACAAGAACATTGAAGCGCTGTACAAATCATCGTCCGTAAGCTGCTAATAGAATACACAATTTGCGAATTCCTATGAATAGTCCTCAGATCGGAGGTGCCTCAACAAGCACGACCTTCACAAGCTCGTAGCGACCGTCCCTGTTGTGCTTCTGTGTTTATACTTGTCTCTGCTCGTTCGACTATTATTTATATCGCCAGCAACCCTCCATTCTGTCGTTCTGGGCGAATTGATGCGCATACTAGATTCGACGTCATTGCGCTGCAGGTCACGATCACGTAAGGAGCCTCTGCTATTGAGCGACGCGAGGAAGGAGTTCGCGTAGACTGCAATTACAGTCGAATGAGGTATATGGCCAATACATTGAAGCACTCACGTTTTCCGATCACAAAGTCGATACCAAGGAACCACAGACTGTGAGGAAGGATTGCGAACTGTGTGGAGTTGTCAGAAGAAAATGCCCTGTGAGTGGACACGACATACCACGATAACCTCTATGATAGCTACCAAACTAAAGGAGGATTAAGCCTTCCGGCTTTTGAAGAGTGTAGGGGGGACAACGTACGAGGTAAGCAGGCAACGATTAATAGCGTAGACAATCAATGTGTCCACTAGGACATTTGTCCTATAAAATGATCAGCGAGGGTGGACGAGGGAAACTGCATGCGTCGACTGAGCCTCGCTCACTGAAAGAAAGGGCTGCGCTTGCCATACAACAAGATACACAAAGCCACTGCAATAAAGATATCCGACAGTACAGCTGTCACAGCGAAAGGTGTTGCAGCATAATACTACCAGGCGAAAGCGAGCACAACGTCAACTATGCACTGCCTTGTGATCACAGTTACCACATACGGTGATTTGTGAAAGGGACTTGAACTGCTCTTTCATGAACCTAGTAAGGTTAACGATTTACCACCAAGATAATTCAAAAGAACCGAAATCAAATACATGAAGACAACGGTTTCTGCCGAAGTCGTTGTCACTAAGAACCTAGACAAGGAAGGAAAACAAACCTATCCCAAATCCTGTCCAAGATGCATAAGCTTGTCTGCCAATCTATACCTAAGCAAGCCACCTACCGAAATGAGCGACTACCATCAGAACCTTGGAAGGATATATTAGTATCACGTTCGGAATAAGGAATAAAGTGCTGCTTACGATTGGTACTGACACTATCCATCGGATCTCCGGTCGACAAACTGATAAAAGCTATATATTATTTCCTCTACCTGGGGGAAGTCCTTCGCTCACGATAAAATATTCGGACTGAGAAAAACCTGCCTGACCCTTGTGAAGGGCGTCCCTCGCAATACGAGTATGACACCCACATTTGTACCAATACGGCGATGCACAACTGCTTTTGATATAGTCATGCACCAAGCCAAGAATGACCATATGCTTACGTTGACAGCAAGAGACGCCTATTTTTCTCCCCCTTTTTGTCAGTTAGACCCCCCCTGTGGCATAGATAAGACTCACATAAAGAGACCTGGGCACGTCAAGACGTGGGGACAAAAACGATGCACAGAACTCACCATGTGCCCACTGCAAGGGCAGCTACGTTTCCAAAATTTGATACCTAACCATGGTCACCACCAACTCAGCTACCACTAGCCCTGAAACATACCAGATAGTAGTACATCGAATGACACACTGCACGCCATGCATAGCAATTAGAATATTATCTGAGGAAGTTCAACTGGACTCACTGAAGGAAATGTGGAGCGTGTCCAAAATCCTTGATGATTTCAGATCTATGCTGCCAGGGGTACTAAGAAGCTGCTCACCAGATAACAGCAACCTTGAAACGATCTTCGTCAATTACGCCCGGAAACAATAACTAGCGACGAACAAGTATTTTCGTGTCTCGTCTATCACTCGGATAATACACAAAATACAGATACGTCTGGGTGCGAGTTAGTATGAGGTCCGTGCAACAAGAACTTGGGATTCACCTGAAGGGTCGTAATACCATAGAAGCTAATGGAACAGCATGAGTACGAGGGTAGTGCCACACTACTAGTACTAAAATGCCTACAGCATGGCAATGCTGTTCCCTATGAAAGTAGCTCCTGTTTTTGGAAGACGGCATATGAATGCGCCATTCACGGATGCAAAAAGGGACCCACCAAACGTATTGTGAAGATTAGGGACTTCCATTCTGTCCTATGCACTCCAGACGAGACGGAATGGAAGTCGAATGATAGAGAGAAGAGGAAGGGACGTGAGCGTCTCGCTGTGTGGTTAATGGCATGGTATCCCTTAGCAACATGGCGGCGCATCAGGGAACGTGAGTGCATACGAAAAAGGTTAAGTGGCAGGCACTGCGGAGTCCGGACTCGAAGACTGAAGTGGACCCTGGCGCTTGATCTTTGATATGATCTCTCGGAGTCATCAGTTATTACTAGCGAACAGCATCGCGAAGTTGATGAAGTAGCCTCCGGTAAGGACGCGAATTCAGGTCGTTCTACCATATGTATTCCCACTGAAAGTGCAATCAAGGCTATTTGCAAGGCTGTGTTCAAGTTATCCTCAGGAATATCATGGTACATAGATTAATTTAATTTAATATGCGCTCACTTGAACGCCCATCATGTACAGAACACGCCTGGAACGACACGTTGCAGCATCACCTTTCGAAGTTCGACATCAACCAACGTCCGGAACATTTTCGCACATAAATAGACAGGCCAAGAAAAGCTGGGTTGTCCATTTTCAGCAGTAGGTATGTAGTCTTTTGATTGGCGCGTACTCCGAGTCTCTCTTAGAAGTCATGGAACAGCCAGGGGGGGGCAGATGTTATTTTTATTCAAGAATTCTTCGATCTTGGAGAGTAACCTCTGGTTCAAATCTCCTGGATTAGGTTTGTAGAGCCAGCACGCTAATATATTGGACAATTTCCATCTGAATCCCATTGAACAAAAGGTAATCATCCAAGTTGCCGTAGTGTTACTGGCTGTGCAGTCATCTCAATGGAAGTGACACCTGGCTCGGATCCAGGGGGAACCTGACTCACCAATATGAGTCTTCTGTTGGTTTTCTATCTTTCGACATGTAATCGACACAGCGGCCGGAGGATATTAATGTTTTGTCGCCTTCTATTTCGATCGCCAGACGAAGGAGGTTGGTTTCGTTATGGTCCAATAGGTGGTGGTATGTGCAATATGCCGTGCCTTGCATCCATGATTCAAATCACTTAGTCCTCGGTTGCTCTTGGCAGATTGATGATGTCTATTGGTAGATGAAAGGTAACAAGTGCCGCCAAAAGCAATCGACAGTGGATTTCTTGGAGCTGGGACTCAACTGTGGAACAGCGTCATGGATGTGAGTCACGGTCGCACAGCATGACACCATGCCATGGACATGAATTCTGTCCGTGCTCGACAGGGACAGTGACTAGGGCATTGCGGATACTTTAGGTTGCGGTAACGACCACGACTCCCCGTGGTCATTACCGCCACCTAAAGTGTGACCTAGGCCCCTAGATCTTCGTGCCGATGCTGCGTCTGGTATTAGGCTTCAAACTCGAGATATCACCGCTTTACAAGATAGTGATTTCAGAGAAAGATTCCTAAGAATAGACACGGAGTATGGACGATGGTTTCGTCACATTAAGGCAGCTGCCCTATGCACTGTCTCAGAATCGGGAAGAACAGAATATGTCCTTGCAGAATCTACCCCGACGTTTTACGTCAAGTGTACGAAGTCGCCCCAAGTTGGAGAATATTTAAGCCACTCTTAAGAAGTGATACAATCGCAGCTGGAGAACGACGATTATGTCCCGTGCGCGCCGACATAATCCTTCGAAGAATATAAACTACTACCTTCCTTTCTTAGGGTCTGGAGATTCCGAGCTGACACGCCCAACGATTGATTTGACATGAGAGTCGCCAATGCTAGGCGCGAGATTCATTATCACTTGGTATCAATCTCCACCAAGTTGGATAGCATTGTAATACGAATGCATAGCTGGCTACATATGGAGCACTGAGGATAGGCCATTTGCATTATTGACCAATATCAGTTGTGGCGGTGGGTGGACTCTGCGGATCTGATATGAAGACGTTGTTTCCCTTGATATTGATGAACGAGAACTTGACGGAGGTAGATCTGAGCAAACATGCAAAGGGAGGGAACAACACGGGTAAACATACCTCTGCGAGATCTGTGGGCTTTCCTTTGTTATAGTTCTGGTATACAAGGTTTACCTGGGGGGTGAACATGAGCGACCGAAGCAGATGAGACATGTTACAGGTTATCCTTGCCTCTGTCATGAAGGGCCGTAGTCCCGCAGCCTCCAGCTGCTCCCACCAAGTTAAAAAGTCCTCGAACTTTTTATCCCATGTGTGTACCTCGATCAACAACTGGCCAAATGGAAGGGGTTCGCCAGAAGCGATGTAAGGCTGTAGGATCTGCGGGAGCACCTCGAACTCCCACCCTTCCAGATCGACTTTGACCACGTCAATGTGGCTATGTTCTACAACGCGCGTCAAAAGGCTGTGCAACTGGATATTGTCATCAAAACCGTACTGTTCATCTCCATCAAGGTTTTGAGCGTGTACAATTTGTGCTCGTCGTGAGGCCCGTGAGCATCCATATTTGCAAGCCCGTAGGGGAAGAAGTGTGCGCGGTAGTTATTTAACTTGTTGGAACCGAAGGAAGTTGAACGATAATCGTATCCCCACACTTGACAGTGGCGGGTGCGCTCGACCACTTGTGCCTCAAACGATGTTTCATAGTACATGCCTTTAAGCAGTATGGTTGAGGAATGTACGCGCGACCGAGAAACGCGTATGAACTGACCGAATGAGTATATGATGCAATCTGGCTTGTGTTCGAGGCGAGAGACACCGCATGTCCATTTGCCTCCGTCCCCTAATGCGCCTATTCGCTCGGTCTCATGTGGGCAGTCGAACGAAGGCGGGAAGAAGCTCCCTGGAAAATGGCATTTGAGAGAAGGACAGACCAAAGCTAAGGGGGCTACGTACAGACAGTGTAGGCAGGCCATGGGTCTTTGTCTGGGGGGAACCTATATCACGCAGGACAGAGATATGCAGGTCTAAATGAAGCCGGAGGGACACACGCACATATGTATATGACGAGGAGTAGGGCCATATTTGCGTATCATGTCTTTTCTGTCCAAAATGACATTTTGATAGACCTGTTCCGCACGCTCGAGGCGGGCTGGTAGTCCAGTGTCGCGAATCAGTGCGCCGAATGAGCTTGACTGGATCGGAGACTGGGAAGGAATTAGGAAATATATGGTGGCCATGACGATGAGCGCCATGAAGAGGAAATATCGAGGGTGACGCTGCCAGCTGGAAGGCATGTCCGCTATGTCAATGATGTTGCTGAAATGGTCGTGAGCGATGGGAAACGCGTGGACTGGCGAGGACCAGGGAATAAAGGGCGACGAAGGCTTTCCAGGATGGCCGTCGTCGTCGTACTGCGTGGTGTTGGTGGTGTAAAACGACTCTCGAAGACACGATTCACGCAGTTCACAAAATGCAGTGGCCGCTGCGGGTGGCGGTATACCGCCAAATGGGGAAGGCGCATTCGGAGCACCTTCCCGGAAAGGAAGGTGTGTCGGGGCAGTCCGTTCTCTTTGATGACGTATGGTATTGGGTTGCGCTGGGAGCGACGGAGCTCCCAAAGGTGGTCCGCAGGTGTCCTCTACGCTCTTGGCCATGGTACATCACAGCGGTCGAACGGCAGTGCCCTCGGAACACCGCAGCCATTCCCGGAGACAAATCAGTATCCAACCAGACAGCGTACACCAATAGCTCCATCGTCCATACCCACAACTCCACCATGAGGCGCTTTCACTTTGCCTGAACATGCGAATCGCGTGCTACTTGGAGAAGCAAGTCTCTCTGTGAGGAAGATAGTCGTTCCAGTGTACAGGTCGGTTAGCTCACGACCGACTTCGTCGTCTGGAACCCGTGCAACGAGGCTCGCCTCGAGGCAACTAACGGATGCCCGGGAAATTTCAAGGTCTCGACTTCCACTAACCACCTCAGACTCCACCCGTTACGCCTGGAGCCTCACCCAGGGCGATTGGCGTAGCCTCCCGTTTTTCAGACTGATCTGCCAGCCGGACTCCATGCCTAGTGCTTGGCACCACGTTCAACTCCTTCCTCGTGTCCCCAACGAATGGAAATGGCGTCATGAGGTTTCTTAGCGTGAATTGCCTCGTGGCTCTTTCGTCAGAGTACAAATACTTCCAAGTTCCCAGCACCCATCACACGCCCTCGATCCCACACTCACTCACACCCCCCAACAAGCTTTCACTAACATGATTCACGGACTGCGTATCTTCTTGTATATCTTACTGGTGCGTTTTCTTGCAGCGTATACGACCTCAGATTGGTAATGTCCAGTATCGCAGTTCATTTTTTCTGCCGTCGTTTTGTCGTTATGCGCTGTAAGGCTACACTACACCCTCAATTTAAAGCCATACGACCCCCTGAACTATGGCGTTCAGTTCTACGGTAAGCAGAGCATCACTGTCGAGGTTTTTATCGCGATGCTCATCCGTAACAAAGACCCTATTGTCGTGGAACTTCTCGTCACCAGTATCTTCACGCTCGCATGGTCGCCTTTCGTGTAAGATTGTTCGACCGTTCCTCGAGGCCCACCTAATCGCACCCTCTTTCTAGTGCCCGCACGATTCATGCGAGGCTGGAACACCGCCACATTAACTACTTCAGGGGTGAAATTATCGGGCTCTTCGTCCTCTTCCTTTTCTGGATTGTCGGTGCCAGCATTGCCACCGTAAGCATCCCTCCATGATCCTACCTGTTCGTGACGCATCCCTTTCTATCTCTAGCACACTGGGAATCTCCCGGACACCAGTACACACTGGGGCAACCTCTCCGCGTGCTGGGATTACTCTAGCTGCCGTGTTCTCACTGCCATGCTTGCGTTCGCATGGGTGAGCTGGGTTATGGTTCTGGTACTCCTCGCCACATCGGTCCTCTTCGCATCCGCCAACAAAGCCTTCCTTGAACCGATGCACGGCCGCTGGGACCGCCGTGAGACATTTTATGGCAGTACCCCCATGCGGAACTTGCCTTGAAGGTAAATCCGTGTTAGTTTGCAACTTGAGGGGAAGAGAGCATGGCGCGCTTAGATGTGCAGAGTATGGATTGCTCTGGACAGCATCATGTATTCTATTTATTGTATCATAATTCAAGAAGAGCAGCGATGATATGTACACTGAGTAGGATGATACTGGATGTCGCGTGTGCAAGTGCTGGATTTCCGAGAATCCGCACCAGGGCCAATGCGGAAATGAGTTTAGTCCCGGAGAGTATCCTCGAGATCCTCTAAGTTACGTCTGGATAAGCTGTCCTATCGGGGTCCCGCGTGATCCGTGACACTGACAGGTAACACTTACCCCTGCCGTACTTTCTCTAACGCTTTTTACGACGTCCGCGACGAGACTCTACCCTGTTGCTCGCTCACCACTACGGGGATGATAATAGTCTCAGTGGATGTCGTATACGAAACTTCTCCCTACTGGATCTCATAGGCCGACGGACTAATCTACCTACTCTCACACTGGTTTACGCCTTGACCGTCCTCAGTTCTTCACGACCTTGCGATCGTCATGTCTACCTTAACAGCATCGTTACTCTCAACAGATACCCCTACAGAAATGCCATCGACGCCAACACCAAGCCCCACTGGGATGTCTCCCACAAGCCTAACCTCAAGCGCCGCTTTGTACTGTGAGCACGTTCCTAGTGTCAGTGACAGCATATTGAACATGTTCCATGTGTTCCACTGACCGTTCCTTCGCCGGCATCTGTCTATTTAAACAATATGCACCCTTACGCACCACTGCTGTGCTTTTGAATATCAATTTTTCCGTGGTCGACCACCTTTTCTCACGCACATGTCTTTCCACATCTTCGGTATGGCTGGCTCTTCAACAGTATATACCTTCCTGGGTGGGCCCCTTTCTCCTTCAAATTGTTCAGGACAACAGATCACTGACTCTCCCCCCCATGTCTACCTCCCAACCTGGTAACTCTCTCACTGGGACGGGCATTACTCCTGTGAATACGTCATATACGGCACTTACAGCAACCCTTGTTCTTCTGCTTGTTGTCTCCTCTGCCATCGTCGTCCGCAGCCTATTTCTGAGAAGACGTCGTCGTCGTCTGATCGAAGGAACCATTCAAGCGGGGACGGGTACATGGTCGCCAACTAACAATCCTAATCGTCGCCGTCGTCGAAATATCGGAGAGAAGCCAAAAGTGTGGGAGGCCTGGGTGCAGCAGGCGGATGAAAAAGGTGGTGACAATGACATTATGGCATGGGACGATATCTTGGCGAGTTACACCCATAGTATTCACCCCAAAAATTGACTTCCTGACAACTGGATAATAATCACTGCAGCCCGTCTATGCTGCATACGTTGATCGACCGCCATCTCCGCAGTCATCATCTCCACACCAGGATGCTGAGAGGACGACGGATCCTCCAGCTGCGGCTTTGCAGACGCTGATATTCCCAAGGTCCTTCCAGAGACGGCCACCCTCACCGCCATCTCCAAGTTCACCTCCGCGTTTGACTACACCTTTACTGCCACAGCAAATATCGATGCTCCGTGTTGCAGTCCTTGTGGCATTGCCAGCGCCCAAGTCTCCACGGCGAGACTCGTCGGCTGGAGGAAGCTCACCTGTGGTTGAGATGGGGGTGGCTGACCTCGAGGTTGCTGTTGCCACAGACAAGGATCGGTCTTCTCATTCCTGACACTGTAGCGGCATGTGTATGACATACTGTGGAAATTGAGACCATGGGGTACTCGGATATCAATTATGGGGGGAATCGCTCGTTTCGCATTGGTTACCCCTATTATGTAATCTCGGAACTGTCCATAATAACCAGTGCTAATGTAAAAGCCCCTGTCTCCGACCAAATCACCTTAGTCCCTTCAGGGCTGAATTCCACTAGTTCAGAGAATTCAGAGCTAAATGAACTTGGACATTTTGATAGTACAGTTTCACATTTCCCTGTCTTGCGGCGGCCCTACTCCATAGCGGGGAACCACCATCATATCTTCCTTTCTAGGCTTTGACTCAGGCTCCGTCCGCCTGGTAGACACGAGGCTTTGCAAACCTTTGCACCTACCTCCGTTAAGTATGGCGATAGATCCCCGTTAGCTATGCTATCCCCGAACTGGAGGGGGACATTCCTTCTATGTAGCATGTACATGGCAGCTCCATCAAGGAATTCCAGCTATGCTCGTAGCCCAGTACTAGTGTGGCAAAGTGTGGCAAAGCATGCTATGCTCTCTCTCCGAGTCATAGCTACATAATGCTTTATTAGGAGGATTGAGCGGCTTGTCTCTATAAAGACAATCGTCCTGTGCAATCGGAAGCGTGCTTATCAGTTTCTTGATTGGCACTAGTGTCATATCATCCCCCAGAATTTCCATCTCTACAAAGCCTTCATCACAATGTCCGGCTCGCCAAAGGTTGTTTATCTAAAGTAGTAGAGTAACGGCGTTGCACTCAAAAAGTGATCGGATATACTCTATGGCATCATCCGCTGGCATCTTATGTAGCAAATTACTGCCAGCTAGCATATCAAAAGTACTAAGTGGTAAGTTACAAATGGTCAAATGATTATAGCCACGGTAAGCATGCGTACTAGTTTGCTTCCTAGAGTAGTAGCCTTAGAGCGCACCATAAATTCGTAACAATGTGAACTGAGGTAATATCCTGCATAGAAAGATTTAGACCTCCACAGTCTGAGACAATCGGTTCCCTTTGGCAAAAGCTATCATGAACCACGGAGTAGTTCATTGTAGTATGTGGCTAGAAGCGGGACAAAAAAGAATCAGATCTGCATCATACAGAGGAAGCAAAAAAAGCACCGACCAGTTAACATTTATTAGAACTACGTTAACTCATCCCAACGCGCTGGCGACTGAACACTGACGCTACGCGTTAACAGCAGCTTAAACCGCTTCTTGAGGGCGGTGGTGGAGGTGCTGTGAGAAACGGATGACGCTGTCCGCGACTGGGGAGAGCCGGGGTTTGGTAGAGCGGGAAGGGGATTGACACCCAGACCATAACGCGATTGGAGATCTGCGAATGCCGCAGAGTAGTCTTTTGGGTTACTGGTAGTGTGCTTTACACTGTTGGGGAGTAAAGAGACAGTAGATGTGGACGCGCTGTTCATGTTGATGTATGCAACACGAATCGGATAGGTCTTTGCACTGAGCTGCGCGAGTTAGATGAGTTTTCTTTTCAAAATATGAACCCAGCTTATTTATATACAGCTTGAATCTGCATAGCCCCTTCAACCCATCAGGAACGAGTCATACACCATACATGCGGTCCGTTGTCTTGACTCGTTTGGACACCGCAGGACACCAAGCTGCTTACCGAGCACAGCAATCTGGATGACTCGCTGGGATATTTTTAGAACACATCAACCCACCCTATACAGAGAGCAACGAACCCTCCTGTTCTTGACAACGTTTGGCTGTGTGCATAACTCATAGTGTTTGAAAATTTGAAGTTCTGCACGTCATGAATTACAGTCACCCTCGACCCAGGGCCTCCCAGGCCAGACGGAACTGTTATTTACAGTGCTTGAATTAGCAGCAAGGTGATCAAGCTGCAGAGCAGTGCATACTTCGTATTAGGAAAAGGAAGGCACGAAATGGTGGCAAACACTACCTACCTATGGCAATCTTGCTTGTTAGATAAACGTAGCGCGAATACAAGTTTGCACGACGGGCGACCCCCGACACCGATAAGGTCCAATGGCATTGATCACAACCTGCGCTTCCTGGACGACACGGTCCACATCGTCCGCGTGCCACGACGCGTCCACGACGAACGTCGGAACTTGATGAAAAGCGATATCCAACTCATCGATGGGTGCTTTGGGTTTCTGTCGAGAGCGAGGCGCAAGGCCGAAAGTGAAAGTTGCGCGGTGGGGATTATAGGTGACTATATTCGGCTGTGTCATGCATGCTAAATTCCAGAGCACCCGGCCTCACTTACTTGTCGCACCTAGGATGAGGATGGCGCCGTGTATACGGACTTGTGGTTCGCGACTGGCAGAGAATACCACATCGAACCCTATTGCATCGTTGAACCTCCGTTGTATTCGAGTCCAGGTAACACATAGTCAAGACACTTTACACTGAGTCAGGGGAACCATTTAATTGCTCACTAAACGCGTGGGAGCCGGCCCTAAATATGTGAGACGCGTCGAAATTTTGACAGACTTTGGCCCACTGACTGGTCCACCGTAATATGCACATTGAAGAACATCCGCACGCCATGGACGCGAAAACCGAGGAACTGGACATCATCGGCACGTCTTTTTCGACACCCACTCTTGTCGGAGACGCAACACCGCCCTTGGTGAAAGACGCCTCAAAGCACGAGAATGTGCTCGGCGAAGCTCACGCCCCCATGGAGACACGAAGCGGAAAACGTCGATGCACAGTCGTAGAATCGATGGATAGTGGCAAACGCCAGAAAATGGAGGATAAGAAGACCGTGGGTTACTTGCTTTCAACTCGATCTCCCGCTTTGATCGACTCAGCTGCATTCTATCCTTAGGCCACCATCGCAATCAACGTAAGGCGGACAGAGCTCGAAGCTGCGCGACGCTGCTGGTTATATAAACACAGGGATATCTTCCAACCTCTTCTGCCTCCCACTTCGTCATATTTTGATTCTCTGTGCAAAGAGTTGAAGGGGGAGGGCAAGAATGTATCATATGTACCCTTTCGTCCATTGATGACACAGCCAAGTCTTATAGTGGGTGGAGAGATGAAGGACTATCAGGTATGAGAACAGACATTTATATTATTTCAGTGTGTTTGAACCCTTCTGCAGCTTCATGGATTGTCATTCTTGGTCTATATGCATAGCAATGGTAGGCCCATCTGTCGATGATCCTGTACCATGCACTCATTCTATTCTTTTTCAGGGATGAATTGCATTCTCGGGGACGGTATGTCAAGTGCATATTACGTAGTTTCTGTAGGGGCATTGACTGTGACACTCGATAGAAATGGGTCTGGGAAAGACCCTACAGGTTATGGCCTTTTAGTTGTTTGTATACACTGTCCTAACCAAAGTACACAGACTTTGTCGCTTTTTGCATACATCAAAGAACACTTTCAAGGTGTGGGATTACTCCGAGCGTAGTGTACGGCACTATTAACAAACTATTCAAGGTCCTGTCTCACCGGCCCCTCATTTAGTCGTATGTCCCTTGTCGGTCTTGGCTTCGTGGCAAACTGTATGTTCCTCGTTTTGTCAAGTGTGATCCAATTTTTGATGTGTTGGGACTTTACTAGGAGGCTGCGCGTTGGCTCCCATCATTCGATGTTCTGCGTTTCCATGGCACGCAGGCAGAACGAGATCGTCTCAAGAATGGCATCCGGAATGAAGAACTCAGCTTTGATATCTGCCTCACTACCTACGAGGCTTTTGTTGCTGAGGACAGTTGGTTCAAAACACGGCGATGGACATATTGTGTCCTAGATGAAGGCCACAGGATCAAGAACTCCGAGACCAATCTGTCAAACAAAGCTCGTGGTCTGGGTTCCTTGTTTAAATTACGTAGGTGCATCAGATTAGGAATCTCTTGGTACTGGCTTACCCGTATAGTTCTCACTGGCACTCCTGTTCAAAACAACCTCATCGAGCTATGGGGATTGCTCAATTGGTTATATCCCAATGTATTCACTTCTCCTACAGAGCGGCTTTTCCGTGATTCTTTTGACCTTACACGTGGCTCTTACTCGATATCCTTCCTCAAGCATACTCAGGCACTCCTCAGTATCATTATGCTGCGGCGCACCAAGGACGTCATCGAAATCAATATTCCACCCAGGGACGAACTCACGGTATTCATACCCATGACCGAGGCACAGCGCTTTTGGACATATCGAATGCTAACAAGAATGGATACGTTGGAACTGAAAGAGATCTTTGTGACCGACCTTGAGCATGGACCGATGGTGGAGGGCAGACGAGAAATCATGTCTCATATCACAACGCAGATGAAACGTACTGCTACTGCAGAAACCAACCGTAAGGACGACGCTGTTCGACGTATTAATGTGCCTGATATATGTCATAAAGGTTGGAAGAAGCTCATGAATTTGTTGATGCAATTGCGCAAAGTCTGTGACCAGTAAGCTTTATACCTTTTCTCGAATGTGGACATGCTAAATTTCTTGGTCATAGTCCTTACTTGCTTGAGGATGCTTCACCTTCCCCCTACATCATTGGCGAGCATATTGTCGCTTCATCTTCAAAGCTCGTTGTCATCGACAAAATATTGTCGGATGTTCTCCCCAAGGGTGAACGGGTGTTGATTTTCTCTGTAGGTACTGCGAGTTATTCTTGCTATGTGAGCTGATTCTCCATGAAGCAATGGACGAGGCATGGCGCTTGTATGAATGCTTATGTTTCTATCCTAACAATATTGTACTAGGATGTTGGATGTCCTGGAAGACTTCATGGAACTACGTTCAATACCCTATGGTCGACTCGATGGCAGTACTAACCGACCGAGACGGACCTTGGATATTAAACTGGTATGTATCTTACTGCACTGCGTTACCACGGGCTGAGCATCTGGGCGTCAATTTAGTTCCAACAAGACAAGTCCCGTATGTTTGTGTATAGTAGATCTTAGCAAACATTATCAATAATGCCATACAGCATTTCAGGTCTTTTTACTTTCAACGAAGGCGGGCGGGCTTGGTGGGTCTCGTTGCTTTGGACTGTCAAGCCGCCCCTTACATTCCCTAGGCATCAATCTAACACGAGCATCTACCGTGATCATGTGCGACTCCGACTGGAATCCACAAGTATGTTCTCATCGGTTCGTTGGTCCTAGACTGACGAAACATACCAGAATGACCTACAAGCCATTGCACGTGCACATCGTATTGGACAAACCAAGACTGTCAAGGTGCAGTCGCACTTACCCGTTCGCGTATTTGTGTGCTTACAGCCGTGCATACAGGTATTCCGCCTGATTTGCCAAGGCAGTGTTGAGGATCAGATGCTCGACCGTCTGCGGAGAAAATTGTTCCTCTCCTTGAAAGTCATGTCTGCTTCATCTTCCGCTCAGGATGAAGAGAACGCACAGCTAAAGACAGCCGAACTCATGGACATCCTGCGGAAGGGCAGCAGTGCGATCGCAGAAGGGGGGATGGACCTTGGGCGGTTTCTAGTTGCACCGATCGATGAAATTCTACACGAGTCACGTCAGAGAGAGAATGCACGAAATGTGCAGGTAAAGAGAGTAACGAGCTCAGTTGCAGCTGACTTCAGTGCAGACACTGCGAACTCCGAAAGTAGCTGTAAACAAGACATCTTGTCTCACGATGCTGAAGAGGAAGAACGTCAATTGTTAAGCGGTGTCGCTCAAGTACAGAGCCGCCTTTTCGAAGGTCAAGTCATTCAGCGTGCGCAGAACAATCGTGATATCGCCAATGAATGGCAAGATTTACAAAAACGGGCCCGCGTGGATCGCCTTGTCGAGGTGGACGGGATCATGGTGGTGGCTGCTCAGATGGGAGATGGTGCCGTTGTAAGCTATTCATTTTTTGGTATGTCTACACATCTCATCGTGTATCCTCAGTCCACGACCACGTCAAGTTTGCCTCAAAAGCGTTCTCAGCCAAAATATGAATCCGAGGACTGGTGCATATACTGTCGGGACGGTGGCGAAGTCGTTGTATGCAGCCTGTGCCCTCGAGGTAGTCTTCTTCCATCGATGCTTTATTTCAAAATTTATCAACGTGGTGCTTACTAGTTTTTCATCCTAAATGCCATGGGATCACCCGCGCGCAGCTGAAACGTCTCCCGTCGATTCCATGCAGTCAACACAGCTGTGCCGAGTGTGGGAGGAATACTTCGCAGTCGGGTGGAATGTTGTTCCGGTGAGTACTCAACGATACGATTATCCTGCTGAGATCAACCCAACCTGGTGCATCAGCTGCCAAACGTGTCCAAAGGCATTCTGTGAGGATTGTTTGCCCGAAGGTGACCTTGACGCTGTGGGCGATGTTTTACCAGAATTGTATGTGGATATGCTCATATACTGTGCACGGGCTGACGGTACGCCTATTTCATTCATAGCTTGTTGCTTGGCTATGGAGTGCGAACGACCGCCTATTACATTCGCTGTCATAGTTGCCATGCACATTGGGCAGAACATCCAGAAGCCAGGGAAGAGGAAATGGCTGAGATCCAGCACAAAATAGCAGCCTTGCATAACGACAATCACTAACGCATCGTTCTGTTTTCCACCACAATAACTTTGTATCGTATATAAGCTCTGCAATACCCTACGCGCAAACTGCCCAGTAAGTAAAAAAAAAAACACTGCTATTCAAGGTGTGCTCAGAAAGGTACAGCCCTCATATCTTCACGAGCCCATCATTGCTTTTGAATTCGATCGCAAAATATGCTTTAGCTCCCATCTCAGATATGCCGCGGTTTCTGATAGTCTGCACTACAGTGTCATAGGTCTCTGGGAGTAGGGCCCCCTGTCGACGGTACACATGAAATCCCGTTATTTGTTGTAAATCAGGAGTCCCCCGATGCCGTGCGCGTCTCTAGCCTCCAAGTATAGGTTTGATGATCATATCCTTGTTCTCCAAAGACTTGCCAAAGACGATTATTAAGTGACTATGGATTTCTGCGAGCGGTTGTTAGGCTTGGACAAACCATATCGAGTCATCTGCTATAGAGAATGTCGACGTAAACCCATGGTTGTAAATGGGCTTCAACGTGACGGTAAAAACGGGTGTTTGTGTCTTCCACTGTCCAGTGTGAGCCCGCATGCAAACGGAAGCGTCAGTCGAGAGGGTGTTAGTATTGGAAGAGGGAAAAGTTAAAGTGGCCCACGTTGACACTCTATGAAGTAGTATCGGACAACTCGACATCTCACGCACATCTTCAACCCACTACTCCTTGCCTTGCAATTTTCGCATCGCTTTTATTTGTAGGGCGCTTGCTCTCCGGCGCGTTTTCTCCCCCATTCTCTGACCACTGCGGTGACCTGGGCGCCGAAGCTGACAACAACTTCCGCGGTGAATCTCCATTACTAATATCAATATCTAAATCTGTGCCGTGTTCCAACTCCACTAGCTTGACGTCCCCCCTGGAATGGGAAGAATATGGCACTCTTGACGTTGGCACCATGTTCAAGAAGTAGCTTTGCAAGCCGAGCAGTAGCGGTGTACATAGTATGTGATGGAGAACCGATGCTCCATCTACGTAGGGAATATGTACTGAAGCGCGAGAATTGAGGGGTGCTGGATGACCTCGAGATGCTCCAATGACTCTGGAGGCCCGGCGGATATACGAACAGCACCTAGAACCGCCACAGATACATACCCTTGTGTGAAGGGTGGTTTGATATGACCTAGACAAGTCTGATTGGATGAATGGTCATGAAACCAAATGAAAGTTGCCTCTATCACTCCCTCCATATGTCTCGTAAGGCATGCAAGTGAAAATCGAGAAAGTCTAGTAGTGGGATTTAAATTGTATGACTCTAGCTCCCGTTCGTTAGCAGTGATTTGCGCTCTTGCTCGCGCAACTGAGACAGAGCGCGAAGGTCTGTGCCGCCCAGCCTTGAACCGAAACCTTACTCATTTCCCAAAATACTCGAAGGTTCAACCCGTAGGAGGGGAAAAAAAGACGAAATCCTTAGACAAAGCGACCTGATAGCCTCCCACATTCAAAACACAGTCTTGGAGAAGAGAAAGACCTTTGACAAACCTTTTTGATGGTGTCACCTTCGGCGGTTATGTATGTAAGTCCGCCAACTTTGAAAGCTTGTTTGCAAGTCGACCGTTTCCCTGCTGTTCCCGACGGACTTGCGCCAATCACTTGCTGCAGAATCGATGCTGTGAAAAACGAGCACTTGAAGGTGAGATGGGATACCAGTTTAGAATATGAAATTAGAGGTTGATACCGTGCCGTCTGGCCCTTTCAGTTGATCGGCGCTAATATACATCTTCCCGTACCTCCTTCACCAACACTGCATGACTGTAGGGGCCAAGCGATGCGATGCCGCGCTTTTTAAGTAGTAATTCCTATGCGGGGGAAGCTGATCACTTACCCGGCTTACCATCAAATTTTGGTGAGCTAGTTAGCTTGAGGGGCATAAGCGCGGTGCCAGCAACTCCCCGTTTTACGGACATTTGAAATACGGTGCGTTGTGTGGCCTCCATCATATCTCACCTTTGAACCATTATTCCTCATGATGCCAGGTAGTGACATTTAGACATTTCTGGCATTGCGAAAATGATAAGTGCCCCAAAGTCCTGGTTGCACGGGCAAGTACGGTTAATAGCTTCTGGCCTGGAATCTTTTCATCGACTCGGATTCCACATGGAATCAATACGCTCCGGCTGCTATGTGAATCTTGGCTTCGCCCATTGAAATATTGACAGATTGGCATGTTTCTAGTTATCACCTTGACCACGTGGCCCACGACCGCCGTTTCACCCCATATAACTCGACGTTGTAAGTACTTCTTTTCAGATAGGCAACCGAGTGGTCGGCTTATTGCAAATGGCAAATAGAACCAAGATAAGCCTGTGTGAAAACCTTATGTGCATAAGACTATTACTGCGATCCACGGCGCTTTGTTACTTGACTGTAATGAAGATTTCTGCCATGTGATACGTACTATTTTGACGAGCGCCACAGCTGTAGCTATCTTGATGCCTCGTGACCTTAGTGGTGGGTAGAGATTACTGCCTAATTATATATCCGACTCGTGAGTTAGATAGTGGTTTGCAATGTACTACCCGCGGGGGTAACATCCATGCTCGTTGCCATTCGTCCTCGGTGCTGTCGCCATAGTTGATCAGAGGCAGCTCTCGCACTTATGCATGGCCATTGAAATGGTTAATCAATAAGCCTTAGTGGAATGGCTATATGACCTCCATGTAGATCAACTCACTGGTACAGAAATCCCTAAGGAATTGGATGCACTCCTTCCAGTGTGCAAACAACCGTGTCAACGTTTTCCACGGGCGCATATAATCGGTTGTCAGATTCTGGTTCTGCCACCTCTGGTTTCACCGACGGTGAAATGCGTCCCTACGGTCGCCTGTCTGCTCTGCACATTGCCCCACTAGATTCTCGCCCCGAATTCACTCCTCTCACCCTTGGGAATCACCCAAGTGTCAAATTTGAGCAAATTTATACCTACCGAAGGAGGGTCAATTGGGATGTTTTAGAAGGTTGTCAAAAACTCTTCATGATAAGGTGGATGTCACTATGACCTGGGAGATACGCGTCATCTACCAGGCAAATCCCATCATCCAGACCTTTTCCTGGAAGCTATACTTCTTTTTTTTCCGATTTGAGAATCCACGTTGGCCTTCTCACTCCGCATCTTCGGAAGGCCGGCTGGCTTCCGTGCACCCGTTTACGAAACTATCGCGGGGGCGGTATCCAAAGTCGAGGTAGTGGTACCTGGGCGTTGCGCCAGAAGGTATCATGTGTCAAGTTTGTTCTGTCCACGTTGCACAGGAAAGTGTTTCCGCCCGTCTAAATCAAGATCGGCCTTGTTGTTATTGGCCTTGCGTGCCTGCTTCCGGTTATAGTTTCTTTTCACCGGAGGCATCTTCAGAACACTTCCCACCTTTTCCTGACCCGTTGAGAATTTTGTCGTAACCTTGTTCATCATTCTGTGGAAACGTGTCGGATGGATTTTTGGGTCGCCAATTTTGTGAAGTATAAAGACCATCACTGAGTGAGCTGGTACCAACAACCATTTTCTTGATCAGTATACCAAATCTCTACATGGCGAGCCTTGAAACTCCAGCTGCCACCAGCAGTGACATTCCAACCCACCCTGCCCTTCGTGCGTTGTGTGCTCCTGTGATTGGGATACAATCTTTAACGTTGGTTCAGATGTTCGAGATGCCAAGGACGCACATGTCGTGTTGGAGGCCGTAAGGCTCAACATGCTCCCCCTTATCAAGAGGCGGCTAAACGCTAGCGAACGGGAGCAACTGAAATCTGGTAATGTGTTCGTCTGGGAAGAAGCAGAAAACGACGGTGGCCTTCTACGATGGACAGATGGTAGAAGATGGTATGTTGAGCTATAAGTGTTGCCATGATCGGTTAGCTTATTCTCGTAGGTCTCAAAGCCGAATGCGTGGCGATTATCTTTTTTATGAGGAGAAAATGGAAACGACGCAAGAAGAGAAGGATGCGAAGGCGGTGATGAGGTAATCCCTTGTTGCTTCCATTGGAGTCTTTTATTGAATGGAAGTTAGGGCTCGCAGAGTGACTGACCCACTTACTGTCGTGCCTCCTGTTAATCGGAGGAAGGACCGCCCAAATAGGCCCAATGGCCTGACCAAACAGACCTACTCCGCCCTTGTGTACCTTCCTGAATCCATCAAGCCAAAAAAGTGGCATTTAGTGGCCTATTTTGCAGTGAGACCTCCATCGATTCCAAAAGCATCTATATATTCACAGTGGTGACCAGGGGGATGAGTGCATGCGACTCCCTGTCATCGAAAGTTACGATTACCTCGGTCGACTTAAGGTTCCACAGGGAGTTTACGTATCGAGCAAAGCTAACGGGTTAAGGAGTGAGCAAATGCTATACGCAGATTGGATTGACATCCGTACTATCGCACCATCACCGGCACTCGACTCGACGGACCACTCACAGCAAAAATGCTCTGTAACTGAATTTCCTTTTTCCGTTACCAGCTGGCATTTGCAACCTCAGCTTCCCCCTCCTCGGCAAAGCTCAAGCTCAGATCATCGAGCTGTATCATTACCTGGTATAGCTTCCCTGACCAACCCACCTTCTCATCCTATCTTGCGAATGGACTCACGTCGATCTGATCATGTCCAACTTAGCCATCCCTCCCCCACCAACTATAGTCCTTTATCTGCGGAAGACCGTCGAGCGCTAAATAGTTTTCGCGTAGTCTTGTAGTGCCGCTGCTTTCATGCCATCCTATCCCGTCAAAATGTATAAATCATATTTGTGAGCGGATGCCTTTTGAACTTACCCGAACGGCGAAGGCAACACAGTGCTCCATACAAATAGAATTAATAGCGAATGCACAGACTTCTCTATCCGAATCCTTGAGTACGATGTTGCTGGTGGCACTACGTACCTGAATCCTCCATTCTCATATTTGATGGTACACCCGGATGAACCGGACAGACTTGTTGGTGCTCATGTCACGGCGCTGCAGAGGCTCCCGTGTGTTCGACGGAACACGCAGAGAAGCTGGCCAAGGAACAGAAGGCTGGAACGGATTCATGTGAGAAAAATATTACTGCCTGAAGCACGGAACCCACGAATACGGCCCTCCGGTAGCTACTGCTGCTCCTCACCTAGCCTGCACATACATTGTGCTTCGGTTTGGCAGAATGCCTGAATACAAACGATATCACACTTGGCCCAAGGGAATGGTACTCGGGGAATTCTCTGTTGGAGTTATAAACAGACTGTTATGGTTTGTTTACATACTTACATAAGCATACATCGCACTACAGTAGTTTCTATTACTATAGTCCCTCAGTAGCTTGCCAGACTACTGAGGGTGAGTACCACTGAGTACCTTGTCTATTCCTTACTGATACCTTGTAGTTACCCTACAGGTATATACTAATATATAGTAGCTTGCCAGACTACTGAGGTTACCCTACAGCTCTCCTTCTCCCTTCTCTTTAGGCTAGACCTTCCCTGTGCAGACCACCACCTTTCTATATTCTCTACAGATCAAGGTATTACCTTGACCAAGCAGCTGCACCCCCAAGACCATTAACATATATAAGACTCGTGGCGGTGGTAGCTCTATGATAGCAAGGATGACAAACACACGGACTCCTTATTGTTCTTTGTTGATCGTTTCTTCATCTCAAACACATTGACACTCCCTGCTTCCTTGACTGCATCAGCAACGTTCTGGTTTGTTCTAGATGGTGTGGAATCAACCGCATCGCGTTACTTAGGTGTTTTCGATCTCCTAATGTTTCTAGGTCCGAATTTGAATCTTCCGTATTGACGCCCAGGTCTAATGACCTCATAACAACGATTTGTGGACTTGCTGTGGTATCCATAACCACCTCTCTAGGTTCAGAGTTTTCTTGTCCTTGTACCTTGTCCACAGAAGGCGACTGGGTGGAATATGTGAATCTTACTGGGAGGGGCTTATGTTGGGTCCCATAAAGTTAGGAGTTCACCATCGATCCCTTGAATCGCCGTCACTGAGGCTTGCAACACAGCGCCGCGGTCACTTTATTTGCCACATCGTGATCACACCAGGTCTGTGTAGGGTCTCATTCTTGTGATTCAAGCGTGTGATGGAATTGCTGACATGCCTGTTTGGTGGTATATATGTAGGTCGTCTACTGCCCTGCTATCAGTCGATGTACGAGGGCGATGGAACCCCAAGCGCACGAGTCTCTTCTCTCGCCGAAACCGAGCAAACCGAGCATTCCGTCTAGCGAGACAGCGACAGTTTCGCCTTCCAAGGCGTCAACATCGACGCTCACAGTTGATACGATCGCGGACAGTGTTTTGGAAGTTGGGTTGTCGACACGGTTCACCTCTCTGCCACATGTGAAGGTAGTGAGCGTGGCATTCTAGGAGCGAACACCGTTTGCGATTGATGGTGTGGGTGGCAATGAGGATCATAGTGACCTTGACTTGGTTCACGGTGAGGACGACAATCAGGTCATGGATGTGGTTAGTGGTGGTTACTTTGATATTTGGAACACTGACCCATTGTTTGCGCAGGTCCATGCTTTCCTGGAGGCAAATGATTCGGGACTGTTGGAAGCTAACCAAGAGGTCACGAAAGGTGTGTATATGTTCTTTATTGGTCCCCCATTCTCAAAGACGTCATGACCCACCATTTCCAGATCTTATCAATGCGAAGCCAATGTGACAAGTATATTTATAATCGGGGAGAGTGCATGATCATTGTACTGTCAATCATTGTACATGTATTATTATCATGCTACTCTACTTCTGGTCATGATATTACCCTCTGGATCACCCTTGGCACCAGTTTAAATGAATTCACATGGTCTTTTGATATGGTTTCTTGGCACGAATGAATATATCTCGTAGATCCCACTAGACTTGGAGGCTTTCCGCAAATTCCAAAGAGGGATTGGCCTTCTTCGCGCACATAATGAACCTACATTGTACCATACTTTACGGCCAGTGGTGGTTGACAATTGGCCATATCTTATGGGCCAGCGGGGGTCAGGCCGGACTACAGGGTGTTGCCATGATATATGGTCCAACCTGTGTGTGGAATTGTCACCATAATACATGGTCCAGCCTGGGGGTGGGTCACCCATAATATAGGGTCGGGCCAGGATGCAGGTATCACCATAGTGTATGGTCCGGCCAGGGTGTGTAGTTTAACCATAATATACAGTCCGGCCTGGGTGTGGGTGTCACCATAGTTTATGGTCAGGCCAGGGTACCAGTGTCACCATCATATAGGGCCTGGCCTGGGTGCAGGTGTCACCATAGTGTACGGTCTGGCCAGGGTACCGGTGTCACCATCATATAGGGCCTGGCCTGGGTGCAGGTGTCACCATAGTGTACAGTCTGGCCAGGGTACCGGTGTCACCACAATATACAATATGGCCTGGGTGTGGGTGTCACCATAGTGTACAGTCCAGCCAGGGTACTGGTGTCACCATAGTGTATGGTCCGGCCAGGGTACCGGTGTCACTGTAATATACAATCCGGCCTGGGTGTGGGTGTCACCATAATTTATGGTCGGGCCAGGGTACCGGTGTCACCATAGTGTATGGTCGGGCCAGGGTACTGGTGTCACCATAATATACAATCCGGCCTGGGTGTGGGCGTTACCATAGTGTATGGTCTGGCCAGGGTACCGGTGTCACCGTAATATACAATCTGGCCTGGGTGTGGGTGTCACCATAATTTATGGTTGGGCCAGGGTACTGGTGTCACCATAGTGTATGGTCCAGCCAGGGTACCGGTGTCACCATAATATACAATCTGGCCTGGGTGTGGGTGTCACCATAGTGTATGGTCTGGCAAGGGTACCAGTGTCATCATCATATAGGACCTGGCCTGGGTGCAGGTGTCATCATAGTTTACAGTTGGGCCAGGGTACCTGTGTCATAGTTTATGGTTGTTGAAGCAATACCTATGTACGTAGAGGAACTGCTACTCCTGCTCACCTGTTATGTGGAGGGGACAAGCTGAGATGATAGCGGTAGCTGGTCAAGAGCTGTTATATTATATAAGCGATGAACGCTGTTTATATACAACAAACATTGTGACGTGTGACTGTGACGTGTGACGTGTGACATGTAACATCTACTCTAAAGAGGACTATTACTAAGTCTACACTAATATGGGTCGCAGTCTTGTGCGCACTTCGTCGACGGTTTACGCCGGGTGCACGTGCGA
>Ga0307518_10000625_pt1 | contig 26601 bp, 12 predicted proteins | sample 25_EM_MG_FD_203889 | JGI IMG/M metagenome (GOLD analysis project Ga0307518, IMG submission 203889) | Populus trichocarpa ectomycorrhiza microbial communities from riparian zone in the Pacific Northwest, United States - 25_EM | ecosystem: Host-associated > Plants > Roots > Unclassified | place... | reverse complement strand
TCATCACCAGAAAATTCAATTCTTGCATCTTTGAGCTCATGCTATGGATTGTCTCGCTACACCCAAAAAAAAATAATAATAATAATTAATGCTGCCAGCCATATCCTATCAGGCACATGTCATGTATCAGGGGTGATTATTTTCGGTTCGGTTCAGTTTTTATCAAAAAAATAACCAAACCAAAATTTTTTTTTTCGAAAAAAACCGAAACCGGTTCAAACCGTCCGGTTTCGATTCAGTTCGGTTTTTTAGGGCAAAAACTAGTTCAAACCGGTTTGGCTCGGGTTTTTTCAGTTCGGTTTTTTCAGTTTTAGGCTTATAAAACCGAAACTGAACCGACCGATTTTTTTAAAATTTTAATCAGTTTTTTTTCACGGTTTGGTTTTTTCAATAATTTTTTTACCAGTTTCCTCGATTTCTAGGTTTTTTTCTCACCTAACATAAAGAAATGTGTTTTTATTCCACTCACAATTTTAACTACCACGTAGAAAACTTAGAATTCAGCTGTTAAAGAAAGAAATAGAATCATTCACCTGTAATGATGAATGATGACAAAAAATTAAATTCAGGATTCTGGCATTACTGCACACGACCTGATAATAAGACCACATGGAATTTAATGGAACTGCCAACAGTTATAGAAAAGCTAAGTCTTCTATCTCTGTGGTGCCGGTTTTTTTTTTTTTCCTGCTAAGACATGTGCATGAGTTTTTGAATTAGAACAATCATTTTAAAGCTGGCATTGTAATAAATTCAATCTGTTTCAAAGGATAAGCCCCTAATAAATTGTGCATTGGCAGCTAGCAAGCGCCTGTCTGGTAGCAGCCATTATCATGTTTAAGTAATAAGATAGCTACTGATGTGACAAAAGCTACAAACCACCATTATTTCTTAGTTTCTACTTTCTACTGGCCAAGGTAAGATCCCACCAAATACTATGATAGCTGTACCGTACCCTTTTCATATGTTTTTGCTATGATTTTATTTTATTGAGTTTTCCTTTTCCTTTTCTTTTTCTTGCAGTTTTTGGAGATCAATTTCCGTGGATAGCGACCAGGGGTCTCTGGCCATGACATTAACACATGGTAGAGGTCAGAAGATGAAGAACAGCTGGAACATCCCAACCAAGAAAGGAAATTAATTATCTGAAAGCTGGCTTTGAAAGAAATTAATTAAAGAAGTGGGGCAGTTTCTTTCTTGTGTGTGTCATGATAAGGACCAAGGAATTAAGAGGTAGGCATTAATGAGAAGACAATCATTTAGTGATGACTGATTATTATCTAATCATCTAGAAACAGTCAACAAATATAGAATTTAATTGCATGCTATAAAGCCATTACACATTAAATTAGTTTTCGTTGTGGGTAGAACTCATGATTTATAGCCTGGAATTTGATGATAATCTTAGAGAAAAAAAAGCATCGTCTTCAAGAGAAACTCAATCATTTGCATAAATTACATCAACCACATGAAAAAGAAGAAAACATCGATCAAGAACGATGATGGGATCAGGAGAGTAGTACGATCTTACCAGAAACTTGGGTTCCCTTCAGGCCACATAAGGGTGGTAAAAGCTTGAGAAGCATCAAGAGTTGGAGCATCATCAACACCAAAGCTCTCATGAAAAGGAATTACAGGACACTTACCTAAGTAACTTCGATATGGCTTAGGATTAACGTGCCTGTTCTTAGTCTCCTCAGGAAGATCAAACAGTGCCTTCATGGCACCAAACATTTCTTCACGTAAGCTACCAGGGATCTTATCATAAACCAAAAAGAAGACCCCATGAGTCTCACATGCCTCTCTAACTTGGTTGCACAATTCTTTCCACTTCTCACTCTTAACTTCTAAGCCTGTCAAAGCTTCTTCAGAGAAATCAAGAACTGGGATTTCGACCTTAGCTACAGCCATATCTCTCTCTCTCACTCTCTCTATGCTGTTGTTTGCTGTAGTACAAGTACTCCTAGCTAGAGAGGTATATCTCATTAAATAAGAGAAGTAGTTCGAGTATGTCCAAAAATTGGGTTCTACTTTCGAAGAAGTGATCTGGGCACCCATCATTGCTTCCTAGTCCTTGCTTGCTCTTTATTTTCACTATTCCATGTGTGGATGTCTCTCTATTTTCTGGCTCTATATCGGTGGCAATTGACTTCTAGAAAAAAATTTAGTTGTTTATTCCCTGTGTTTTTAAAAATTATAATTTATATTCTAAATTTTACCATGTATCTTACATCATAAATCATTTTAATTTTTCAAAACACAAAAGATAAGTTTAAAAACGACTTTATAATATATTTAAGAGAATAATATGTTGATTTTAATATTTAAATTCAAGAAATTAAAAAAAAAACTTCTTTAAATTAACCAAAACATGTCATTATAAAATCATTAATTTGAGGCATTATGTGATTAGTATCTATGTAGCTTGCTACAAATCTAACAAGTTCCATTGTTGAATTTGTGGGTGCCCATAGCCTAAGTTTCCAAAATGATTTTCTAGCTAGAGAGGCAGCACATTTATGCATGTATTGTCTTGTTCGGGTATTTATGATCTTACTTACCGTCAATGCATTTTGCCATATATGCAGAAGCAAACACATTCTACTCAAGGGCACTGAGACATTAACGTACCCAGACAATAATGAGTTTAATTGCTTTGCTTATTTAGTCAGTTTCAAGGACTTATTTGATGAAATTAGACAATGAGGCCAGCCAATCCTTATGTTGTCAATGACCCATACAAATCTTCCATTTTTGTTTCCACCGTGGTTCCATGATAGTGAATGATCATATATATATTAAGTATACATGAAACATATAAGAAGATTAAATTTAAATTTAAATTTTTATCATCCAAAGTGTTTTAAAGATAATCAAGATTTAGGTGAGTAGGTTATGGATGGAATCCACTAATAAATCTTACTACTTTAGTGTTTAAGGTTATAATATAAGGTGTTAATTAATCTAGACATCTAAAGCTTTATATATGTGGATTTTGAATGAAATCAATTAGGGTACCTAGCTACTTAAAGTCAACTCAATCTACTAATAAATCCAACTAATTCAATAAAAATCAATTTAATCCACTAAAAAATGAAGGTTTTGTGCTATTAGCACAAAAAAATTAAAATATTGATGAATTAAATAATAGCATAATTCGTGCTTGCCGTCACTGTTTCAAAAAGCGATATACTAGATATTTATTGTGAAGACTTGGGAAATAAAACCACCACTATTCAATGAATGTATTGGGAAATAGGGGCAGTGTAGGCCCCCAGAGCTCTCTTCTCACTCAATTCATCAATGAGTAACGAGACCAACATAAACAACCAAAATGTCTCTTTGGATGCATTTACACATGATCATAACAACATGACTGGTTATATCTATCTTTGTTGGTCTGTTGAAAAGGTGGCATTCACATGTTAGCTAGCCAGAGAGGTCTCCTGTAGTCCTACTGAAGGCATTAAATCTTGACACTAGCTACGTGGTCAAGGAGGGTCCAGAACCATACACTAGCTAGCTCCAAGTGAATTCAAACTCATTATCTATATATATATATATATATATAGAACATAACCAATCCTTCTAAGCAGTAATGGAGAGAACCCTAAACCTTAAGCATGCCTTTCTTCCTTCAAGTACTACAATGGAAGATTACGAGAGAGAAGGATATGAAGTCTCGTAGCAATATTGCCACCCATAAACCTGGAGAGACAATTAAGTACTAACCCTAACGGGGCATACGAAAATGATACATCGTCAAGAATTATATATGCTGATTGAAATATTGGCATGGCGAGCCACACGGTACAATATTATTCTATATAGGCTGTATCTAAATCACTTTCCTATATATATATATATATATATATATATATATATATATATATATATATATACACGGGTGCTAGGGCTAGTCCAATTTGCAAACTTCATAGCTAGGTTCTCCCACTTCACAAGTCGGTTCATAACGACCCTGTGTATGCTGCAATTCCCTCACGCTATATATTAATTTATAAGGGAATGATTTGTGCTTTGGAAGAAATTGAAATATCTGCTGCACAAGTTATCTTGAGAAGTTGTTTAAGTTATTGTGTGTTTTAGTAATGGGTGCATAATACTTTTTAATTAAAAATATGGTAAAATATTTTTTTTATTTTTAACATCTACATGTCAAAAGATGTATAAAAATGAATAATTTAAATTTAATGTTCTTCAATAAAAAATAGTTTAAAAAACACTTCGTAAATAGAAAAAAAAAAAAACACCCATTTAGTGTTTTGCACAAGGTACCCCAGGAAGCTGTTTAATTCAATGTAATTTATTACACGAGGATTTGCTTTCTTACAATAAAGAAAGGGTGACTATAACTTTGTCCCTTTCCACTTGGACCTAAGTGATGGCTGCATCTTTCATTAATTCAGTTCTGTGCCAACTAACTTCTGTTCCTACTCCCTTGCGCACACAAGGAGAGAAAAAAATAAGAGGGGAAGACATGGACCTAGCTAAAAGGATCCTACTCTCCTTTGGTTCCACAAGATAAAGGGATCGATTTCACAGCATATTGCCCACACACACACATATATATATATATATAACGTTTTCCTTGTCTTCTCTATCTTGCTAGTTGCTACCATATCTGGTATGAGTGGGGGTGGTCCAAAACACAAAATTACAATGGCTAATGAAGCCAGTTTTAGCTGTAAATATATGCTGACAAAAGTTTCTGATGGGTCACCTTTGTAGCTGTATACACATATACGCAAGTATGATAGGGTAATAACAGAGGAATCCAATCAAAATAATTTTGGCTCACACTGTAGACCATGCATGCGTAGCAAAAAAGTTCTTGTCTAAGCTAGCATTGTTTTGCTGCTTCACCAATTGTTTGATTAGACTGTCAAATCATAACTCAAATCACAAGGTCAGAGTTGTGGTATAGGATAGGATATCTCGGGAGATGAATCTCAACCTTCTTCTTTTTTTTTGTTAAAATTTGATTTTTTTTATTTTAAATTAAACTTTTAAGTGTTTTTCAAAAACAGGTATAGTCATGATCAGTACGTACTCTATATATATAGGGTGGGGTTTTCATAATTTCTTAGAACATCACCCATCATCCCAGACTGACATTGTTTTGCCACATGATGGCAGAATCGTTGACATGAACATGAGATAAACATTTAGGGTTCCGTCACTATCCCTATTGCTCAGCCAGAGACATTGATCGTAAGAAAGTTTTACAACTTTGTATTCTTTCTATTTTTTCTTTCTGTTTAACCAGCACCAATATTGTTCAATGAGCTCACCCTCCCTGTGGAGAAGATAATTAGAAGGGTATCTTTTCGAGTCATGTCCTGGCTCGTTGTCTAGAAAAAAATAAGAAGAAAAAATAATGCCCTTGATTCTGGCGGCTTATATACGTCAACGAGTTGTATGCATAAGAATGTAGATTTTCATTCGATATAAATTTTAAAAACATTTTTTTTATTTTAAAATGATATAAATTTATTTTAGAAATGTATTTAACTTTCTAACCTAACCAAACATGTTTTGGTTTTTTTTTATATATATCTGTTCATTTTATCTTCTGTCTTGAAACATTAACCTTGTTGTTACTTATTTTTGAATTTCCATACAAAAAATAAAAAAATACAAAAAAGATATATCAAAAAATATTCGGAAGAAATCCAAAAAATAATAGGAGCGAGAAAAGGATGCTGAAATGCCGAAAAAAAGCCAAAATTGGTCGAGGAGGTTTAAAAATGCAAAATGTTGAAATTTGACAGTATATCGTTGACTGATGAGAGCCTTGTTGACAAAAAAAATTCAATTTTGAAAAAAAATATATTCAAAATCAGATGTTTATAGACTCAATTAAATTTTATCTAAGGTTTAATTGAATTTATAGAGGGTTTGATTGTAAGAAAAATTGCTTTTAAGTCAATTTAGGCTTTTATTGGAAGAAATTAAAGTTCGAGGGTCCAATTATAATTTTGAAGAGTTGATTTGGTCAAACCAGGGGCTTAATTGCATAATTATTGAAGTTTGATGGCCAATTAGAAACTTAATTGAAACAATCCGAAACCAAGGACCAAACCGGAAAAGGCGCTAAAATCAAGGGATCCAATTACATTTTTTCCGGGGGGCTTGATTACAAAATTGTAAAAACATCCAAGGATCAAATCATAAATATCCATTTGAAATTTAAAAAAGGCGCCGAAACTATTCATTGTCTTCTTCGCTGGCAATGAAGACAGGGGAAGACAGTGGAGCTGCAATCAAGGGGAGGCATGTCTCGCGGCTGATATTCCTCACCACCATAATGCACGCCGGTCGTTATCATGTTCTTGCCATAACGCATGCATCCTCTGGCTATAAAAGCCAAAGGAGGGACCGAACAGGAGGGGGGGAAACACAGTTAGGGTTCCTAGTGATCAAAATACTAGATGACGACTCCCATTCCAATTTTTCAGTGATAAGAGACAAGAATTTCTTGTCTCCCTGTATTTGCCAGATAGATACATAGATAGATAAAACAACATGAGGGTGGATGTTTTTGCCGCGACGCCGCACACAAGCGACAAACCTAATGCAATTTATGTCATTTTTGTTCATCCTTAACATTCAATTATTTCTTTTTTTGGTTACAATTAGGTTGCATTTTCAAGATTTTTATAATCTGAAACAAATAACTCCTTAAAATTTTACCTTTGGGAGCCTAATAGTTGAAAGTTTTTCCCAATCAAAGAAGAAGAAAAGTGACGCCAAGATAGCCTGAAAAAACTCTTGAAAGGAGAGGGAGAAGATAGGAGCTGAATGGAAGCTACACGATACGTATGCAAATGGACGATGCCACAAATTGCCATACAAGGCAATGGTGAGGTAATCTTGCACTTGCAGCCATCAATGCTCATGGTTTCTTCTCTCTTTTCAATCAACAGTTAGGTTTCCTTGTACCTTTGCGCAAAAGGAGAATAAGAAAGCCCTCCTTTTCCTTGTCACCTTAACTGAGTTTGTTAAGATTTTATCCATGCAAGGTGTAGTAATCTTTTGCGTGAACACAAACTTAAATACGTGCTTCCTCCAGTATGGTCACTATGATTACAATTGTCCACTGACGCAAAGGAGAACAGTTGGAGAGGAGAGGTGTACAACTAGCTTGAGTGATAATCCAGTAATGGGATTGTCACGGCACGCTCATGACTCCCTTCCGTTTGCCCTTGAAGGCGTGGTTTGATGACTCGGGTTTAAATTTGAAAAAGACTACAAAATGGGTATCAATGATGACCTGTTTAAGACACATCTAGCAAAAAGACTTGGCTTCGACATGCAAAGCATTTGAAAACAAAAAAGAAATTAGTCCAGATTCTTTTTAAAGCGGTCATGGCTGGGAGTGATGTCGTAGACCGCCTGCACAACAGTTCAAGCAATGTCGGGGAGCTATGACACAATTCTCCGAATTTAGTTAGAAACAATCTTCGAAGCTATGCCCGACCTATCTGATTGTTTCAACCAGCCAAACCAACATCAAGCCATATTGTATAATCAGGATGTTGGTAGCTGATAGCAACTATAGCTTGGGAGGAGATAACTTTTGACTCCATAATGGATTACAAGGTTCTGCTGCCCAATGATGAGATGCGAAGGCCCTGCGCCCAGGAGTGAACGCATACACTGCACTTCCTGTGCTCTATATCCCTCCGGAGCTCAATGTGCGCTTTTGGCCCCACTTTTCACCAAAATACAACACAAGCATCCCCCACCTCTCTCCCCCTATCCTCATGCACGACGTATAGATTTCAGCATCAGGCCCTCTTTTAGACACCTTGGGACATTTCAGTCAACTAGCTTGTTGATTCCTGTGCTTTTGGCAACTAATGATTTGGAAGCTTGTGCGAATTTCTAATAATGAAACCTTCCACACATTTCTTCCAATAATCAAATCAAACAAAAGATGTGGAATGCATAAAGCAATCTGTCGAGGAAAAGAATTATGCTTTAACGAAGTGTAGATGAGTTGAGCCAAAAAAAAGTCCAGCATAAGCAAGTTTGAGCCAGAACAGACTGAACCAGAAAACTATTAACATAAACCATTTACTTCCTGGAGTACAAAATAGTCCACGATGTTTGACCATTGATTTGCAAGTTACAGAAGTGATCATGTAACAGATACACCAACATATAAGGTTAGTTTCTGGGGTTATAGTGACCTGATATTTGAATAGAACACAAAATGGGGAGATCTAGTAACCAAAATAAACAAGCTAGAAGAACTTGAACAACAAAGAGAAACAATCATGTATCATTTCCACAGTTTAACGAACTTATCATGACTAGCAGAAGCAACCAACCCTGTAGCAGTTGATACAGCCAAAGCAGCAATTAGACCCTCATGGGCTGGCAGAGTCATTGTCTTGTTCTCATTCATGTTCCAAAGCTCCAAAGACTGCAGGCATATACCACAGATGCATATCAGAGAACCCACAACAAAATATAATGCAGGTATTGAAAAAGATATGAATAGAACCCAGTCCCAAGTGTGAATGGCCCTTCCCAACTCAGCAAAGAGAAATAAAAGGAAAGTGGGAAAAAAAAAGAGGGCAGCATCAAAGGGGACATGCAAATGAAAATATACGAGACACATTAGAAAACTTTTCTGGACTTCTCAAAAAAATATTTCCACCAGATATTAATAAATTGTTATCATAGTTTGAGAACTGATGTGGCCTTTGACCTGGATCCAGCATGGACAATTTTCGGAGTGGAGAACACCACATACAATGGTAAGAGAAATAATGCAGGTTTAGGGCTATGGTAAACCAGCACCAACCTATGCAACAGTTATAAAATTTACCAAATCCTAGTAAGAAAAACTTGCAGCAAAGGAAACCATATTGCTAGCTGATATAGAAGCTAGAAAAAACACCAACACCAGATAATAACAATACTAATATTGGTTTTAAATAACAGCCATTGTTTACCAAAAAACGATGCCGTTAATGGCAATTCACAACAATGACGGCTATGGTGTCATTATAATGGCAACAGCCATTTGTTGGCTATTATTGTGAAAATAACAGGCCAACAACCCAATAATGGCCTACCTACTAATAATGATTTTTATAAATATAGATTTTGCATGCCAAATTCATGTTTTCACAGTTTTCACTCTTTTGGAGTGTGTGTGTGTAATGTATTGTTTGTATGAAATTTAACTACTAGAAATGTTATTATTGTACAGCTTAATGAAATTATTAGAAAAACATGATTTGCTAAAATTTGTTAATAATTACTAATGATTCATGACAACAATAGCCACGATAGTTGTTTTACCACCTGCTAAGTCCACAATCAGCATCCAAGACTGCAAGTAGGATTTAAAACTATGATGCTAATGATGATAGTGAAATTGCAAAGTACAAAGAACAAAGCAGAAATCACATGCCTGGTAACAGCCAATGACTAGCAACGAAGGGAATGTAGGGTGGAAAACACAGGAGTGGAATTTGTTGCCATTACAACTCAACTCATGAACACATTCGCCCTCACTTCCTGATCCAAGCGTCCAGACTCTGACAGAGTCCTCACTGGCAGATGCCAGAAACTCACCAGAAGGATCCCAACAAACAGAATGAATTGGCTTAGTATGTCCCTACAGTTAGAAATATCAGAAGTTCAGCTAAACTGAAAGGAGAATAGAAAAATTGGTAAAGGCACAAGACATTCATGAGCGGAGTACACACGGAATCTGGATCAGTTTAAGCAAAATGTGAAGACACCTTAAAATATGAGTACAACCAGGAACAACAGATATCCATGTTATGCAAGAAAAACATCAGTGTCCCTCCTAGATAAAAACAGGCGATTTTTGTCACCATGAGTGACAAGCAACTGAATGTGCAAAATGACTACAGTAAATAAAATATGTTGGTGAATACACATGATTGAATCCAGTTGGCACCTACATTTACGAACAGCGAGAGAATACAGTTAAATATTACTTTGACCTTTTGTGCATCCTGGTTCCATTCACATAGATGAAAGAAAACACCACTAACCTGTAATGAATGTCGACAAGCTTGTGTCTCAACATCCAGTATAGACACAACATTTTCAGCCGCAGCAGCAAGATACCTTCCCACGCGAGGTTGAAATCTCATTTGGACCATACCACCCTAATCCAAACATCTATCAGTGACCACAAGCTAGAAAACTAGAAAAAATAAAAATAATAAAAGAGACCACCAATCTCAAATCCACTAAATCTCTGATATCGAAAACCAGTCTACAAGACCTACCTTGAATACTCTTGCACAGCTACCATTGGTAACACTCCAGTACCTTATTTCACCATTTCCATCACAAGAGCTTATAAGGTCATCTTTATTTGGGTGGAAGTCTAGTGACATTACAGTGGCGGAATGTCCGGTAAAAGTGCGGAGTGAGAAATTAGGCTGCAAACACCATTGTAAAGCTATTAACAACATAAATTTAATGATGCAGCATCAAAAGGATAGAGAAAAGTCGTATCCTCAATTAGAGAAAAAAAAACATCCTATTACCATTCAATAAAGAGGAAAAAAACTTAGCACGGTATGGATCCACCAAATATGAAAGTTACTTTAAGAATCAAATCTTTATGAAATTGAACAGATGAATTTACATTTTGCAAAGGAGTTGTTCAGAAATAAAACACTCCATGATAAAAAAGAAAAAAAGAAAAAAAAAGAAGCAAGAATTAGCTGCAAAGAATTGTGATAGTCATAAAGAAAGAATATCATACTAACATTGTCAGCATCCCAAACCCTAACAGTTTTGTCAAATGATGATGTTGCAAGTCGTGACATGCTTGGGCTGAAACGGACATCAGTAATCAGAGATGTATGTTCTTCAAGGGTAGTTTTTGGCTTTAAAGTATCCGTGTACCACAATACAGCCTGTATCATAAACCATCAAACAAAAAATTAACATTGTATTTTAGGTCAGTACAAAGCAGCCAAAAGAATACCTATCTTCCTTTTTCTTACTCGAACATACACATAAGGCATAGAATTTCACATTTTGGACAGGCAAATCAGAATTTCAAATGAGTATCCCAGAAGCTTGATAATGAGAATGTGGCATCGAACTATCCCGTTTATTTATAACTTTCTAAAAAGCTTTTTTTTATAAGAAACCATCCAAGAGGTTAATTAACCTAGAATTAGGAATATAGCGACCTGTCATTTTTTTATACTCACCTTTTTATCATGGCCACCACTAGCAAGCAATTTTCCATCTGATGAGAAGTGGCAACAGACTACTTTGCTTGCACTTGCTCTAACAGAATTCACTTCAGTAAATGAGAATCCTGAAGTCACATCAAAATTCTACACTCAGGGTAAATCACAGTGCATAAACAAGACAATTTTCAAAATAAGTCTGCCATGTCATTACATTTTACATGTATTTATCAATTCAAGAAAAAACAAGGGAACATGAAGAGGCATATCATTATCAATAACCAGTCATAGATGAAATATCTATGAATAATTTGTTACAGCATCATTGCATCATATTTAAGAAATGTATATACATGATCTTGACGAAAAAGCCAACAAGATTCAGGAACCAAAGTTCTGAGAAAATCTTATCAAAAGAAAAATCAGGCCTTCATCTGCACACCTTTGCTCAAATCCATACGAGGAACTGCATCTCTAGGGTCATTATCTTCATGGGATAAAAAAGAGTCGACATTATCCTCAAGAGATCCATCCTCCACAAAACGATCCATATCAGCCTGCAATTCAAGATCTTTGTCATCCCACTGCCAAAATGGAATGCCAATGAGAATTCAAGCAAGGAATTTTCAATTCCTTCACCAATTAAAAGGATGAAAAATCTACTCACCAACTGATTTGATGGTGATGTAAGAGTGCCTGTACCATCCGCCCCAAATATAAAAGGCTTAGAAGAACCACCACTATGAGGCAGAGCAGGCATTGAGATCACATCTCCAGGTGTGTGGGTTGAAGGCGTTGAAGGTGCTGAACTTGGGGAGGGTCCTGCTGTATTTGCAGTTCCTGAGCTATTGGCAGGACCTGAAGAAGACACTGGCTGTTTTCTCTTTCTCCCAGTCGGGTTTTTTGAAACCTTAAGATGCAATAAGGAAAACCATGTTAGGAACCTGTAAAGGTCAGTCATGTTGAGCATGCTGCTTTTAAAATGAACAAACTAGCGTGCAACATCTTGGAAAGGTAATAAAATCTCAATTTAAGACAAGGGGAGCAACAAAAATCCATGACATGAAAGTTAATCCAGATACAGGGAAAAGTCAAAAGGCATGTTTAATAACTACTGCCATAGAAAGGGTATATTTGGTTTCCAATAAATTAATGGAACTGCAAGTGCAGTCAACTTGGCACCCTATTAACCAAACTATATTTGCCATCTTCTGCAACTTTCATCAAAGGGGTGAGATATTAGACAACAGAGAATCAAATGTTTGCATGCTAAGGCGTCCTACAGGATTAGTATTAAGTAAAAAGTTTGAAGTAATTGAGATCTAAAACAATACCAAACTGGTTCCAACTAATGTATCTAGAAATGTTAATAGCTGGTTCAAAAAATTAAGGAAGATAATGACACTGCACCACCAATCAAAAGGATGTCATGCGGCCAGAGCATCAGTTATAAAGCTGTATTAGAGGCAACCAAAAAAACAGACCTGATCATTTCCTCGAAAAGAGTTGGATATGCTACCATCGACATTGACACTGCCAGCATCCCCCATCTTATCTTGCGGATGAAGATTGTGATTTGAACTCTGTGATTGCTGATTTGAAAGCACATGCTGCTGGAGAAGTTGCTGCTGTGGATTGCTGCTCTGCTGCTGCTGCTGCTGCTGCTGCTGCTGCTGCTGCTGCTGCTGCTGCTGGAACTGGGCTATTTTTAACTACATGTGAAAGGAAGTTTTTTTAGAATTAAAATTTATGAGAATGAAGTAACAACTAGAGGAAGACATAAAAAATACATTTAATTACAGATGAAAAGGTAATTCAAAGAATCATTGAACCTTCATCAGCATATCTGGATCTCCACGAGACAAAAGTGGGCCACCTGTTTGCAAAGGGGATCCACCATTTGGAATAACATCACCAACAGAATTTGTAAGGCCATCCTTTCCAATACTCACATTCCGGTTATTTAAAAGCATTCTCAGCCTTCTACTTTCATCACTAGCAGCTGGTGATGTTAGATTTTGTTGTGCCAGCATAAGCTGCTGGTGCTGTGGTGTTAACATCTGAATTTGATGAAAGGGCTGAGGAGCCTGTATAAAAGGTTTTTGTGGCTGAAGAAGTCCTGATCGAAGTTGTTCCAATCCCTGACAAGGAAGCAATAGGGTTAAACAGCTGATAGTCCAATACGCATACACATTCACAGTAAGCATGTTATTTGCTATTGTGCATCCAAAATTAAACCATAATCGTGCATGTACAATGTAGAATTTTCAGGAACAATTGAACCAGGGAAAACTTACATGGAGTGGCCATCCTCTTAGAGTCAAATTGTTGCCACCTTGATTTGATCCTGAAAAGCAAGGACCTATATGTTTAGCCACGGGCATCTCTAAACCAAACAGATTATAATGAGCCACAGTTTACTGTTAAATTGAAAGATAAAGGCACTAGGTTAAAGATCAAATAGTCTCACAAGTGCATTAGAATGTAATTTGTCTCTCTGAAATCAGGATCAATCAATGATAACAGTGTAAAAAGGGAAATGCCATGAACAAAGCATACCAGGAATTCCTATCAGTGATCCTTCTGGACCAGCAGCTCTTGGATTCAGCACAGGATTTATCTCACTCTTTATGTCCTGATTCCATTCCGGACAAAATTTAGAACAGTTGAATGATCAAGAAAATCTAAAATGATGAGAAAACCCTATGGAACCCATACCGGCGTGGACCCTGACAACTGCTGATTCCGAGCCTGGACCTGTGGGGACATTCCACCAGAAGCACCATGCAACACTTGCCTGAAATTAGGTTATACAACATCAAAAAAAGTTTTGAATCAATTACAAGATTCAACAACTAAATCACAAAATCAATGAGTGTTTATTCAGACATGTATATAATAATCAAGCTTGTGTAACATTAGTTGCAAATTCACACCAACTAGTATTTATTTAAAAGAAACAGAATAATTAACAAGAACTTTGCAATTAATATGAAATACATAAAAATATCATTTCAAATGCTGCATAAAAACCATTTGTCATTCTAGTTTTTGTTCTAACCACAAGTTCAAGTATATGATTAAGCAATAAAGGTGAATGGAACAGAAAAGCACCCTGAAGGCTGGCCAGTTGCTGCTGCAGCAGACTTCAAAATCGAGGCATTTGGATCCAAAAGATGCCCTACACTCTCACCAAATCTTTGCTGTAAAAAGTTTTAAAGATAATAGAATAAAGTAGTCATGCTTCGAAAAATCCAGTCAATCCACCACTCCTGAAATCAAACTTGAGAAAAAGTGAAATGAGGAAAAGACCAATCACCTACCTTCATTGCAGCATCTGTCAATGAATCCCTCTCCATTGGTAATTTTAATTTTTCCTCGTACATCTTTGTAGCCATTGCATTAGCAGTTGCAGTATTTTGGCGCATGAGAGGATCATTTCCCACAAGCCCATTTGCAGCACCATTAAGGAGGTGGGCACCATCCCTTCTCTGCTGCTGCTGTTGCTGCTGCTGCTGTTGATGCTGCTGCTGCTGCTGCTGCTGCTGCTGCTGCTGTGGAGGTTGCTGTTGCTGTTGCTGTTGCTGCTGCTGCTGCCTCTGCAATAGGAGCTGTTGCATTTGCATTTGCTGTTGCTGCTGCTGTTGGTGCTGTGGTTGTTGACCTTGCTGCTGCTGTTCCCGTGCTTTAAGTAACTGAGTCTGAAGTTTCAATATATCAAAACTTTCCAATGAGTACCAAAAGTTATTACTTCTATGAAATTTGCAAGAAATATTTTAAAGTCCAGCACCCATGTTACAAGAACACCAAATGGCTGATTCAGTTGAGGATTTAAATGAGCATACATATCTAAAAATATTTTACAAAATCCCAAAGAGCAACCCCTGGACCAGCAGTTGGCTGAAGTTACGCCACCACGCTTGCAATGAGTTGTTCATCCAACTACAGAATCAACAACTAGTTAAGATATTGTCGGGCTCTTTGGCATCACAGAAGATTTGGATGCCACCACGATTTATCATACCATCTAGGAGAGGAGTCTAACATTGTTTTCAAGAACAAGGTTTCACTGCATGCAGAGGAGAAGCCTCACCCTTGACTCAGATACTCTGATAAAAGTTTTGCAGGCGACAATAAGATATTCAAAAGAAGGAAGTCATTGATTTGCCACTTCAATGCCTCTTGGACAATCACAACTTTCCTTTTCTCTCTAGCACTCATTGACACAAATAAACCTTAAGTAAAGAATGAGATACAGCAGAAAGTCCTGGAAACAAACCTCAATGTAAGACGCAGCAACCTCTGAGTGCTTCTCATTGGTCCTCGCAATGAATATATCCCAGAACACTGACCACCATTCAAAGAGAAAGCCTCCAGGTGCATCGATAGCTGGAAAACCACGGTAAAAAGTCAAGACCATGCAAGAAATTAAAAATAAATGAATAATAAACAACCGAAGCCAACATAAAGGCTTTCTCTTGCCCTTATCATAAATCCAAAAACACTTACCTACAGGGTCAGATGACACTTTTCCTTCAGCTTGAAAAGCCTGGGCAGAAGCCTTCAAGTCCCTTTTTACCAAATAATCATGGATATACACATCCAACCTGTTATTTATCCAAAAAATTACTCGATTTCATTTATATCGAGAAAAAAAGAAGAAGAAAAAGGCTTCACCAACCCTAACAGCTGCGAACGGAGTAATAAGTACAAACTATTCACCCAAAGCAGACATCATAGTGAATCGTGTGAAGAAAAGTATATAACAAGGACGGAATCCAGACCAGAGATACAAGATTCCCAAATGTTGTAACCAAAAAAGGAAATAAACCCGCAACCCCAGTGATTAAACCTCAAAACTATACAGAATCTTAGCTTATCCACACAAAAAGAAGAATATAGTTAAACGCAAAAGGTATTTACACCCTAAATATAGCAGAAATTCAAATTCTAAAATAAAAAACATCAACAACCAACCAACAGTAAGGGAAACACAAACCCTAAAATTCTAGTTATGTACAAGTAACAACATAAAAGAGCTTCAAAGAACAAAACTTTAGTCCAAAAACAAACATAAGAAACAAAACCCAGAAGAACCCACATGCCAGAAACACCAATCAAGAACAGAAACATGAAAGAAAAGAGCATTAGAACAGAAAAATGTGAACTTTCAACAATAAATAGAGAAAATGAACTTACATTTTATCAGCTTCCCAGTTGGTTTGAGACATGTTTTTGAACCTTAAACGATTGTTTTACTTACACACTGCTTTAGCTCTCTTTGCCTCTAAAAATAGCAACCCAGAAAATAAAAACAATAAATTTATTAGTACAAAAAAAACTTCGCCTTCAATATATAAAATCAAATCACTAATAGAACCCAAAAAAAAAAACAGGAGTGATAAAGTTCCAAACTTTTTTTACTTTTTTAGTGATAAAAAAGAGCAATGAAGAATCTATCAGTGCCAGAGAAATAGAACCTCTAAATTTAGAAAGAAAATTAAAAAAAAAAAGTTTTTTAAAATTAATTGAATAAAACCAAACTCAAAAAAATTTTAAAAAAATATTTATGGGAAATCAAAGGAAAATTAAATATCGCGATACCTGAAAACCCAAAAAAGAAAACTACTATATTTTGTTGAGAATAAAAAAATTATCTCTGTAGCTTTTGGTGGATTGCGAGTTGCTGTTGCAGATACATAAGGGCTTTGGTTGGCTCAATTTACTAATAAACCCTTAGGACCTTGTCTAATTTTGTCTGAACCAAGTTTCTGGACAGCTTTAGGGTTGAATGGCTGAAATAACCTTGCACGTTAGTAAAGTTTCTGGTAATTTTAGAGCATCATTGTGCGTGTGTTTGTCAAGGCAACGGAGGAGTTTTGTGTAAATTGATTGTGTTAGATAATTGTTACACTTTTCTATGTAGGCACTCAGCTTCTTTTTATGAACTAGCCAGATAACTTGGTAATTTTCGTATGTTACCCAAAATTTCAGGCTGACTTCATGTATATTTAGCAACATAGTTATTAAAGAATAGGCTCAAGTCATAAATTAAAAGATTTAATTCATGTTAATCTAGATTGATTTTAGATTTAAGATTCGAAACAATGTCCTGTGACAATAAAAAAACTCAAAAAAAAAATCATTGAGTTATGTGTCATTTTTTTATTGGATCAAACTTGGTCAGCCAAGTTAGTGATTCAACTTGAGTTTTTTACCGAGTCATCTAGATTTTTTTTTCATCAACTTGGACTGGTTCAAACTTTGAATTTTAAGTTGACCCGTTGAGTCGATCCAAGTTCTACAGCAATGTTGAGCAAGGAGCACTCATCTTCAATCAATAGTCTTGGCTTCAATTGTGAAATTTTAAAGATTTTCTGATCATGTGAATTTTTTTTTTCCATAACATTAGGATGAATTATAATTTTTTTCAAAACATTTATGTAGAATTAAAATTAAAAAAAGCCTTAGTGTTTTATTATAGCGTTTGAGTAAAAATATTATGGATTTTAGTGATGTTTTTTTATTTTTTGTTCTTCAATTTTATTTTTATTTTTTTTGCTTTGGTTATTGAATATTTTTACAATTTTATTTCTTCACATTGCTTTGATTTATGATTGGGCTTGATAATTTGTTCAATGTTTGTTTTGTTTTAGGTTTTTGCAATCTTCAAAAAGTTATTGCATTAAGAGGATCTTGATTAACAAAAACAAATCAATTTAATTATTTGCATAAAATTTAAAATGAGGGAATTAGTATTAAAAGTAAGGTTAAATTGCAACCCTTTATTTAAAAACCAAAAGTTTTTCTTTTTTGTTCCTTATTTTTTTACTCGGATTATTTTTTTTTTTCAATTTTATCTTTCAATATTGCATTGATTGGTGATTTGACTTGATAATTTATTTTGTATTACTTTTTTCGAGTTATCTCAATATAAAAAAATCTCAATATTAGATTGTTTCTCAATTCTGCATAAAATAATTGAGTTTTGATGTTTAAAATAAAGTTAAAATAGATAGGACAATAATTAAAAGCTTGGTAAAATAGCAGCCCTTTAAAAAAAAAAATTAGTGTCAGTACCTTCCAGCTTTAAGATTTTGTTTAATTTCTTCTTTTTTTCTATACTTTTAGTTGAAAATTATATGATTTAGTATAAAACTTTATTTTATTCATATTTTAATATCCGAGTCTAGGAAATGAGAGAGAGAGTTGCTAAAAAACAATGAATAAAAAAGAAAAAAGTCGATTGTTTGGATTTCATACAAAAAAAAGTCAGATTTGGTGTCAAAGTATTATCTTAATATGAAAAGTGTCATTGAGGTGTTTTTGGACTTCCATATCGTTGGAAAAGGTAGATCATGGTTGAGAGATTTTTTTATTATTATTTTGTGTTTTTTAACCAAGTTTTGGGTTTTTTAGCTTCAAAATTGGTTTTTGAGGTTTAAAAGAGTTTTTTCATGAGAAAATGTTTAAAACTAGGTTTTTGGATAAAAAATTCAATAACCCAGTTGTTTGGCCACCTTTGTGGTGGGCAAAAGCTAAGGTTGTGCGCTTTACTAAGTAGAAAAACTGGGTTTTTCTCAACTCTACTTCTTTCTTGAAAAAAATTTGACGAATAACATGTTTGGATTATTTTTAAAGGTCCAGACGCACTAAGCCACTAGAGTTGTACACTTCACCTGAATTTTCACTTCAATTTTCCAACAATTAATATTTACTTTTTTAAAATCTATATAACTTATATATAATTTCTTTTAAATTTTTAGATTAATTAAGAATATTATTTTAGATATTATTTTATTAAATTCCATTTAATTTTTAATTCATTCTCGAACAATCCTTTTTTTATATATAACCCATCATAATCAACCTTTTTATATTTTATTCATTTGTTTTATAATGATAGATTCTTGTCTAAGAAACAAATATTTTGATGAAATGTTTTTTTAAGAAAAAAAGAGCATGTTGATATGACAAATGGGTTTTAGTTAGAGAGGTATTTTTTATACTTATATTTAAATCATCCTGGTTTTATGTGTATGTCTTCTTAATGCCTTTTGTTTTTATTAAATTAATGACATAGAAAAAATATTTTTGTAATATTAAAGATAATAATAATAAAAAATAATACTTTTACTACAAATTATTTTGTTTCAATAAAATTTAAATTATTTCTCTTCTAATAAAAAATAGCAGTATCATATAATTAAGTTAAGAAATTTAAAGGGTTTTCCGCAGCACATGATCAGATATTTTTATCTATATTATTTCTTAACTTCAGATGTAATATTTAGTTATTGTTAGGAATATATTTTTAATATTTATAGACGCATATAATCCTTAATCTATTTAATTAAACATGCACATTAGATTTTGCATAATGGTTAAGAATTGTTTTTGCTATTGGAAAACATGTTGCAACATTTGAACATTAAATTTTTTGCCCGACCAACAGCGTAGCGTAGGCCTAGAAAAATTATTAGATTCATGTATTTTCTATTTTTATTTTAAAATTATTGTGTAAGTAAATAATGTTTTTGGTAATAAGCTTAACTACTTTGTTATGATTATAATGTTTTATGAAATTGGAATCTGGATTTTCTTATACATTTTCTTGGTAAATTGAGTTATGATTGTACATTTTTTTTCTTAATATATGAAATTGATGGATCAATGTTTTTTATACATGTTATTTTTGCTTAAAGTCCATGTTTAAAAAGGCCCAAAGACAGGGTAATTACCCAACATACCTTGACTTGGAAAAATATCAAGCTCTTATGACATTGGTCTAACTTGATTTCAAATTCAATATCTTTAGGTTCAGTTATATGTTGAGTTTAAATATATATGGATCTGATTAGCTGGCAGACCCAACATTCTTGGGACTAGCTGCATCCCTGAGGTTAGCTTGTAAGACCCAACATCCTTAGGGTCAGCTACACCGTGAGCCTAAATATATATAGGTCTGCAAAGCTGCCAGACCTATCATCATTAGGCTTAGGATAATTTCAAGTCTAAATGTAAATGGAACCGACAATCATTATAGGCTTTGTATTGAGTCACAAGACTTTGTTTATTTATTCTTATTGATCTTAACATAAAATGCTAAAAATCAAGAATAACCATCTCCCTACATCCCTAAATGTATAAAACTCTCTGAAGGGTATACCATATTTTTATCAATATTAATATTATGTAAATGATATTTATCTCTCAATAATGCTATTAGGAGAAAATGGCACTTCAATCCCTCAATTCAAGCAACATGACAAGGTTCAGATGCTATTTATACCCCTTAAACCACCTATCTAAATGGTTTATATTTTTCTATTTTATAAGTGTTTATACTTTTATTCCCAGAGAATTTATCATACATTAACATGAACAAACACTCTTGTTTTTTAAATCTAAAGCTCATTCTCTCATTTATTAAATTTTTTTATTAAAAGTCACTGACTTTATCATCAAAGGGTCTCTAAATCCCACCACAAAGAATTATTTTGCAGGTGTTAATTCTTCTATCACCAACCATCAACTTCATGAACCCATCAAAAAGGAATATTAACATGAACGTGTGATTACCCACCATCTAAACACTAAAAAAACCTTATTTCTATGCATATTGGATTTTAGAAATATCATCAGAAATAATAGGAGGACAACGCTTGAACTCTAGTTTTATCATCTCCTTTTGAAGTATCCATATTATATGTATGTTTACAATGTGTCATGTGTATGACGTAGAAGCATCCGAGTTTAAATAATAATGGGTAAAAGTTGATTTCATTGCTTATCCAATCATGTTTTAAATTAAATCTTACTTTATAAATAAATTCATTTGGTTAGAATACAAAAGTACATGGCTCATGCACCTAGCAAGCATATCTTGAACTCTAAATTGTGTATGACTCCCTATATTGTACATACTAGAAAAGTACATTTTTGAACTTGTAGAAGCCAAAGATCTCTCATTTTATTTTTTGTCTATATGTTGAAGTCGAACTCTAAAATGGCCATATGTTGAGCAACACAGTACAAATCCTCTTATGTTCAATTCTTAAATTGGGGAGTTTTTTTATTATTATAGCTTGTTACGAATAGTGCATACGAAGGTGTTGTTTAAGTATAGACACAAGCTTGTTTTGGCATACCTTTTCCTGAAATAGGGTAAGATGAGAGGATCCTAGATAACCTTCATCATGTGCTTATTGTGTGGTCCCGATTATACCATTAATGAGCTTTATACTGTAATTATATGTAAGGGAGACACTGGTTGTGGATGCCCCCAACTCGAAAAGAAATGGAGTTACGGCTTGGTGTGGGCCATTTATCCATAATAAAAAAGGTAGGACGAGAAATAAAATGAAACAAGCATGATATTAGTAGGATTACAACCACTTTTTAATTTTTTTAAAAAAAATTAGGGAGTCTTCATGGAAATATAAAAAAGCAGAAACCACTGACGCTTGAAGAACAAAAGTAAATATTTAACCAAGAGCGATCATAAAAAGATGTCTTTCATTCTCTTTTTGTTAACTAAAACAAATTCAATCCATACTTTCACACTAAAGATTTTGTAACAAGCTAATATTTTAGTTAGATCATAATATATTTTCTAGTTAAATAAATTGCAAGATGTTTTTTCCATACTTTTTTATGCCATATATGTTTTTTCTCTACCTTTCCCTATTTTTCTTTTTGTTTTGATATTTGTTCTTGAAAGTCTTTGTTTTATTGTAAAAGCAAATTCTCCAGATCATTGACCAAGCAAGGTCAATAAGAACACTAACGAAAAACTTTCTTATTAATTAAGTAAAAAATTAAAAGGCATTCAAGTTTTGCAAATGCACTATACAAATACCTTGATTCAGACTTTAATAGTCCATTTGTTTGTTTTAGTTATTAATCCTTTTTTTTCCTTCCTTTTATGGTCAATTGATGACCAACTGCTTATAATTTGTTAATAAATGGCAAGATCAAAGAGAAGAAAAGTTAGGGAACATAGGTGGCAATTTCTTAATTAGTGCTCAAAATTTTTTTTGGTCCTTATATTTTTCATATTAATGGTTTTCGGTCGTTTTTCTTTTAAAAAGTTTGATTTTGGTCTAACGCTTTATTTTTCTTATTTTTTTAGCTCTTAGTATAAGAGAGGGGAAAAGAAGTCGCTTGGATTTTGATGGAAGATAAAAACAATCATCGATGACACCGATGCCAGCTAGGAGAAAGGTCTTTCTTAGTGTTAATGAGTTTCATTCGATGGGGAGAGTTCCACGAAGGTGTTCCCTGGCATTCCCATCACTTGAGATGACATATCTAAGCTTGAGAAAGTTTTTGAATTTGAGTTATTTTGGGTTTTTAGACTGATTTTAAGGTTATTTAAGGTCATAAATGGGTTTTTCAAGGTCCATAAGGTGTTTTTCTAGCTTTTTTTGGGGTCAAATTTGTGTTAAAATTGACTTTTTAAGCACAAAATAACCATGACCTGATTTTTTAACAACCATATGATCGTTGAAAACTGGACTAGCTAACAACACGTTGCCCACCTTTTATTGTTAAAAAAAATATCTAGAGGCCTGCGCTTAGGCCCATACGTGTTTAATCTGTATTTTTCCTTTTTTTTTCTTGGTTCCTCTTTTCCATACATTTTACACTTTGATCGGTTCAAATAGACTGCCTAAAAAATAATTTAATTTTCTTTTATTGAATACCATCAAAATTCCTTTTTTTTTTTAATAAAATAATAGCCTTTTTATTTAGTTTGAAAAAAATACATCGATTTTTATATTTTCAATCCAATATGTTTGTCTAATTTTTTTCTTTCTTTTAAAAAAATATTGTTATTTGATACAAAAAGAGTCACGTGAGTCTAGTTTTTCAAAGATAAAAAAAAGTTATTAAATCGAGTGGGGTGTTGGATTAAGATGGTGAGTTTGACAAATTAACCCAAGTTTTGTTTTTTTTTAATTGAATATTTTAATTTTTAATTTCTTTCTTTAACTTTAGTTGATTGGGAATTGAATATTATAATTTTTTTGATTTATTTTTTATAAAGTTATTATATTTTTATGACCTGAGTTGTAAGTTTAATTGGTTAACTTGACGATTGAATAACTTGATAAGACAAAGTATACGATGAAATTGCAAAGAAATGAAAAGGAACGAAGGAAATAGCCAGACAAGTCAACTCATCAATTTTATTTCACTCATTGTTTGCTTTATTGCTAGATGTGGTTTTTGTTCTTTGAGCTTTGACCGAAACCACACAAGCTGGCCCTTCAGCCACTGCTTGAAGCTGTTCCATTCCTTTCTCTGCAGACAAAAAGTAAACAATATATATAATACTAAAATCTTGGAATTGGTTGATTTTAGCAGCTTTACAGAGAAAAATAAAAAGAAAAAGAAAAAGAAAAACACTTTTCGCATAGGAACGGAGTTTGCCTACGTCCTATAGGGGCTTCGGCCCATCAACCAGGTCTAATCTTGCTTCAGTTGGGCCTTCAAGTGCTTTTGGATTGGGACGTAGTAAATATCAACTGCAAACTTCGAGCCCATATGATTTGAAATAGAGCTCTCAGTAGCTTCCTCATTCCAGTGTCATTAAGTCGGCCTGGCCCATCGGATCAAACCGGAACTCAGTCAACTCGAATCCTACCCTGAGTTAAGTTAAAAAAACCAAGTGTAGGTTGACCTAATGAAACCCAAGTGATCTGTTAAATCAACTCATAACTGGATCAAAACCCGAATTGATTTTTATTTTTTTTAAATAGATGATATTATTCTGATCAACTCGAGTTAACCATATTAACACGTTATTAAACTTTGCTAGGTTCAACTGATATTAGCGACTCCCGTTATTAATAAGAGATTTCAAGTCTTGACCTTTTCTTTGGAATGAAAAAAATACATCCCACCACCATTAACACACTACACAAACGAAAATCACATCAACTTCAAGTTATTGGGTCATCAGACAGGCCTGATTGTCCACCAATGATTTTAAGCCTATAGGCATGCATCTGATTAAATGCAATTGGGCTCAATGGGCCTATCTCACTAGCAAACTCATGCTCGCAAGCTATGGCCAGTGTTTCCCGTCTAGAAAAGACAACGATTAAAAGCAATTTTTGTTGGCTAACCATGATTTGATTCGAGGGAAAATTCTCTATTACAATTACCAAGAAAAGCCAACGAATAAAATCAATTCTCTGGTCAATAATTAAAGATGGTCCATCCTCCATCGCTCATTAAATTCAGATGCTCCAGGAATTTAGGAAAAATTAAAATATCGGTGAAATAACGTAATTATAAAAAGTTTTAATGGAGTAATGCAGTTTGTACTTTACGTGGTTTCAAAACATAGTATATAAAAAAATTTTGATTGAAAAATGTGATAGTAAATAAATATTATATTTTGAACCCTGGCAACCATTAAAATACTCGTAAATTTTTTTAATTTTATGATATATCGTGTTTTCGAACTATGGCATTATTTTACATCTATAAATATCACAATTGAAAAATGTTACCTAATGAAATTATTCTATTTCACCAATTATTTTTAAATTGTAATATTTTACTAGTATTTTTATTTTACCATGCTAATTTAATTTAAAAGAAATCGAATATTATGCTCCTTCAACAACATTATTGTGATTTTTATCACTATCCCAATATGCAAGAAATCCAGTACTCCGTACCAAGGTTTGTGGCCCAGCGGCAGAGGCAAGGTTTCTTTTTCTCTGTCACCTGGCTTCGAGTCTCAGCGTGCACGCCTGTCACCTCCGTGGTGTCTTACCTGCCTACTGGGCTTGTAAGGTGTTCAGTGAGTCCGGGGATTAGTTGTGGTGCGCGTAAGCTGGCTCGGACATCCCGAATTAAAAAAAAAAAAAAATCCAGTACTCCTATGAAGTCTCATCTCACAACAATTGATCGTTATCAGAAGGTGACAATTTGCATTGGAAGAAGGTTATCCTATATGCTGTTGTTTCATGGATTAGACTAGCTGTGGCCTATATCACACCCAATACAATACACGACTAGCCTAGATCCCTGAATATTCCAAGTTGAAGACAGAGAATAAGACGGCCACTGTAAGGTCTTCGTCCTTCTCGTTACACCCACATGAGTTTTGGCAAAAACATAATGCAAGAATGTTAGACAGAGAAAGCCATTTTTCTCCGTTAAATCGAAGTGGACGTTATGGATCAGCAGGGAGCGATGTTGAAGCAAACATGCATAGCTAGTCGCGGAAGGCGGGCATCGAGAGGTCTCTCTCTTCTTTATTTACATTTCTACACTCTTAGCTAGCTAGCTAGCTAGCTAGCTTGTCAGCTTGAGAAGGGCTGCCACTAAAGCAACATACCACTGAGATCAAGTGGACCCAATTGAATGAAGAAACTAGAAGGAAAGGGAATGAATTCTTTCTCTGGGGACCTTTCTCTCATATCATCATCATCATCATCACTACCAAAGATTTGAAACGTAAAAACAAAATCAGCAGTAGATGACACAAAATAAGGGTTTTGTTTTGTTTTGGACTCTGCCAAATGCAGTGTTAATCAATTTCTCACGAGTAATATTGCATGAAGCAATATGGCATGCATGCACATCAATCAGTTCTTTGATTAGTACAAGTGCATGCCATGCCTATACTTGCATATATAGATACGCCCCCCTGCCGGCCTGCCCTCCTGCCTGCATCCACCCCTAGGTTAATCCCATCTTCCCATGCACGCCCCTCTCATCCATGCCACTAAATTCCCTTCATAGATTAAACATCCAGGTAGTTAATATACAATTAATTAAGCCCCATGATTAGATTAATCTTCACTGCATGACTATTAATGCTGTTAATTTTACCCAATGTTTATCTTGGAAAAATTAATCATGCAACTATAAAAAATCTTGAATTGATAGGGCAGCGGATTCTACCAGCGTGAGGTATTGAGCTATAACTAAATCAACAGTACCATGATGCATCATGTTGATGAAATAATCCAAGCTTTTGGTATGAATTATAAGGATGGAGATTTTATTTATATAGGTTAATTAATTGGTAGGTGGTACGTTGGATTTTTTTTTAATGGATGGTTATCTTTTTTCTGTAAAAAAAACCAAACTATTAGTTTTGAAATTGATAATCTAATTTTTCAAGAACCACTACAACATTTAACAATTTTACCAACGGAATTTTTCCGTCTGTGTAAGATACATATTCCGTCGGTAATTAATTTACCAACGAATTCACCGACGGAAATGCTCTGTCGGTGAATCTTTCATCGGTAATTTTTAGTCCGTCGGTAAATCCGTTGGTAATAAAAAAATATTATTACCGACGGATTTACTAACGGAACAGACGCGAAAAAAAAAATTA
>Ga0307518_10000624_pt1 | contig 26621 bp, 32 predicted proteins | sample 25_EM_MG_FD_203889 | JGI IMG/M metagenome (GOLD analysis project Ga0307518, IMG submission 203889) | Populus trichocarpa ectomycorrhiza microbial communities from riparian zone in the Pacific Northwest, United States - 25_EM | ecosystem: Host-associated > Plants > Roots > Unclassified | place... | reverse complement strand
AGATAGACCATGGTCTAGGCTCCATGATGGTATAGTCACGTGCTTGGTAGCTTCAAAAACGATGGAGCTATTCAAAATATCGGAATGCCGGCACTGGGCGCCTAAATTTGACATTTGGGCGCTAAAATTGATTCTTCTCTTTCTCCTTCATTTCTCAATCGTTTCTTCTGCTTCTTTGGTTGTTCTGGTATGGGAGTTGGACTGCAGAAGGCTGCGCTCCTTTCTCATACCAAAAAGATCATTATTCCTTGGATTCTTCCTGCTTCTTGACGGTTCTCGTGCGATAGATGACTGTCAGCGATGGCATTCATCTCTTGCATCAGGATAGTCATTCTTGTGCGATAGATGGCTACGACGAGCTTGTATTCATTCTTCGCATAAGGATGGTCTTGACTTTGCGTGATATGGATAGCGAGGGCTGTCTGTATCCCTCAAGTCGGGACAATCTTTCCACAGATCTTGGGTGCGTTCTTCGCATTAGTTTCATCGGCTAACTTTCTCCATGTCCACAGTACCAAACACGTTTGGTGCGTGACACCGCGAGCATTTTTTCGGAGATTGTATCTCATAGACATTTTTATATGTTGGGTTATAAGTGGCAAAAGGGGTTTAATGGGTTAGATGAGATGCAGTGGCGTACCCTTGGTCGTACGGCGGATGATCGGTCCTCGTTGAGTTATCAGGAAGCGCGACCGTGGTTTTTTTAGAAAAGTAGAGAAGAGAGTAGAGTGTGGTCTTGGGTAAAAATATGTGACGGTGACCAGTAGTTTGAGCTATGGACAACGGCACACGAAGATCTTATGCTCGAGTTACCAGACCAAATTCTGATATTGAGAAAAGACCTAGGGAAATTTTACATCGCGAGCGACTATTTATACGGTACTACGGGGGAATACGGAATAGAGATATTGGATGGCGACATCCGTCTAATATATGCATGACACTCGGCCGACCATGAAGGCCTAAATGGTTCAGCCGTCACACCCAGCCGGGTTTTCGATATAGTGTATTATGTAGAGCTTGACTTGTCAGTGGCTACATAATGTTGATCACTTGTCCAAAAAAAAAAAAAAAGATTACGGCCGACTACAAGCAGCTCGCGACCATAGTGAGTCACGTGAATGCAATTATCGCATATAACCAATCAACAAAGACGCGCCTTTCCACTTTGACCAGCATCACCGGCAACTCTTCACAGCTTCTCTCAACGGGCCACTTCAAAACACAATGTCTGGACGCGGAAAGGGTGGAAAGGGTCTCGGAAAGTCAGTTCTTCAGTCTCCGTGGCCTCGCAGTCACTGACCATTGGGCTGGCAGGGGTGGTGCTAAGCGCCACCGCAAGATTCTTCGTGACAACATCCAGGGTATTACCAAGCCGGTACGTGTCCGTTTATCTCGTTAGTCAATGACTTACATGTGCAACGCCCTGTAGGCCATTCGTCGTCTCGCTCGTCGTGGTGGTGTCAAGCGTATCTCTGGTCTCATCTACGAGGAGACACGTGGCGTGTTGAAGATTTTCCTTGAGAATGTGAGTCATGCTCTTTGTAGTTGCCTCGGCTCGCAGCCTGACTTGCTGCCGCATATTAGGTCATTCGTGACTCTGTCACTTACACTGAGCACGCCAAGAGGTTCGTGATGTCGTTTATCGTTGTGTGCGTCGACACTAACGGGTTATCCACAGGAAAACTGTGACAGCTCTTGATGTTGTGTATGCTCTTAAGCGCTCTGGGCGCACGCTGTACGGTTTCGGTGCCTAAATGCCTTGACTGTGTATGACTCCCATATGCTCCGCTCGAAGCCTACTCATAGACTTGCAGGTTCTGCAATACAGTCCTGTAATTTCCTGAAGTATTTCTCTCGTGGACATGATTTGTTGATATGCTTATTATACTGCACAATACATACATGATTGTAAACTATGGTTTACTGTAAATATCTGAGTTCACTCACCTGTAATTCCCATTATACAAGTATTACGAAACTGAATGGTTATGTCTTGCAAGGTCTGAGATTTTTATATCCTACCAGACATGGATAAATCATGCTCCAATGCCTGTCAGCCTCTGGGATGAGCATTGCATCACAGGCCAACCCGACCTTTGACCGAGTTGTCAGGATGGATGTGCGTCACCTATGGTGATCCGCCAACATACATGGAAATGGCCGCTCACTTCTTACCCTTCAATTATACAACGGTGTCAGTGTACCACAGCCAAGTGCGCTCATTCACGAACGAAATGCATGCGGTGAAGACGGTTATTATTGCCACCCTGTGCCTTCACTACTAGTAGGTCGACCACCCCCAACAGCAGAACCTTTAAAAGTAACTGAAGGACGGGGACCGGTTCAAGAGAAGAACGCGAGATAAAGTGAAGCGCTTAGCAATAAATTAACGTACGACAGGGGCTGGGGAAGAGCGCCGAGTGGAGGAAACAAGATGCCAATCTCCCACATTGGTACAAAGTTTAGGGTATAACCAGATAATATGATAAAAGGAAAGCAATCCTGACATAATCAAGAATTGTCAGTAAAATGCGAGTGACACGTACTAGGAGACACATACATCATAGCAATTATCAACCGGGACGGAAGAGAGTGCGTTCGTAGGTCATTCATTTCCACGTCGGAAGAGCAATAGTAGTGCACGAAGGGCGTACATGAAGAAAGTGAAAAGCAAGTGGACCCCCCCTAAGGAGGTGGTTCTCGAGGATGCAATCGTCGACGATAACGCAACGACTGTCCGAGACGCTTGATTGCCAGCCATATGCGCTTCTGGGGGGTGACGGCAATAATAAGTTTCCCCAAAAATATTTATGGATGTTATATGCTCACACGGAGGGTTGCGCGGGGCGGAGTAGTAGGTGTCAGATAAACCGGGTGGGGGTAATACGCCGAGGTTCTGGGGCGTGGATTTGGGCCAGAACTCTCTGTAGCGTATCCTTTTGAATCGGCAGGCAACTGGGATGAAATGGAATCTGAAGACAGACTCTGCTAATGGCATATAAGACACGCTAGTGATTTCGCAACGAAAAGCGGTGAGGCTCACCGGCACGAAGCTGTGCAGCTGGGATGCAGGCAATCTGTAATAGTAGTACTGGGCATTGTGGCTCCCGGTAGCGGCGCTAGTGGGCGTGCTTTTGTATTGAGCGCGATCGTAGTGGTGGTACGGCTGGTGAAAGTGTCATCAGAACGCGAGTTTGCTTATCTAGTCGAGGATACTCACCACATTGGCGTAAATATAGCTCGAAGGAGCAGAAGCATATGGGTGTTTTATCGACATTCTCGATGAAAATGCATGGGTCAATCAAGCCCGAGGCAAGTAAAAGGAAATGAGTGCTCCTGAGCACCAGTTTTCTGGTTTTGCACAAACAGCAAGTGGAAGTCGGTCGCACAGAAGTTGAGACCCTTCACTCTCCAAGGAAAAGAGTGAGGCTGAGGTGAAAAGAGAGACGCCAGTCGAGGGATGATATTGGCACAGCCAGCGAACGGTTTTGGCCCGCCGACGGAGCGGAGTTACACCGCCGGGCCACTGTTCATGTTGACAGGTGAAGTCGTCGTAGAAATCTCGCAAGGTAATATTCCCATTGATACTCGGCCACGGATGCATTTGGGAGCAAACAGAATAATCAATGAAACGTGTCGCCTGAGCGCTCAATGGGGGGCTTTTCAAATCCTACAATCGAACTCGGGTTCTGCATTCGGTCTTGCTTCTGCACCCTTTATTCAATTGCGAGATCGTCGCACTCTACCTGTGACCACGGGAGGATACGGCCCATCGAACAGGGTCCCAGATTTTAGAGGAACAACTTACATTCCTTTTCCAGGGACTGGCTTCGAGTCTCATGGTCCCAGGGTCCCAGGACTACTTCTCTATATGCGTTAACGAACGAAGAGTTCCTGAGTCTCTCAGGCCGAAGTATGATCTGGCTGGAAGGCACAGATGAACGCAATACAATTCCGCTGGAAGCATACAAGCCTTGTCCGAGATTTCCATATCACATGTCATTTCTCACTTGGTTTCCCATTAGCCGTGTTGTGGATCTGAGGGTTTCTCAAAGACCATTCCTGTGGAGGAATCAGACACGAAGCTATAGGCAAGTGGTCGAATCAGCCGAGTCTTGTGTCCGTTCCCACCTCCAGATTATCATTGACTGTCCTATATGTGTGCATTTGCGAGTGTCTCTCCATTAGGGGGCTACGTATGGGCACCCCGGTGGATGGATGGGCTCACCTCATGTGTAACTTATCTTGCAAGAGGAACAGATCTACGCATCAGTGTAATGTAAGTAGATACGTAGACCATGAGGGTTAACAGAGCAGCACCCGTAACGCGTAACCTATCGTGCTTTACGATTATGAATGCACGATGAACATGTGGCGTGCAGCAAAACACATGCTCGGTCTAATATAAAAAGTATATACGTCCAACACTCCTTCAAGCGTACATTGCTTCTGGAGCCGATTGCGACTTGCTGAAGCTGCACTTTTCATCCTTGACGAACGCGCGTGTACATTGAGCCATCGTGACGGAGCTGTGGGCAGATGCATATCAGAACTGGAAGTGCTGCAGGGCACAAAGATAGACACTCACGCGCGTGAGATGGGATCCGTTTGGTAAAAGTTCGAAATAGGCTTGGTGAAGGGTGCGCCAGACACTTTGGCGGTCGCAGTGGCTGCAACGAGACTCTGCAACCCAGCCAATGCAAGGTCTGGCGACGTTCGCTCTGTCACATCATATCGCACCAGTGTGGGTGAGATCTCCCACATACGATCCCTCAACGTCAACACATCGTCGTAGGGTAGAGGGGACCCAAGAACTTCCGAAAGTGCACTATAGGGCGATAGGGCAAATCGATCAGTCACGGCGATGCTCAGTGATTCGGAACCAGATAAGCAATCCGATAATCACTCACCGAATGATCTTCCAATCTTCCCTCGAAGCACCTGGTGGGGGCACTGCAGCCCGTCCCAACTGTGCACGGCCTTCAGTGTTCACCCACGTCGTGCTCTTCTCCGTGTACGCTGCACCCGGCAGGCAGACATCTGCTAGCGATGCCCCAAGATCGCCGTGGTGTCCCTGATAGACGACAAATGCATCGCGGGGAATAGATTTAGGGTCCACCTCGTCCGCATTCAGGAGATAAATGAACTTCGGCTTCGTCGCCGAAGCCTTCTTCGAGGGTACGAATCCGATCTCGTACGCAGCGGGTCTGGATGCAACCTAGATGAAAACGAGATATGATGATCGATCACAGCCTTAGTACACAGCCACGAATAACGTACTCGGTGAAGCACCGAGAATCCGTTCCACTCTGGAGTAACAAGGGTGCTCTTGTTCTTCTCTACAAACTTGGCAAGGGCATTATACGCAGCAAGACCATCGCGATGCTCAGTAAGTGCGCTCCCAACAATGATAAGAGGTTTCTTCGCAGCCTTGAATTTGGCGGCGAAGGGCCCCTGACCAGCGATAAAATCAGTAAGGGCTTTCGCGTCTGGACCGAGGTATTCATAGCCATAGGCGGTGTCTACACGTTCGCCGATAAGACCAACTTCGAGAGGGGTATGCAACCAACTCTTCCTAATGCGTGAATTAAGAACGGCAGCCTCATGACGTGGGTTGGTGCCAACAAGTAAAATGGCATCTGCCTCCTCCACACTGGGAATCGTGCTGTTGAACAGGTAGTTTGACCGTACGTCGATACCGTGTGCTGGCGGAGTATGTCCATTCGGCTGGTCAAGAGCGAAGTTATCAGAGCCGAGACGGTTGACAAGATCTTTGAGAGCAACAAGGGATTCCGTATCTGCCAAGTGACCTGCTACGGCTTGTATCTCGTTATCCTTGGCTCCGGAAGCAGCCAGACCATCAGCGATAGTCTGCAGAGCTTCCTCCCAGGTAGCAGGCACGAAGCGGTCACCTTGCTTGATGAGAGGAGTCGTCAACCTCTGGAACTTCAGTCCATCGTAGGCATAACGAGTCTTGTCGTTAATCCACTCTTCATTGACATCATCGTTCGTGCGAGGTTGTATCCGCATCACCTCGACACCCCGTGAGTCAACGCGAATGTTCGACCCGACAGCATCCATAACGTCGATCGACTCCGTGTTTTTCAGTTCCCATGGTCGCGCATGGAAGGCGTAGGGCTTGCTGGTCAGTGCACCGACAGGACATAGATCGACGATATTCCCCGACAGCTCAGAATCGATCGTCTTCTCCACGTACATGCCGATCTGCAAGTCATTTCCTCGTCCGGTAGTCCCCAAGTCTTCAACACCAGCAACTTCATTTGCGAAACGAACACAGCGCGTACATTGGATGCAGCGATTCATCGACGTCTTTACGAGCGGGCCCAGGTCCTTGTCTTCGACGGCCCGTTTACCGGTGATTTCATGGAAACGCGTGCGATCAGAGCCGTAACGCATTGCTTGATCCTGTAAATCACATTCACCACCTTGGTCGCAGATTGGGCAGTCAAGTGGGTGGTTTGCGAGAAGGAACTCCATCACGCCCTCGCTACAGGGATTGAATTGAGTGAACGATGTATCGTCGTGGATGTTTACCCACCGAGCTTCATGTACCAAAGGCGTGTTTGTCCAGACCTTGGATCCAGGCATGGCGGGCATGGCACTACAGGCTATGAGTAGATCTGGAATGCTTTGCTCTTGTCGCACTTACCATGATGCCACAGGCTTCGGTGATCGTTCGACTTCCACAAGACACATACTAAACACAGCTTCAGTGAATTCTAGAAAACGTCTTGTTGAACGTAAACTCACCGACAATTGCCGGCGATGGCAAGTCTAACATAATTTTTTTAAAGTGAGCTGCTTCAAACGTACTTCAAAAGAGCCACGCCAACTAACCTGTCATGGTAACAAAATCTGGGGTGGGGTTCAGAGACGTTCGACAAACGAAACCGATCAGGATATCTGCTCACCGAGGGATAACAGCACCAGCAGCTTCACATGCTTGTATCAAGGCAGAACCTGCAGTAAACCATCAACGCTCAGCACCCACCCCCAAATAGAAACCACTTACCTTGGGGAACAGTGACTTCTTTTCCATCCACGGTCAAGGTAATATCAACCCGGCGAGCAGATGTCGACGATATCGACCTGCGACCTAAGTTTCGGGGATATATATGTCATGGCGCACGGAAGGTGTTTGTGTGATAAGTTATAACGATGCCGGTTCACGAAAAACGCATACGATATCACGCTAGTCAGAAACCATGCACACTATTGTTGACGTGCAGAAAAGACTCATGCACCTTTCTGTGAAGACCCACTGCGAGCAACCTTTCCGAGTCGCCCCGTCCCAGCAGGAGGCGCGCGCCGCGACAATAGTCGTAGCATCACTGCAAATACAATGGGTTGCTTTTGTGAGTATATTATGCGCATTCGATCATAAAATCACGCACCTTCGGCCCAGTATTAGTTAGAGAAGAATAACAAACGTCGCGCGTTGCGAAGTTCCTCGGCGACGAACCATCAAACAGCCGTATTTCCGACATTTCAAGCGGAGATTGAAATGACAATGTTTAGGCGGATTGCTTAGTCAGCCTGCTTCTTCATTATCTCCATCATCATCCATTGTGCCAACGAAAGGTACGAGGTTTCCTTGTATGTGTTCTACAGCGGGTTGCTTCACGGCCGATTACTACAGGGTGGTATATAATGTAAAAATGGGAGCGTCAAGGTATGCAGTATCAAGTCGTGAAAACACCGAAAGGACGACGACATATGTAATGCGTAGGGGGGCGAAAACGGGCGGAACAACGCCATCATGGGACATACGTGACCAGAAGCACGTTCACGACCAACTTCTCCAGTTCACCGTTCGACGAGAAATAGACCTTCTCTTTCGACATTGGTTCGAGCGACGTATCCGATAAGATGGTTATCTCCGCTTTTGAAATCGGAACGGCACCGCTCTCCTTCACCCTCTGTCGTATGATATCGGTTTGTTCCGAGTCACTGTAATAGCTCATGGGAGGCACAGCCACGCTCCGTCTCGACGGCGAGCTAAAAGATAACGAAGAACCAGTGAAGCCTGCCAGCATCGCTGCTGATGTTGTTGGCGACTCCGAGAGATCATTCCCGCAATCCACTGGATACTGTATTGGCCAGATGTAGCCGCCTGCGGCCCAGTGAAGCTCTGGCGCGAGCTTGAACACCTTCAAGGCGTGGTACAGAAGCGAATCGCTGCCCTTAAGCTGTGCGCAGCACGAGGTCGTCAGCATCCCTGCACCAAACCCCATTTCGCGATGTGGGGAAATGCAACACTCACATGAGGAACCAACGATTCGGCTAGTACTTCGGCTGGGTTGACATTATAGTCTTGCGTAAGATAAAACGCCACTTTCTTTCCACGACACTTCTTGAGAACATCAGATAGGAGATCAAGGAACCGTTCGGTTGGAGCTATCAAGGGATCCACGGCTGGGCCGTACGTCTTGAGGTGGACCGCAAATGAGATGCTCATTCGGCACCCCTCCGTCACGGTCTCGACCTCGTACTCGCACTCCGCGAGATATGCCGTCCACTCCACTTCTTCTGGGTTGCCACCGACACCAAAGAACTTTTCTTCAGTCTGGTCAGCATTGCGAATAACCAGGGCACCTCCTTGATAATGCACGGGAAGCGTGACACAAACCGTCGCAACTCGACCATCGTTGCGAAGTGTTCGTGGCTGAGGGGTCATGCGGCACCCTCCGAGGACAATCTCGAGCCGGTCCCTGACCGCAACGAGGTAATGTCCGGTGGGTAAATTAGGAAAGAGGGCATTACGAACAGCTTCTAGAATCGGGTGGTTCGCAATTTCGAGGGTGGCGGTAAGTGGAAGGTTCGGCGGGTAGAAGAGCGAGTCACGATCTGTGTAAACGACATTGATGCCTGCTGTTGAGTGAGGCCGGCAGGCGGCAATGAGGACATCTAGTGCAGGAGGGGTGTCGTAATCCACATCGATGGGGAAATCTAGCGAATGGGTAATGCCACTCTGAAATCATATGGTAAACCTCATGTTGGCAAGCAAATAATAAAGACGAGCTGACCTTGGAACGGAAGAACAGGACTAATGCTGATGGATCGAGTGGGATGTGACCCGATACAGTGAACGGACGTGATTTTGCTGTGATCAAGGACTCGAGGCACCAGCGAAGAGCACTCTCAGGCGCATGATCTGACTTCAGTCGGCGCATTGATGGTCTTTTGGTACCGCCGTTGGTCGACTTTGGTGGTCGTTCGATCTCGAAGTCTGGGACACTTCGGTTTCTCGTAAACGATATGCCATCGGAGTGTCGGCTTCCGTCTGAGAGCCGACTTGCAGACGACGGTGTTGGAGAGTTGAGTATTGATAACGGACGCATGGATGATCGAGTAGGGGAGAGGTGTTAACTGGGAGGAGTAGTGGAGAAGGCACTGAGATGAGGTGCTATTTAGGATGCACCGGGGGTATTATAGCCACCTGCCTTGGATAGGTAGGTCAAGTTATGACGATGGGTGGTTTCCAAATATGTGGAAAACGTGTTGATGATAAAAGTACACAATGGGAGACCAGAATGGGAACACAGAAAAGGGACAACAGGGGGGCGATCCACTTACGGAAGACAAGGTTCTGTTCCACCCGCGTGAACTAGAGCTGCGCTTGGGAAATGCGTCGTTGGGTCAGCAAGGTCATATAAAGCTTTCTCATTCTCGCACAGCAAGGATAGACCACTACAACGCGGTTTCAACGTGGCGACGAGAGGAGAAAGATGAATAGTAAGACACAAGAAACTTACGTATGGAGATATCCTGCAGTAACCGACCACTGAAACAAATAAGTCATAGAAACAACGGATCGCGGCCCTAAGTAACATTGTGATTAGTCATTATAACGAGTTGCCAACGCAAGGTTGTTATATGTTCAAGCGAAATTAACAGATCCTTTAAGGGTGAGCCCACAGTGCGCCGACAAGATGAGGTGACATACCGGCTTCCACTTGGGCACCCGCCACTATGTAAAATTTCGGTTTGCTATGGCGGTAGTGGGATAAACCAACACGTTGTGAGCGTTCAAGCTGTACACCTCCATCATGGACGGCCCAACTACGACTGTGATGTGGAAGCGAGGTGCATTTGGAATGATGAGCTTGAATTAGGCTAGCCAAGCGCACGAGAGCTGCCAACTTTGTCAACGGCCTAAGATCACTCGTAGGTCAGGGTCGGTGCACCGATGCGGGAGCCACTGTCGGATCAAGTCGAATGTGAAGAGCGACCCGAATATCCCGGAGGATGCCAAAGAAGGACGAGTACTGGAACAAAGGCGCTGACGGAAAGAAGCTGCGGAGAACCGTTAATTAACAATACCACGACAGTGCACAGCGATGCCGAACGCCACCTTGGATGAGACATACGAGTGTGTGGAGAAGATGGATTGTCGCAGAGAAGAGCAAGAATTACGTACATACTTGTAGCAACAGTTAATTGTACCCGAAGGGGCTCTGACAGAACGCAGTCTCAAAACCTGAACCCCCATACTACGGTTTGAAGTATCAGATCTTCAGAGACTAAATCTCGTGCCTTCGTTTATTTCAGAGGGTTTTTCCAAACAACTCTTTTCCGACTTTAGTATTCACGCAAGACATTTGATTTTGCGGTGTGCCCTGCACTCTTGCGATGTTCCAATCGCAAACACGCTGATACTATGATGATCAAGATCGCGATAGCACCCTGAACCCACTCGCCATCCCATCATACCACCGTCTTCCTAGTGGACCACCCTTTCCCTTCCGGGCTGCGCAGGAACTTGAAGCATCCGTTTTCAAATTCCTACTCTCCGATAGATCTTGGTTTCATCTTGGCTCTGGGCAGGCATTCCAACCGATTTGGGTCCACGATAAGATGCCATTAGCCCGCTCGGGACGCCTGTTCCTATGATGCAATGCCTCTGATACACGTGTTTACTATTTGCAAAATTTGCGGTTCCTAGGTTTGTCCAACCCATTGTGGAGGTTACTATGCCCGGGTGATAACTGGGCCGATGTGGCATAGGTATGGTCATCCTCTCCTGTGTTCGTTGTCGGCTTCTCATGCAATCACCTGCAGCGCCAAATGCCTTGCAGTAGCCTGTCCGCTCATACCAAGCTGCACATTCATGGAAAGGAACAGAGGAACGTTCGGTGTCTTGATTATTATTAACGTGCGCCTTCATTAAAGGCAGGTCCAAATTACATTGCCTCCGATAGACTGTGCATTATCGCTGGCAAATTCCGCAGAAACAGCTCGGAAATCCGATAGAACGTTGACAGTGGCGACAATCATCTGGAAATTGCCGACTGTACACACGCCGCGGAAGCAGATATACATCTTCGCAGTGTTTTAGTGTGAGACTTGGATGCTATGAAGTGTTATCGGGGCGGGAGTTTCCGTGACTGACCCTGACAGTGTAGTGCGTCAAAACTAAAGCATGGGAACTTCTACATACCATGCACCTTCCAGCTTGTTGGCAAGTACTAGACAGCGCTCAGCTCGTTCCTCCTGGGAATGACCAAGCCCACTGAGGTGATGCCAGCCCAATCTGTCAGGGGCACCAATCAGCTAGTGTGCTGACTACTACTATCACCGCTAACTTCCAATGCGGCCGACGACTGGTACACAATTTCAAGGATGGCGACACGTTGGATACCATTCAGCTCATCAGACAAATCCAAAAGATTTGTAGGTCCGCCCAAGGTTCACACTTTCTGATATTGGCAGCTGCGAGAAACGTTCATCACAACCATCTTGCAACATGGAATTCTTGTCCTATCCTACTGATGGGAACATTGACCGGGTCAAGTAGGATTCCGATCGCGCCACGAGCGGACTCATCGTGACAGGTATTTGAGATGTACAAAGAAGCATCTCTATCATGGGGTCGTAGCATGACACGGTACGGCATTCCGACGCCATCTTTGGTATTATCGCACACACACGCGCACCTAGTATTGGCAATGTGCACTGACCGAGTTTACACATTCTCACCGAGCAGGGACACTTCCTCCGTCGAATCAGCACGCATTCCTCGTGTGTGTGTACAGTGGTAGCAACTGGATTGGAGGAGCAATTGCCAATTACTAGCATATCCTCCGAATCGTGCTTATCAGCTAACCAACTCGAAAGACGAGGCAATGCCTTTGGATGGTGTGCCACACAGGATAGGGTCAATTGGCAGAAGCTGAGCTGTTGGTCCTGAGTCCTCTTCATGGCCGACTCTTCTGGATCCGATTCTCCACGAGTGTACCATGAGGAGTGGGCAGTGGATTATCTGTGTCGAGTAATCTCTTCATCAGAACAGGATTATCTCCGTCGAACCGAAGAGATCGCACGGCGAAGAACAGTATCTGGTGCAAAAAGTAAGCTGCCCACCCTTAGCTTTCTCCCTCTTCGTCACCCGCTGTAGCGTTGTAGACGAGTCGTGCAAGAGAAGGATCCATACTCCACCAATGTATTCGGATCGCAGGTAATCTGTCACCCAGGACGGATCCAACGAAAATGCTATCACAGATAACACTCGTCGATGGTCCAGGTTCACACGAAATTTCGAACGAGACTTCATCCTACATATCCAAACGAACGTGCGTATAATGTGCTTGAGAACTCACCGTGCACAGGCGGAAAGCGTTCATCCTACCTCGGACATCAATTCCCGTCACCCGATGTCCATCACCAGCAGCATGCGCATTGTACCAACGCATCAACATCTGCCATCTGACATGGTCACGATCGATGCTCAAGGATCAAAAGTCCACCAAAAATCGCTCTTTGACTTTTTGAAATGTCTCTTCTAGTACTCGGTTCCGTATTCTGTCCATCAGAAATCGCGGCGACAGTCAAGGTTCAGATTTCAACGACCTACATACCTGATGTTTATCGTTTCCCCAAGTAACGAATATGCAATCCCCGGGTTCCCCGGCGTCGAGTCGACATCATGATCGTGCTATCAACGCTAGAATCGAATCTACGTCGTACTAGGCCGCTGGACACGTTGTGTTCCATTATTCGGCTTCACGTGAAGGTTTGCGCCTCACTAACATATAAGCTTATTAGGGCGCTGCTCCACACAGCGGCTGTTGGAGAAATTGAGAGAGGCATCGACGATAGCTCCCTCACTCTCCGAGGTCACCGAACGTATGCCAAAGGTAACTTCGTGTTTAATGGTGCACTTCGTTTCACCTACTCCACCCGCATTACACCTCGGTAGAGTCCCCACCTGGCTCCGACAGCGTCGGAAAATTGAGGAACACCCCACACTTCATTTTATCCTCTCGTAATCCTGCCAATGGGCGCTGAGGGGCCACTACATACTATTATAGTACGGGTGTTCCCGTATCACCAGCCGCCATACCCGGTAACCCTACCCCACCTCAGATCCGAAACACAAAGTACCACAGAGCTATACCCCATTCGTCACACACATGCACAAAGAAGACAGGCAGGCAGGCAAACGCGTGTTCGTCCTATGCAAGTATCATGCATACTTATCGCCCGCGTGTTGCCGCAGCGCTTTCACGACCGGCCGGCTATGTGCAATCATGGCAGGACAGGGTAGAGTTTACCAATACTTAACACATGGCTTCTTTGTCAGGCAATTCGTCGAACTCAAAAATAAGATGCCAATCTACATACTCCGATTGATGCCTGGCCTGGCAGGCTGACTCAATGGTTGATCGTCGTCGCTGAGCAGGGCATCGATCATTGCAAGTCCTTTCAAGGCAGCAGTGCCCCGTGAGGCAAGGAGAACAGAACATTCTACAATTGCACCATTCTATGAAGATGTGCGTGGGTATCGTGGCGCATAATAAGCAATGCCGTAGATAGGATATACGTTGAAAGAGTTCGAAAAACGCCTCATGGTCAATGAATTCAGAATCGCAAGTCGGTACCTTTCAGGGAGACAGAATTAAGTATCACAGTACATTAACGTACGCAGCAGGTCAACACCGGTGCGCCATTGTCGTCATTTCCATTCCACTTGATGAAACGTTGATTATTGCCTGCCGTATTACCCATGGGTAGTAGGCCCCTCACAACCAGACATACTTGGTAAGAATGAGGGGTGGACTGCGCCGCTGTCGTCATTAGGTACCATTGTCCTTGATGAAACGTCAATTACCTGCTGTAAGGCTTACCTGAGCGCGGATTATTAGCATATGTACTACTGTCTGTGGTGCCAGAGCCTGCTTGGCAGTACTTGGGCCTTTTGGTGTAATGGTTACAAGCTTTCCGAACGTCACGGAACGCGCGCGACAAGCTATTCTGGCAAGGCCTTCCGAAGCACATCCATACAGAATTTCCCAATTTTGAAAAGGTCAAGGCTTAAAGTCGGACACATTGTTCTCGATACCGACTTGCCAACGTCGATAAGAACAATCCGATGACCCTTCGCCCCCGCTCAGCTCGAGACCTCTCAGCATCTCCATCTGGCATCAAGGTCGCCCCCTCACGCCCATACAACGATGAAGATAAGTATCGTCACTCCAGCGACGTACGACAGGAGGTCTGCACTAAGACTGTTCGCTTCGACGAGCCAAAATCGCTAATAGACCGCAGGCTCCACGAGCGCTATGCCACCGTATCAGGCAGCTGTTTCATGTGTGGAGCATGAGTCCCTTTCGCCAACCAATGTCATCTCGTCGAGGACCGATACCTCGCCTACGTACCCAGATTGTTCTCGCATTCGTCGCCATCATGGCACTGGTTGACTCGGTATCGCCATCGATGAAATGTTACGGAACCTACAGAGACTAAAGTACATATTGACCTGCAAGACCAACCGATTCAGCCAATCTTTTATGCTGTACATGCCACGACGTCATATTACGAAAGGGAACAAGGCGATTGGGCCAGGAGGAGGCTCATTATTTTGCTCATCCATCGGAACTAAATATAAAAGCTATTCCGTCGATCTTGGAATCAGTGACCCGCACTTCTAGGCTTTGGTCAGGCATTCTTATCTCCAGCACCGTTACTCGGCCGAGAGTGATCCTCGGACGGGGAAATGCTGTCGTCGACGTCACGTCACGGCAGCAGGTGCTATCTATGTCATCTGTCGGCGGTCGCCATCGTTACTCATACAAGTATATAGTAAGTTATGTTCATTTTCCTAGTATCCTGCCCACTTCACCCACCCAGGACATGACTGCAAACTGTACGAAGGCTGGTCGTAGATCTACTGCCATTGCAGATGTGATTACGTACCGCCATGAAGACCAGATGGTTTATGTTCCGCTTGATTCCAATTGGGCGGTGGGTCTGGATAGGTTTTGGCATTTCTTTGTGGGCTCACACGCGACGTGTGTAGAGAGCGCTACACCATGCACAGTCCGCATTTGCGACACTCGCAAGGATTGACGGAAATCGAATTACATTCTCTGTGAACCTCATCAAAGATGGACAACGAAAGTCCGTCAGGATCAGCCCGCCCACCTGGCGAACCGTGTCATCGCATCTGGTGCGCTACGAAATCATTGACATCGGGGTCTGCCCGGAAATTCCGAGGCTTGTTGTCACCGACGTGGACGCATCACTTCAGTATTCTTCGTCCGCTCGGCGGTCTTCCCATGAACATTCTACGGCAAAGTGCTGTAGCTGTATAGAGGAAAGGGGGGACCCAGAGGTGGAGACGCAAGGATGTTCACGGTCACTCTCTCCTTCACTGCCCATAGGGCCAAATAACTTAGGCAAACTTGACCCCAAAGGGGTGCTGCAGAAACTGTTTCGACTCCCCATGACTCTCTTTCGAAGCTGAACTAATACACTTACTATCGCCCTTCCAATGAATATTATATCGCCAGTCATACCCTTTCTTAGCCCCATTCTTGTGTTCAATATATTTGTTACAGGGGAAGACTACGTTCGAACTTCGCAGTGTTTTGTTTGTCATTGGTAGTAGAGAAGAATTGTGTCTGCTCCGCAAACAGGAAAGGACAGCTGGCCATGCATGTACGAATCAATGCGAAGGTCGAGACCGGATTTGGCTAATGTCAGGCCTCGACGGCCATCGAAGGTGGCGGCATATATGAGACGGAGAGACAATCGTCTTCATTAGACAGTCCTATCCGTTCCGGCGGGATTGAAGTCATAGGCCCAAATACATCGGATGCAATCAATATGGATTTGGTTGCAGTGGAGCCTCAAACGAACTTCAACAGAGCGACGGTGAAGAGCTGCAATTTGAACTCCAGCATCCCTCCAGTAGTGCTTCCTGTCCGCAAGCATGAGTTGAAGACCAAGAATGCCGATGAAGCTGCACACGGACGCCACGAAGACGGGCAGAAGGAGGAAGACAGCACAAATGATGAATGCATGCAAGATCGTCAGCTATGTAGAAGTGGACAGACAATCTGACGGTGACCCTCTTACACCTGCCGTACTCGACAAGCACGTACATATGTGGTAAAGATGGGAGAGACGACGGGGAAGAACATGAATCTGACCAAGCTCGCCCCATGCATTATTGCAAGTGAGGGGAATGGAGCTAACCAGCTAACGAGCCAGACAGTCATACTAACGCAGATCTACAATCTCTAGCGCCATATCCTTCATCTGCACATGCCCCTTATCCGCGTCCTGCAGGCACGGGGTCAGTTGAGTACCGGTCCAACAACGAAAACCGGAACAAAAAGGGGAAGTCAGTGTGAGGTAAGTTACGAAAAAAAAAACGAGGAAGGGATGAGGACGCACAGTATAAATCGGAACATCTGGATGCGGATGAAACGCTTCTTTAGCATTACATCCCAGTATAGTCTGTAATCCAGGCGGATCTGTCAGGCGGAAGATTCCAAAGCTGTCATGGAGTCAGTTACTTCAGTTCAATTTCAAACTCGGAAACACATGTATGTCTAATGACATATCATACACCGCACACGGCGGATCTATGGCGATAGATCGAATGGGAGCGTGCTTACCTTGGTGTAAACTTGGGTGCACAGACGACAGCGAACGATTCTGGGAGCATTCGCTGGAACCCAGAATGTGTATGCAGATCTACGGAGGACATAAAACCTGTTTCATTCTCAGCAACGATGGTTGGTCGATGTGATGCTGACTCACATGATTGAGAGGGGTGCGTGTGGATCTGTCAAACAAATACCCAGAGGTGTCAGGCGGTTTATGCACCCATCCCTCTCCAAACTAATACTCACCCATCCAAGCGTAATCAACGCTCTCTCCTCCGTAAACTGCATAACCAACTCTTCCTCATCCATCGTACAGGTATCACTCGTCGAATGCTGTCGGGGAATCAACAATACAGTCACCACATACTTCCCACCCTGATCCCTCCCCAACAACAACCCACAGGTCTCGCAGTTGCGAGCCGTGTTGAGCGCTGCGATCGATAAAAAGCGGGGGAGACAGTCACGCGGAAGTAAGACTGTTTTAAGCTCAGGTACGCGGTCGTTGTCTACTACTGTTTTGTCTCGGATGATGCGTGCGGATTCTTGGGAGGGGGTGCGGAAGCGATCGGCGCTGACATGTTGGAGTGTGTGAGGAAGAGATGTTGGTGGTCCCTGGTGATGCGGGTGTCGGGAAAGAGGGGGATACGCAAGTCCGGTAGGTGCAGGTGGCCGTTGTTGTTGCTGTTGCTGTTGGGTCGCAGGAGGGACAGAAGAGGCGTTAGGTAAGGGATGACGATGGGGAGGGAGTAGATCGCGTGAGTGGGTATTGCTATCGGAGCCCAGCTTCGATGGATCTGGTGATGGTGGTGGTGGAATGAACAGTAATGATGAGGGTGCAACATTGGAAGGTCTAAGGCTTGGGTAACTAAACATAGAATGCAGGGAAGGAGTATACCCTTGCAAGCGTTGATGTTGTGACATAAGTTGAGGATAACGGACATAACTGTCTGGCGGGGCAGGTGAAGTTGTGGTCACTGGTACGGGGTATGAAAGGCTGGCGGAGGTGTCAGCACTTGTCGGTCGAACGCGAATGAAAGGGGTACAAACTTTTTCACGGATTGAGGTTTATTCACTGGATCCCTGTGGCACAACGCCCAGATCAGTTGCTGTGACAGAACTGTCAAGATAACGCAAACCTTGTAGGGCTTTCCAAAGGCATTGATAGGGGAATAGCATCTTCATGTGCTGGTTCTTCAATTATCGAACGCTGTGGTGTTAGGGTAGAGGGGCCAGCAACGTGTGCGGTGGGGGTGGAATAGGTGCGTCGTGCAACACGAGAAGCTACCTCTGCTTCTTGCTGGCGCCTCAAGATACCTTGTTGCTCTCGAGGTCGTCTTCGCGCTGCATCTTCCTCCTCCCGTCTCCATAGGTCATCTTGGTCTCGTCGTCGGTCTTCACCACTCACGGGTGTAGTTGATTCTGGAGTTCTCTCTTGTCGATGATGCTCTCCGGATGACGAGCTAGCGGCGCGCCTAGCAGCCGCCACGGCGTCTTCATGTTTCCTAGTCCTTGTGTCGATTTGTAAGCGGATGGGTTGTTCCGGTGTTCCCTGGTCTACAGGTGGTCTATAGCGGTATTCATCTCTCCTTCTCTCTTCTTCACGTCTTCTCCCCGAATCACGACGTGCAGCTTCCTGAGCTTGCCACCCTGATTCGTCCTGTGCTGGATATCTGGCAACATCTCGGTATTCGTCTGGTTGTTTCAAGTTCGCTGCTTGCTCAGCCGCAGCACGTGCACGGACGGCTTCTTCTGGGTTTCGACTCGCCCAACGCTCATAACGGTCAACCAAAGTTGGTTTTAGATCTCCGAGATTTTCGAGAATATGCTGTCCATTCTGTATGTGGGGGTCAGTCAGTATCCAGTTCGGGAGGGTTAACGGCAAGGGTGCCTTATATTGTCAAGACATGAAAGGGCTGGGGATGCCAATAAAGGGAATACAGTAAACGACGTCATTGTAATAATAGGAAAACAGACGAGGGGATAGATACGATAGACGATACTCACAATACCAAGATTATGGCGTTGTGTTGGTGACAGGAGTGTGTAGTATTCTTTGTGAGTAGGAAGCTTCTCGAGGATGATAGTAGCTGCCTTAGCAAACTCGACAAAGGCAGCCTCGAGATCTCCTGCGTCCACGTAGCTCCTACCAGCTTTCCGGAACCCATCGGCAGCTTTCAACCACTGCTTGAGACTCCTTGATGAATCCCATAGATTGTGCAGTGCTCTATCTGCAAGTTCTGCAATGCTGAGAGGTCTACGGTTGGTTGCAAAAGTTAGTTGTGGGGATGGACGGGGTGTGACTGGGTTTGGGGAGCTCATTGAGCTGGTCGACTGAGCGGCAGAACGAGGGAAGGAGTCGACTGTGCTCAAACAGCGGATTCTTGACTTCCCTTTTTCGGATAGACAAGTCATCACGTGAGAAAGAAGCGCACACAAGACCTAGTTACGTATAGCAAATATAGCACGCAACATAAAGCCTCTATTGTTATGTAGTCTGATGGTTGTGCGAGCGAGGCCGGTCGCACACGATGTTGAAAAAGACTTATTGAGAGATTATTCAGTGCTGATGATATGGATATGCCCGTGCTATATCTGCTGAAGGCGAAGGACAATGCTCTCAAGTCCTAAGAATTGTGAGGCATGGCTGGACCTGCAGCGTGATAAAAGATGAAATGCATGCAAAATGCTGATTGAGGTAGCGAGCAGTTTAGCCGTCAACGGGAACAGGATGAAAACCCACTGAGGATAATACTTTGGAGCACAGGCATCCGGTGAAGCGCACACTTGGGGAGCGAGTGCAGGCAATGCTACATGACAGCGAGCTGTCGAAGCAGGTTCAAGGACAAAGCAATGATATATGTGACAGAAATGTTCGAGTCAGGTGTTACAGAAAACGACTTGGTTCAAAAAGAAGCCTTATTTGTCGAACTGACCTGAAAGGCATACATCGGCAAGGTACGCAGTATACTCTCCTACAGTGCACTTGTGAACATATTCGCACGTTTGGTAGTAAGAACGATCCCCATATCCTCCAGGATAGTGTCCTATAAAATTGACCGCTTATTGATACCACAAATGGGAATCTTGGATAGTGCATGAGCCACAGTGAGGTGGAAGCAGAGCGTGCAGCTATGCAGGGATGAACATGGAGTGAGCGGGGAAGTCGGAATGGACAAGTGTGCGTGAGGTCAGTAGTTGAGGATTGGGCTTGAGTGCAACTCGACTCGTAGTTTCTCGTTTGGGTTTGCCTCGAAGCCTGGTGTTTTGTGTAATACAAGTTGAGGGACGTGATGTGATAGAGCGGCCCAAAGGCTGGAGTTGCGAGTCAAAAACAACTTGAGCATCCATATCCTCACCAACGATTAGATATCATATCGCGTGGACCAACCATGCAGAGTAGAACAACCACAGAAATTCCGGCAAGCGCGACCTCAGGCAATGGTGGCTCCTGAATCATCTAGATTCTAAATGGAGGATCGGTTGGGAAAACAGTGATAGTTCCCTACAAAGGTGAGATGTAGATCAAGAAATAAGCATTGAACTTGAAACACAAATGCTTGATCCAAGGTGGACTTGCTTCACGTAGAAATCCTCGGGGCGTCAAAACAAATGTACACACAATCACCGGTCATTCTATCACCAAGACCAGCTGCTTGCACCAGTGACGATACCCTCGGGAAGCAGGCACCGCCTCCAACGAGGTCACACATGAGCCCCCTCGATCCACGCAATGCCCGCGCAAGCAAAACGCGAGGGTGGATCTACATAGCATGGGTATTTTCGTTCTTCATGCTCGGAGGTCTCTTCGCAGCGAGGCGCGATCGCACATCTCTCTCTTCCTCTTCCTCACACTTAAAAGTTCGCTCAAACTGGTTCAGCGTTTCCCCCAAATGGCTCCCATTCTCTCGGCAAGGCGGCGGCATCAGTGTACTCGAGGAACACCCTATTCCGAGGCTCATGGCAGACGCAGAACAAAAGTTCAAGGCGTTGCTCGCTAAGCAGAGCAAGACTCTCGCACAGGCTGTTGCGGAATACAAGAAACGATATGGTAGAGATCCGCCTCGTGGGTTTGATGATTGGTGGGAATTTGCGACACAGAACGATGTCAAGTTTGTCGATGAATATGATGCCATTTTCGAAGACCTTGGTCCGTTCTGGCTGCTAAGTGGAAGGGAGTTTCGGGAGAGGGCATATGAAGTACGTTGCCCGACCCTGGTGATAGCGCTCACGTGGACATTTGTATGCAGGCGGGTCAGCTGCCATCCATCGATCTAGTGCGCATACAGGACGGCCAGGCTATCGACTTCAAGGTACAGAAAAAGTTCAAGGACCAAGAAAAGGGTCACCGCTCCCTTGGGTTTCGGCGTCTTGTAGAAAAATACCAACACAAGGTTGTGCGTTTCTCCAATTGAATTGGAGTCACGCTCACATTTCATTCAGCTCCCGAACATGGACTTCCCGATTAATGCCAAAGCAGAAGGACGCGTTCTAGTACCTTGGGAATACCAGCAATACTCTAATCTCACCTTCGAGAGCTCTGGTACGAATCCATCGCTTCCTTCTCATCGCACTGGAGTCTCACTGGGTTGCAGTGGACGAATTCACTCCAGATTGGCAAGGAGCCGGTAGCGTCTGGGACGCATTCCGTCGCACCTGCGCTCCAAACACCCAAGCACGCCGACTATTCAGCTCCTACCGCAACCCCAACGCAGAAAAGCCCCGAAGTTTACTAGGCACATCCAACACGCCAGGCGAATCATTCGCATTCGTATCCACGGTCGATGTAGATCTTGATTTTTGTCGATATCCATGGGCCCACGTTACCCAGGGGCACTTCTTTTCTGACTGGCGCACCATGTCGAAGCTGTACCCTGTGTTCTCTCCTGCAAAGGCGAAGGGATTTGCAGATATTAGGATCCCAAGTCATTATTACCATGGTCAAAATAGCAGATATACATATGGATGGGATCCTGTTAACCTTGAGCCTAAGGGGATCGACGATATGGAAGTTCCTTGGGACGAGAAGAGCGACGTTATCTTTTGGCGCGGGGCTACTACCGGTGGAGGAAGTACACCCCCGGGGTTCTCTCCCAACTATCAGCGACACAGGTACATATCATGAGATCTTTTGCGAGAAACTAATTTCGCGACCCTAGATTTGTCCACATGACCCACGACGATGCGACGGCCAACTGTACTATCATCCATGAGTCCCCTCTGAGTCCTGGCACATTTATATCCACCGCAGTTCATGCAGGTTCTCTTAACAGAGAAATCACGGACGTTGCGTTCGTGTCTTCTGTGGGGAGCTATCCGGGGGGTGAGGAAGCCCTTCGGAGAGCACACAGGTTCTCAGACGCAGTGCCGTTGGGTGAACACTGGGCATACAAGTACCTCATCGATCTGGATGGAATGGGGTATTCTGGTCGGTTTATGGCGTTTATGGCGTCTGATAGCGCAGTTATTAAATCGACCGTGTACAAGGAGTACTTTTCAGATTGGGTACAGCCTTGGTGAGTGTCCCCCATCATCTCCATCAACATTCGCCTCGTGATAATGACGATGGTAACGCATCCTTACTAGGTTGCACTATATTCCTCTCTCATCTTCTTATTCGGAGATATACAATATCCACGCCTATTTCTCAGGACCAACGTATTCAACGCTCCAAGCCGCAAATATGACAAGTACTCTTGGTGCTGATATCAGTACGATACGAGCGAATGGGGACAGGCAACTTAGACAGATTGCGAGGGCTGGAAAGCAATGGAAGAGGACTATTGGACGTACTGTTGATATGGAAGGTTCTTTTTTTCGTTTCTTATTCACCTACACCAAGGCTGATATGATGGCAGCGTATGTGTATCGGCTGTGTTTGGAATATGCCAGACTATGGGCAGATAATCGAGATGCGTGGAGTTTTACCCTCTGAAGCCGTTTGTCATAGATATCTGTGCCGCATTGTCAATTTGGACTCATCTTTTGAGATTTGGGTTAGAGCATTCGTATATGTATCGATTTCTTTGCTGATGATAACTCGGGGAAGTCCAGTGTAAACCTTGTTTGTCACTTCAAACCTGACAATTTCCTCTGGATGTAGAGAGATAGACATGGTGCACTGCCCAAGGCATCCAGACACTACATTGGGGTAGGGCATACCAAACAAAGGTACTGGTATTTAGTTTCTGAGCCTATATGGGAGTTTTCTCTTGCAGACAGGAAGTTTGACCTGAGACTCGTGCGCGTTGTTGAGGCAATGTCGAAATGAGAAGGACATTGCAACGTACACGGCTCAATTTGTAGCCGTCTCTCCGAACATCCATTGTCGATTGTTGTCTGGTCTTCATCATTCCAAAAATGTGTACACATGGCTTACGCGTCTCTTCAAGCTCAAGCGGACATCTGATGAGCGAAAAATTGGATGGTTTCCATCCACCTCAATGAAATGGGTACATACCAAGACTACAAGGACGTAAATCCATCCATCTTTAAAGCGCAATTGTCGTCGTCGTCGTCGTATGGAGACTTACAAATGACGGAGACATCCATCTCGCATGCTCCGAGTTCGTCCGTAGTCGGATTCTGAAAAGTTTCAGGGGACAAAAAAAAATGCGTGTGACCCAGACGCTCGCCGTGTCGCCGGCTTACCCTCGCACCAGGTCAATGCTTCTACCAATGACACGCACATTCCTAGACAACACGACAGGACCCCGTGACATTTAATGCGAAGGCATCACTGATCGTACTAGTACCACTTCGCAGCAGATTCTATTCCAGAACCAAAATTTGTCGATCTAAACGCTACATCGCAAGACCAGACTTGGACTCAACGTCAGTGCACACAGTCGGCATCTGAGATTCCTTCGTCCGACGATGTCTGCCAAGTGTCCAGCGAGGAAGAGGCGATTTCTTTGACACAACAATGTTTCGTCGCCTTGCTGTGCTCGCCAGATGTCTATGTATTGTAGGTTCTTTCGCAATCTTTGTGGTATGGGTTAGAGCACTTATTTTTTTCTTCTCAGAGAGCAATACTGCGAAAATTATATATCCGGGCTAACCCTGCAGAATTCGAAAAGGGCTGATGCCGTCTTGGCACTACTCGGGAATACTACATACGCCATGCGATATATGTCGTCTCAATTGAAAAAGAGAACAACACTTTCCTGCCGTAATGTTTTCGTCCTTCTGCCTCACTCCCAGTGTTGATTCGACAATACATCCCGACCCGTTGACCTCGAGAAGAACAAGAACCGTCAAACCGTCAAATCTGAGCCTTGGCCCACGGAAACACAAGGCAAGCTACCCCTGATTTAGAATACACCACCCTTAACTGCTACTAAATAGTGTTTACAATAGCTTCTAGTATACAACGGAGGCATTATCGAGGTCCTAAACCCATGTGACCATTTTCTCTTGAGAATATCCAGGTCTCTACACAACACCTCGGAGGTTCGCTGATAATAGAGATGAGTCAAACGCTTATTCCAGGTCATGATCTCATTTCTTGCCCTTAGGGACCCTGTTTCCTAGAAGGAAAAGGCTCCTCGATGCGAATTCGTCCGAGGCAATGGGGACCGGTGTCCGCCTGTGGAACCTTGCGGGTCATGGACTATTCTTCAGGGTTCGTATATCTAGCCATCTCCCTCACAGAATGTGTCTCCCTCCTGTTATCCTTCCCATAGGTTCATTATCTGGTTCCCCCCTCAAAATATACAATAAAATGGATTCATCCACGCTCCAGCCCGCCGAGGTCGCTGTTGCTATAATCCAACAAGCGGTGACGAAACACAACACCCAGTACGACAAAGTGTTCGTTAAGGCTATCCTTGCTGGTGTCATTTTATCGTTCGGTAGCCTCTTTGATTTTATCGTACAAGGTGGCTCGCCGTCCTTGACGTCAACTAACCCCGGCATTGTTAAACTTCTCGGTGGATTTGTTTTTCCCGTTGGGCTCGTCGCGTATGGTCCCTTGAAATATTTCATGTCGCCTTTGTGTAACGACACCGGTTCTATAGAATCTCCCTGCAAGGATTCGAGCTCCTCACTAGTAACCTTATGGTGGGTTCCTGAAAAGATTTTCTCCAGAGCCTCCTTGACATCCCGTATGCAGATTTTCCCTATGGCTGTTCTCAATGGTTCACTTCCTTGGTGGAGTATACCTACCAACTGGGTCATTGGTCTGTGGGACCTTACAATTCAGATGCAAGGCTGATGCTTCGATGCAGTTTTTTTCGGAAACTTTTGTGGAAGTCTTTTATCTGCTGCCTTGCTTGCCAAGAGTTCGTGCCATTGTTACATCATCTCTAACTGATATCGATAGTAAATGCTTTCAGGCGATGGCCTTGTTGGAGTCGACCCTTATGCTGCATACATTAGAAATTTTGCCGTGTAAGCAATGGCTCTTTAAATGTTTTTGTCGTCGGTTTTTGAATGTTTCCCCAGCACAAGGGCGGTAACCCCGACTTGGTACCAAATTTTCCTCAAGGGAATTGGCTGCAACTGGCTGGTCTGTATCGGTTTTTGGGTGAGGAATCATAGTAGGATTTGCTCCTTTTTGTCTGACGGGCTCCACAGCAAGCAACAGGAGCTCGGGAGACAATCTCCAAAATTGTCTCTCTCTGGTTGCCCATCTGGGTATGTAACTATTCATTAAACCCTGGCACCAGGTGTGGCTGATCATCGTACGACTTTGAAGGCATTTGTTACTTGTGGATTTGATCACAGTAGGCAGATAGTATTTAAATTAAATTTCAACAAGGCTAATTACGGTCCCTTATAGTGGTTGTCAACATGTTCAAAATCTCCTTAGGAATTATGCTTCGTGCTGACGTTCGTGCTTGACATTTTCTCAATTACACAAAGCTAATTTGTTACAGTTGACGCCAGCTTACTACATTAAAAAGTAGTTGGTTGATCTGATGCTGTAGGCTCCGTTCTCAAATTTCTTCACCCAAGGTCCTTGATTGCGTCATTCCTGGGGAATCTTGTCGGCGCCAGCTTCGTGGGCCTCCCTGCGGTCTATTTCTACTTTGGAGCCTCCAAGAGAGAAGGATTGGTTAACGCTGAGGAGGGCTGTGCCAATTGCAAGGGCCTGGATAATTCAATCTCTTCGGGACAAAGTTCAGTCGATGTCCACCCATAGGTCAGCGGCCAGTCTTTAATACACTAAGCAAGAGATGGATAAGGTCAGTGTTTTGAAATCTAATTTGATTGGCATATTTAGTTATGCTTTTGATATTATAAGACATGTTTGGGAGAGGAAGGGAAGAAGGGTTGAAATTTATTGTAGTACTAACTCTCGTATGTATTAGTTCTGAGATGCGGCCGCCGCTCCGGGGGATCTGCGCCGGCAGAATCTTTGCTTAACTCTGCTACAGTCTGGTCAGTCATGTTAGCGCTTCTCGTTGTAAACGCGGGACTCTCGACTGCATAACATATCCACATTTAAAGGGGTTGAATCTCTCTCTACATGCCCTTACAGTAAAAGGCAAAAAGTTCAAGCCGTTCATCGATGACATGCTCCCATGAATTAAGACGGTCCCAGAACCCTTGTCGAACAAGCCCGCGTGCTTCTGCACCTATATGGCACCGCTTATGTCACCTGTTAGTGACAGGACTGTACCGCTGTCCCCTTACTAATTAGAGAGAAAGACCTACTACAGCCGACTTCAGCGATTACTACAGCACTCAGCAGTGACTTGG